>Ga0315545_1001026_pt1 | contig 28465 bp, 31 predicted proteins | sample SalMarSW160210MG_FD_203096 | JGI IMG/M metagenome (GOLD analysis project Ga0315545, IMG submission 203096) | Salt marsh sediment microbial communities from the Plum Island Ecosystem LTER, Massachusetts, United States - Salt Marsh Sediment SW1602-10 ...
CGAAGCGGGTGAGGCTACCCACACTGAACAATGCGCCCTTTTGTTCACTACCAAGGATACATGAATCAAGCATAAAGGTCCGGCAACTATTTGAAAAATCGGCTCTGCGATACGCACCTAACTGAGAGATGCCGAATATGCGCCACAAAGATTCTCAAGAGGTATTAAGGGTGTTGTCTACGTCTTATTGCCAGGAAGTAAACCGTAGGGCCGATGATGCTGACTACAAGCAATATAACCCACCAGTAAGTACTGCCCAAGGCTGGTGAGGACGTTGAAGCTAGGACGATAAATTGCCCCTTGAGACCATCTATGGCTACAGCATAGGTCCCCGGCTCATTCTTGACCACACTAAGAGATACTTGCCTGCTTTCCCCACCGGCTAAGGTAACTTCCGTGCTTTGTTCTATTACGCCATTTATCTTGAGGGTCAGCGTGTAGCTTCCCTCAAGCTCGCCGGTGTTCTGAACAATAGCCGAAATAGCTACCGGCTCCCCAACCTCCACCTGAGCAGGATTGATGGCAAACTCACTTAGTTCGAAAGCGGCTGGTGCTGGTGAAGGTGATGGCTCTATCTTGGCCAAGATGGCCAATGTCGAGGCGTGGCTTATTAGGACGGTTATACTATTGGCCTGAGCAACACCGCTATAAACTGGCTCGAGTTCTACCCAACCGTGCTCCGCTTCGTAATAGGCAAACACTATTTTGGAGGTGTTTCCCGGTAGCCAGTCCGGCTCATAGATCAGTGTAAGTTCAACTGGCGGATCAAAGATGAGTGGGTAAGGCGCTGAATCGGTAATATAGCCAGTGAGCTTGTATGCCGGGCCAATCACTTCCGTACCGCCTGGAAGTGAGGGTAATGTCTCACAGAGCCTCATCTCTATTCTTCTTGGGATCTTGCCGTTAACGCAGGTGACTTTAGTACCCCGGGTGAATTCCAGGCTGCGCTTATTGTCCGGGTCAGTGGCCACACAGGAATCAAGGAATTCTCCGGAGGGACTGACCTTAGCCACGGTTACTTCGCCCATGATGTCTATCTCAAGCCGTTGGTAACTTGGTGTCCCACCATTACTTCCACCTCCAGGCGGCGGTAATTCCTCAAGCAGATAGTTTATGGTGAACGAAAAGCTATCCCCCTGGGCATCGTTTTGAGGCTCTCCCGTTTCCGGGAACTCCCACTCCCAAACCAGGGCGAGAGTCTCACCGGCATAGAGCTGGTTTATACTAATGTAATTTGTATCGACGGCACTTTGTGGAAGGTTATGAATTATAGCTGGCAAAGTCATGTTGGTGCTTAACCGCTGGCAGGAAAGATTGAGCAGCAAATAGTCATCAAGTACCGCGCCATCCCCCCCGCCGTCGACCTCTTCAATATCACTTATCCAGATGGTAACCGACCCATGCCTGCTGCCAGCATTATGTAGCTCAACATTCTGGGTGCCACTGTCGCCAGGCTTAATATTGCCTATATCCCAGCTGGTAGCTCCTTCGCCCCCCAGCTCCAGGTCTACAGGTGCCTGGGCCTGTGCCGGCATGGGCAGAGACCCGGTTAGAGCTAACCCTAGAATTAGGGCTAGAATTAGTCTGATACTAACCTTGGATGCTTCTGATAGCATGATCTAGTCCTCGAATCTTGCGTTAATAGTGATAGACTCTAACCTCCTGTAAGATTGGAGTTTGGGATGTATCCGAAGTAATTAAAGTCGCCCGCCACTGCATGTATCGCCCTGACGGTAATCCCGAGGTAACCGGGGGGATTCCACCGACTGAAGTCCAAGGTAGGGTTGCATCAGGTGTATCTTTGGCAAATAGAGTATCAGACGCTCTCACCTCAAAGGTTATGTCGGTACCGCTGGACAGAATTTCATCCCAGAACAAGCCATCCCATCTGGCCCCAGATATTCCAGTATCCCAAACCTGAGAGGCAATGGTGCCTGGGGTAATATAAGTTGTCGTTTGCTGCTCGACGCTCCCCACCGAACAAAAACTAGAAGGGGAACTCTGGTTGTTGTACTCGGTCTTAATCCAGTCGGGGGAGCAGACAACATTGGAAATGCGGGCTTCGTCGATTATGCCGCTGAAAAATTGCCATGTTGCTGGGTTGTTGCCCGCCCCAATCACAATGCCTTCGTTTTGGTTAGAAACTGTAAACGTGGTTGTTAATCTCTCTGCGCCATCTATGTAAAGTTTTGTTCCATTGCTTATCCCACTCTGAAAAGTGAATCCCACAAAATGCCAGTTTCCATCCGCTAAATTAATCCCTGTGCTTATATTACTTAAAGTCGTCCAGTCAAATATTACAAACTTATTATTATACAAAAGCATCCCGAATGCCCATTGTTTTACCACAATTCCTCGCCAACTCGTTCCTGCATTTGAAGTTTTTATCCAGGCAAAAACACTACCAGGACTTATATTAGTTGAACTTGCTGGTGGTTCTGGCAGCACAACACAATCATTCACACCATCAAAATCCAGGCTTCCGTCAATCTTTCCTGTTACTTGGTCACCTGTTGTCATTGAACCTTGGGAAGTACCGTTATTATTATTTGACGTGCTGTCCTTCATTTGGGGGGCTGTTCCGGTCGGGTCTTCCTTTAAGTGCCAGACGCCCTTGTAGTTGGAATCCCAGACATTCTGAGAGCCGTAAGTTGAGCCAGGGGCTGGTTCGGTAGCTGCGGCGTTGCCGTAATACATGTAGATTACATCGTTACTGCTATCGCCAGCGTCTTTGGTTAAAGTAACTTTTACCCAAGCATACAAAATGCCGCCGGAATACCTCTCTATTTCTCTCGGGAGTTCAGTAATTCCATCGGATGAAGTAAAACGGATGTCGGCACCATTGGCTTTTATGTTAGACAAACCGGTAGCATACACTAACACTGGAAAATCAGCGTAGCTAGTGGATGGGTTGACGACATCCTGAACCTTAGTATGGTCAATAATAATCGCTCTGCGGTATTGCCAGTTGATGTCATACCAGTCAGCCTTAGCTGCCAGCTTCACGTCTCCCGGGCTTAAGACTTGTACATTTTGCAGAATGCCGGCATTAAAATCATCCTGGGTAGTCTGCCGCCACAGGTTAGAAGCCCAGGCTTGGAAGGCGTTGCCACTAGAGCCCTCCAGGTCAAAAAGAGAGCTTCTGGTTATCCCCAGGCTGCTCGCCAGGAGAACCAGTGCCAAGCTTACCACTAAAATAAGCCAGTTTTTACCCCTCATCACCCTTCATCTCCTCACCACATTCTGTATTTCCTTTCAATCTGTATTTCAGTAATTGCACGCCAGATGTTTATCATTTCCAAAACAATAATGGCCAGCCCGGGCAGGCAAAGGGTCAGCAGAAGACCCAGGGGGGTTCTGACAAACTGGGCGGCATAGCCCAAATAAGGAATGTGAAAGCAAATCTTCCCCACCACGCTCTGAGCCGGCACGACAAAGGGGTCGGCATCTTCATTAGCATCCCCTTTGGTTTGGAAATGAAGCGACGAGCCATCGTTCACAGCTACCACCCGGTGGCTAGTCACTTTCTCACCCAGCGGGGAATGAAAGGTGATAATATCCCCCACCTTTATGTCCTCCGCCTCCACAGGGCGATTTACCACCACACCCCCCATCTTAAGCTGTGGTTCCATACTGCCTGAAAAGACAGTATCTACCCTCCAGCCAAAGTGAGGTGCTAGAAATGTAAGCACGGCTATCGCTATGAGCAGAATTATCACGGCCAAGCCAAAACCCTTTATCACTTTTTCCATAACAAACTCCTCTGCTGGCTTAGGAGGGGTGGAGGGGGGCTTTATTTAGCCCCCCGTATCCCTATGCCTGTGTCAGGTTAAATTCAATGGTGAAGGTGGAGCTATCATCCTGAATCCCGTTGGTTACAGCGGTATCAATATTATATGATATGCCGATGTAGGTGGTGCTGCCCGCACCAAGACCGCCGGTAACAGTCCAAGGTCCAGCGGCAGCCGCCGCAGCGAGGGTTCCGTTGAACAGCTCCTGTTCGGTACCATCCTTGACACCATTGTTGGCAGTTCCACCGCCAGCTCCATCATCAACCCAGATAACTAGGTCCAACTCGGCGCTGAGGTTGATTGCTGAGTTGCCACTGCATGAGCCACCGCTATATGTCCCACCTTCATCAACACACTCGGGCTCGTTGATAGTTCCCTGACTATCAACGAGGTTCGTGATGTCAGCGGTCAGCGTGCCAGGCAGGGTACCGGTATTAGCCAGGGTGCAGTCCACTGCGCCGCTATTCCCGGGTTTCATGTTGGAAGCAGTAATCTTGGTAGACGTCCAGGGATTCTCAGAGTCCACGGTCAAGTCCAGTTTCCCGGCGGCAAAGCTATTGCCGTCGCTGCTCTCAAGGTTACTATAGTAAGCATAGACGCCTCCACCGATCAGCGAGCTTACCAAGGCAATGGTCATCAGGCTCATTAGTATCCTTTTCACTACTTTTTACCTCCTTTCTAAAGTGATTTATGGTTTTCCCCTTGTCTTCTGGTTAGTGACACTTCATTTCTGCCTCCTATTTGGCTAATCTCTCCTCAAAAATAGAAGGTCTCGGCAAAGAGGTCCTAATTCATCCTGCTAACCTCGGCTTCTATTCTTCTAACATCAGCTTGTGAAAACAGCCTCCAACCTCGCCTATCTCTATATGAGGCATCCTCAAGGATGCCACTCTTAAGCCATCGCAGTAGAGTAGACCTACTCACGCCCACCATCTCACAAGCCTCCCTGGTCCGATAATAAGTTCGACCCCTGAACATGACCGACATAACTTAATCCTTTCTTAAATTTCCTAGATTTTTCTTAACATTTTCTAAACATGACTATACTTGAGTTATATCAGTATGCCTTACGGAAACAGGTATGGGAATCACCCAATTGGGTCAATTTCGAGGGTAATTAGTACTAGGAACTAGGAAGAAAGTCCTAGTTGTAGTGGATAATTGTTGTAGTGGATAATTAATGTAGTGAGGTCGAACTAGGTGGAAAGCTCTCTTTAATATAGCTGTATTGATCTTTGTACCTCTGGTATTTTGCCGAACTGCCGCCCCTTTTATCCCCAGCTCCACCACCCCTAAGTCCTTCTTCCCACCCAATACCCACCCTACAGGAGTGTCACCTCTATCTTCTCTCCCCACCCCTTTGCCCTTAGGCAAGACGATGACTGTGGAAATTTGGCTATTGGCGAAATTCGGGCTGTTAACGTATAATGGGGAACTATTATGGGGGGAAGATGACGACCGAAAAGACGATAAGCCCGCGCGCCAGAAAGTATATCGCCCTCGCCTTGCTGGCCGCCACCATAATCATAAGCGTCGGCGGCTCCGTTTTACTCATCTTTAACTGGGAATACGTAGAGCAGCTACAGAGTAAAGGCCTTTTGGGGCTTTTCGTCATCTCCCTGTTCGCTGGCTCGCCGATACCGATACCGACCCCGAGCATGATATTGACCTTTACTTTTGGCAGTGTGTTGAACCCGGCGTTAGTGGGGCTGGTCTCCGGTGTGGGCAATGGCATCGGCAACGCGTTTATCTATTGGAGTGGTCGCGGCGGGCACGCCTTCTTCCAGAGTTTCACCGCTCCCGACCAGGATGGCGAACCTAAATCGCGAATAGGTCGGTTTTTCAAGAAGCTAAACATAGCCGGGCGGCTTAATCGCGCCCGGGGCAGGGTTCTGTTGTCCGTCTTCTTGCTCTCCATCTATCCCAACCCCGTCCTCACCCCCATGATTGTCGCTATGGGGGCATCGCGCTTCAGCTTTACCAGGTTCTTTATTGTCATCTGTGCGGGTAAGCTTGTCCAGAGTATGCTCCTGTCCTATCTGGGTTATTTCGGCCTGCGTTCCTTCTTACGTTATCTGGGCGTATTTGATATGCCCTGAACTCTACCCCATGTCATTGTGAGAAATTCACATTACTCAGTCATTAGGTGTTTTCTAGTTTAAATGAGGTAAGCATATTGATTGAGCAGCGACGGAAGTGGTATATTATTGTCTAGCTGCACACTATCCGTGGCTATATGCCACCGACTACTCAGGCGGGTTAATAACATGCTCAGAAAGCGGCAAAACTACTCGGTCTTTCTGAAATTGGCGGGAGGATAAGACGTGTCGCCAATTGAGTTCATCTTCCAAAAAACCCCCACAATTGCTTTAGGATTCATAGTTGTCGCCGTTGTAGTTGCCATTTCAATTTGTGGCCTGCTAATTGCACGTCGCCTTACACGGGCTAACAAGCTGGTAAAGCACCCAGAGACTGCTAGTACTATGTTCCATACTGTAGGCGTTATCTACGCCGTGATACTGGCTTTTATGGTTATTGTTGTTTGGGAAAATTTTGATAGGATAGATTCTAATGTAAGTGCGGAAGCTAACTGTTGTTCTGACCTCGCCCGGGATGCAAATGCCCTGGGCGAGCCATTTAGTAGTGAAGTTAAGGGAGCAATAAGCAACTATGTTGAAGCTGTGGTAGATGAGGAATGGCCAGCGCTGGCTCTGGGTGATCGCAGTGCCCAGGCGCATGAAGCTTTTACTGAAATTTGGGATTTATATTTGAGCTACGAGCCGGAGACTGTTAGGCAAGAGATCTTTTTAGCTTCAAGTGTACAAAAATTAAATGAAGCCGGAGCGTTAAGAACAATACGGATTGCCGATTCCCGCTCTCATATCCATCCCATACTCTGGTCTGTCCTTTTAGTGGGAGGGTTCATTACAATTATCTTTAGTTATTTCTTAGTTTTTGAGGGGCTCCGTAGGCAGATTGTCATGACGGCCCTATTTTCAACCATAATTGCTCTTATATTATTTACAATTCTTGTGTTTGATTTTCCATTTGCTGGCCAGATGGGAATAAAGCCTGACGCGTTTCAACCAATATTGATGTACTTAAGCATCGGTTGATCGACGCCATTTTAATTCTCTCTTTGATTCCCCCAACATTGCGCCCCTCTCATAATCTTGCTACAATTAGCCCCAGTAAAATGACGTATAAACCCAGGGAAATCGAAAAGAAGTGGCAGCAGCGCTGGGCGGACGATAAGCTCTACGAGGTCAGCGAGGACTCCCCCCGCCCCAAGTGGTACGCCCTGACCATGTTCCCCTACACCTCGGGAGACCTGCACATCGGACACTGGTACGCCATGGCGCCCTCGGATGTCAACGCCCGCTTTAAGCGCATGCAGGGCTACAACGTGCTCCACCCCATGGGCTTCGACGCCTTCGGTTTGCCCGCCGAGAACGCCGCCATCAAGCGCGGCATCCACCCCTTCGTCTGGACGATGCAGAACGTGGAGAACATGCGCCGCCAGCTCAAGAGCATGGGCTCCATCTACGACTGGAGCCGCGAGGTCAATACCTGCCTGCCCGACTACTATAAGTGGACGCAGTGGTTCTTCCTCAAGCTATACGAGCACGGGCTGGCCTACCGGGGTAAGGCCCAGGTCAACTGGTGCCCCCAGTGCCAGACGGTGCTGGCTAACGAGCAGGTGCTGGACGGATTCTGCGAGCGCTGCGGGGCGGCCGTCATCAAAAGAGACCTGGAGCAGTGGTTCTTCCGCATCACCAAATACGCCGACGAGCTTCTGGAGTTCGAGGGCATCGACTGGCCGGAAAGAATTAAGATAATGCAGCGCAACTGGGTGGGCAAGAGCAGCGGAACCGAGATATCCTTTGCTTTAGACCACCCTGAGGTAAAGGAAAAAGAGATTCGGGTCTTCACCACCCGCCCCGACACCACCTTCGGCGTCACCTTCATGGTCTTAGCCCCCGAGCACCCGCTGGTGGCCAAGCTGACCTCGCCCGAGAAGGAATCCGAGGTCGAGGAATATATCGCCAAGACCCGCCGCCAGACCGAGATTGAAAGGCTTTCCACGGAAAGGGAAAAGGACGGCGTCTTCATCGGCGCTTATTGTGTAAACCGCCTCAACGGCGAAAAGGTGCCCATCTGGATTGCCGACTACGTGCTCTTGGGCTACGGCACCGGCGCGGTGATGGGTGTGCCCGCCCATGACGAGCGCGACTTCGCCTTCGCCTTAAAATACAACCTCCCTATCAGGGTGGTGGTGGCTCCCCCCGACTGGGACGGCAAAGACCTTGAAGAAGCCTATGTCGAGCCCGGTACCATGGTCAATTCGGGAGATTTTAACGGCCAGCCCAGCGAAAAGGGCATCGAGTCCATCACCGATTTCCTGGAGAAAAAAGGCTGGGGCGAAAGGGCGGTGAGCTACCGTCTCCGCGACTGGCTCATCTCCCGCCAGCGCTACTGGGGCGCGCCCATCCCCATGATCTACTGTGATAAGTGCGGCGTCGTCCCCGTCCCCGAAAAGGACCTCCCCGTGCTGCTTCCCGAGGACGCTGAGTTCAAACCCACCGGCGAGTCCCCCTTAAAATACAACGACAAATTCGTTAATACTAAATGCCCCAGGTGCGGGGCTCCGGCCAAGCGCGAGACGGACACCATGGACACCTTTATGTGCTCATCGTGGTATTTCCTGCGCTACACCAGCCCCCACGACGAGAAGGCCGCCTTCGACGATGAAAAGGTGAAATACTGGCTGCCCGTCGACCTCTATACCGGCGGCGCCGAGCACGCCGTGATGCACCTTTTCTACGCCCGCTTCTTTGTCAAGGCGCTGCGGGATATGAAGCTTATCGACTTCGGCGAGCCCTTCACCCGCTTGTTTAATCAGGGGGTCATCGTTGCCGAAAAGCAGAAGATGAGCAAGTCCCGGGGCAACGTCATTACCCCCGACGAGTATGTCTCCGAGCTTGGTGCCGATGCCGTGCGCGCCTACCTTATGTTTGTCGCCCCCTGGGAGCAAGGCGGCGAGTGGAACGACAGCGGCATCAGCGGCGTCAGCCGCTGGCTCAGCCGTCTCTGGAAGCTGGTCACCGGCGGTTATAAACAAAGTGCCAAAGCCAGGCCTACCGATGAAGAAAGGGCACTTTCCCGCCTCACCCACCAGACCATTAGAAAGGTGACCCGGGACCTGGAGAAGCTCCGCCTCAACACCATGATTGCGGCGCTTATGGAGTACACCAACTACCTGGCCAAGACTAAAGACGAGGGCATAATCAGCCAAGCCGCCTGGAATGAGGCGATTGATACCCTGCTCCTGCTCCTGGCCCCCACCGCCCCCCACCTCGCCGAGGAGTTATGGCAGCGGACCGGGCACGAATACAGCATCCATAACCAGGCTTGGCCCAAATGGGACGAGGCTTTAGCCAAAGAGGAAGAAATCACGCTGGTGGTCCAGGTCAACGGCAAATTGAGGGACCGTATTATGGTGCCCGTCTCCATCACCGAGGACGAAGCTAAAGAAAAGGCTCTAGCCAGCCAGAAGGTCAAGAATCACATAGAGGGCAAAAAGATTGTTAAGACGATATACGTGCCTGGCCGCTTGGTCAACGTTGTCGTCAGGTAAGGGGAGTTTAAGAGGGGCGAAGCCCCTCTTTAGAGAAAAATCTTCCCCTTCCCCTTGCTAAGGGGAAGGGGATAAATCGGGTTCCCTGGAAAATCGAAGATTTTTTAGGGTGAATAAAGGGGATAGGGTTCTAAAATCATGAAAATAGCCCTTGTCGGCGGGGGGAATATGGGTGAGGCCATGCTGGCGGCGGTTTTGACCAAAGCTTTAGCTAAGCCGGAGTCTATCTCCGTCAGCGATATCAGCTCATCCCGCCTCGATTACCTCAAGAAGCAATACGCCGTAATGGTAACTCCCGATAATGTCGAAGCCGTCTCGGGTAAGGATATAGTAATCCTGGCGGTCAAGCCCCAGAACCTCACCGAAATAATGGACGAGCTCAAGGGTAAGATTGTATCCAGCCAGCTTGTTTTATCCATCATCGCCGGCGCTAAAATAAATACCATATCTCAGGGATTAGCTCACAGCGCCGTCGTCCGCGCTATGCCCAACACCCCCGCCCGGGTGGGGGAGGGGATGAGCCTCTGGACGGCGACCCCTAATGTAACCAAAGAGCAAAAACAATCGGTCAAAGCTATTTTAGGCGCCATGGGCAAAGAGCTTTACGTTGAAGACGAAAATTATCTCGATATGGCTACCGCAATTAGCGGCAGCGGCCCCGCCTATTTCTTCTTAATGGTCGAGGCGCTGGTCAAAGCCGCTGTCGAAATCGGCCTTCCTCCCGATACGGCTCAAGAGATTGTCGTGCAGACCATGCTCGGCGCGGCAAAATTTATCCAGACTTCGGGTGGAGCCCCCGCCGAATTACGTAAAAAGGTGACCTCCCCCGGCGGCACCACCGCCGCCGCACTGGCTCAGTTCGAAAAGGGGGACTTCAACGAGCTGGTCAAAAAGGCGGTTAAAGCCGCCTACGAGCGGGCTAAGGAACTGGGCAAATAGCTTATGAGCTGGCTGGATATAGTCATCGTGGTCGTCATCGCCCTAGCCGCCTTCGGCGGGCTGCTTATCGGCCTTATCGCCTCCGCCCTCTCCCTGGCGGGCATCATCGTGGGTATAATACTGGCCGGGCGCTACTACCTCCCCTTCTCCCAGCACCTCGGCTTCATCCCCGAGGAAAACATCGCCCAGATAGTCGCCTTCGCCATTATATTGGTGGGGGTGATACTCATCGCCCTGGCGCTGGCCATGGTCTTGCGCTGGGCTTTCTCGCTGCTTAAGCTGGGCTGGATAGACCGCATCGGCGGCGCCGTCTTCGGGCTGGCTGGGGGCGCGCTGCTCTGCGGCTCGGTTCTGGCGATGTGGGTCAAGTTCGTCGGCGCCGGGGCAGCCATCACTGACTCGGTCCTGGCCTCGATAATGCTGGAGCACTTCCCCGTCGTGCTGGGGCTGCTACCAGCCGAGTTCGACACCGTGCGCTCTTTCTTTCAGTGAGTGCTAGAGCTTCCCCTTAAACTTCTCCCGGAGCGCCTCGACCACATCGGCCGGGACGAGGTCGTGGATATCGCCGCCCAGGCTGGCGGCTTCCTTGAGCAGGCTGGAGCTTAAGAACTGGTACTCCACCCGCGACATCAGGCAGACGAACTCAAGCTCGGGATAGAGCTTCTTAGTCATCATGGCCATGTCGAACTCCCGCTCGAAGTCGGCGCTCATGCGCAGTCCCCGCACCATGGCGATGGCCTTCACCTTTTTGGCGAAATCGACGGTCAGCCCCCCGAAAGGCTGCACCTCGACGTTGGGCAGGTCGGCGGTGGCTTTGCGTATCAACTCCACCCTCTCCGCGGTGCTGAAGAGGATGGGCTTATTGGGGGTCTTGTAGACCCCGATAATCAGCTTGTCGAAGAGCCGGGAGGCTCTGGTGGCGATATCAAGGTGGCCGTTGGTGATGGGGTCAAAGGTGCCGGGGTAGATAGCAATGCTCAAGGTTCGCCCTCCTTTTGGTAGATTGCGATGCAGCTATCGCCGTGGCGACGCTCTTTGAGCAGTGTTAAAGGTGGGTAGCTTGACTCCAAGGTAAGGTGGGGTGAATGCGTCACCACTACTACGGTATCTCTGCCGACCAGCTTCGAGGTCGCCAGCTGCTGAATTGTTTCGCCTATGGTCTCGTCAGCGTAGGGGGGGTCAATCACGATGATATTATATTCCCCTTCCAGAAAGGTGAGCGCTTTTGATACGCGGCGGCAGTAAACATGCGCTTTGTCGGCCAGCTTCGTCCTTTCCAGGTTTTGCCTGATTATACTACAACAACGTGGTTCCTGTTCAACAAAGTCCACCCACCCCGCCCCCCGCGACAGGGCCTCGATACCCAGAGCCCCGCTCCCCGAGAAGAGGTCGAGCACCCTCGACCAGTCCCCAGCGATGCCCTCCAGCATGGAGAAGATGGCCCCCCGCACCAAATCCGTAGCCGGGCGGGTGCCCGTCCCCCTGGGCACTTTAAGGTGGTGCCCCTTGGCGCTGCCGGCAATGACCCGCATAGCATATATGATATTGGGTTATGGCGCTGAGGTCAATAAGCTCCCTTTGTCATTCCCGCGAAAGCGGGAATCCAGTTCCCCCCACCCCACCATTTTTTATCTATTCCCGCCCACCACCCTTTTAAGGTAGAAAGGGGGCTTTGCCCCTTAAAACCCCCAAAGAGGGTCTTGGGTGGGAAAGAAAGGCGTGCGCTAACAGAGTGGGGTGGGGATCTAGTCCTTAAATAATCTCCGTTAGCAGCCCAAAATCACCTAAGTCAAAACCTTTTTTCACCCCCAAAAACCCTTGCCCTAAAAATATTTAGTATGCTATACTGTTTGCCGTCACTGCGAGCTTTTCAAGGAGGGATATACTTGCTGGCAGATTATGGCTACATTGGCTTACTTTTGATATTTGCCATTTTTTTTGCCGTCACCACCCTGCTCCTCCCCTTTTCCCTAAGTATGCCGGCGCGGCTGGCGATATACTCCCGCAAGTTCCGTAACTACATCCAGACCCGCTGGCCCTTCCTGGCCCGCTTTATTCCCCGCCTCCCATCCCCCCCCAAGTTCATGCAAATCGTCCCCTATAAACCCAGTGCCGTCAAAAGCTCCCCCTTCGAGTGCGGGCTGGAGACCATCGGCAAGAGCTGGGTTCAGTTCAACTTCCGCTACTACTTCTACGCGCTGGTCTTTATCGCCCTCGACGTGCTGGTTGTCTTCCTCTACCCCTGGGCGGCGCAGCTTAGGGGGCTGGGGCTTTTCGGCTTTTTCGCCGTACTCATTTTCATCGGCATAATCATTATCGGCTATCTCTACGCCTGGAAGAAGAAGGTTTTGGAATGGAAATAGAAGAGCTCTATTCCCGCCAAGATATCGACCGGGCTGAGGGCAGGCAGATAAACGAGCTTATCGCCCGCTCGCAGACACCCATCCCCGACCCCGACGAATGGCTGGACGAGGAAATAAAGCGCAATATCCTGCTCACCTCGGTGGACGCTGTGCTCGACTGGGCGAGGCGCACCTCGCTCTGGCCGGTGTTTTGCTTCCCCGCCTGCTGTGCTTTCGAGCTTATCACCACCGAGGCCTCCCGCTTCGACCTCTCCCGCTTCGGCATGGAGATTATCCGCGCCTCCCCCCGCCAGGCCGACCTGATGATTACGGCGGGCACACTGACCTGGAAGATGGCGCCCCAGGTAAAGCGCATCTACGAACAGATGGCTGAGCCCAAGTGGGTCATCGCCATGGGGGCCTGCGCCATCAGCGGTGGCATCTTTCGCTCCTCCTACAGCGTGGTGCCGGGCTATAACCGCATTGTCCCCGTCGACGTCTATCTCCCCGGCTGCCCCCCCCGCCCCGAAGCCCTGATTTACGCCGTAAGGATGATACATAAAAAGATAGCCAGTAGGAGCCTTATCCAGGAGGGCAAATAGCCGATGACGGTAGCCCTTTCGGGTGGCAAGATAGCCAAGCAGCTCGAAAAGAAGTTCCCCGAGGCTGTTATCGAAGCGGGAACGGATAGCCTGCTGCTTAAGGGCGACCAGCTTTTGGCGGTAGCCGAGTATTTAAATACCGCCCCCGACCTCGCCTTCGACTACCTCAACTATGTCGCCGCCACCGATTACTACGACTACTTCGAGGTGGTCTATTACCTCGTCTCAATGAAGCATAATCACGGGCTGGTGCTCAAGGTTCGCTGTTACGACCGGGAAAACCCCACCCTGCCCTCGGTGGTCGGCGTCTGGCGCGGCGTCGACTTTCAGGAGAGAGAGATTTTCGACCTGCTCGGCATCAGCTTCGAGGGACACCCCAACCTGAGGCGCATCGTCCTCTGGGAGGGCTTCGAAGGCCACCCGTTACGTAAGGACTTTTTATAAATTATAAACATGTTACCCCTTAAGGGGTTTTATAGAGAGTTACGGCCCCAAATTATGGGGGGGGGTCAGGTGGGGATAAAACCCCGCCTAAGGGAGGCGAAAGCCCTCGCATAGGTAACTGGACGGAGGAGCTAAATAGGCAGGGAGTTTAAGAGAAGCAAAGATTATTACTGTCATTCTGAGCCCTTCCGCAGAAGGGCGAAGAATCTCAAGAGAGACCCTTCGCTACGCTCAGGGTGACACTGAAAATAGGGCTAGGGTTCAAGAATTCGATAGGGGAAACGGTTAGAGAGAAAAACATATGACGACCAGAGAAATAACCATACAGACCGAACCCTTCGTGGTCAATATCGGCCCCGTCCACCCCAGCACCCACGGGGTCTTCCGCATGCGCACCATACTCGACGGCGAGGTCATCGTCAATATGGAGCCCGTCTTCGGCTACCTCCACCGCGGCATCGAAAAGCTGGCCGAGGAGCGCACCTACGGCGGCTGCATACCCTTAACTGATAGGCTCGACTATCTGGCCTCGATGAGCAACAACTTTGCTTACTGTCTGGCCGTGGAAAAGCTGGCCGGAATTCCCTTACCTTTGCGGGCGGAATACATCAGGGTCATCATGGCCGAGCTGCAGCGTATCGCCAGCCACCTCATCGCCGTGGGCGCCTTCCTCAACGACTGCGGCGCCTTTATGACCCCCATCGTCTATATGATTCGCGAAAGAGAGAAGATTTTAGACCTCTTCGACATGGTCTGTGGCCAGCGCCTGACCTACAATTACATGAGAGTCGGCGGTGTCAGCCAGGACATTCCCGAAGAGTTTATCCCGGCACTCAAGAAGTTTCTTAAGGAAATGCCGGGCTGGATTAACGAGTACGACCGCCTGCTCAAACAGAACGAGATACTGCTGGCCAGAGCTAAGGGCGTCGGCATCCTGCCCAAAGAAATGGCCATAAATATTTCGGCCAGCGGCCCCGTGCTCAGGGCGAGCGGGGTGGAGTGGGATATCCGCAAAGCCGACCCCTATTCCATCTACGACCGCTTTGAGTTCGATATACCCACCGGCAGCGCCGGCGACTGCTACGACCGTTACCGTGTCAAGATTGAGGAGATGCGCCAGAGCCTGCGCATCATTGAGCAGGCGCTTGAAGGTTTACCCGAAGGTGAAGTCAGGAGCGAGGTGCCCCACCTTATCCGCCCCCCCGTCGGCGAAGCCTACGGGCATATTGAAGCCCCCCGTGGCGAGCTCGGTTTTTACCTAGTCTCGGACGGCTCCATCGCCCCCTACCGCTTCCACGTGCGGGCGCCGACCCTGATCAACCTGACGGCGCTTAACGACATGATGAAGGGGTGGAAGGTGGCTGACCTTATCATTATCTTCGGCAGCATTGATATCTGTCTGGCGGAGGTTGATAGATAATGGCGATGCAGATTTTACCCCCCGACTGGCCCGGCAACTACTGGGCGCACTGGGGCATATTTACCGTCATTATCCTGGTTTTCGTTCTGCTTTCGGTGCTGGCTTTTATCTGGTTCGAGCGGCGGGCGATGGCTATTATGCAGGCGCGCTTAGGTCCCAACCGCGCCGGACCCTTCGGCCTCTTCCAGTCGGCGGCTGATGCCCTCAAGGTGATGATTAAGGAAGACATCGTCCCCTCCCGGGCGGATAAGCTGGTTCACTGGCTGGCACCAGTGGTCGCCTTCGTCCCGGTGATGATGGTCTTCGCCGTGGTGCCCTTCCAGGGCGGAGCCCTGCTGGCCGACCTCAATGTCGGCGTCCTCTATATCGTGGCCATAAGCTCGGTGACGGTGGTGGGGGTCTTTATGGGGGGCTGGGCCTCCAATAACAAGTATTCCCTGCTCGGCGCTATGCGCCAGATAGCGGCCGTTGTCAGCTACGAGATACCCGTCGTCCTCTCGCTGGTCGGCGTTATTATACTCACCGGTTCGCTCTCGTTGCAGCAGATAGTCCAGGCTCAGGACATCCCCTTTATCCTGGTGCAGCCGCTTGGCTTTCTGATCTTCTTTATCGGCGCCCTGGCCGAGATTAACCGCGCCCCCTTCGACCTCATGGAGGCCGACTCCGAGCTCGTCGCCGGCTATTTCATTGAGTATTCCGGGATGAAATTCGGTCTGTTCTTCCTGGCTGAATACGCCGAGGCGCTGGTGGTATCGGCTCTCGTCACCACCCTCTTCCTGGGTGGCTGGAGAGGTCCCCTTCTTCCCGACTGGCTCTGGTTCCTGGTCAAGGTCGGCGCCGTCTTCTTCGTTATCGTTTGGATAAGAACTACTGTCCCCAGGGTCAGGATAGACCAGCTCATGGCGCTGGCCTGGAAGTTCCTCTTCCCCTTGGCCTTGATAAACCTGCTGGTTACCGCCGTCGAGATTCTGGTCTGGCCCGAGCTTTCCCTCTGGGTTCTGGTGCCGATTAACTTTGCCGTTATGATAATTCTGGTGCTCTTGTGGTCGAAACTATTTAAACTAGGCTGGGGTAGGGTCGATGTTTGAACGCTACGGAATAGGCATCATCAAGGGCCTGTCGGTGACGATAAGGCACCTCTTCCGCATCCCCATCACCACCCAGTACCCCGAGCGGAAGCTCAACCCCTCCCGCCGCACCCGGGGCAACGAGCTTATCTGGAACCAGGAACGGTGCACGGGCTGCGGCACCTGCGCCAAGACCTGCCCCCAGGGCAGCATCAATATCGTGACCTCGGTCAAGGTCGAGGAGAATAAATACAAGGTCGAGAAGTTCGAGGTGGACATGGGCTACTGCATCTTCTGCGGCCTCTGCGTCGAAGCCTGTCCCTACGACGCCCTCTTTCTGGGCTACGCCTACGAGCGGGCAAGGTATCGCCGCGGCGAGCTGGTGCTGGACAAAGAAGGGCTGCTGGAAACGGATGAGCGTAAGCCCAGCGGCTACTTCCACCCCGAAGTCGCCGCCGAGCTGCCCAAGCAGAGCCTGCTCGTGGATAGAGATAAGGGGAGGAGAGCTTAATGGCTCTTGAAATCGCCTTCTGGATTCTGGCCGTAATCGGCGTCATGGCGGCGCTGGCCGTCGTCCTGCTCGGCGATGTCTTTCGGGCCGCCCTGTCGCTGGTGCTCTGCTTCCTGGCGGTGGCCGGAATCTACCTTACCCTGAGCGCCGACTTCCTGGCCGTGGTGCAGATTCTGGTCTATGTCGGCGCCATCTCGGTCCTAATCATTCTAGCCATTATGCTCACCCGAGAAGTCCAGCGGGGCAGCCCGGGCAATAAACTCCGCCTCCCCGCCTTCTTTGTCGCCGCCCTCTTCTTGGGCGGAATCATCTACGCTATGGTCAATACCAACTGGCAAGTTTCCTCCGCCTCCCCCCTGGAGCCGACCACCCCGGCTATTGCCGGTCTGCTCTTCGGCGAGGGCGGCTTTATCCTGCCCGTGGAGATTGCCCCTATCCTGCTGGTGGCGGCAATTATAGGGGCTATCGTCCTGGCGAGGGAGAAATAGATGGTAGGACTGGAGCACTATTTAATCCTGGCGGCGGTGCTCTTCGCCATCGGCCTCTACGGCGCACTGGCCAAGCGCAACGCCATCATCATCCTGATGTCTATCGAGCTGATGCTAAATGCGGTAAACATCGCTATGGTCGCCTTCTCCCGCTATATCGTGCCCCTCCAGCTCACCGGGCAGATTTTCGCTATCTTCATCATGGTGGTGGCGGCGGCTGAGGTCGCCGTGGGGCTGGCCATAATCATCGCCATCTACCGCCACCACAAGACTATAGACGCCACCAAGATCGACCTGATGAAATGGTAAAGGAGGAGACGATGAACAAGGGTTCAGTGGGCACACTGGGTGGAGTGGTCTGGTTCGTGGGCTGGCTTTTCACCATCGGGTTCGCCAACCTGGTCTGGTGGAAAATCATCCTGGGCATCGCCGTCTGGCCCTTCTATCTCGGCGACGCCGTACTGGAACTGCTTTAGGCTAGCAGAAGGACGTAAAGGGGGCTGGGAATCCCCTTAATAGAGGGGTTTGGTCAAAAACAGCCCTGAATAAGGGATAGCGAGTTAGGATAAATGCGGGATAGAAAAGCGATGCGAATTTTGCAAAAAGTTGTTCTGGCACTAGCAATAATCACTTTGGTTCTCAGTGTTGGCTGTAATGCACAGGCTCCCGAGGTCACCGAACTGAGCCACGCCAAAACATACCAGGTCCTCGGAGAAGGAAATATTGCCAATGAGGAAGCAGACCGCACCGTGGGCCTCTGGTTCATCGTTCCCGAAGACGCCGCCAGTTTCGAGGAGTATGCTCAGACTGCCATCCAGGCAGTCCGTGATTTATATTACCTCTACGAGCGAGATTTTACATCCGTCCTGTTAATTCCGAATGAAAATCTGGAGTATGCCTTGTATTATGCCCAGGCAAACTATGCGGCGGATGGCAAGGGGGCTCTGGGCATGACTGGGTCAACGCCCGCCAATGAGGGGTACTGGAAAGTGCGGGCGACCGACCAGCCGCTCACCGAACAGGAACTGGCCATAGCCGAACTCTGGTTTGAAAAGATACCGGATTTCCCCAGTAAGGACCCAGCTAGCAGTTTAAGTTACGATGGAGAGGCGTTGAGACAGTATGTAGCCGATACGCTCGACATTCCTTACGACGATGTTAGCTTTCCGCAAATCGATTATATAGAATATGAATATAACGAAAGGCTCTAAGAACTATCAGCTCATTGCTAGAAAAAACGAAGTTAATTAAAGCAAAGTGAAGTGAAGTAAAACATGTGGGTAGAAGTCAAAAAAGCCAGGAGTCTGGCGCTGGCCGAGATGTGGAAGGAGCTCTTTGAGGGTGAGGGCATCCCCACCCGCCTCCTCCCCCTGGCCGGCGAGCCCCGCGACCGGGAACTGGGCACCTATTCCGTGCTGGTGCCCCAGGATAAAGCGCACGTGATAGAGGAGGTCTTGAGGAAGCTGTAATGCCCTATCAGATGGTCTGGCTCATCTTTCTGCTGCCGCTATTCTCCTTTATCATCATATCGCTCTTCCTGCGGCCCTTCTTTAATACCCAGCCCAGGACGGCGGGCTACATCACTATCGCCGCCCTTACCGCCTCGCTGGGGCTTTCGGTCTGGGCATTGGCTGAGGTAATGGCTACGGGCCAGCCCTTGCCCGTCCCCGACGTAAGCTGGGCGGTTGTCGATGGGCTGACCATTCACCTGGGGCTGATTATGGACCAGCTCACGGCGGTGATGCTCATCGTGGTTACCGTGGTCAGCCTTATGGTGCAGATCTACTCCCAGGGCTACATGAAGGGCGACCCCGGCTATCACCGCTACTACGCCTTTATGTCCCTGTTCACCGCCTCCATGCTGGGGTTAGTCCTGGCCGATAACCTCCTCTTCGTCTACGTCTTCTGGGAGATGGTCGGCTTGTGCTCCTACCTGCTTATCGGTTTCTGGTTCCACCGCCCGGCGGCGGCCGACGCCGCCAAGAAGGCCTTTATCGTTACCCGCCTGGGCGACTTCGGTTTCCTGGCGGCAATCCTGCTCATCTACTTTAACACCGGCACGTTCGATATTGGTCAGCTTCACTCCATGGCCATAGCCGGGACGCTGGCCGGGACAACATTGACCTGGGCGGCCATCGGCATCTTTGCTGGAGCGGTGGGCAAGTCGGCGCAGTTCCCGCTCCATACCTGGCTGCCCGACGCTATGGAGGGCCCCACCCCCGTCAGCGCCCTCATCCATGCCGCCACTATGGTCGCCGCCGGCGTCTTCCTGGTGGCCCGCACCTTCCCCCTCTTTTCCCACTCCACCGAGGCGCTGACCACGGTGGCTGTCGTCGGCGGCTTCACCGCCATCTTCGCCGCTACCATGGGACTGGTGATGAACGATATCAAGCGCGTCCTGGCCTACTCCACCATCAGCCAGCTTGGCTACATGATGCTGGGGCTGGGGGCGGGGGGCATCGCCATCGGCATCTTCCATTTGTTCAACCACGCCTTCTTCAAGGCATTGCTCTTTTTGGGCGCGGGCAGCGTCAACCACGCCACCGGCACCTTCGACATGAGGAAGATGGGCGGGCTGCGCAAAATCATGCCCTGGACCTACGCCACCTTCCTCATCGCCTCTTTAAGCATCGCTGGCATCTGGCCCCTGGCCGGCTTCTGGAGCAAGGACGAGATTCTGGCCTCGGCGCTGGAGAACCAGCCGGTATTATTCTACCTGGCCATGATAACCGTCTTCATGACCGCCTTCTATATGTTCCGCGTCGTCTTTATGACCTTCGGCGGTAAATACCGCGGCGGTGGTGAGGAAGCTCACGGTAAGCCCCACGAATCCCCGCCGGTTATGGTCATGCCCATGGTGGTGCTGGCAATTTTGGCGGTGGTCTCCGGCTTGTGGAACGTCACCGGTGATTTCGGCGCCTTTATCGGTCACGGCCAGACCCAGGGCTTCGGCGAGGGCTTCTTCGGCATCCTGACCCACTCGCTGCCCTGGATATCGTTGATACTGGCCGGCTTGGGCATACTGCTCTCCTACGCCATCTACAGCGCCAAGTGGCTTTCGGCAGAAAGAATTGGCAGGATGTTCCAGCCTTTGTATAGATTGTTCCTGAATAAATACTGGCTCGATGAGCTTTACGAGAAGGTCTTCGTGGGCGGGGTGCTGCAGCGGGGCTTCTTCGCCGTCCTCCAGTTCTTTGACGTTTACGGCGTCGACGGCGCCGTCAATGGCGTCGCCAGCGGCGCTATGGCTACAGGACGGGCGATTCGAAAAGCCCACAGCGGCCAATTGCAACTATACGGGCTGTTTATCGGCATCGGCATCGTTATCATTGTCGTCTGTTTATATATATTTGGGTGAGGGAGATTTATCTGGTAGCCTCTTTCCTCTTGGAGGGAGGGGTTGAAAAAGAATAAATAGAGGGGGCAAAAGCTCTACATAAAAATGTCATTCTGAGGGAAGTCCTGCGCAGGCAGGACGACCGAAGAATCTCAAGAGACCCTTCGCTACGCTCAGGGTGACAGTGAAGAAGCTCAGGGTGACAGTAGAAAAACAGGGATAGGGTTCAAGGAATCTATTGGGGAGAGGTAGAAAGAATGACCTTGATAAGAAAAAAGGAGCTAGGTGGACTTTAACTGGCTGACCACTATCATCTTCCTGCCGGCGCTGGGGGCGCTGCTCATCGCCTTCGTCCCCAAACTCTCGGCGCGCGGCGTAAGGTGGCTGGCGGCTGTCTTCACCTTCATCCCGCTGGCGCTGTCGCTCTATCTCTTCTCCATCTTCGACCGCTCGGCGGAGATGACCGGGGTGATGCAGTTCGAGGAAAGCGTTTCCTGGATTCCGTCCATTGGCGCCAACTACCACCTGGGCGTTGACGGCCTGAGCCTGCCCCTGATGATATTGATGGCCTTTTTGGGCTTCCTGGTGGTCTTAATCTCCTGGAAGATTGACCTCCGGCCCCGCGAGTACTTCGCCTGGCTTTTGCTCCTGGAGACGAGCATCCTGGGTGTCTTCTGCTCCCTCGACCTGCTTTTGTTCTTCCTCTTCTGGGAGATAGAAGTCATCCCCATGTACTTCCTAATCTCCATCTGGGGTACGGGACGCAAAGAATACTCGGCCATCAAGTACGTGATATATACTTTGTTCGGCTCCGCCTTTATGCTAGCCGGCATCCTCAGCCTCTATTTCACCACCGGCAGCCTGAACATGGTCGAGATAGCTCAGGGCGGTCTGGGCATGGTTCAGACGGCGATGCCGGCGACGGCCATCTTCTTCCTATTGCTGGTCGGCTTTGCCGTGAAACTGCCCGTATTCCCCCTGCACAGCTGGCTGCCCGACGCCCACACCGACGCCCCGACGGCGGTGAGCGTGGTGCTGGCCGGGGCTTTGCTGAAGATGGGTGGCTACGGCATGATTCGGGTCTGCGTTTCCATCTTCCCCGGCGTGGCCCAGGAGCATGCCCTGGGGCTGATAATACTGGCCGTGATCAGCGTCCTCTACGGGGCGGCGGTCACTTTGAGGCAGACCGACTTAAAGAGGCTGATAGCATACAGCAGCATCAGCCACATGGGCTACGTCCTGCTTGGCGTCTTCGCCCTGGGGCAGGTGAGTATGACGGGGGCGGCGCTACAGATGTTCAGCCACGGCGTCATCACCGGGCTGCTCTTTGCCATGGCCGGACTGGTGATGCATAACGCCGGCGAAAGGAACCTGAACAAGCTGGGCGGCCTGGCCCGGCAGATGCCGATTATCGTCGTCGTCTTCTCGGTGGCGGGGGTGGCTTCACTGGGGCTGCCCACCACCAGCGGCTTTGCCGCCGAGTTTATGATCTTTGTCGGCAGCTTTTCCAGTGGCGTAGTCCCCGGCATTCAGGTGGCTACCATTTTGGGCGTGCTCGGCATCGTTATTACCGCCGGCTACATCCTCTGGATGCTGCAGCGGGTCTTCTACGGCCCGCCCTTAAAGCAATTCGATAAAGCCAGGGACGCCAGCATCCTGGATAGGGTCTATATGTTCGCCTTTATCGCCGTGATTATGGGGGTCGGCATCTATCCGGCCGTCCTGACCGATATCATCAAGATGGGCATTGCGCCCGTAGTGGGGCTATTAGGTGGTTAGAGCATGTTGAATTTTGAGCTGCTTATACCGGAGCTGACACTGGCGGCGACGGCTCTCGTCGTCATCCTGCTCGACCTTGTCGTCAAGAGCAAGTGGTGGCTGGCGGCGCTCAGTATCGCCGGCATCGTCGTCTCGGCGGGCTTCGCTATAGCCATGTGGGGCGGCGACGCCCAGTCCATCTTCAACAACATGCTGGCGGTGGATAAATTTGCCATCTTCTTTAAATTACTCTTTCTGGTCATCGCCGCCCTGGTCATTTTGGCCTCGACGGACTACGTCTCCAAGCTCAAGCGCTTCCAGGGCGAATACTACGCGCTGGTGCTCATCTCGGCGCTGGGCATGATGCTCATGGCGGCCACCACCGAGCTTATCTCTATCTACATCGCTTTAGAGCTTACCAGCATCTCCCTCTATATACTGGTCGGCTTCCTCAAGGACCCCAAGTCCACCGAGGCTTCATTAAAGTACCTGCTCCTGGGGGCGGTGGCTTCAGCGGTTTTGCTCTTCGGCATGGCGCTTATCTTCGGCTTCACCGGCCAGACACAGCTGGGCGATATCGCCGCGACTATCCAGTCTATGTCGCTTTCGGGAGTGCTGGCCAACCCCGGTCTCATCGTGGGCATAGTGCTGCTCATCGCCGGCTTCGGCTTCAAGATTGCCGCCGTGCCCTTCCATATGTGGGTGCCCGATGTCTATGAAGGCGCCCCCACCCCTATCACCGCCTACCTCTCCGTGGGGAGCAAGGCGGCCGGCTTCGCCATTATCTTAAGGGTCTTCTTCTCTGCCTTCGGCTTACCCGACTGGCTCAGCCTGGACTGGGGGCTGGTCTTCGCCATTCTAGCCGCCGTGGGCATGACGGTGGGCAATATCATCGCCCTTACCCAGAGCAACATCAAGCGTATGCTCGGTTACTCCAGCATCGCCCAGGCGGGCTACCTCATGGTGGGATTGGCCACGGTGGGCTTGGCCACCGCCTCCGACGTTGCCGGCCAGAGCGGGCTGCTCTTCTTCCTGGCTAGCTACACCCTGACCAACCTGGGCGCCTTTACCGCCATCATCGCCATATCGGGCAGGGTCGATAGCGACATGATAAAAGACTATGCGGGCATGGGCAGGAGGGCCCCCATGCTGGCTCTGGCGCTCACCCTCTGCCTCATCTCCCTTATCGGTATGCCCCCCGCCGCCGGCTTTATGGCCAAGTTCTATATCTTCAGCGGGGCGGTGCAGCAGGGGCTGCTCTGGCTGGTCATTGTCGCCGTCATTAACAGCGTCATCTCGGCCTACTACTATCTGCGCGTGGTCAAGGTGATGTGGCTGGGCTCACCCGCCTCGGCGACCAAAGTCCCCTCCTCTGTAGCTTTGAGGGTGGCTTTAGCCCTCTCCTGCCTCGGCGTGCTGATAATGGGCATTGTTCCCGGTTTCGTGATGAAGCTGGCCGAGATGGCGGCTAAGCTGTTTGTTTCCTAGTTACTGTGGTATTTCTTCTTCCCTGTAAATTTGCGTTCCACCCTATCTAGAATGCTGTTGATTTTATATCTTAGAATATAAATAACGAGAAATAATAAACCCATAATAACGATTGAAATAAGTAGATTTGCCCACAAAGGTAGATTATTCATTGCGCAAAGCCCAAAGAAAGTCGTGGCCCATAGGGTGAGAAATATACCGAGAATTGTCCACGCAGTACCACTCCAGCGAAACTCGTGCGTTGCGGTTAGGCTACCCTTGGGATGTATCGTGCCACCACCAACATTTAGAGACGTTTTTATACTAGTTGACCCGCAATATGGGCATTTTGTATCTTTAGTATAGAATTCTTTGCCGCATTCATTGCACTTCTTCCAGCGTTTAGTTTCAGCCATAGCCTCCTCCTCTATTTCATATTCTATCACAGTGTTATCAAATTCCGCCTGAAGTTATAGCCCCACCCAGGTTGTTTTTCCCACCCTACAGAGGTGAAACCTCTATATACTTCTCTCCCCACCCCATTGTCATTCCTGCGAAGGCAGGAATCCAGTTTCCCCCGCCCCAGCTAATTTTTCCCACACCGACCCACCCTATAAACGTCTTTTCAAAGGGGGGCTACGCCCCCTTTAAAATCCCCCAAATATACATGGGGCTGACGCCCCCTATAGGGAGTCTAAGAGGGGCGAAGCCCCTCTTTACCTTAAAGGGCGGCGGGCGGGAATAGATAATATCGGGGAGGCAAAGACTCCCCAATAAGGAGTTAATAGAGGTCTAACCTCTGCCTTTGCCCCCAACCCCTTTGTATGCTATGATTTCTCTATAGTTAAGGAGGAGAAGAATGTCAGTAATCTTAAAGAAGTTATTACTACTATCCCTGGCACTGGTCCTGTCCTTCAGTATGGTCGCCTTCGTCGGCTGCAAGGAAGAGCTGCCCCAGGAGGAAATAGACCAGATAATCGCCGGCGCCCTCGCCGCCCAGTATGACACCGTCAGCTTCGATATGGATATGCCCATGACGGTGAAGATGACTGGCGGCACCGACCCGGGCACGATGACTGTAGACACGAGCGCCACTGGTTCCATCGACAATAACAACGAGATGATGAGGATGGAAATGACCATGGAAATGGACATGTCGGGCGAGGGCTCTGAGAGCATGGATGCCGAGATCTATGTCCTTGAGGGCTGGATGTACACCGGTATGAACATCCCCGGCTATGGCGAGCAGTGGGCGAAGATGGCGTTAACCGAGGATATGTGGCAGCAACAACTTTCGGTCGAGCAGTATGTAGAGCTGCTGGCGACGGCTATTGAGGTCGATTACAAGGGCATCGAGACGGTCAACGGCGTCGAATGTTACGTCTTCGAGCTAGAACCAAATATGGCCGCCTTGAACGAATTGTTGGCTGGGGAGACATCGGGTCTGGGCATGGCGGGGTTAGGCGACATCGACTTGGCTGAGCTCTACGAGGCGCTTACGGTCAAAGAATGGCTGGCTAAGGACAGCTACCTTTTGCAGAGGACAGAGATTGAGATAGTCATAGAGATGAGCCCCGGCGATGTCGGCGCCACCAGCAATGATTTCGACAAGATGAGCGTAAGTGTCGAAATGACCATGCGCTTCTTCGACTACAACCAGCCCTTCACCGTGGTGCTGCCCCCCGAAGCGCTGGAAGCCGAAGAGATGCCTCTGTCGTACTAAGCTGATAAGGCTAGCCGCTAGACTCAGGGAGAAACCGTTGAACCGAACGCGCGGCTTTGTCAACCAGAACCGCTTCAGGTCGAGCAAGGCGGTGAAAAAGCGGGGCAAGGTCAGCCCCCCTCCTAAAAAGGGGAAGCAGGGTTGAGCGACAAACTACGCTGGCCTACCTTCTGGGCGCTGGTAGGGTTTTTCCTGCTCATATTGTGCCTCTTCCTGGTTCCAGCCTTCCGGGAGCGGCTCTCCGGCTCCCTCTTGTTTCTGGTCCCGCTGGCTGTCTTCTTTTTGTTAGGCACCGCCCTGCTGGTTTTCACGCTGCGAGGGAGGGTCAGCGGTGGGCTGAGGCAATCCCTTCTCCTCACCGGGGCTGCCTCGGCCGGGTTTTTCCTCTTCGTTCTCCTGCACAACGCTTTCTATGCCTTAGCCGAGCTGAGCGCTGACATCGCGGTCTTAAGCGCGGTTTTGGACTTTCTCCATGCCGCCTTCTTCTTTATGGCGGTCCCTGTCTCCCCCCTGGCCTTCCTGGTCGGGGTGGTGGTTGCCATCGTCATCGGCGCCAGGACCCGAAAGGCTCACTGACCCCCGCCTTGACACCCAGAGGGGGCGATGCTACACTTTTCCCTGCCTAAAGCGTGATAAACCATGAAAAAAATCGGCATTCTCTACCACCCCATGAACGACGCCGCCCGCAGTATGGCTGAGGAGGTCAAGGCTTTCCTGGCTACCCGCGGCATAGCGGTCTGGCTCTGCTCGGCCTGGGAGGCGGAAAAGGCTAAACCCAATGTTGCCGGCACCGATTTGCTGCTCAGCATCGGCGGCGATGGCACCATCCTGAGGGCGGCGCAGATAGCCGTTAGTGCCAAGACACCCGTCCCCATCACCGGCATCAACCTGGGCAAGCTGGGCTTTATGACCGAGCTTGGCGCTAACGAAGTCGAGGAAAAACTGCCCGCCCTGCTCGAGGGCAAGGGCTGGCTCGACGAAAGGGCCATGCTCGAAGCCACCATTGACGCCGCTAAAAGCTATTACGCCCTCAACGATGTCGTGGTGGCGCGGGGGGCGGTAGCCCGCGTCGTCTATGTCGAGGCCAGCATCGACGGCCAAAAGCTTACCACCTATAAGGCCGACGGCGTGGTGGTGGCTACCGCCACCGGCAGCACCGGCTATTCGCTTTCGGCGGGCGGCCCCATCCTCCACCCCCGGGCTAAGGAATACCTGCTCTCGCCCATATTGCCCCACCTCAGCCTGGGCTACAGTCTGGTCCTGCCCTCGACGGCGGTGGTCAAGCTGCGCGTAGCCACCGTCCACGAAGCCACCCTAAGCATTGACGGCCACATCAATCCCCCCCTGGCCGATGGCGCCGTCATCACCGTCCGCCGTAGCGCCACCAGCGCCCGTTTCTTAAGGATTCACCCCGAAAACGCCTTCTACCGCTCCCTGGAACAAAAACTGAAAGGAAAACACTAAATTGAAGATAGAAAAGGCCAGAATCAGCGATGTTCCCCAGATGCATAAGCTCATCAACCACTTTGCCGAAAAGGACGAGATGCTGCCCCGCTCGCTTTCCGAGCTCTACGAGAACATGAGGGACTGCTTCGTGGCTAAGGAGGGCGATAAGCTGCTCGGCTGCGTGGCACTGCACGTCTTCTGGTCCGACCTGGCCGAGGTAAGGTCGCTGGCGGTGGCTGAGGACAGCCGCGATAAGGGCATCGGCGCCGAACTGGTCAAGGCCTGTATGCAGGAGGCCGAAGAACTGGGTATTGGCACCGTCTTCTGCCTGACCTATCACCCCGACCTCTTTGAGAGGTTCGACTTCAAGCAGGCGGACAAGATGGAGCTGCCGCGCAAGGTCTGGACGGAGTGCTACCGCTGCCCCAAGTTCCCCGACTGCGATGAGGTCGCCCTTATCTATAACCTGGAGGTCTAGCTTGTCCGAAGAGACGCTGTCCAGCCGGAGGGTCTTCGAGGGGCGGGCGCTAAAGCTACGAATCGATAGCGTTAGGCTCCCCAGCGGCAAAGAGACCACCCGCGAGATTGTCGAGCACGAAAACTGCGTGGCTATCGTCGCCCTCGACGACGCCGATAACATATTGCTGGTGAAGCAGTTCCGTAAGCCCGTGGAAAAAGAGTTACTGGAGATACCCGCCGGCGGCATCGACCCCGGCGAAAGCCCCGAGGACGCCGTCCGCCGCGAGATGCGCGAGGAGACTGGTTTTCTCCCCCGGGACGTAAAAAAACTGGGCGGCTTTTACTCCTCACCCGGCTTCTGCACCGAGTACCTATACCTCTATCTGGCCAGCGACCTGGAGCCTAAGCCACTAAAAGCCGAGGACAGCGAGAATATAACCTTGGTGCGGGTGCCGCTGAAGGAAATTCCCGGCCTGATTGCCTCGGGCGCTATCTGCGATGCCAAGAGTATCGCCGGGTTGCTCACCTTTCTGGAGTACCAGAGGTCAGCCGACCTGGTCTGAGAGCCTTCTTCCCCCCACCAGGTGCAGGTGCAGATGGGGCACCAGCTGCCCCCCCTCTTTGCCGCAGTTTATCACCACCCGGTAGCCCTTATCGGCAATCCCCTCTTCTTTGGCCAGCCTGTTGGCTAGGGTGACTAGGCGCCCCACCAGCGCCGAGTCGCTTTCTTTTAGCTGGTCTAAGGAGGGGATATGCTTTCGGGGGATGATGACTATGTGCACCGGCGCCTGCGGGTTGATGTCGCGGAAGGCGATTATCTCTTCGTCCTGATAGACGGTGTCGCTGGGTATCTCACCGGCTACGATTTTGCAGAAAATACAGTCCATTTTTTATTCCCCCGACTATATTGTCATTGCGAGGAACGTAGTAACGAAGCAATCTCTTCTTTTTAAATCCACCCCAGCTCTTTCTTCCCACCCAATACCCACCCTATAAGGGTTAGACCCTTATACATCTCTTATCTGGGTTACGC
>Ga0315545_1001027_pt1 | contig 28460 bp, 26 predicted proteins | sample SalMarSW160210MG_FD_203096 | JGI IMG/M metagenome (GOLD analysis project Ga0315545, IMG submission 203096) | Salt marsh sediment microbial communities from the Plum Island Ecosystem LTER, Massachusetts, United States - Salt Marsh Sediment SW1602-10 ...
TAGTTTTTGTCTCGTCGGTTCAAAATCCTTTAAAGGATACACCTCGAAACTTTTGATGCTGTCTCCGACTTCCTTTACTTCACGGGTTTTTGAAAACCCGGTGGCGATAACGGTGACCCGCACCTCGTTGTTCATGGAATTGTCGATGACCATTCCAGATATAATCATCGCATCGTTGTCCGCATTGCCGGTGATGAGCTTTACAATCTCATCGTATTCAAAAAGGGAAAGGTCGTTCCCTCCGGTGACATTGACGAGAACACCCTTTGCACCTTCACTTGTTGCATCCTCAAGGAGTGGATTGTTTATTGCGAGCTGTGCGGCCTCAATTGCCTTGTTTTCTCCTTTTCCGACCCCGGCACCCATCAACGCACCTCCCGACAGGTTCATGATCGTCCTGACATCTGCAAAGTCGATGTTAATTTCTCCGGGAATTGTGATCAAGTCCGATATACCCTGAACTCCCTGCCTGAGTACATCATCCGCGATACGAAACGCCTCGAGTATGGAAGTTTTTTTATCGATTATTTCAAGTAACTGCTGGTTTGGGATAATGATAAGCGTATCCACAACTTCCATAAGTTTTGCGATTCCCTCTTCGGCAATTTCCATCTTCCGATCGAGCTCAAAACCGAACGGTTTGGTAACCACCCCGACGGTGAGCGCGCCTATTTCCTTCGCAATGTTCCCGACAATAGGTGCACCACCAGTCCCCGTACCTCCTCCCATACCTGCTGTGATAAAAATCATCTCCGCCCCGCGAAGCCTGTCCATAATTTTATCCCTGTCTTCGAGCGCCGCTTTTTCCCCGATTTCGGGGTCCGCGCCCGCACCGAGGCCCTTGGTCAGCCTGGCTCCCAGCTGTATCTTCACAGGAGCATTGTTCGCATTGAGAGACTGCAGATCGGTATTCGCAGCAATAAATTCGATGTTTTTCAGGTCAACATCAATCATGCGGTTTATCGCATTACACCCTGCTCCCCCGACACCGATAACTTTTATCTTATTCGCCAGTACAGATTCATCTACTATTTCGATATTCATAACCCCCTCCCCGATTTGACGCAAGTTTACCTTTTCTCAGAAGAATTCACCAAACCAGTCAACCATCCGTTTTTTTATATTCGAGAAAAGCCCGGCCCCTCTGTTTTCCATGAAACTCTCGGGCCGCGCATGAAGACCATAGTGCACCAGACCGACACCGGTTGCGTACTCGGGCGATGATATTTCTTCGACCAGGCCACCAACCCCACCTGGCGAACCGATCCTTACGGGCATTTCAAATACATTCTCCGCAACCTTCTCTATTCCCTTCAGAAGAGACGCGCCTCCGGTGAGAACGACACCTCCCGTGATCACATCCTTGAAATCCTTCTGGTCAAGATCGTCCTTCACGAGGAAAAAGATCTCCTCCATCCTCGGTTCGATAATCTCCGCGAGAACCTGGCGAGGGAGCTGGGTCGGCTTCCTGCCCCCCACATTCGGAACTTCGATTACCTCCCCGGGATCGACAATATCGGATACCGCCACACCCCATTTCTTCTTGATCTCCTCAGCAGACTGCAGAGGCGTGCGAAGACCGATAGAAACATCGTTCGTCACATGGTTTCCACCCATGGAAATCACGTTGGTGTGCCAAATACTGCCGTTTAGATACACGAGGACGTCTGTGGTTCCTCCTCCTATGTCGAGAAGAACGACTCCCAGTTCCTTTTCATCCTCTTTCAGCGTCGCCAGAGCCGATGCAAGGTGCTCCAGCACGATATCGTTTACTGCATATCCCGCCCTGTTTACGCTTTTGACGATGTTTTGTGCGGAAGCGACCGCACCGGTTACGATGTGGACTTCAGCCTCGAGACGCACGCCGCTCATTCCGACGGGGTCTTTGATTCCGTCCTGGTTATCGACGATGAACTCCTGCGGCAGAACATGGATCACTTCCCTTTCCATGGGAAGCGCGAGCGCCTTTGCTGCATCAACGACTCGTTCAACCTCTTCGGGTGTGATCTCCTTGCTTCGTGTTGCAACCGCAACAACTCCTCTCGAGTTGATGCCTTCTATGTGCCCGCCCGCAATACCAGCGAATACGGACTTCACCTCGATGCCGGCCATGAGCTCCGCCTTCTCGATCGCGGTTGCGACGGATTGAACTGTTGACTCGATGTTCACCACAACACCCTTACGCAGCCCTCTTGAAGGAGACAACCCCACCCCTATCACATCGATTCCGTTGTACTCGTTGATCCTTCCAATAATTGCACAGACCTTGGTGGTTCCTATATCAAGGCCCACAACAATATCTTCATCAGAATAACTCATGTGCTCACTCCCCTCTATCAACCGCTGCGTGGGAAAAGCTTAAATCAATTGCCAGCGGCTCATGAGCTTCAACACCCTCGATCCCGTTTTTTTCAAGTACGAAAAGAAGCGCGCGCAGTTTTTCGAATCTGGCTTTCGATGCGTCGCTTCCGAGATACACTGTGTAATCATTGTCATTGAACCGAACAGATATTCCCTTCTCATCCACCAGCAGCGTGTGCACGCGCTGAAAAAAATCCGGGTGTTCCTGTCTCACTTCATTCAGTGAGCCGAGAGCGTGCTCAACCATGAAATTTCCAACACCTTTTCCAATATTAATATCGTCATGAATGGCACTGAGCCTAATTATCGGAAACAGAAGCTCCTCACCTGCCTCAACGCGGGTAAGGACGGTGCCGTCACCGCTCAGCCAGTAGGCATCTTCCCCGAAAAACAGAACGAACTGTTTGTGTTTTTCTCCCACGTACACTTTCAGGGTATCGGGAAATATCTTCACTATCTCAACTCCTGAAATTCTCCCGTCCGAGAGAAGCTGCACCTTTGCGGCCTTGCTGCTGAAGAACACGATTGAACGGTCTGTATCTACATGCATCATTTTTAGGATATCTCTGCTTGCAATATATGTGTTTCCGTAAAGCTGAACACACCGTATCGGGAGTAATACCTTTTTCTCCATACCGCTGATCAGTTTGACTGCAAGGAGCACCACGAGCATTCCTATGCTCAGACCGAGGATGAGCCTCACGATCCTCTTCGACCTGGTTTCGCTATTTCTGTATTCCTCGATCATGGTTCATAATCCCGCTTCTCTCTTTCCAACAGTGCCGTGCCCGTTCCCCGTGAGATATTGAGCAGGATTCCGACAAGTACGGAGTTTGCGAGCAGGCTCGAACCGCCGTAACTGAGAAAGGGAAGCGAAATGCCCGTTGAGGGCAGCAACCCCGTGACAACCGCGATATTTAAAACCGCCTCCCAGACGATGAGCGACGTGATTCCGAATGCGAGAAGAAACTCATACATGCTCCTCTGTGCAAAGGCGATCGTGAACCCGCGGTACGCGAAAAGCATGTAGAGGATGATAACCAGCACAACACCGAAAAAGCCCATTTCTTCTGCGATGATGGCAAAAATAAAATCGGTATGCGGAATCGGCAGATATCTCATCTTCTGTACGCTTCGTCCCAACCCCACACCGAAAAACCCTCCATATGCAAAGGCCTTGAAGCTCTGAATTATCTGATATCCCTTATCGGTCGGATCCGACCAGGGGTTGATAAATCCCATTATCCTTTCACGGCGATACCCCTTGCCGCTGATCATGAGTAAAACCGCAGGAATCGCCACCAGAAACAGCGAAACGATCGAAAGGCTCCGTATTCCGACAACAAAGAACATGAGAATGGATATGAAGAAAAGGATGATCGCGGTCGAGAAATCGGGTTCGAGAAGTACGAGAAACGCAATTGCGGATACAACAAGAAACGGGGGAAGAAACCCCCTATAGAAGTCGTTGATTCTTCTTTGTTTCTTCGCAAGAATCGCCGCAAGGTACACAATGAGCACGATTTTTGCGAATTCAGACGGCTGAAATCCGATGTTGGAAAAACGAAACCATCGTCGCGACGAATGGACGATTCCCGCTTTGATAAATGGGGGAAAAAGAAGTATGAGGAGCAGAATGACGATTCCCCACACAAGGAGTTTTCTCTGACGCGCAAGTACCATATAATCAATGAAGATGAAGATGATGCATGCAAGAAAGGACATGACAGCCCACGTGATCTGCCTCTGCAGAAAGTACGTGGGGTTGTCGAGCTTGATTCCCTCGTTTATGCCCGCACTGTACACCATCACGATGCCAAGCCCGTAGAAAATGATGACGATTGAGAGGAGAACATAGTCGATATCCAGTATTCTTTCAAAATGGAATACTGATACTTTTTTTTCTTCTCTGTTCTGTACGATCATGACCTTTTCTACTGTATCTTCAGAGTACTGAGCGCAACGAGTGCCAGCATCGCACCGACGATCCAGAACCGAACAATGATTTTTGACTCCGACCAGCCTTTCAGCTCATAGTGATGGTGCAGCGGTGTCATAAGAAACACCCGCTTTCTGAAAAGCTTGAATGAAAACACCTGGAGAATGACTGACAGCGTTTCTGCGGCAAACACCCCGCCTACAATCAGCAGGAGTATCTCCTTCTTGATGAGCAGTGAAATAATCCCGATTGACCCGCCGAGTGAAAGCGAACCGGTATCACCCATAAAAATTTCAGCAGGGTGGCTGTTGTACCATAAAAAACCGATTCCTGCGCCGAGTATACTCATGCAATAAACCGTCAGCTCCGCACTTCCCGGAATATACGGAATGCGCAAATAATTTGCAATCCCCACATGTCCGGTGAGATAACTTATCCCCGCATATGCCGCGATCACGAATATGATCAGACCTGTCGCGAGCCCGTCGAGCCCGTCCGTGAGGTTCACCGCGTTAGATGTGCCAATCAGGAGTATAACTCCAAAAGGAATATAGAAATACGAGAGATCCGCAATTGGTTCGATGATAAACGGAACGTAGAGCAGCGTTGTCTGTTCGCTTTTTTCTGGACCAAAGTAGATGTACATCACGACAGCAGTCGAAATGAGAAGCTGAGTGAAAAGCTTGAACTTCGCATGAAGCCCCTTTGAACTCTTCTTTACATATTTCAGATAATCATCAAAGAATCCGATCAGGCAGTATCCGGAAGTTGCCACCGTGACGAGCACAATGTAGTGATTCGAAAAGTTTCCCCATAGAAAAATGGAGGTCAGCACCGCAAGTATCATGAGGAGACCTCCCATGGTTGGAGTTCCAACCTTTCCCCCGTGCCGTTCCGGCGTATATTTACGCACCGTACCCCCTGTACCCAAGGACTTAAGTTTATTTATGATGGGCGGCCCGAAAATGAAGCATACGAGAATTGCGGTCACTGTGGCATATACGGATCGAAAAGTGATGTAACGGAATACATTGAACGCGGAAAAATATTTGTATAATGGATAAATGAAATGATAAAACAAGTCCCCCTCCCCGTTAACCGCGGTACCCCTATGTTTCCACCAGCCCTTTCACAACTTCCTCCAGATGCATTACCCTCGATCCCTTTATCAAAACGATGTCACCGCTTGTGAGGATATTCTTCAAAGTATCAATCAGATCTCCCTTATTCTCAAAATATCGAATGTCCATCCCTTTGAAATTTTTCATTGCCTCCGAAGTCAGATGCGCGAGAGCTCCGTATGCAAGAAGCACGGACACTCCGTTCTCAGCAACCTGTGGCGCAAGCTCTCTGTGGTAGTGCTCCGCATGGCTTCCAAGCTCTTGCATATCACCGAAGACAAAAACCTTTTTCCCTTCAGGTGCAAGGCCACCTATGTGCCGTAACGAAGCTGCTACAGAGAGTGGATTTGCATTGTAACTTTCGTCGATGACGGTAACCCCATGCCATTGGAACACGTTTCCTCTGCCGCCTTCCTCTGCATACTGCTCGATACCCGTCTTGATCTCCTGTGAAGACATCCCGAATTTCAACCCCACCAGCGCTGCTGCAACCGCATTGAGAATCCCGTGAGCCCCAATCACTCTCGCCCTGATTCGCTCACCGGTGAGTATGAATTCGGTGCAGTCAGGACCGATGTCGATGATTCTTTCCGGAAAAAGATCCCCGCTCCTCAGTCCAAAAGTCTTTACTTCAGCGGCAATGTGTTCCTTTAAAAACGGGAAATATCCGTTCTCGGCATTGAGAAATGCCGTCCCGCTTTCTCCAAGTGGCGAAAGCGCGCATTTTTTTTCCTCTGCGATCTTTTGTTCGCTTCCGAAATATCCGATATGCGCAGGCCCAATATTCGTAATGACAGCATTGTCCTGTCGTAAGATATTCGAAAGATACGTGATCTCACCGGGGTGATTCGTTCCAATCTCCTGGATTAATACTTCGGTCCCCTCATCAACGTTCAATACCGTTTTTGGTACACCAATATCGTTATTGAAACTCTTTTCACTGCACACTGTACTGTACCTCTGTGAAAGAACGCAGTTGATGAGCAGTTTCGTCGACGTCTTCCCCGCCGACCCTGTAACCGCAATCTTATAAGGGGAGAATCGGCTGAGGTAATTTTCTGCGATCTTTCCAAACCCCTTCCGCGTGTCCCTCATCGCGACCCACAGCACGCCGTCTTTCCGGTGAATGTATTCTTTGGGGTCAAATCTGTTCTGTTCATAGAGGATACAGCATGCTTTTTTCCGGAGTACATCCGGAATGAAACTGTGCCCGTCGAAGCTCTCACCTAGCAGCGCAACAAAAACCTCTCCGCTTTTCAGGGAACGGGAATCTGTTGATATGGAACAAACTGACAAAGAACGAAGCAAACCCTCACTGCTGACCTGAAAAACCTGCGCGTCTTCGAGGAGCTCTGCTAACTGTACGCATTGCATAATTAGTTCTGAAAGAACTCATTATTGAGTCAGAATATCAACAGCGATAAAAAACTAATACACGATTAATTTTATGTCTCTATATGTGACAGGAATCATGTCCAGTTCCATTGTCGCGATCTTTTTCATTCGTTCTCTTGACTTGAGAGTTGAAAGCTCAATATTCAACAGATATATCGATCGTTCAAGCTCATTTCGCTGCACACGTATTTCATCGATTTCCCTCTTCATGAGGTACATATGGATATTCTGCCATGTTATGCAAAACAGCAGCGTAAAGATGATACCGAAAAAGATGACCAGCTTGAAAATCCTCTTGAGGATTGTGAGATTCGTGCTCCCCATCTGTTTCTCTGTCCCCTGGTTAAGCGCTCACCTGCGCATGTTGAAAATTGTTTTCCTCTTCAGGGTCAAGCAATTTATATGCACACCTAAGCCGTGCGCTTCGTGAAGCCGGATTCGTGCTTATCTCTTTTTCATCCGGAAAAACCGGCTTCTTCGTTAAAACCCGAATGACCTTTTTCCCACCGCACACACACACAGGAAAATCGGGAGGACATGTGCACCCTCTCATCAAATCTTTAAACACCGTTTTTACAATTCTGTCCTCCAAAGAATGAAAACTGATCACACAGATTCGTCCTTCGGGCTTCAAACAATCGATTGCGTCTTTCAACGCGTTCTCGAGAATTTCGATTTCATCGTTAATGAAAATCCGGATGGCCTGAAAAGTCTTCGTTGCAGGATGAATATGCTTTGGCCACTGTTTCCTCGGAATCGCCTTTTTTATAATATCGGAGAGTTGCAATGATGTGGTAATCTGGTTTTTACCACGCTCACGCACGATCTGCTCAGCGATTCGATTGGAAAATTTTTCTTCTCCGTACGCCCATATGATTTCCGAAAGTCGTTTTTTATCGAAACCATTCACAACATCCTGCCCCCTGAGAAGCTTGCTTTGATCGAGTCTCATATCAAGGGGTTCTGCACGTGAAAATGAGAATCCTCTTCCGCTTTCTTTTATGTGAAACATCGAGATCCCAAGGTCAAAGAATATCTTGTCGATTTTTGTACCGATTTTTTCTTCGATGATCTGCTTCACCGAAACAAAATTGCCGCGCACCGGGATGAACCGGCCTCCATATTTTTCTAATCGTTCAACCGCTTTTCGGAGAATTTCCTCGTCCTGTTCGATCCCGAGTACACACCCGCCTTCGAGTTTTCTGAGAAATGCCGCGCTATGCCCTCCTTCACCAAGCGTGCAATCAACAACAACGTCGTTTCGCTGTATATGCAGGCTGGAAAGCACCTTCCCTATCATGACCGGGGAATGAACAAACATGTATCCTCCTCGCGCTTTCATCAGAGCCCCAAATCTGCGATCTTCTCTCCAAGGGAATCAAACGTCTTCTCGTTCTCCTCCCTGTATTCGCTCCAGTGTTTTTCGCTCCAGATCTCAATCCTGTTAATCGCACCAAGAATCACCACATCCTTCTGAATCTCGGCATACTCCCGCAAACTCTGTGGGAGCGCGACCCTCCCCTGTTTATCCAGCGCCTGTTCATTGGCAGGTGAGACGAACATCCGCAGAAATGAACGGTCCTCCTTTTTCGTGAGGCTGAGACGTGCATTCAGTTTTTCAACTATCTGAATCCACTCGTTTCGCGGGTATACAAAAAGACATCTGTCGAATCCCTTGGTGGCAACCCAGTATTCCTCATCGCCGATTCGCGAATATCTGAGCTTTGCCGGAATCGCGATGCGCCCTTTTTCATCAAGGGTGTGTCTGTATTCTCCAATGAACATATAACCGATACCGGAAAAATTATAAGTGCCCTACTGTGTTCTCTGAATACATAATATACCACAATGTGGGATTTTTCACCACTTTTCCCCACATTTTTTTAAATAATATACGTTTTTTTTTTCTTGTCAAACCTTTTTTCTATATATTTTTGTATTTTTTAAAAAATATGTACGGCTCTCAAACCGACGTGCCGGATATCAAAAGTGGTGAGAGATTGAGATGACTTCCGACAGCGACTGTATGTCTTTGATGAACATCTTCAGTTGCTGTTCCTGCTGAATTTTTATCCTGAAGACCGCTTTCATGATCCCGTTGCTGTTTGCTTTGAGGTGAAGTTCTACAATGTTCGCATTCGAGTTTGCGATCGCTGTTGAAATATCCATAAGAAGGCCGGTTCTATCCCGGGCGACAACCTCAACCGTGATGACCTTTCTGCTTTTTGATTCCCACTCGACAGCGATTTTCCTCTTCTCATAATCTCTTATTGCTTTCAAATTCCTACAGTTTATCCTGTGTACGGTAATACCTTTTCCACGGGTTATATAGCCGACGATCTCATCTCCGGGGTGAGGATTGCAGCACTGGGCGAGATACATCTGCACATTTTTTTCTCCCTCTGCAATCAGACCGTACTCATTTCCCGTGTATCTGTCTCTGGTAACGAGATCTTCTTCTTTCCCTGCAGATTTTTTTCTTTCAGTCTGAGGAGAAACCTGCTTTCCCTGCACATTCGCCTTGCTCTCCTCCTTTTTCTGTTCTCGGCTGCCGAAATATGCGCGTATTTTGCTTCGCGCCCGTGAAGTGCATATAACGTCCAGCCACTCGAGACTGGGAGTTGCGTTTTTTCCTGTAAGAATTTCAACGACATCACAGTTGTGAAGAGGTTTTCTCAATGGTGTGATCCTGTCATTTACCTTTGCGCCAAAGCAGTGATGGCCGACCTCAGTGTGAATCTTGTAGGCAAAATCGATCGGCGTCGAGCCGATCGGAAGGTCGATTACATCCCCTTTCGGAGTAAACACATAGATTTCATCCTCCAGCAGGTCCTTCTGAAGATCTTCCATGAACCCCGAGGGGTTGTCGATGTTTTCCTTCCACATCTTCAGTTTCTTGAGCCAGGTGAGCTCTTTTTCGATACTCGATATCTTTTTTTCCCCTTCCTTGTAGGCCCAGTGCGCCGATATTCCGTCTTCCGCGATGATATTCATCTTTTCCGTGCGTATCTGTACCTCGAGTGTTTTCCCCTCAGGTCCGATTACGGTGGTATGAAGAGACTGATACATGTTTGACTTCGGCATTGCGATGTAATCTTTGAACCTGCCCCTGACGGGCATCCACAGCCTGTGCACAACGCCAAATATCTCATAACACTCCTTGACCGTCACGGTGATAATCCTGATGGCAAAAAGATCAAATATCTCATCGAAGGTTTTATCCTTGTCTTTCATTTTTTTATAGATACTGTAAAAATGCTTTGCTCTTCCCAGAATGCGCGCGTGGATTTTGCTCTTTTTGAACTCCCGCTGCAGTATGTTTCCCACGCGCTCAATTGTTCGCTCTCTGAACTCCTTTCTTTCCGTGATATAGTTTTTCAAATCTTCGTAGAACTCCGGCTCCAGTGTTTTAAGGGCGAGATCTTCCAGCTCCGTCTTGATGCGCGCCATTCCCAGCCTTCCCGCGAGGGGAGCGTATATATCGAGCGTTTCATGTGCAATCGACAGTGCTTTCTCTCTGTCAAGATACTGGAGTGTACGCATGTTGTGCAGCTTGTCACTGAGCTTGATGAGAATTACCCGGATATCGTTTGTCATGGAAAGGAGCATTTTCCTTATGTTCTCCGCCTGACGGTGCTTTATGTTCTCTGACCGGATGCGGGATATCTTCGTCACCCCGTCAACAAGACCCGCAATCTCAGCGTCAAACGTCCTTTCCAGTTTTTCCAGTGTAATCCCCGTGTCTTCGACAGTATCGTGAAGGAGAGCGGCGGAGATGACTTTGGCGTCAAACCCCAGATCCGCGAGCATCTTCGACACATTGAGCGGGTGTATGATGAAAGGTTCTCCGGACAATCGCTTCTGGTTGGCGTGTGCATCCTTCGCAAATAAATATGCCCTGTGTATGAGATGTATCTCGTCTTCTTTGTATCTGTTCAGATCTATGTAGGACTCAAGTGAGGGAATAACATCTTTTTTCATATCACGGTCCACATACACTGTGGATTCCTCCTCTCCTCACGCTCTTTTGTACATTCCGAGTCAAGACATTAAACTACACTTCCCGGATGGGTAAGTATGATCATCCGCTCTGCGCCGGTGTGATCTTTTTCGATTCTTTCACTCCTGTACCCTTTCCGTCCTGCGAGCCCACACACGTCGCGCACGACGTCGGGATCCGTTTCTAGAATCACTGCTCCGTCTGCAGCCAGATACGCCCATGCGCTTTCGAGTAATGTTTCATACGCATCAAGGCCCATTTCTCCTCCATCGAGCGCCGCGATGGGCTCAAACATGCGTACTTCACGCTGCAATCTGTGGATCCTGCTTTTTTTTATGTAAGGCGGATTGCTTACGATAATATCGAACCGTGCAGCCGGGAGGGATTTGAAAAAATCGCTCAGTATAAATTGAATGGTATGGCTCCCGAGAATCCTTTTTGCGTTTTCCTGCGCACACTGCAAAGCCTCCTTGCCGCTGTCTGTCGCAACAATAGCGCACCCCCTCAGATGTTTTTGGACACAAATCGCAATATTTCCCGCCCCTGTTCCGACGTCGAGAAGACTCTCTGGTGCGCACCGGATAATCTCGTCGACGAGCATCTCCGTCTCAGGCCGGGGAATGAGCGTATGCCTGTTCACCTTGAAACGGAGCGAGTAAAACTCCTTCTCTCCAGTAATGTACGCTGTCGGCTCCCCGTCAAGCCTTCTCTTTTTGAGTGTCGCCCATTTTGCTACATCGGCTGAGGCCGGCGTGTATTCCGGATAGGTGAGAAGAAACTCCTTTGTCTTGTTGAGTGCCTTGCCGAGGAGGAGATACGTGTCGGTAAAATCGAGACAACTTCTCGCTTCTCTTACCAAATCGTCGACTGTGTGTTTCACCGAACCTTCCACTCCGTGCTTCATGTTACCGGCTTTTTTCTATCCCGACTCTTTTCAGATTTTCCCGGGCTTCATATTCAATGAGAGAGCCGACGAGTCCGTCCAGCTCACCCTCCATTATGAGGTCGAGTTTATACAGCGTCAACCCGATTCTATGATCAGTCACCCTGTTCTGAGGAAAGTTATAGGTCCTGATTCGCTCCGACCTGTCACCGCTTCCCACCTGACTTCTTCTTTCCTGGTCTTCAGCCTTTTTCTTCTCCCGTTCGTGCATCTCGTACAAACGTGCCCTCAGGACCTTCATTGCCTTGTCCTTGTTTTTGTGCTGCGACTTTTCATCCTGACAGGTGACAACTACCCCTGTCGGCAGATGTGTAATCCGCACCGCAGAGTCCGTTGTATTTACGCTCTGCCCTCCGTGTCCAGTGGAGCGGAACACGTCGATACGCAGATCCTCAGGTGTCAGTTCGACATCGGTTTCCTCCGCCTCAGGTAAGACAGCAACAGTAACGGCAGATGTGTGTATTCTACCTTGTGACTCCGTGACCGGTATCCGCTGTACCCTGTGCACACCCATTTCATATTTCAGTTTCGGATACACCTCATTCCCCGCGATGCTGAAAATTATTTCTTTAAACCCTCCGACTCCGGTCTCGTGACTGCTCAGATGCTCCACCTTCCAGCCGTTTTTATCGCAGTATCTCGCATACATTCGGAAGAGATCTGCTGCAAACAACGCGGCTTCATCTCCTCCGGTCCCGGCACGTATTTCCATGAGAATGTTCTTGCCGGACATCAGGTCTTCCGGCATCATGCCGATCATGATTTTTCGTTCCGCATCGATTCTTTCCTGTTTGAGGCGCTCGATCTCGTTATTTATCTCGCCCTGCAGGAGTTGCTCATCAGCAGCATCGAGCATCTCTCTGTACTCGGCGAGGTCCCCATCAAGCTGATGAAGTCTGCGTGTTTCTGCAAGAAGCTTCGATATGTTATCGAACTCTTTTGTGAGCTGCGTATACCGCTTTTTATGTGAGAGAATTTCCGGTTTCGCGAGCTCCTGCTCGAGATCTCTGTACTTTTGCTCGAGTTCCTCAAGTGTATACAAAGGAATGCCTCCGTTTCATAGTAAAAAAACAGTTGTCCTGGCCCATGAAAAGTTGGTCCATGGCTATCCAAAAAGGCGTGAGATCAGTGCAAGAAGTCTTGGTAGTATGAGAAATCGCAGAAGGATGAGGATCGCAAGCGAAACGAGCACACTGAAATCGAACCCTCCGGAGTTTTCGCCTCTCAGCAGCCGCCTTACAGGCTTTACCGCGGGCTCAGAGAGGGAATACACAATAGCGGCAAACACCCCCTGCGCTCTTGTTCCGATGATTTCCAAAATGAACCGCAATCCCACGGCAACAACGAAAATAATGAGGATGAAGTACACGAATCTGAAAAGCAGCACAATCATCAGCGAAAAGAGGAGCTCCAGGCTGAAATATCCGGTCAGGATCACCTTGTAGCTCAGCTCCTGTAGTAAATACAGTAAATAAAACGCGAGGATCGGGGTTAAATCCAGTGACCCCACACGTAAAAACCGAATGCCAGCAAAGAGCTTGAGGTACGGATCAGTAAGTGAATAAATAAATCGCACAATCGGATTGAACATATTGGGTCGCAGCCAGGCGAAGAGAACACGGATGAATATAAGCATGATATAGATCGAGAAAAAAAGGCGGACAATGTTTGCGAGATATATCATATCGTTTCCACTTTTTCGATTTTTATTAAATATAGCGATAAATGAGGGGGTCTTCAATCACTTTCCGCAGGGTGAAGGGCGTTCATTCAAGCAGCAGTCTGCTGAACAGTATTGAGTCGAGTTTTGTCTTGGATGTATCGGCCCGTGAGGGTACGACGATCGGGCACGTGCCGCCGAGAACAACTCCCGCTGCATCACCTCCGTGGATACAGGTGATGGACTTCCAGATGACGTTTCCCGTCTCGATGTTTGGAGCAATAAGAATGTTTGCGTTCCCCGCCACATTCCCTCCGATCCCCTTTGTTCCGGCACTCTGAGGATCTATCGCATTGTCAAACGCAAAGGGACCGTCGACATCACAGCGCCCGAAATATCCTGTTTCAGCAAAACGCTTCATCAAAAAAGCATCGAGCGTTGCAGGCATTGCCGGAAGATTGAGTTTTTCGACAGCCGCGAGCATTGCAACGCGTATCTGAGGGAACCCGAGCTTGCTCGCAGCATCAACAGCATTGGAAATGATGTGGATTTTTCTGCCGAAATTCGGCAGAATGTTGATGGCAGCATCGGACATGAGAAAAATTCTCTTCGTCGACGGAATCTCAAACATTCCCACATGGCTCAGCACTTTCTGGGTTCTTATCTTGAATCTCGGCTCGAAGAGCGCATGGAAAAATGCCCCTGTACCGACCATCCCTTTCATGATAAAATGTGCCTTTCCCTCACAGACGAGAGAAGCCGCAGCTGCAGTGGAATCTTCATCAGCAGGGAGGATATGCATTCCCTCAAGCGGGATATTTACGGCTTCAGCGCCCTTTGTCCCACCAGTATTGGATCTATGACACCGCCGCTCATTGCCCTGAAGACGGATTCCAGAGTTGCTCCATCGTAGGGGTTGACAACAACCATGGGACGGGAACTCAGTGGGTAAGACGAATCGAGCAGAACCTGCATATCAAAGAGATCACTCTTTTCCATAGCCACTCCCTTCAGTCCACCCCGCTGACCGCAAGCTTTCCTGAACGCGACATTTCTATTATTCCGACTTTTTTAAAAAGGTTTATCAGGCCATTCACGCGTTTTTCCTCTGCCGCGAGAGTGAGCACCATGGACACGTCTGAAACGGCTATCACCTGCGCGTTGAAGAGTTCCGCAGTTTGCAATATCTGGGGTATATTCTCAGGTCTCATCCGTATTTTTATCAGCAGGAGCTCCCGCGCGATGAGCTCACCTTCCTTCAGGTCGTAAAGCTGGATCACTTCTTCGATTTTCTCAAGCTTCCTCTCGGCCCGTTTCAGCGTCTGTTCCTCAACATCAACAACGATTGTTATCCTCGACTTGTCTTTCTCTTCCACTTCCCCCGCGGCGAGTGAGTAGATATTAATCCCCTCTTCAGAAAATGAGCGAGCGACCTTTGCGAGCACACCCGGACGGTTATAGCACAGACAGGACAATGTGTATTTCATGCTCTCTCCTTATAAAAATTGAATGAGGTCGTTAATGACATTGACATCATCTGTGGTAAATTGGTATACTCTATTATATCCGCAAATAATTTCTTTACCAGCGTTTTACCGGAGGAATAGATGTTTGGTTCGAGAACTACTGAACAGGATGCACGTGAGTTTTGGAATCAAAAAGAGAAAGAAAAAGGGGGATCGGTAGGGTTCTACACATTTGCAACTTTTCTTGGAAGATCGAACGATAAAACAGTAAGCCTCGGAGGTCTTATTTATACCATAGACGACACCGTCTATTTCGAGGATTTTGAAAAAGACAGCTGGCTCGCGAAGGTGTTTGCCCGGAAAAACACGTACGAGAAAACTGAATTCAGCTTTCCGGTCAAGGATATCGCGGAGGTAAAGATTATATCCAAAAACAACGCCTACAGCTGCGCTTCAAGTTATCTCGAAGATACGAACACAAAACCCTTTTCCAAAATTATGTCTATCCTCTTCCAGTCCGCCGTCCAGATTCGCCTCAAAAGGGGAGGTTCCCTCTTTTTCGACATCATGAGAAGCAAAGACTTCATCAATGCGCTGAAAAGAAAATGAAAGGTAGATGAAGACAAAAAAGAAACGTGTTGCCCTTGTTACGGGAGGGACGAGAGGGATCGGAAGAGCGATTGCACTCAGACTTGCCGAAGGGGGCGTGGATGTCGGTATTGTGGGGATTCGAAGCGACGGAGCTGAGGTGGTCCGCCGAATCGAGGCGATCGGCCAGCGGGCCCATGCGGTAAATGCGGATGTGTCTTCACCGCAAATGGTTCAGAGCATGGTGTCTTCTGTTGAGAATGCTCTCGGGAGTATCGACATACTCGTGAACAACGCTGCGATCGCCGATTACCGCTACTCATCCGCATGGGAGCTCGAGGAAACGTCCTGGGAGCGAATGATCGAGGTTAACCTGAAGGGGGTGTACCTCTGCTGTATCGCGGTCCTTCCACCCATGCTGCGGAAAGGATGGGGCCGAATCATCAATATCTCTTCCACATCGGGTATCTCCGGGGGAACCTCCGGTATCCACTACGCGGCATCCAAGGGCGGAGTTATCGCACTGAGTAAGGCGCTCGCACGTGAGGTTGCCCCTTACGGGATAACGGTGAACGTAGTAGCTCCGAGTAAAATAGACACAGATTTGTTCAGACAGTACGCCCCCGGGAAAAAAAGAACGGACACCATTAAGAAAATTCCCGTGGGCAGGCTCGGAAAACCCGAGGATATCGCGGAGGCGGTCTCCTACTTCGCAGGTGAAGATTCCGGGTACACAACGGGCCAGGTGCTCGTCGTATCCGGCGGATATTGACACGGATAGAGGAAAAACTTCCCGCAGGCTTTTTGCATTTTTCCAATTCTTACGTTAATAAAATGCAACCTCCATTCGCTCTTCGAAAAGTATTATAAATGAAAATCTGAAATTTTATTATATTGTTCTGGATTGAGATCCGAACGAGAGAAAAGGAGACCATAACCGCAATGAATGCATTGTGTTCTGAAAGGGTACGGCAGATTAAAAAATCAGCGATACATGAAATGACCGAATTATCAAAGGAGATCGATGATGTGGCATTCCTGTCCTGGGCGAAACCAACGTCCGGCACACCAAAACACATCAATGCTGCGGCGATCGAGGCCATTAAAAACGGCCTCACAGGTGGATACTCTCCAAGCGAAGGGCTCGAGGAGCTTCGCAGGCAAATCGCCATCAAATTAAAGAGGGACAATCACCTTGATGCTTTCAGTTCTCAGATATTGGTCACTGTCGGGGCTATTGAGGCGCTGGCAGTGGCCGTACTGGCTGTCATTGATAACGGAGACGAGGTGATCATGCCGTCACCGACGTATTCAACTCATATCCGGCAGGTACAGATCGCATCAGGAATTCCCATCCTGGTTCCGTTGATTGAGGAGGCTGGTTTTTCATTGGACATCAACGCGATAAAACAGGCTGTCGGTCCAAAAACGAAAGCCATCATGTTCTGCAGCCCGAGTAATCCAACCGGTACGGTCTTTTCCGAAAATGAGCTGCGCCAGCTGGCGGGCATCGCGCTGGAAAACAACCTCATCATCATTACTGACGAAGCGTATGAATATTTTGTTTATGATGATCATACGCACTTCAGCATTGCTTCGATACCCGAAATGGCAAAAAATGTGATCAGCTGCTATACTTTTACCAAAACATACGCCATGACGGGGTGGAGAATTGGCTATTTGCATGCCCATGAGGAGTGGATTCCTCAAATAAAAAAAGCTCATATCCCTTTTGCCATCTGTGCGCCTGTTGTATCCCAATACGCGGCACTTGCAGCCCTGACAGGTCCGCAGGAGTGCGTGGGCGACTATAAAAACCATTATCGCAGTACCCGAAACCTTATGTGCGAACGCCTGGATACACTGAAAGAATATTTTTCTTATCAAAAGCCCGGCGGCTCATATTTGATGTTTCCAAGAATACTGGTTGAGGAGGGAAAGGATTCAACAGCCTTTTGCAAGCGGCTCCTGAAGGAGGCAAAAGTATCGACAACACCGGGAATCGCATTCGGCCCTACCGGTGAAAATCACATGAGATTGTCCTTCTGTGTTCCCGAGGATGTGATAAATAAGGCGTTTGATAGAATTGAGCGTTTTTTCTGACCAAGGAAAAAAAATTCAAAGACCGGAACCTTTCAAGGATCTTTTATAATAACGCGTCTAAAAAAGAATCCTGTTCGTGCACGCGTGCCTTTATCCGATCAGGGGATGGCGGCATTTTTGCAAAAAAAGGATAGTGCAATGACATTCGAAAGAGACACCATCAAAATACTCGAAAAAGCGCTTTCAAAACTAGAAGAGGGGTTTGAAGCATTCCCCGACGGAGAGCACCGGTATGACATTGAAAAAATTGAAAAAGTGATGTTGCATGTTGCAGAACGCATGCAGGACAATTATCCCTACTTTCACCCCTGCTACGCCGGGCAGATGCTAAAAAGCCCGCACCCGATCGCTCGGGTTGCGTACATGCTCTCCCTCTATATCAATCCAAACAATCATGCCCTTGACGGAGGACGCGCAAGCTCGCACCTCGAGAAGGAGGCAGTTGCCGAGATTGCACAGATGTTCGGCTGGAAGCGGTTTCTTGGGCACCTCACAGGCGGGGGAACAATGGCGAATATGGAAGCTTTGTGGATATCAGGAAAGCTCAGCCCAGGAAAGAAAATCCTTGCCTCCGAGCAGGCGCATTACACGCACGCGCGCATTTCGGAGGTGCTCGGGCTGCCTTTTCAGGCGGTTTCCTGCGACAAGCGCGCCCGGCTCGATGTCGGGTCGCTCGAAAAAGCACTCGAAAGCGGCGATGTGGGCACTGTTGTCGCCACGATCGGCACAACAGGAACCGGGTCGGTTGACCCTCTTCAGGAAATCCTCGAGCTGAAATCACGCTACGGATTCCGTGTGCATGCGGATTCAGCATATGGAGGATACTTCACGCTCACGGACACGCTTGACCCTGACACACAAAGGGCCTACGAAGGCCTCGTCAACACAGACTCCATCTGTGTTGATCCTCACAAGCATGGGCTGCAGCCCTACGGATGCGGCTGTGTGCTCTTCCGTGATCCAGATGTGGGAAAATACTACTCCCACGACTCCCCCTACACCTATTTTACCTCCTCCGAGCTTCACCTCGGAGAAATCAGCCTGGAGTGTTCCAGGCCCGGCGCGTCCGCTGTTGCCCTCTGGGCAACCCAGAAACTGCTTCCACTGGTGCACGGCGGGGAATTCGCGCAGGGGCTGTCCAAAAGCTGCAGGGCTGCCCGCTCTTTATACAAGAAAATTGATTCGGACGAGCGATTCAGGACCCTTTTTCCTCCGGAGCTTGACATACTCGTATGGGCGCCAAACGGGAAAACCGCCAGCCAGATTTCACAGCGCTCAGAAAAACTGTTTCGCGCCGCGGCAGAACAAAACATACACATCGCAACCTTTCAGTATCCTTCAGCGCTCATTCGAACACAGTGGAGTGACGTGACCTTTGACCGACCAGCTGTCACATGCCTGCGCTCGTGCCTGATGAAACCGGAGCACGAAAAGTGGGTTGAGAAAATCTGGAACACACTCCAAACGGCGGCACAATGATCAGAAATCGTGCGTGGAAACACCTCACCCTTTCAGGGCTCCGAGGGAAATACCTCCGACGAGATAGCGCTGCATAAAAATCGCGAATGCAAGGCTTGGAAGCATGATGAGAATCGATGCAACCGCAGCCTCACCAAACAGCGTACCGCGAACACCTGTCGGCAAAAACAGCTGCACTGCAACGGAAACCGGACGCGCCCGCGTCCCCGAAAGTATGAGGGCGAAAAAGAACTCATTTATCGTGTAAATAAACGTGAACAGCGCAGTACTCAGTATGCCGGGAAGGATCTGGGGGATCCCCACTCTGATAAAAGCGCCGAAATGTGAGCATCCGTCAACGATCGCCGCTTCTTCTATCTCGACCGCAAGGCTCTCAATATACCCCCTGATCATCCAGACGGAGAGCGGTAAATTAAATGCAATGTTCATGAATATCAGTGTTTCCAGCCGATCGAGCAGACGTATACTGCTGAACAGTATATATATTGGAAGCACGATTGCGACCGGGGGCATCATCCGCTGGGAGAGAATAAAAAAGGCCAGATTCTCTCGCACTTTGCTGCTCGCCTTTCCGCGCGTAAGCCCGTAGGCAGCCATTGTTGCTACAATAATCACCACAAAAACTGTGCTTATTGCAATCACAAGGCTGTTTTTATAATAACGAAAAAATTCGCTCTGAATCAGCACCTTGTGCCAGTGTTCGGTTGTGGGTCTGAAAATAAACATCGGGGGGATTGCAAACAGGTCTTTTTGACTCTTGATGCTCGTAAGCATGATCCACACCAGAGGAAACAGCGCAAACACCAACAAAACAAGAAGAATTACAACGAATATGACCCTGTAGTACACCCTCTTTTCGATTCTTTGTTCCACGTGCACATCTCCTTTACAGGCTTATCTTATTCTAGACACGCTGCAGACGTCTGATCAGGAACGTGGTAATCAATATGAGAAGTATGAGAAAGAGATAACTCATTGCAGCTGCATAACTCAAGTTCATGAACGGCAAACCGGTCCGGTAAATATGAAGACTCAAAACCTCAGTCGTATTCCCCGGCCCCCCATTCGTCATTACGAATATTTTGTCGAAAACCCTGAATGTGTCGATCAATCGGATCAGTACCGCAACCGTGATGAGCGGCATGATCAAGGGAATCTTGATATAGCGAAGTATCTGTAGATTCGTCGCACCGTCCACCTTGGCAGATTCGACAACCTCAGAGGAGAGGTTCAGCATCGCACCCAGGAGCACGAGTGTAAAAAAGGGAGTCCACTGCCACACATCTGCAATAATAACGGCAAACCGTGCAGTCCATTTATTCTGCAGCCAGATCGGTCCTTCGATTCCCAACAGTGAGAGCAATCCGTTTATAACACTGAAATCAGGCTGAAACATGAGAAGCCAGATAATTCCCACAACAACAGGGGTCACCATCATCGGGAGAATGAGCAGAACCGTAACCACCTGTTTTCCAAAAAATTGACGCTGAAGAATGAGAGCCGTGATAAAACCGAGTACCAGTTCGAGCGTCGTAGCGCCTATGGAAAAGATCAAACTGAACATAAGGCTCTGCTGGAATGACTGGTTTGTAATTGCAAGCCAGTAATTTTTTAAACCGATGAATCTCTGACCGGGCATACCAAGCATGAAATCGGTGAGGCTCTTTGAAAAAGAGTATACGAGAGGGTAAATAATCAGTGAAACCAGTATGACCATTGCAGGCATGATAAACAGATAAGGTTTTACGGAAACAAAGATATTCTTTCTTTTCCCCTGGACCCTCTTTTCAGATTGTGTATTTCCCCGTATTTTCATATCGTCACGCATGGTGCCCGCTCCAGCTTACACAGTGTGCCAGACAGACTGCATAAAATCCCGAAGCTAGGCAGAAAGTGCTTCTGCCTAGCTTCCCTGTATTTCTAATACTTCTCAATGATCCTCACGGTTTCCAGAGATCGTAGCGGAGAAGAATAACCTTGTACTGCTCCTGGAGCCAGTTGAGTGCTGCTTCTGGGGTCTTCATGCCTGTCATAACCTGGTTGACCGCCTGGCCGAGGAGCTGAAGCATCTGCCAATTGGGTGTAATCTTAGGAAACCCGAATGGATTTCCCTCGAGAACATTATAAAATCCCTGATATGACGGGTATTTCTTGAACTCCGGATCTGTCAGGATCGATATCCGGCAGCTCGGTTTCAGAGGCACCAGCCTTCTTTCCATCTCAGGCGACACTATCCATTTGAGGAATTCCCAAGCAGCCTCAGGATTTTCCGAATCTGCAGAAATTTGTACTGACCAACCTCCATTGGTTGCCCGGCCTCCAGGCATAGGAGCGACGCCCCACTTTCCGATGATATCAGACTGCTTCGGGTCGGAAAAAAAGCCGTCACCTGAATCCCAGAAGGGGAGCATTGCAGCCCTGCCCTGCTGAAATGCAACATGTCCCTCATCGAACCCATAACCGGGTGAGCCCTCAACGGAGTAGTTCTGCAATTTTACGAGCATTTGCATGGCTTTGAGTGCTTCAGGAGAGTTGATGGTGGGCGCAAATGTGTCGTGGTCATAGAAATCGCCGCCATACGCCCCGAGGAAGTTGATAAATGTTGCAGCACCCTGGATGTCCGCCCTTCCCATGTACACAAACCCTCTCATAGCGGGTGCATACTTGGCGTCGACATCCCTGGCAATCTTGAGCACATCCTCCCATGTTGTCGGAACCTTGTAGCCTTCCTTCTGGAAAATATCCTTCCGATAGTAGAAGGTCATTGAACCCACATGGGTGGGCACTCCGAAATAACGCCCCTTGTATTTCATATGAGAGTCCTGCAGGCTGGGGTGGATGTCGTCGAGCTCCATTTCATCTTCATCACGCATCACCCACTCTGTAATGTCCAGCATGTACCCGCGCTCGTCAAAAAGCGCCATATCCGGAAAGTGAAACTGGTACACATCATACTCTCCGGTATGGGCGGCAGATGCGGTGAGCACTTTGTTAAACAGATCCTCAAAACCATACGTATCAATTGTCACCTCGATCCCCGTCATTTGCTTGAACTCGGGTAAAAGATCCCTGAATGCCCATTCCCGCTCTTCGTCGATCATAGCGACTCTTAGATGGACACCTGCAAAGGATTCGGGTTTTGGTTTTGCAGCGGCTTTTGGTGCCACGCTTTCTTCGGCTTTTTCTCCTTCAGCGAAAAGCGCACATGCACTCATCATAAAAAACAAAGTGAGACAAAAGATCCCAACTACCTTCAACTTCTTCATTTCTTCCTCCTTAATTTTGTGAGATTTCAAAAGGTATATGAACAGTGCATCACCTCCTTCCTATAGAATGGAAAAAGGAGTGAGATGAATACTTATACTTATTATATCAAAAGGGATAAATGTGTAAACAGTTTTTATAAAACTCGCCTGTTTTTCAATACCCTGAAAACCTGCGCACACCGCAATTCCTATTGATTTTTCATCACATCCGCAACTATCGGAAGAACCACATCGAGATACTCATATGGAAAATTTTCGCTCAACTCGAGCATAAAATTTTTTCTGTCACCCAGACTCTCCAAAAGAGTATGCAAATATGCTCGCACCTTCTCCTCCTTCTCATAACAGAGGAATGCAGGTATATTGGAAATGATCGTTTTATCTTTCCAGAGGGAGCTTGCTTCTTCAATCGGAAGATTTCCTCCCATTTCAGGCAGGGTAAAGGATTCTACAACATCGAAATCAGCGTTCTGTATCAAATGTTTGATACTGTTCAATTTCCCGTCAAAATGTATGGCTAAAACCTTTCCATTTTCATGAAGGAGCTTTGCATGCTTGTTGTAAAAGGGCACGCAGTACTTTTCAAACAGTTTCGGGGTGGTGATATCTCCGGTAAGATTATCAACCATCCATATCACCTCTGCAGGGGATTCTGCGATAACAGGAAACATCTCGTCCTGTTTCTGCTCAATCACTGCCATCAAATCCTCAACAAGCTGTGGATTGTCCATGAGGTCAAAGGTTATCCGTTCTGTGCCACACAGTTCTATCAGCATCTTCTGAAAAGGAGAGCGATCGATCACGGCAAGCTGCACCCCGTCGTCGCCGAGAGTCTTTCGGGCCTCAATATAGCCGTCGTAGCATTCATGCACAACTGTGTTTTCAACCATATATCGAATGACGTTATAGTCTTCAGGTGACGTAATAAAAAACTTCTTTACCCACAGGCTATGATAACCCGGTTCCTGCCGCAACTCCTCATACACGCTTCCCACCGGTGTGTCGTACGTACGGTAATAAACCCTTTCGCCGCCATCCCATGCAATCTTTACCGACATCTCAACGTTTTTTATTTCAGACTCAAGCATCCATCCATTCATGTGGCTCATACCTGGAGGTTGCCATGAGCACACGGGTGCCCACTGTATCCATCCGCACCCGCTGTTCCGCAGCTGCCGTTCGTTTGTTCCAGAGGGAAGAAGAAAACCTCCATACGCGGCCCAGGGAATATTTCCCTCATTTCGTTTCCGGTAGATTGAAAGCATCTGTTCTCTTAACGTCACACAATCCTCCATCTGCGTCTGAGTATGAAAATTGATTGCCATGCATTATATATAATCAGCTATCCCAAGTAAAGAAGTATTTCGTGCTCCTGAATTCTGTAGGAAAGAACACATTATCCCTGCTATAATGAAATCACTCTTTTAAGAATACAGGATACAAGAGGTGCAAAATGAAATCAGCGAGGATCATGGCCATTGATCTTGGAAATTCTGGGGGAAAATGCTTTGTGGGCACGTTTTCCGGAGATTCTTTTCAAATCGAGGAAATCAACCGGTTCGACAATGAAGGGGTTTCCTTTTTTCTCACAGACAGGAACGGGAAAATGGTTGAGAGGATCTACTGGGACGACACATACCTCTACCGCAATATCATAAACGGCCTTATACGCTACAGACGCGAATATTCGGATCACCTTGACTCAATCGGCATCGATACGTGGGGACCTGACGGCCAGTTTATCACCCACGACGGGGAAATGGTCGGCAAAGTGTACTCATACAGAGACCACCGGCTTGATGAGATGATCGATGAATTGACGTCAAGAATTGACGCGTACCGTATCTACGAGATTACAGGCACACAGTTTCAACCCTTCAACATCAGCAACCAGCTCCTGTGGTTCATGCTCAACCGGAGCTATCTTTTACAGCCCGGATACAAGTTTCTTCCGATGCCCACTATTTTTTACTACTATCTCGGGAATATAAAAAAAATCGACACGACATGGGCAAGTGTGACTCAGCTCATGGATGCCCGAACGAAAACGTGGAGTAATGAAATTCTGAATAAGCTCGGCATTCCTTCCAATATTCTTCCAGAGATTGTACCCCCGGGCACATTTCTCGGAGAGCTTTCCACGCCAATTGTACATTATACCGGTTTGAAGAGGGTAAAACTCTACTCGGTAGGCTCCCATGACACGGCGAGCGCCTTTGCAGCTGCTCCTGTAGAGGATGAGAACGATGCGCTTATTATCAGCTCAGGAACGTGGTCACTCATCGGAAAGCTTATTCCAGAACCGATTACCACAAGGCAGGCATTGAATGCAAACATCAGTAATGAAGGTGGTATCGAAAACATCCGCTGCCTGAAAAACTGTATGGGTCTTTGGATAGTACAGGAGCTCAGACGGACGTGGCGTGAGATGGACGGAAAAAAATTGGCATGGGATGAGATGATCCGTCTCATTGAGAACGCCTCGCCGTTCTCCTCCTTCGTCGACCCGGACAACACAACTTTTTACAACCAGAAAAATATGGAGGCCGCAATCGCCGAGTACTGCAGAAAAACGGGTCAGAAGATTCCCGAAAACAGAGGGACATATCTCAGGGTTGTGTACGAGAGCCTTGCACTTAAATATCGTACCGTATCAGAGGAGATCGACCGCATTACCGGAAAGAAACACAAAATGGTCCAGATAGTCGGCGGCGGATGCAGAAATGAAACCCTGAATCAGTTTACCGCGAATGCCCTCGATTCAAATGTGTGCGCCGGCCCTGCAGATGCCACAGCTATCGGCAACATCATGGTCCAGGCCTTGGGAATGGGCATTATAGAGAGATTAGAAGATGCAGTGCCGTTTATAAGGGATGGGTTTTCTCTGCGGACCTATACTCCGGAAAAAACATCCCTGTGGAAAAAGGCGTATGAGCGATTTCTCTCTGTAATTGGGAAAGGCGATCGAAAGATCACTGAAATTTGAACATCCGCTATTCAGAAAAATAGAGATCCATGAGCGAACTGTTCAATACGGGATTCCCGTGCATGGGGATTTTTCTCATCCTCATCGTGTTCTCGAGATTTCTCACATCATCCTTTGAGATTTCTTTTATCTCTCCGATTGCAAGTGCCTGCAGAATCGATATTGAGGACGTCTCAAGAATATCCGTGAGCTCAAAAGCCCTCCCGATACTTCCTGAGCTCATTATTACGAGCCCGTGACTTTCCATTAAAAAAGCGTTGTACTTCTGAAGAAAAGGTTTGAAGCTGTCGGCAAGTTTCTGCGTGAGCGGCTCTGCATAGGGTACGATGGGAACCGGGCCAACCTCCACAACAGTCTCAGGGAAAACGGGCCGCATGAGCCAGTTTGTACCCTCTGTGATCGCAAATGCATTGGTATACGGCGGGTGGCAGTGAATTACCGCATTGATATCCGACCGTTCCTTAAAAAAAGTGAGATACATGGGAGTTTCACCGCTGGGATTTTTCGATCCCTCAAGCTTTTTTCCCGAAAGATCGATGAACACGAGATCCTCAGGCCCGATATTCCCTTTATACAGTCTCGTCGGTGTTATAAGGAGAAGATCATCCCCGAGCCGCCAGGAGAGGTTTCCTCCATGGCTCGTTACATACACCCTTTCGCCAAGCATTTTGCATACAGATAGGAATTCATTCACCTCAGTTTTGTATTTCTCCACATAGCGCATACATCTCTCCCCTTCACAATGATCAGTTTAGATTAATTTCCTCTTTATCCGGTGGTTTTAAAAATCCCGGAGTGCCTCTTCGCTCATAATCCGCAGGCTCACATGTATTTTACCTTTTTTTTTGGTTCTTTTTCCTTCAGTGTCATGTACAGATCAAAGGCTTTCTCGGGCTTCTCTTTTCCATGCACGATCGCTTTGATTGCCTGCATCATGGCCTGTGGGGCCTCGGACTGGAAAATATTTCTTCCCATGTCGACACCCGACGCCCCTTCATCAATGGCCCTGTATGCCATGGTCAATGCATCGCGCTCAGGCCTCTTTTTCCCGCCTGCGATGACAATGGGAACAGGACACTGGGCGGTCACTGTTTCAAACCCTTCATCTATATAATAGGTTTTTACGTAGTGAGCCCCGAGTTCCGCGCAGATTCTCGTTGCGAGCCTGAAGTACTTGGCATTTCGCTCCATATCCCGTCCGACCGCAGTAACTGCCATGGTCGGTATACCGTAACGCAAGCCCATATCCACGAGTTTTGTCATGTTTACAACCGACCGCGATTCGAACTCACCTCCGATGAACACCTGAATTGCAGTAGCACATACTCCCAGGCGTATCGCGTCCTCAATGTCCATCGCAATCTGCTCATCGGAAAGCTCCTTTAAGATACTGGGCCCACCTGAAGCCCGAATTACAATGGGTTTCGTGATTGAAGGGGAAACGATACTTCGCAGTATTCCCCGTGTGAGCATTAACACGTCTGCATGAGGAACAAGAGGCATGATGTTGACATCGATTCTTTCGAGCCCTGTGGTCGGGCCTTGAAAGTATCCATGATCGATGGCGAGCATTATCGTCCGGCCATCTTCGGGATTGAAAATCCGCGCAAGCCTGTTTTTCATCCCCCAGTCCAGCTCATTGGAGCCTTTCAGATAGAACAGCTCTGATTTTTGCGGCACATCAGTGTAAAAATTTTTTCCTTCTTTATCTGCTTCAGGCATAACCGATCCTCCGTGTAAGAAAATTGTGAAATATTGTATAGTGTCTATATGTTGAGGTCAAAAGCATGCATTTACTATTTTTCCGTAATACACTCAAGGTGCTTGAAATCATCCAACGTTAATCCTCTGCGTTCGATTTCATCTAAAATGAGCTCAACAGCCCAGCGGGCACCGTCGCCGACAACTGCACAGCACTTGTCAGGTTTTTCATGCGCCCCTGCAGCTCTGAAAGCCTCTTTTTCTTCATCTTTCCTCAAATCAAAAGACCGTCCGAATATCTTTTCTTGTACACAGGAGCAAATAACGGTGCCATACTTCTCCAAGAACTTTTCGTGCAGTGCAGACGCCATGTGAAAGGAATCGTACTTCTCTTTTCTGCCGAACGTCGTTCCTTCTTCTTTTCTTGTCCGGCCAAAAAAGGTACTCATCACCATTATTCCACCGGAGTATCCGCCGCACAGACCGTCTATACATTCTCCCGCGCCGCCTGCGAGCCCGCTTCCTGCTTTGTACACATAATCATTTCTCACGCCAAGCGAATCCTGGATTGCAGCAATAGCACACTGTGCACACCCCCTGTAATCCTGCTCATACTTAAAACCGAGATCGTAGGCTTTCTGCATCATTTCCTTTTTTTCCATCAAAAACCTCCGTTTATATGGATATTTTTTCTATTTTAGATGCAAAATATTTATCAAATAATCATTATTTTTTAATATTTAAGTCCACTCTAAAAAGGTTTTATTTGTCCAAACCATTAGGAATTTGTAAATTATGCCAATAAAAATCAATGGCATAAAGGTAATCAATTCCATGTTTAAGAAAAATACAAAACATACTCAATCTGATATGTTCGGCCTTTTTAATACTCTCCCCGAGCGCATGAAGAAAAAAATAGAAAAGTCCGAAGAATATACATTCTACAGACTCATTTTCTGTAATATCAAAGAAGATCTCTTCTCAAAACTCTACTCTGATACAAAAAGCCGTCCCAATGCTCCCATTAATGCAATGGTTTCTTCTTTAACCCTGATGAATCGTTACAATTGGACCTATGAAGAGCTTTTCAAGAATATGGAGTTCAATATACTGACAAAGATCGCCCTGGGACTTGACTCCATTGACAAAATGCCCTTCTGTCCTGCAATCCTGTTTAATTTCCAAAACCGTCTGAGTAAACACTTCTCTGAGACGGGAGAAATCCTTCTGGAAAAGGTTTTCGACCAATTAACTGATAAACAGCTAAAAACCTTAAAGATAAAAACAAACATTCAAAGACCTGACTCCTTTGCAGCAGCTTCCAATATCAGGAATTACACTCGCCTGCAGCTGCTGGTAGAACTGATTATACGTATCTACCGGATACTCTCCGACGATGATAAAAAACGTTTCAAAGCTCAGTTTGAACACTATGTGAACAATACCTCGAGC
>Ga0315545_1001031_pt1 | contig 28418 bp, 28 predicted proteins | sample SalMarSW160210MG_FD_203096 | JGI IMG/M metagenome (GOLD analysis project Ga0315545, IMG submission 203096) | Salt marsh sediment microbial communities from the Plum Island Ecosystem LTER, Massachusetts, United States - Salt Marsh Sediment SW1602-10 ...
AGCAGGCCACCGAGCATCCCATCCAGCAGCCGTCAAATCCGGGGTGGAATTTTGGCCGGTATGCCTCCTTACCGAGGTTCGGTGCCTGTGTATGGCTGCCGAATCGAAAGTTCTCGATGGGAAGCATATCGTAGTCGTTCATCACATCGACGATATGGGTGGTTCCCACTACGGACATCTCGTTCTGCTTGGGGTCAAGGGCCCTGATCTCCTCGTTGTATGTCCTGCCTACGCCCTTGAGCGCATCGAAGTCAGAGGGATGATTGATATCGGAGGTTACCTTGGAGAACTTGGCGACTATGGCCCTCACCCTCTTGTCCCTCAGTACGGTACCGGTACCTCCCCTGCCCGCCTGTTTATAATGGTAGCTCTTGCGGGCGTTGTCATACCAGGAGAAATTAAGGCACCCCAGAAGGGTGCGCTCCGCCCCCGAGCCCGCCGATACGCTGGATACGGCCCTGAGGTTCCCATTACCATACCGCTCGCCAAGGACCGCGCCAAGGAGGTGGGTATCGGCGGGAAGGCCCTCAGCATCCTCTATGGTTACGATACCCTCATCACCGTCTACTACGATGATGACGTCCTTTTCGGCCTTGCCCTGGATCTCCAGCGCATCCCACCCCGTAAATTTCAGGTAGGGGCCGAAATACCCTCCCACGTTTGAATCCATTACCGACCCTGTGGTCGGCGATATGGTGACCACAATGCTCTTGCCAGCCCCAGGGTAGATGGTGGTTCCTCCAAGGGGGCCGCAAGCGATGCAGATCTCGTTCTCCGGGTCGCTCCACTTGAGTCTCGGGTGCGTGGCGTTCCATAACAGCCACAGATCAAATCCTCTTCCACCGATGAATGTCCTCTTCATCTCATCAGAGACCGATTTGCTCGTGATGGTATTGTCAGTGAGATTCACGTAGAGGGTCCGGTTGTTATATCCCTTCTCGATAGGGCGAAGGGGATACTCGAATCTCGCTAATTCCTTGATTGGATTCCTCTGTGATGAGTTCATTTGATGACCTCCTGAGTTAATGGTTTTTCAGCAATCAGGGTAATGCCTGGGCCTAGGATTTTTAGCATCTCTTGCCTTCTAATGTAAATCGCGTACTAAAGGGATGGGCCTTCATGCAGCCATTTCATTCGCCTATTGCAATAGCGAAGTCAGGACACATCAATTCACACAATCCGCAGGCCTTGCAACGACTCATATCATCTTCTGTAGGCAGGATATAGCCCTTCGCGTTTATCTCCTCAGATGCTTTGAGAGCGTTTGTGGGGCATATATCCACACATATCAGACACCCTTTGCAATATCTTTCGTCAATCCATAGTCTATTCATGAGTCCTGTAATCACCTTCACGCGCTTGGCTTACGATTTTTTGATAAGAATCATTCCATTCCGGTCTGTCTATATCGAGGAATTCCCCGATGGGAATCTTTCCCTCTTTTGATTCCCGTTCCTTACCAATGAGAATGGTATTGTCCTTAAACATCTTCAACATAGCCACTGGTGACATCTTTTTATGTACCGGGCATTGGGACAAGACTTCAATAAAGGCGGTTCCCCTCTTCCTTACCCCTTTCATTACGGATCTCACCACCTGTCTGGGGTGTGCGGTCGTCCACCGAGCCACATATGGGGCCCCGGCCGTTTCCGCCAGCTTGCATAGGTCAAAGGATTCCTCTGGATTGCCGTATGGCGTTGTGGTGGTGACAACGCCTTTCTCAGTGGTAGGGGCGAGTTGACCACCTGTCATCCCATAGAGGCCATTGTTCATACACAAGATCGTGACATTGATGTTTCGACGGCAGGCGTGGATGAAATGGTTCCCGCCAATGGCAGCTAGGTCGCCATCTCCTGTGAAGACAATTACCCTGAAGGCCGGATTTGCGAGCAGTGCTCCTGTGGCCACCGCCAAGGCCCTCCCATGTATTGTCCAGGCTGAATCGAAATTCAGATAGTGGCTCGTGATCCTGCTTGAGCACCCTATCCCCGATATAAACAAGAAGTCCTCTTTTCTGATGTTATCCTTGGAAATAAGCCGATCAACGGCGTGTAAGGTGTAATTCAACACCTGACCTCCCCCACAACCAGGACATAGAATAGTCGGCAGTCTGGGGCCCATGGGGCCTTCAGCCTTGAGGTATTTTAGCATAGGGTGGTTTTTCATCGTAGTTCCTCGTATACCTTTGATAGTATGTAGTCGGGTGAATGGAGTATTCCGATACTCGGTATGGATACGATCTTCTTGCATCGATCCCTTAGGGCCTCTGTGATGGGATGTTTCATCATCCCTAGATTCATTTCTGGGACAAAAATCGTGTCCACTTCGCAAACGATGTTCCTTAACTGTTCCTCGGGAAAGGGCCATAGCCTTCTCAATCTTATGTAGCCTATCTTTAGGCCCCGCTCCTCATGGGCTTCTGCAACTGCCTCCATCGCGGTTCTCGATACAACCCCGTAACAGATCATGAGGTGGTTGCAATCCTCTAAAAACTTGGTGTCTAGGCAAGAAATACTATTTGCATCTATCTCTATCTTCTTATGGAGCCTCTCGACACAATGGTAATTCATCTGAGGGCTATACCTGGTGACGTTCCCGTCCTCGAGATGAACTAAGCCAACGAAGTTTACGTTATATCCCTCGCCCCAGTTTGCCATCGGGGCGACGATATCGTGGCCCCAGGGGAGATAGTTGTCAGGTGGTATTGCCAGCTCCTGGGGCTTTTTCCTATTTATGATCTCTATCTCTTCCAAGGGCGGAATTACCACGGATTCGCGCATGTGAGCCACGGTTTCCTCTGCCATAACCAATACCGGCGTTCTCCATCTCTCCGAAAGATTAAAGGCCTCAATGGTTACCTCAAACATCTCCTGGACGGATGAGGGGGCAAGGGCTATGATAGGTCCTTGCCCATGGTGCCCCCATCTCGCCTGCATAACGTCTTCCTGGCTTGCGGTGATATAACCCTGGCCCGGGCCCGGCCGCTGAATATCGATGATAACCATAGGCGTCTCTGAGATGATTGCGATAGATATAGCTTCCTGCATGAGGGAAAACCCGGGGCTTGACGTCACCGTTAAGGCCTTTACACCCCCCCAGGAAGCCCCTATTAAGACACACGCTGATCCGATCTCGTCCTCCATCTGGATGAAGCGGCCCCCAACCTCGGGAAACCTCCTCGAGGCTGCCTCCATTGCCTCTGTTGCCGGAGTTATTGGATAACCCGCATACACGCGGCATCCTGCAACTAGGGCGCCTTCAATAATAGCCTCATTGCCTTGTAGGTAATGTCTTCCCGGTTTCAGCAAACACGAGTCCCGAGATACCTTATTCATTCCCTTTGCCCCTTTCTCCTTTTTCATACCTCATTCCGCGTTTGAAGGCCTCCTTATTGATCTCAACTGTATTGCGGGGGACATTATCAGAGATTGCCTTGAGCAGTGATGATTCTTTGACCAAGTGTGGTATCAATCCATACAGTGCTCCCAAAGCGACGGAATTTTGATATCTCACTCCTCCTATCTCATAAGCTATCTCCATGGAGGGAACTTCGTGCACCTGGTATTTATCTAGATCCAGTACGTCCTTGACCGATCCAGGGTCCAGCAATAGTATGCCCCCCTCTTTCAAGTCGGGCAGGTATCTATCGAGAGCCACCTGAGAGAGCGCAACCAGAACATCCGCTTTCCTCACATTTGGGTAATGGATTTCTCCCGCAGATACCACAACCTCTGATTTACATGCACCTCCACGGGACTCTGGACCATAGGACTGGGTATTTACTGAATTCTTGCCTTCGTATAGTGAAAAGGCCTCTCCCAATATTTTCCCTATGGTCACCACGCCTTGACCCCCAAAACCTGCTATCCTGATTTCATACCGATCATTCTTTTTCATCGCATATCCGCTATATGTGTTGTTCACCGATTACCCGTGGAAACAGGCACTTATTTCGTCTCAATCACTGCCAATAAAATACCCCTCTGGATCAAACGCTCTGAGGGTAACCAACTCCTCCAAAGAAGGCGGAGGGGCACCTGATACTTGTGGCGATATCTTGAGGTTCCAGCCACATTTCTCCTTTATTTCCTTGATGATCCTCCCTGAATCATGGATCTTGGGATCGGGAAAATAGGTCGTTAAAGTGAATTCCCCATCTATCCTCTCCATGATGCCCATATCAGATACTATCACGGTTACATTGTCGCCAGGGCAGGTGATATAGGGCACCCTCTGTACGAAGCGGTTTGCAGACTGAGGGATTACCACGAGCACTTCGTTTGCGTTGCTGGCATCATTACTGCCACCAGAACCAATCAGAAAATGAGTGGCTGAGGTTTTCGTAGAATTGAGATTGCCATGCTGGTCTACCTGAGCCGCGGATAAAATGCTCATGTTCTTTTTCCTATGATTGCCACAGATAAATATCCCGTAGGAGTTCAGGCCATCGGTGAGCATTTTTCCGCTCAACACCGTGGGTAGGCTGAAGAGCTGTGGATCCCCGGGGCAAGGAGAAAATCCATACACCCCTGAACCGAGCCAAAGATTAACACCGTAATTATCCTTTTTTAAGTCATAATAGGCTATCCATCCCGGTAAACCTGAGGTACCCAAACCGGACAAGATGCCATCATAACCGTTCTGTAATACGAGTTCCTTTGTCTTTCTCGCCGCGGCCACCACCATCATCTCTCGTGAATTATATTCTGGTCTATAAGAAATACGGGCAGGATCCAGATTATCGGACCAGTTTTTCTTGACAGCCTTCTCGACTAAAGTAGAGGTCCTTTTGCTTCCCAATTTTTTTACGTAATCGTCATATGTAGGGCAGGCTAACACCCAGCGCGTTATCCAGTCGTCCATGTGTTGATGATTCCCGGACGCAACTCTCCTTTCCCTTGTAAACTCATAGTCATCAACGTAACATTGAAACTCCTTCGCCCCATAGTCACCGATCATCGCCTGCGGATGTGCCCCAAATGGTGCCAATGAAACGGAATTTACTATTCCCCCGGGAATGCTCACTAAGGCCGAATGTTCCCGTATGAACTGTGTGGAAACAATGTTTTCAACGCTTACTAGCACACCCCTTTTACTTGCTTTTGCCCCATTGCTATGCTCGCCGCTACTGGCGAAAGGAGCCAGGATTGTATTGCCCTCAGGGTCGGCTGCCCAACCATGAACTAATGCAATGTCGGGCTTAAGGGTCTTCACCAAATTAACCGCTCCACCCCCCCCGAAAGGGTCTGGTATCTGGCAAAATGAGTCCCTGTTTTCGTGTGCCATAGTGCTGCCCGCAATGGAGTTTGTAGGCATTAGTGGCACATCGAGGGCACCAGCAAATAATCTTTGATTCAGGCTACAAAGACTCCAGTTTTCGATTTCCACGTTATTCTTTTTGAATGCGTTTTTAATTATTGGGCTCGGCCCTGTGGTGGGAAAAAATTCCGTGCATGAGGCAGCTATAATCTTCCTGGCGAGACCTACGTGGATGAGATTCAAGGCCTGTTCTATGACGACAAGCATCACTATAGTAAAATTTGGTTGAGTACCATGGTATTGTCTAATGATCTCAGAGATGAGGGCATTGGCCCGCTCACCTATGTACAGGGTCATCCCAGGCTCAACATTACGCTTTATGGCATCGCTTAGGGAAAGAACTTTATTGATGCCTTCATGTTTATCCAGACTGAAGGTCTTCTCAAAAAACTCTTGCCATTCCCCCGGCACTCTATACTCCTCACATTCCTTTTGCTTCTTGGCTGATCTAAAGATGTTTATTACCCCGTCCGCTTGTGGCAGGGTTGCCGCTTAAAACAGGGTCCAGGGCTTGACCTGGAGTTTAATACCTTTTATTGAGTTATTGGCGAAGTATCTTGACAAGAAATAAATATCTGTCAGCATAATTAATATCGACAATATACAATGAAAAAAATTGTCAAGTAATTTCTCTTTCTTCATGTCAATTAAGCATGATCCCTTCATTTTTTATTGGCATCATTATTCATCTAATTTTACGTAAAATGGCTATTTAACAATCTTTGATGCATAAAACCTTTCTATTTTCTTCTGTGAATACCCTAACTCTTTTAGGATGCTTTCTGTAGACTGTCCTAGCTCAGGTGCGGGACTCTTTATCTGTGATGAGGTCTCTGATAACTTTATAGGGCAACCAATCTGCTTAAAAGTTCCCACCCCTGGAGTAGTTACATCCACAAACATCTTCCTGTGATTAACTTGTATATCCGAAACAAGATCATCAAGCTGGCTCACCTTATTAGCCGATACATCTCTTAGCTTCTCGACCCATTCATCTCTGTTTTCTGCAGTAAAGATCTTAGCGAGTTCCGAAATAATATCATCATGCTTCTCCCTATCCGGATTTTGATGAGGAATGAGATCTTCGCGCCCTAATTTCTGGCACAACTTCTCCCATATATGGGGTTCGCGGAGTGCAAAACAAAGGTATTTGCCGTCTTTAGCCTTATAGATATTATACCCAGGCCTCTTTCCGTCCAAAAGGACCTCCCCTTTTTCTGGCTGAACTTGCCCGTCCTCAAAATAGCGTATCAGCGGTCCTATGAGCCATGATAAAGCCGCATCCACCATGGCAATGTCAATGAATTGACCACGTCCTGTTTTTTCCCTCGCGATTATGGCAAGTAAGATGCCAATGGTCGCATACATTGCTCCCGCGAGATCAGCAATTTTGAGACCCGGCATTATGGGGGGAGAACCACCCTCGTTAAGAATACTAAGGACGCCAGATGCTGCCAAAAATGTAGCATCATGACCCGGAAATGCGCTATATGGTCCATCTTGCCCATATCCCGTAACAGCACAATAGATTATCTTAGGGTTAATTTCTTTTACCGTATCATAATCAACACCAAGCCGCTTCATACTGCCTGGCCTGTTTCCTTCTATGATAACGTCCGATTTTTTGGAAAGTCTGTAAAAGATTTCACGGCCTTCATCAGATTTTAGGTTCAGCACGAGACTCCTCTTGCTCCGATCGAAGGCGTTAACGGCCCGCCATCTTTTCATATCTTCAGCAGAAGGCTCCTTACCTCCATGATATACCTTGTAAACGGCCTCCCTAATGCCACGTCTTTCTATTTTGATGACGTCTGCTCCCATCTCTGCTAATAATAAAGTAGGAATTTGGCCCGGGATGAAATTCGTAAAATCTAAAACTCTAATGCCTTCTAAGGGTGACAACATCTATCGTTTTCCTCCTGTTTGATTTTTCGCAGGAAAATTGCCCATGAATCATGCAGGCTCTTGGAAGTGAACACGCTTGAGAAACAGATACTCATTCGCGAGATAATATTTTGCCTCAAGTCTTAGTCGCTTATGAATTCCTTTCACAAATTTCCACTAAAACCCCATTAGTCTCTTTAGGGTGAATAAATGCTATTTTTGCGCCTCCTGCTCCCGTTCGTGGTTCATGATCGATGAGGCGAACTCCTTTTTCTTTCAATTCATCGAGGGTCTCTTCCAGGTTTTCCACTCTGAAGGCAATGTGCTGAATGCCCTCTCCGCGAGTGGCTATATGTTTGGCGATAGGACCGTCGGGATCGGTTGATTCTAATAGCTCTAATTCACTATCGGTGATCGGTATGAAGGCGACGTTAACTTTCTGATCAGCCACGTTTTCCACTTCCTCAATCTCAAGCCCGAAAACTTCATCGTAGAATCTGCTTGCCTCCCGAAGATCCTTGACAGCTATGCCAATGTGATCAATGTGTTTGACTTTCATAATATCTCCTTCAACTTCAATAGCCTTTTGTCTGATCTGTTTACCCGTGAAACTTTGCGGCTAAAGAATCGATATCAATTAGCAGCTATTTAATGAGAAATGCATTCGCAAGATAGATCAATGATTCGAGTTTTCTCTGATTGAAATTTATTCTTATGCCTTTCAGCTATTTTCCCAATGAAACCTGAAAGGGAAAGCCACCAAAAGGAATAGAAAGAACCTAATGGGCGTAACGATGTTAATAGTGCCAAAAGGTGACTGCAATAGCTGCTTTTGGAATGTCGATCAACGAAAAAGAAGAAGATCTTTTGCGCTGAGTTCATTTTTTGGCAGCAAGCGGGCAGAATATTCATCCGGGAAATTATTTGGTTGATGTTGAGCTTTCGAAATACTTGTCTATAGCCAAAACTTCATAGTTTTCGTCATAATTGTGGGTGATCAGACCTAAAGAAATAAAGTGACCCCTTGCCGCAAAATGATCTAGGCCAATTATTTAACAAGTAGCTATTACTCGTAAAGAGAGCATTGCAAAAAAAATTAAGCATATTCAACTGCTGAAGGCAAGCGACTACTTTGAAGATAGTGCGCTAAGATCGCCTTAGATCAGATTGTACTCACCGGGCAATATTCTCCAAATACCCTCCTTAGCACCCCGCAAATTTCACCCAACGTGGCGTAAGCCTTTACCGCTTCAATAAAGTATGGCATAAGGTTTTCTTGTCCCTCTGCCGCTTTGCGCACTGCCGTTAAAGTCGATTGAACTTTTGCCGGATCTCTGCTTTTCTTTACCTCCCGAAGTTTGTCTATTTGTTTCTGAGCATGCCTTGGATCAGGTTTAAAGATAGATACATCTATGTCTTCTTTGACCTTGAACTCGTTCATCCCTACGATTATCCTTCTTTTCTCCTCAATCTCCTTCTGGATAGAATAGGCCCTTGTCTCAATTTCTTTCTGAATGAATCCCTTCTCAATGGCTGCCACTGCCCCGCCCATTTCATCAATTTTTCTGATCAACTCCTTTATATCTCTGGTCATTTTCTGCGTCAGGGCTTCCACAAAATAGGAACCACCCAATGGGTCCACTGTATCCGTTACCCCGGTTTCATGTTCGAGGATCTGTTGAGTTCTAAGGCTCAACCTAACCGATTTTTCAGTGGGAATTGCCAGAGCCTCATCAAAGGAACATGCCGCAACGGACTGGGGACCACCGAGTATGGCTGCAAGTGCCTGGTAGGCGACCCGAACGATATTGTTTTCCGGCTGCTGAGCAGTGAGGCTTACCCCTGAGGTCTGGGTATGGAAGCGAAGCATCCACGATTTCGGATCTCTTGCATTGAAGCGATAACGGAGGATATCAGCCCAAACCTTCCTAGCTGCCCGATATTTAGCTACTTCTTCGAAAATCTTGTTGTGGGTGTTAAAAATCCAACTTATCCTAGGAGCAAATGTGTCTATGGCCAAGCCCGCTTTAAGACCTGCCTCAATATAGGCAATGGCATTTGAGAAGCTAAAGGCAATCTCCTGCACGGCTGAGCACCCTGCCTCTCGCATATGGTACCCTGCAACATTAATCGTATTCCAGAGTGGAACATGCTTACTGCAAAAGGCGAAGCTATCCGTGATAAGCCTAATAGAGGGTCTGGGAGGGAAGATATATGTCCCCCTCACCGTGTATTCCTTTAAAATATCGTTTTGTATAGTGCCACGAAGTCTTTCTGAAGATACCCCCTGATTTTCAGCTACGGCAATATACATAGCCAGTAAAATGGCCGCAGGAGCGTTAATCGTCATTGAGGTGGAGAGTTGATTCAGTGGTAAATCCTTAAAGATTATTTCCATATCCTGAAGGGAATCAACTGCTACCCCTGCCTTGCCAACTTCACCCTCGCTCATAGGATCATCTGAGTCATATCCTATCTGCGTTGGAAGATCAAAGGCGACCGAGAGACCGGTCTGTCCCTGCTCTAGTAAATATTTGTATCGTTTGTTGGTTTCTTCCGCAGTGCCAAAACCCGAATACTGCCGCATAGTCCAGGTTCGCCCGAGATACATACCGGGATGGACACCGCGTACGAATGGATATTCACCCGAAAACCCTATATCTGAAAGATAATCTGCATCCGGGAGATCATCTGGAGTGTATAAGACCTCAATTGGATCACCCCAATCGGTTGCATGCTTTTTCACAGGCCTTTTGTTCAAAAGAGTTTCCTCCCAACGGCTCTTTTCATCATGAATTTTCTTGTGTTCATTGTCCATGATAATTTAACATTCCCTTGTACGAAGAACGATGTTTCTTATACAATCAATAATGTCTTTTGTGGTTGTGCCGGGGCCAAACACCTCATGAATCCCTCTTGTTTTTAATACAAGGATATCCTCTTCTGGTATAATGCCTCCTGCCAGAAGTGATATATGCTCAGCTTGGTTTTCCTTTAATAAATCTGCCACCTTGGGCAGGAGAATATCATGTGCCCCTGATAAGATACTCAGAGCAATGACATCAACATCTTCTTCCAACGCTACACTGACAATCTGTTGGGGTGTCTGCCTAAGTCCGGTATAGATAACCTCCATGCCGGCATCTCGCAAGGCGTTACAGATTACTTTTATTCCCCGGTCATGACCATCCAAGCCCGGTTTTGCTGCTAATACTCTAATTTTCTTATTCATTGCAGCCTTTCATGAAATTACAAAGTCTATAAATATCAAGTAGTTACAAAACTCGGAAATCACAGTTTCCTAACCCTATAAAAGTCATGGTATTTCATGTAGTTAGAAGCTCTTCATCTCAAATTTATACTACATTTGAGATGTTTTTCTCCCCACAAAAAGGGCGAGTTAGGAAGCTGCTATTTCGTGAACATTCCGCATAGAGAAAGGTAACTTCTTTGTTTATCAGGAAAATCTCTTTCTAACTCTCATTATCTGGTATCCTCCGTTTTGTGAATATCGCGCACCTTTCACGAAATGGGAGGAGACTATGGAACAAGTAGGCCTTATCCCCCTGACACTCTTCCCCCCGCAGTAAAGTATGGTCTTCTCTTCGAACATCTCCCCTCGCTCTCACTCAAACAGAAAGGCAGAGATCGACGACCCTTTCCCAGAGATGCGTTGCTCAAGGCATGTATCTACAAGGCCCTTCATCGACTCCCAACCCTCACAGAGGTAACCTTTGAGCTTAAAAATAATCCCTCGGTCTGCCAGGCAGTGGGGCTCAATCCCTATAGATTCCCGGCATCCATAGAGAGATTCTCTCAATTTCTCCGTGAAACACCCCTCCAATCCGTGGATAGGGGTCTTGAAGGCCTGGCCCTCACCTGCCGGCTGCCTCCTCCCCTATTGTTGCGGCAATAAGGGAATCGCCCATCCAAGACCTAATTCCGCCAGCTTCCCAGGCGTAGGCACGCCTGTCTCGCTGTTCCAGCCCATCATGCCGTAGTAGAGCTCAAGGGCTTTTTCGAACTCCTCCCTGTCCAATGCCCTTCCCTTGAGGGCTCCCGCTTCCAGGGGATCGAAGAAGCGATCGGGTAGACGGTCATCGCTTCGTGAGATACCCTGTCCGGCGGAGACCAGACGCTTGATGGTAATAGTGCGCTCCCCGAGCTTCATGAGCTCCCATAGGCTGGTATCCCATCCCGTTGCAGCATTCAGGGCCTCTGCCACCTGGGACATCTTCAGCAGTTTGCCGGGTCCCACGGTGAAGATACATAATCCGAGTGTATTTAACACGTTCCAGGTCATCTGACCGTATGCAAAACGGCGTACCTTTTCAGGGTCTAGCGAGAGGGGAGGAACCGGTTCGAAGATACCGAGTTCAGCGAGATCCGGTATGGAGAAGTCCAGCTCGAACGTCCAGTCGTGGGGGCACTCGACATGGGTAGCCCCTATAGAGGAGAGCGCGTAGGAGAGGGCCTGGGTTGCCTTGCCGCGAGGCTCATGCATGGGACATTCCAGCCCCTTTACGTTCATGGCGTAGTTTTGCGCCCCCCCGCCAATCTTCTCGGCTGCGCGCCGGGAACCCTCTGCAAGAAGATCCCCAATACCTTCCCTCTTGGCGATCTTTTCAATCACCTGGATCATGGCCTGCTCATTTCCAAAACGCAACTCCAGGCCGTCGGTATCCTCCGAAGTTAACAGCCCGTTTTCAAAGCACTCCATGGCAAAGGCTATCGTTACGCCTGTTGAAATGCTATCGAGGGTGTATTTGTTGCAAAGCTCGTGAGCCTTACAGATTGCCTCCAGGTTGGATACCCCGCACAGGGAGCCGAAGGCCGCTGTGGTCTCGTATTCAGGCCCGCCATAGGTTGGATCCACCTGATACGGGCCAGTGGAACGGGCCACCCGCTTGCACCGAATCGGGCAGGCATGACAGCCATCCGCTTCCACAAAGTAGGTCTTGTGGAAGGTGTGGCCGCAGATTTCATCGGCATGCTCAAAGCTTCCGCTGTGAAAGTTGTACGTCGGCAGGATACCTGCTTGATTGAGCTCCGTTACGTCCCATCCGATGGTGCCGCCCTCATGAATTATTTTCTCGATGGGGTGGTCCTTGAAGGTGTTCGCATACCACTTGATCATCCTTTTCAACGTATCCTGGTCCTTGAAGGAGATACCGGTTGTGCCTCGAACGGCAATCGCCTTGAGGTTCTTGGAGCCCATTACCGCACCCATACCTGAACGCCCATTGGTGTGCCTGAGGTTATTCACTACAGAGGCGTACCGCACAAGGTTCTCACCTGCCGGGCCGATCAAGACAACTCGTGCCTTTGGATGGCCCACCTCCTGGCGGATGAGGTCTTGGGCTTCTCCTGTGACCTTGCCCCACAGACCTGTGGCATCTCGGAATTGCACCTCGCCATCGCGAATCCAGAGGTATATCGGCCTCTCGGCCTTCCCCTCGACCAGAATGGCATCGTAGCCGGCCCTCTTGAGCTCCGGTCCCCACCATCCTCCTGCCTGGCTCTCGCCGTAGCATCCCGTAAGCGGAGATATGGCCCCTATCGTGAACCGACTGTCGCCGGCTATGCCGCTGCCAACCAGAGGACCGGTGGCAAAAACGAGCGGGCTTTGTGGATCCAGGGGTTCCACCCTTGCCGGACGCTCCCGAAGCAGATACCAGCAGGCAAAGCAGCTTCCGCCGCCATAGGTGCGATAGAATTTCTCGTCAGGTTCTTCGATGGAATAAACTTCACTGCTGAGATCGACCCGTAGGACCTTTCCTGTTATGCCATGTCTCATCTTTTTCCTTCCTCCTGCTTCTCAATGTAAGGCCAATAAACCGGTCGCCTACGTCCAGTACGGTGAGTCTTGCTGGGCATGGGGTTGGGTATGATGCCCTTATGATGTTCACTCTCGGTGTACAAGATACACAAGGGTTTCCCGTTGCCGCATATCCCCACACAAGGGGCCTCAAGCGCTAGGTGGCCGGTTCGCCCTTCTTTACGGCCTCTGCGTAGAGCGCGATGAGGCGATTCGTGATACGGCCGGGCTTCCCTGCTCCCACAGGCTTCTTGTCCACCTCGATAACAGGCACAATGCCCGCACCTGAGCCTGTCACAAATACCTCATCTGCGGTATACACATCGTATAAACTCAGAGGTGCTTCATGGACGGGAATAGAGGCCTCTTTGGCCAGTTCTATCACGGTCTCTCTGGTAATGCCTTCCAGGGCGGAGTGGACCGGGGGGGTCCACAAGGCCCCGTGTCTCGCCAGGAAGATATTGTCGGCACTCCCCTCTGAGATGTAGCCCTGGATATCCAACATGATGGCCTCATCCGCGCCCGAGGCCTGGGCCTCCGCGCGCGCCAGGATATTGACCAGATAGTTCAGGGACTTCACCCGGGGATCAAAACAGCAGGGGGGTATCTTTCGCACGCTCACAACGGCCAGGCGGAGGCCGCTATGTGCCTCCCCGTACATCGATTCAGCGATAGGCCTTGCAATGATTATGATATTAGGTGCGGTGGTGTTCCTGGGGTCGAGCCCGAGATTCCAGGCGTATCCTCTCGTGACGATTGGTTTGATATGCGCATTGGTGAACCCGTTTGCCCGCACGGTATCTTTGATGGCCTGCTTCATCTCTGCGTGGGCTATGGGCATCTCGATATGGATTGCGCGGGCGGAACGAAAGAACCGCTGGACATGCTCCTCCAGCTTAAAGATCTTTCCATCGTAGCACCGCAGCCCCTCGAACACGCCGTCCCCGTATTGAATCCCCCGGTCGAACACCGAGATCGTCGCGTCCTTGATCGCTACGAGATCGCCATTTATATAAACCTTCCAGTTCTCATCCATGGTGCGCTCCTTTCATATCACGAGGTGCGAGCCCGGATGCCCCGCGGCCTTACCCCGTGGCAGTCATCTTGTAGACATCTATGGCAACCTCAGGGCACACAATGGCGCAGAAGCTACATCCCGTGCACCCGTGGCTGTCATCGGTGCAGGCCACCGTGATACCACGGATATCGGCGGTATCGCTCAGCCTGATATGCTCCTTGGGGCAGGCCCATACACAGAGCCCGCAACCCTTGCAGCGTTGAGAATCGATAACGATCTTTCCTTTTGGCTCTGTTTTCAACCCCCTATTCCTTTCATGCTCTCCTGAACGACTTCCATCCCCCTTTTTATCGCCTCCTCGTTCAGTGGTATGAGGTGGTGTCTGTGTTTTGGTAATTCCCTTGTCAGCCCTTTTACGAGTGAGTCCAGGGAGATACCCTCCAGGGCGGTGACCAGCCCTCCTACCGCCACCATGTTAGCTACCTGCAGGTTGCCCAGCTCAGAGGCAATCTCATTGGCCGGTATCGAGATGATCCTGACATCCCCCCGTGTTGGCGGGGTGTCAATAAGCGTCTCGTTATAGGCAAGCACGCCTCCGGCATTGACCCGATCCTCGAACTTTGCCAGGGATGCCTGGTTCATGGCCATCACAGCCGTAAAGGTATTCCTGATCGGAGAGCCGATCCTCTGGTCGGAGATTACCACCGTGCAGTTTGCTGTTCCGCCCCTCATCTCTGGGCCATAGGAGGGGAAAAAGGTGACCTCAAGTCCCTCGTAGATGGCGCCGTAGGCAAGCAAGTGACCCATAAGCATGACTCCCTGCCCGCCAAAACCCGCTATGAGGATTTCCTCTACCATGTTCATGTCTCCTTGTGTGTTCTAGAGAAGGTTCCCAGAGGATAGTAAGGGATCACCTCGGATTTGATCCTCTCCATACAGCTCACCGGATCGAGTCTCCAATTGGTCGGACAGGTGGCCAGCACCTCCACCAGGCCGAATCCTTCATCCCTGATCTGGACCAGGAATGCCTCCCTGATCGCTTTCTTGGCAGCCAGTGTATTCTTTACGTCATGCACGGAGCTTCTGGCAATATAGGAGCGGGGAGAGACCAGTGAGAGCATCTCGGCCATCTTGAGGGGGTACCCGCTGAATTCCGGGTCCCGCCCTGAGGGATAACTGGTTGTTTTCTGGCCGATGATGGTGGTGGGGGCCTGCTGGCCACCGGTGGCCCCGAACACCCCGTTATTCACATAGATCACCGTTATTCGCTCGCACCGGGAAGCCGCATGAACGATTTCCCCTGTTCCGATTGCGGCCAGGTCCCCATCACCCTGGTAGGTAAAGACCACCGCGTCAGGACGCACCCTCTTGAGTCCGGTGGCAACGGCCGGCCCGCGGCCGTGAAGGGCCATCACCATATCACAGTCGAACTGGCGCCAGTTTCGAACCGAGCACCCCGCAGAGGTGATGCCGATTGCCTTGTTGGTGGCACCGAGCTCATCCATCACCTCGGCCACGAGCCGATGGATGGTCCCGTGAGAACAACCAGGGCAGTAGGGAAAAGGGAGGTCAGTCATGGCCGAAGGCCTCTTGAAGACAACCTTCATTCCCTCAGTGCTATTCATTGATGCATCTCCTTGTGTTCGTTGTTTGGCCATCTTGAAGCCCAAGACTAGCCGGTCCGCGTTAGAATGGCCTATTTCATCTGCTCCAATTTGACTATTTCCCCATAGATCTCATTAGGGGTAAAGATGTGCCCTCCTCCCACCCCATAGTGGACCACCTGGGCATGGTCGCACACGGTTAGATGGACGTCTTCTATCATCTGTCCGTTATTTGCCTCCAGCACCAGAAATTTCTTCACTCCGGGAAGGAGTTCTCTTAGGGCCTTCTCCGGAAAGGGCCATAAGGATATTGGGCGAAACAGGCCCACCGGGATCCCCTCTTGTCGTGCTTTCATCACGGCGTCCATGGCGATGCGCCCGGTACTGCCAAAGGCCACCACCACCACCGAGGCCTCATCCGTGTAGAGGGCCTCGTGACGCTGCTCTTTGTCCTTGGCTTGCTGATACTTCTCCTTGAGCTTCAGGTTCCAGTCGATAAGCTCTTCGTCTGTATAGGGGGCGAGCTTGATGACCTTCCGGGGATTTTCACCCTTTCCCCGGACCGCCCATTCTTTTCTCGGGGTGTCCAGCTCAGGGAGGACCTCGATATCCACGGGTTCCATCATCTGTCCGAGGATCGCGTCAGAGAGGATGATCACAGGGTTGCGGTAATGATCAGCTAGCTCGAAGGCCTGGTACGTCAACTCGTAGAGCTCCTGAGCATTTCCAGGGCCCAACACCAGACACTGGTAATCACCGTGGCCCCCGCCCCTGGTAGCGAGCCTGTAGTCTGACTGTGCCGATGAGATACGGCCAAGGCCCGGGCCTGACCGACTTACGCACACCACCACGGCCGGGAGTTGGGCCGCTGCCAGCGAGGTGAACCCCTCTCCCATGAGGGTAAAGCCAGGCCCTGAGGAGGAGGTCATGCATCGTGCCCCCCCGGAGGCGGCACCAAATACCATATTGATCCCGGAAAGTTCACTCTCGCTTTGGAGGAATAGCCCCCCCACCTCAGGAAGCCTCCTGGCCATGTATTCAAAGAGCTCGTTTTGGGGAGTGATGGGATACCCGAAGAAATATCGGCATCCGGCCCGAATCGCGCCCTCTCCCACTGCCTCGTTTCCCCGCATGAGGACCTTCTCTGACATCATTTCACCCTCCTACCATCCTGTTGCGTTCCCGCTATCCTTTAATAGATCTTCGGGCAGACCGCAGAATAATCATTGTCTTTGCCGGCCGGCACTTTGGGATTTTTCCTTCCCATGAGGTTTTCATGCTGGCCAATGTCCCTATTCGCGACACCGAAAAAGAACTCAATATCAACCGAGATCAGGTCTATGCCAAATATACCAAGGGACTCTTAACCGAAAAAGCTTGACCGCCATCCCTCAGAGTCTTCGTAGGGGGCATGGTTTCATGTTGCATCCTTATATCAGAATTCCAGGGTAATATATGCTCAGCTTGGTTTTCCTTTAATAAATCTGCCACCTTGGGCAGGAGAATATCATGTGCCCCTGATAAGATACTCAGAGCAATGACATCAACATCTTCTTCCAACGCTCCACTGACAATCTGTTGGGGTGTCTGCCTAAGTCCGGTATAGATAACCTCCATACCGGCATCTCGCAAGGCGTTACAGATTACTTTTATTCCCCGGTCATGACCATCCAAGCCCGGTTTTGCTGCCAATACTCTGATCTTCCTATTCATTATCTTTAGTCTCTTGGCCCTGAATTTAACTATCCTTTAAACTGGCATATTCCCATGCTTCTTTGAAAGGCCGGTATCATTTTTATACCTCAAGCTCTTAAGACCCATTTTTAAATAATGGCGCGTCCATCTCGGATCAATAACTGCGTCAACATGCAAACACTCACTTGCGTCATAGGGGTTGGAAAATTTTCTGTGGTACTCTTGGATTTTTTCCGTCTTTGTAGCCAAAGGATTATCAGACTGGCTGATTTCTTTGGCATATACAATCTCTGCAGCACCTTCAGCGCCCATAACGGCTACTTCAGCTGTAGGCCAAACCCACACCTGATCAGCTCCTAGATCTTTGCTGCACATGGCTTGAAAGGCTCCTCCATAAGCCTTGCGAATGATGACTGTAATCTTGGGTACTGTTGCCTCTGAATAGGCGTAGATCATTTTGGCACCATGGCGTATGATTCCAGAATACTCAAGTTTGACTCCAGGCAAATAGCCAGGCACATCCACCAAATTGATCAGCGGAATATTAAATGCATCGCAGAAGCGTATAAATCGTGCAGCCTTGTCGGAGGCATTAATGTCCAACGTGCCTGCCAAAAAACGGGGTTGATTGGCAACGATTCCAACAGGTTGACCATTAATCCTTCCAAAACCGCAAATGATATTTTTAGAATAACGGGCTTTGACCTCCATGAAGTCCCCGTGATCTACCAGCTTCTGGATAATCAGGTGCATATCGAAAGATTTTTTCCGATCCTCAGGAACAATTCGAAGTAACTCTTCATCCGGCACATCTTCATCAGTGCACGGAATTAAAGGTGCCGGCGAATCAGGATTACTTGGCAAAAAGGAGAGCAGACGACGCACTTGCTCAATACATTTAATGTCATTGGGAGCAGAAAAGTCACAGTTTCCCGATATCTCGCAATGGACCTTGGCGCCACCCAATTGCTCCATGTCAATGTCTTCCCCAGTCACCGCCTTGATAACCTTGGGACCGGTTATGAACATGTAGGAAGTTTTTTCCACCATAAAAATGAAATCAGTTATGGCTGGTGAATAAACCGCCCCGCCAGCGCAATTGCCCATGATGACAGAAATCTGAGGTACAATGCCGCTATAGGCTGTATTCCTTTTGAAGATCTGCCCATAAGCAGAAAGAGAAGCTGCGCCTTCTTGGACCCTTGCCCCGGCTGAATCATTGATACCTACGACAGGAGCTCGGGCTCGGCTTGCCATGTCCATGATGTTACAAATTTTTTCGCCATGCGCAGCCCCTAGGCTGCCTCCCATCACTGTCGCATCCTGGGCAAATGCAAAAACCTCTCTGTTATTTACCAAACCATATCCAGTCACAACTCCATCGCCTGGAAGAACTTTATCAGCCAACCCAAAATCTTGACACCGGTGGGTTGCAAATAGCCCCACCTCAAAAAAGGTATCCGGATCAAAAAGACGTTCAAGGCGCTCTCGTGCAGTTAACTTCCCTTTTCTGTGCTCTTTATCAATGCGGGCCTTTCCGCCTCCCAGCTTGGCTATAGATTCCCTTTTCTGAAGGTTTTTAATTAATTCTTTAATATCCATAACTACATTCCTATCCCTAAGCTCTCAAAACTAGGCTGACTATCATATTCAACCAAAAAAATCTCCCTCGGCTAGCCTAGATGTTACCAATGCCCAAGAAAAATAGAAGAAAAATTACCGATGCTATTGGTATCTGTAAGCAAAACCAATGCGGCTTCAAAATAGCAGCTTTGTGAAATTCAAAATTATAACACTCCCTTCTTGGGCAGAAATGATAAATTGCGCTTTTATTTGTCTCAAATACAATATTACATCTCGAGTGTGTCCATTGCGGATAGAAAGGAATCAAGGGCTACCTCAATGTGCTGACGAAACAAATTTTCGATCTTATCCCGATCGGGCTCTTTTTCCTTGTAAAGCTCTATGAGTTGACGATGAAATCCTAAAGATTTTTTAAAGTCCTTTTTATAATATTGATAAGTATAACGATGCCACAATGTATGAAGATGTAGGTTATAAAGAAAGCAATCAGAGTGTCATTTCTGGAAGCAGTAATAACGATTTCATGAAAGGTAGAATGGTATTTTGAGTATTCAATGAAATCCTCTTTTTGCGCTGCGTTTTCATAGACTGAAACAGGTCTTCCATTTCGGAGAGGTCCTCTTGCGTAAGATTTGAGCACGCCAAGCGAGCTGCCAGTCCCTCCAAGATAGCTCTGATAGGGAAATGCGCCTCAATGTCTTGTCTCGTAATTCCCTTAACAAAGGTTCCTTTACGAGGCACGATCTCGACAAGGCCTTCTTTCTCCAAGACTCGAAAGGCTTCTCTAAGAGGCGTACGGCTAATACCGTATTCATTTTTTATTTGATCCTCAAGGAGCTGTTGGCCTCCTTTGAATCTGCCGGATAATATATTATCTCTTAGCGCCCTGCAGATCTGATCAACCAGATTAAGGGCTTTAAAAGCAGGTTTAGTTTTTTCTCTATCTCGCATGGTCACTAGAATCAATTCATCAGAATTAAGGATACAATGCAATTACTTCACTATGGACCCTTTCAAAATTTGGGATCATAGTTATTGCTCTGTCATTAATTCATACTCCTCTGAGAAAGCTTCGTGCTCGGATCTGGCCGTTGAAATTAACAGGGAACCGGAATTACGCTAATAAGAAGTGTCGCATGTCTTTCCTGCCAATACGCCTTTCGAGCAACAGCAATTTTTTAAAATTTTGTCGAAAATATACCTTCAAATTTGAGTTGTCAAGAATAATTTTCACTGGTTTCTTACCAGCGCCCCCCTTCCATAAAGCCACTTATCGGACACGGGGAGCTGAGAGAATGAGTCGTCTATGAGGGTTTCGGTTCTCTCGGCAGCAGCCTGGGTATCGGGAGGTGGCCTGGTTTTGACCACCCACAGGCCAAGATGTTTGAGGATCTTTCTTATGATCTCCTCGTTCTCTATGAAACTTAAAACTTTCATTTTTCCCGAGCACTTAGGACAGCAAAGGGTGTCAGTTTCATAAATTATCTGGATCAACCTGGCCCGGTTTTTCCGGTACTCTTTTAACTTCGTGCAGATATATACTAATGCCCTTTAAATTTACCGTTCGTCCTTAGGCAGAATCAATTCAAGGTCTTGCAATGGTTTTTTTTTGATGGATTGCTTCAATCAATTTTTCCTCTGCTTTTGATAATTCAAAGGCCCTCTTTAAAACCTCGTCCACCTTTTCTAAAGGAATTATTGTAATGCCCGTATCGTCCGCTGCGATTAAATCTCCTGGCCTTACTGGGATACCGGCACATGTTACAGGTCCATTGATTTCAACCGTCTCAAAGCGCATTTTGCCCGTGATAGGCGTCACGCCACTGGACCAAACGGGATAGTCCAATTCTCTTATGGAAGAGATATCTCGTATCCCGCAATCGACAATAGATCCTACCAAACCTTTCTGTTTCATTAAAAGCGCGGCCAACTCACCCATACTTGAAACATCAGTTCGCGAACCACCGTCTATCACAAGGACGTCACCTCGCTTTGAGATGGGGAGGATATCGAAGATCTTAAGTTTTGATTTTCCCCCTTCGCTTAATGATGCAGCTGGATTCATGTTTTCAGAAATATGCCTTATCGTAACGGCAGGTCCAACGATCTTTTTCCCTTTGATGACGGGTTTTAAAATGGAAGCTGGGATGGCTCCAAAAATACCAAGCGAATCCAAAACATCTGAAATGGTGGACGTTAAATCTTTAAATTGCAAGAATTGCTTAATTATGTCTGTAGAAACCCTTGTCATCTTAGTGGAATAAATCTTTAACATTTCTTTTTTTGATGTTTGCATGGAATTTCCCCTATTGGAATGATTAGTTGATCAATGATGAAATTTGAATATCTTTTGAAGGTTTTTTCAGCAATAATCATATATATGTGATTTTCAACTTCTAAAAAAAGAATAAGGCTTAGGCTAACGAAATAACTAAAAGCCCTTCTAACTACCAATAAACACCCTTGCAAAGTTTATCAAAAGAAAACGTCAGTATTGTCAAAACAAAATCATTCAGTATAATTAGAGGAGTAGGTATCCTTCTTTCAAAGGATCTGTTTCATCGATGATATATTGATGAATACCAGTTACAAAAACAGAGTATGTCACCTCCGGCATGATGGGCTGGAACAGCGAGACAGGCGTGCCTACGCCTGGGAAGCTGGCGGAATTAGGTCTTGGATGGGCTATTCCCTTATTGTCGCAACAATAGAGGAGGCAGCCGGCAGGTGAGGGTCAGGCCTTCAAGTCCCCTATCCACGGATTGGAGGGGTGTTTCGGTTTGATGATCCCGGCGGCGTAATCCCCTCCAGGCGTGGCCGCATTCAGAGCGCCCATACCCCTGGCCGCGCGTTCCAGCGCTGGTGGGTAATAAACCGGTGAAGCAGCCCTTTTGATTCCATTATAACCCGAGGTATGCCTTGCGAATCATGTCGGACTCCAGGAGTTCCTCTCCCTTGCCCTCCAAGATAATCTGACCTCTCTGGAGCACATAGCCTCTATCCACCAGTTTTAAGACCTCGGTCACCTTCTGCTCCACGATTAGTATCGTAGTTCCTTTCCTTCTGATCTCCTCGCAGGTGTGGATCACCTTGTTTGACAAAATCGGGCTCAGCCCTAATGAAGGCTCATCAAGCATAAGAAGTCGAGGTCTGGCCATGAGCCCTCTTGCAATAGCGAGTTGCTGCCGTTCACCACCACTCAGCGTTTCTCCTTTTTGGCTCTCTCGCTCCTTCAATATGGGAAACAGGGAATACATTTCTTGAAGGCTTTCCTCTACTTCCCTCTGGTCTTCCCGCATGTGGGCGCCCACCAGAAGATTTTCTCTGATGGTGAGTTTATCGAAGATCCTCCTTCCCTCCGGCACATGGGAAATTCCCTTGGCAGCGATTTCATAGGGTGGGAGCTTATCGATCTGTTCATCTAAAAATTCAATGCTCCCCTCGAAAGGAGAAACCAGCCCTGATACCGTTTTCAGGATGGTGGACTTTCCGGCGCTGTTGGCCCCGACAATGGCGACAAACTGGCCCTCTTCGACCGCAAAGGACACGTCCTCCAACACGGGTATTAGCTCGTAGCGTACAGAGACACCTTTTACGTTAAGCATGATATTCCTCACCTAAATAAGCCTGGATGACCCGCTCGTCGCGAACGATCTTCTCCGGCACTCCGTCAACGAGGAGCTCACCGGAATCAAACACCGCGATCCGATGTGAGATGTTCATAATGACTTCCATCACATGTTCGACAACGATGATGGTGAGGCCTTTTTGATGGGCCTTTTTGATCAATTCTATGGCTTCCTCCGTTTCGGTGGGATTCAACCCTGCCATCACCTCATCGAGAAGGATTACTTCGGGCTCTGTTGCAATGGTTCTGGCCAGCTCGATCCGCTTTTGATCAGCCAGGGTCAGGCTTCCCACGATCTGATCACTCTTGTCTGCCAAACCCGTAAACTCCAGAATTTCAACTGCGTAGCTCATGGCTCTCTTGGTATTCGGATAGCGGCAAAACGAACCCATCATGACGTTCTCCAGAATGGTCATTTCATGAAAACTCTGGACGATCTGGAAGGTCCGACAAATACCCAGATGGCAGACACGATGGGGGGGCAACCCGGTAATGTCTCGCCCCTTAAAGAAGACCTCACCGCTAGAGTATTTCAGGAAACCGGTTATGCAATTAAAAAATGTGGTCTTGCCGGCGCCGTTCGGGCCGATTAAGCCAAGGATTTCTCCTTGCTCAACGGATAAGTTAATATCCTTTAACGCCGCCAGTTCCCCGAAATACATATTAAGATTTTTCGCTTCCAAGATAGCCATTACTTTTTTCCTCTCTGATAACCGACCCTCTTGATTAGGCCGATAACTCCCCTCGGCTCAAAGATGCAGATTAACACGATAAGCGCGCCCAGGACAATCAGATCGATCCCTTTTCCGGTACCCCCCAACCAGATGCGGCTGTATTCCTGTAAGGGGATCAGTATAACCGAACCGAGCAGCGGCCCCCAAAGAGCCCCGGCGCCACCAAGAACGGTAATCAACACGATCTTGATCGAGATATCCAATGAAAGAACGGTTCCCGGTTCGATGTGCAAAACATACAGGCCGTACAGTGCGCCGCAAATTGCCGTAAAAAATCCGCTAATCATAAAGGCATACTGTTTGTACAGAGAGATGTACACCCCCATGGCCTCTGCCGCTTCCGGTCGTTGTTTTATCGCCCTGAAGTAGTAGCCCATGCGCGAGCGTTCCATCCGGAATGTCAGGTACATCATGATGATGAAGAAGGCGAGTACGATGTAGTGATAGGGTAACTTGTTGGTGTAGAACATCAAGTTGTAAAAGCCCTCTTCCATTACCGGTGCATCGAGGCCGATAGGCCCGTCAACCCACTCCCAGTTGGTAAAGAGCTCCCGGACCACTTCGGCCACGGCAAACGTGGAGATGGCGAAATAGTGGCCCCTCAGGCGAAAGACCGGTACACCGATACTCAGCGCCACAATAACGGCAACAACACCACCGATCAGCATTCCGACCCACGGGGTAAGTCCCCAGCGCATCAAGGGGGCCATGGCAGCATAGCTCCCGATGCCGAAGAAAATGGCATGACCGAAGGAGACCTGGCCCGCATAACCGCCGATGAGGTTCCATGCCTGGCTCAATGTGGCATAAAGCAGCAGCATGATCACCAGGTGCTGAAAATGCGTGTTTTGAATCACCAGGGGAGCGATCGCCATGAGAAATATGATTACAGAAAATGCGGTGTAAAAATTCTTCTCTTTTTGCATCGTCTTATTCTTTCACAAGAGTTGTCACGTTGATGAGCATCGCCTCTCCTATGCCCATCCCCTTGCCCTGCCAGCCGAGGTATGCTGTTCCTACCAGCCGAATAATCCCTTTGGCCGCAGGGAAATCACGATCAGATATAGGATGAACACAAGTGTATACTTGAATTCCGGCCCGATCAGAAACCCGCCGATGTTTTCCACCAATCCAACCAGAATACCGGCAAGAAATGCCCCACCGATGTTGCCGAAGCCTCCCAGCGCAACAATAACAAAGGACATAATGACGAAAACCATGCCGACCTCGGGAAACACATAGTAGAAGTTCACCAGAAATCCCCCGGCAGCGCCCACACATGCGGCTCCGAGCCCAAAGGTCAGCGCAAAGACACGGTTTGTGTTGATGCCCATGAGCAGGGCCGTGTCCTTATCCAGGGCCGTCGCCCGGAGTGCCCGGCCGAATTTTGACTTGGAGATGAGCAGGTAGACCGCATACGTAATCAGCACACATCCGATGGCCGAAAATAGCTCCGGAAGGCTTAGGTACAAACCCATGAAGCTGATCCGCTTACCGGCCAAGATAGACTGGTTGATTAACCGGAAATTAGGACCAAGGAAAAACAATATGACATTGCGGATAAGAACACTCAAGCCGAAGGTGGCCACCAGGGCGGTAAGCCCCGAATAGCCGAGCACCGGTTTTATTACCAGCCGAAACGTTGCCAGGCCGACTAAAAAGAGCAGGCCGACGGTGATAGGCAGTGAAAAAAGCGGGTCAATCCCTAAACCGGTGAACATCAAAAGAGATGAGAACATTGCCAGCATAAGAAAATCGCCGTGGGCGAAATTCAAGATATCCATCACTCCCCATATCAGGGTCAGCCCCACGGCGATCAGGGAAAAGATTAAGCCGATCAAAAGTCCGCTGATGATAAGCTGAAAGATTATGGTCGGATCCACACGTTACCCCCAGTTTCACAAACGTAGTATGTTCAATGCACAATAGAGGGATGCCCCCGCGTCCCATTTCTGAAGGAGCATCCCTTGTAATCAAACCGTTATGGCCTCATCGGCCATACCATCTCGGTTGTGGCCCATTCCGCAGGCCACACGACCTTGTACTCACCGTTTTGAATCTGGCTCACGGTGGAAGAGATCCAGATATTCTGGCCGTTTTCGGCGAACTTCACGCCCTTACCCGGCAGGGTAGTGATCTCCAACTCGGTGGTTCGCAGCGCCTTGGTAACCGATTCTGAATCCGTTGCCTTGGCCCTGCTGAAGGCATCGGCTGCCACAAACAATGTGGTAAAACCCTCCATGGAGATACCATCAAGGTTCATACCTGTTTTTGCCTTGTACATATCGTTAATGGCCTTCAGGTGGGCCTTTTTGAGGATAAAGTCCTCGGCGAAGGTACAGGATCCCATGTAGCCTTCGACGGTGTCTTTCAGCTGTTCGGCGAACCTCGGATTCTGGTAACCCCCGCAGAAGGACAAATTGGCGTTGACCTTAACACCGAGATCCTCATAGGTCTTGGCAAAAAGCGTCATTTCGCTGAAGAGGGTGGCGTGAATAATGACATCCGGTTTGGCCGCCTTGATCTTAAGGACTTCTGCATGCACATCGGTGGACTTGAACTGGTAAGGGACATCGGCGACCAGTTTATAGGTGCCGCCGTATTCCTGGATCCTCTTTTTGACCTCTTTCATGGCATGGACACCGAATTCTGTCTTTTCATAGGCCATGGCGACCCGTTTTACCCTTTTGCCCTTCTTGCGCATATCCTCCAGGAAATTGAGGAACATCCGGGAATCATGAAAGTCGGTGGGAGCCACCCTGAAGAAGTATTTCAGCCCGCGCTCTGTCAGAGCGGCAGAGGACGAAACGCCACACAGGTATGGGAATTTGTGTCGTTCGGCAACAAAACTGGTCGGTTTGCTGACTGCGCTCTGATAGGCACCGATAATAAGCTTTGCCGTCCCCTTCTGCAGAATGCGCTCTGTTTCTGCCTTACCCACCTCAGGAGATCCCTGGGTATCGTAAAATTCCAATTTAATCTTCGCACCATTGAGGCCGGGAATTCCCTCTGTTTTGGCATAGGGGATCCCCTGGATGTCATAGGAGCCGTTGATGACCTCCGCGGCAACCTCATACACGGCCTTCATCCGTTTTCCGGCCTCCGTCAGTGGACCGCTTAAGGGATAGAGCAGCGCGATTTCCACCTCTTGGGCGGCGCTGACCGCAGAAGAAATCCCCAGTAAAAGAGCCAAGAAAAGCGTCACAATAATAGTTTTCCTCATGATCGTACCTCCTTTTAGATTGAGAGAGAGATTACAATTCCTCCCCTCTTATCAGAACCCTTATAATTCTTGGGGCGGCAACCCTATTACTACCGTTCATCTCCTTTCGTTGAAAATTGCTTTCTCAACGGCTTGTTGCCCATCCGCCTCCGATGTTGATACACTAACACCTCCCTGTGCTGGAGTCCCTGTTCTTCGACCCCAATCTCGGAGGGGATAGCAAAGATCTCATTTATTTTCAAACACTCCGCTTTGTCCGGCCCCCGGCTGTGAGCGATCCGCAGTCAAAGGGCTCAAAGGTTGATATGATCTCGCTTAAGAGCAGCGTAACTATAAATAATTGCCGGCTTTGGAGTCTTTGTCGATTAATATTTTGTCGAAAATATACCTCCAAATTTGAGTTGTCAAGAATAATTTTCACTGGTTTTCACTGGACTTTCACCGAAAACCCATCTTAGTACATCTAGATAGTCAATTTTGGAAGTGGTAGAGACGCTTTTTTAATCCCTGGGGGTGTTTTCTGTGTGGATGAGATTTTTGGGGAAACTTTCCTTAGGTCTACCCAAGGTGATGAGGCGATTTGTGGCCGAGGCGATGTATGGGATCGCGGCAAAGGGCTCGGTACGGCTCTCTGAGATTGCCCGTATCTTAGAGGAGCCAATAGCCATGAAAAAGACGGTAGGCCGCCTCTCATCCCGCCTCGCATATGTGAGACTAGGGGATCATGTAACCGACAGGATTATCGATGATGCCTCTTCTCGGATAACGGAGGATACCTTTTGATCATAGACCCCTCTGAGATTACTAAGAAATATGCGAAGAAGATTCAGTACCTGGATACGGTGAGGGATGGCAGCGAGGGAGTGCTCTCCATAAGGTATTGAACCTGCGATGGCGTGGCTGCTGAAGTTGGCGAGCCGGATATTGCTTCGCTCTACCATGAGCGTTACTCTACGGCAGCACCGGATTTTAAAAGCGAGAATGCGCAGATACTCAGATGCATTGAGCGGATATCGGAGAAGGTAGACAACCGTGGTATCTATGTCATGGACAGGGGCGGTGACCTGGGCACGATAATAAACCCACTGTTAGATACCAGGATGCGGTTCTTGATTCGCCTGGTGGGAACTCGGCACTTGCTCTATCGTGGCAGGGGTGTTGAGGCGAGACGATTGGCCGAGAGCTGTCCCCTTCCCTATGCTGAGCGCGTGGTCAAAGAGCACAAGGGCAAAGAGAAGCAGTATTATGTGGAGTTTGGATTCCGTACGGTGCAGTTGCCCCACCGTTCTGAGCGGCTTTATCTTGTGGTGTTTAAGGGATTTGGAGAGGAGCTTGAGCAAAGATTCACCGCCGATTTTTGCGAGCAGACCCCCAAAATCCTGATCCTCTCCGGAATGGGCTACCGGCCCGAGAGCGGTGAGGATCTCCATCGGTATCTGGATCTCTTCGTGGAGCAGAAGAAGCTCGTGCTCGACGAAGGCAGGTACTGGCTGGTGGCCCGCTCATGAATTGCCTTAGGACCCATTCTCAGTCTGTGGATGCTGGAGGTGCATGAGAATCTTTAGGAGGTTTGAGATCACTCATGGCGCAGGGCCTCGATGGGGTCCAGGCGAGCTGCCTTGCGGGCCGGGGCGTAACCAAACAGGACGCCCACGGCTGCGGAAAACAGAAATGCAATGACAACAATGGTCGGGTCAAAGACAAAGGGAACAGCCAGGACACTGGCGCCTAAGGCGGCCGCTGCGAGACCAAGGGTTATGCCCACCAGTCCGCCGAAGGAGGAAAGCACCACCGCTTCCACCAGAAACTGCATGAGAACTTCCCGCTCCAGGGCGCCGATGGCCAAACGGGTGCCGATCTCACGGGTCCGTTCTGTCACCGACACGAGCATGATGTTCATGATGCCGATCC
>Ga0315545_1001032_pt1 | contig 28404 bp, 27 predicted proteins | sample SalMarSW160210MG_FD_203096 | JGI IMG/M metagenome (GOLD analysis project Ga0315545, IMG submission 203096) | Salt marsh sediment microbial communities from the Plum Island Ecosystem LTER, Massachusetts, United States - Salt Marsh Sediment SW1602-10 ...
TAGCGGCACGCCGACCACACGCCCACCCGCCGTTCGGCGGCTGCCCAGAGGGCCATGGTCGTATCGCAGTGTACTGCGTGATCGCGCCTGATCTGCGAGTGCGACCTCTGCTTGGCCGTTCGATCCAGCGTATCCAGCCTTCCGGTCGTCGCGTCGGGATCGGCCAATTGATGGAACACCGGCGTCCCACGACCGTGGTAGCCGGATCGGCTCACCGGGGAGGAAGCGCTCCCTCCGCTTCGAGGATGGCGCGGGCGAGACGCTGTCGAGCCTGAGGATCGATCTCGGTCGCCGCCGATTCGACTGGCTCCAGGTCGATGTTGAGGGCAAACACCCACGTGTCGTCTGCTCGCTCGGCGATGCCGACCAACCAGCCGCGGTTCGGGATCACCGACATGATCGTCCCCGTCTTGTGCGACCACGCCCAGCCGTCGCCCGACTCCCGAACGAGAATCTCGCGAACTGCCTGGACGACATCGTCGTCGAACGGGAGGTCGCCTTCGACGAGACGGGTGAGGAAATCGATCTGCTCGAGCGCACTGATGCGCAGGTCGCCGTCTAGCCAGAATCGATCGATCTCCCCGTCGATGTCGGCGTTGCCGTAGTCGGCGGCGGACACCCACGTGCGCATGTCCTCCTCGCCCACTTCGCGGGCCAGTTCCTGGTAGAACCACACCGCCGAGACTTCGATCGCCGACCGGAGGCTCTGGTCGCGATTCCAGAGCGGGATGCCCCGATCCGTTCCGTCCCACGGCAACTCGGTGTCCACATCGGGAATCGCCCCGGTCTGCAGGATGATCAGGGAGTTAAGGATCTTGAACGTCGACGCCGGCGCGAAACGGGTCTCGGCTCTGGCGAGGTCGTACACCTCGATCTCGACGGTGCCAACGTGGCGAAGAGCAAAGGTACCGACGACGCCCTCGACCGCGAAGTGCGATGCCCAGTCGGGCCGTTCCGTCACCGAGGCCTCGTCGGCGACCTCGGGAGCGGCCTCGGTCCCCGCGCTCAGCCCGACCTCGGCATCGGGCTCGGTCTCGATTTCTGCGGCGGAGGTCGAGCACCCTGCAACGATGCACGCCACGACGACGAGCCTGAGTGGACGAGTCCATTGCTTCGCGAGCCGCGATGACATGGCGGTGATGGTACAACGGGATCCGATTTGAGTGACTCAGGCGCCGGTCGAGGCGATAAGAACCCCTGCGCCGTAACGGTTCGCATCCGGTGGAGGTGACGGGATTTGAACCCGTGACCCCTTCGTTGCGAACGAAGTGCTCTGCCGAACTGAGCTACACCCCCGGGAGCAGGCAAGTGTAGCGGGTCACTCCTGCTGTTCGAGTCGGGCCCGCAGCCGTTCCTGCACGATGGTGGTCGTCAGATCGGCCCGGCTCCGCTCGATCAACGAGCGGGCAACATCGGTGGTGCGACGGAGCCCGGCGGTCATCCCGTCGGGGTAGTCGAGCGACGTGAGCAGGTCGTGGATCGTCTCCATCGCGGCAAACGTCTCCTCGGCCTCCGTCAGCTTCCCGGTCCGGAGCAGGTCGAGCAGCCGGCGCCGCAGCTCCCCCACCGCCTCCCCCAGCCCCTTGAGGTACGGCACGGCGTGCAGGTGGAGCTCATCGGGGAGCGGCAGCGGCTCACCGGCGAGAAGCGCCGAGGTCAGCTCGGCCTCGGCGAACTCCTTGACGGCGTCGTAGAAGAACCCGGCGTAATAGATGTCGAGGTGCTCCTGCAACGGCGCCTCGGCTTCGGCGATCAGTTGCCGCGCCTCGATCAGTAGCGCCTCGGCGGTGGGCCGGTCGTTGCGATGGAGCGCCCGGATGGCATTGGCCGACTGCCGGATGATCTTGCGGCAGTTCTTCAGCGCGAGCTCACGGGCTTCGTACTTGCCGTCGAGTTCCTCGCGGACCGCGGTCTCGAGCGCATCGAGGTCGACCGGCTCGTTACCCATCGACTCGCCCGTCAGCCGGCAACGACACGAACCGTCGGCTCCGGCTCGGGTACCGTCTCGGCCGGCTCGCGGTAGGCCCGCAGCGGGAATACCCGGCCCATGCTGCTGCCTCGCTGACCGGAGTGCAGGAGCAAGGACACGTACCCGGCGAGGCTGAGGTCGAACACGATCGTCAGTCCCAACCACAGAACGCTGTCGCGCCAGATGGCAACAGCCAGGGTGACGAGGGCACCACCGGCGAGAGCGACCAGCACCTGACGGCGTCGCTCTTGCGCCTGCCGTCGCACCATGACGTCGTGCGCGCTGTTCCCGGCAACCGATGCCAGCAGTGCCGTCGAACGGGCGAAGTGCCGTGTCGAGTTGATGGGAGCCCTTCGCCGGCTCTCAACAAGAGAAGGCAGCAGGAATGCTGCCCAAACCCCCCCGATCAGCACAAAGGCGAGGATTTCCATCTGTTCCCTTACTCAGTTCGCAACCGAGAGTAGGCACCTGGGTACCACGGTCCAAGGACCGCCTCGCTCGTTCCTCACGAGTAATCCGCATTGTGGTCGGATTGTGTCGCGATCACCAACTCGACACCCTGCCGAAGCGCCGGCCCGATGACCGCGAGTGCTTCCTCGATGCAGCTCACCGAACCCGGCAGGTTGACGATCAGCGTGCGAGAGGCGATGCCGGCGACGCCGCGCGACAGCATCCCGTGCGGATTCTCGGAGCAGGCGGCCGCACGAATGGCCTCGGCGAGACCCGGAGCCCGGCGCTGGACAACGAGGGTCGTGGCCTCCGGGGTGAGATCGTGTGGCGAGAATCCGGTGCCTCCGGTGGTGACGATGAGCGACACCTCATCGATCAGCATCCGCAGCGCGTCGCGTACCGGCTCGACACCATCCGGCACCACACGCTGCTCGCTCACCTGGAATCCATACGATTCCAGAGCGGCAGCCGCTGCCGGCCCGCGCCGGTCCTCGACCTCGCCGCGACTGACGCTGTCGCTCACTGTGATCACCGCAGCCTTCATCATTGCCACCCTCCCGAGCGTCCTCCACTCTCGCCGAGCAATCGCCCCGGCCCGATCCCGATACCCCGATCCAGGCACTTCACCGTGTAGTAGATCGCCATCGCTCCCACCGCCGTCTTCGCTTCCATCTGGATGTCCGTTCTCGTCTGTGCTCGTGCCATCGTCGGCTCGGCGGTGTCGAAGGGACGCCGCGGCGCCGACAGCAGAGTCTCTTCTGCCCCCATGATGGCCGCGATCGGGGCCACATCCGCGGCATCTCGGTCGGGCGCGTCTCCCGCAGAGATCCCATCGGGCGTCTCCGCGGCGGGCGTTCCGTCCCCTTCGGTGACGGCAACCCCCTCGGTTCTGTCCTTGCCGTGAACCTCGATCGTGCGGACACGGCCCTCGGTCTCGAGGTGAGTCAGAGCGTCAGGCATCTCCCCGGTGCTTCCTGCAACGCGGCCTCGACCACCGGCAGTGGCGCCACCGCATCGAGCATGTTTGGTCTTCTCGCCGTGGTTTCACATGGCCTCCACGGTGCGCTCCTGACCACTCAGAAGCCGGCGGATGTTGGGGGCGTGGCGAACGACCACCAGGAGCGCTGCGGCGGCGACCCAAAGCAGTGACCAGTCACGGTGCCCAAAGAGCGCGAAGCCGGGAACGTACGCCACCATCGCAACCAGCGAAGCCAGCGACGCCATCTTGGTCACAGCGACCACAGCCGCCCACGCGGCCACCAGCATCAGACCGAACCACGGCTCCATCCAGATGGCGGCACCGAGAGCGGTGGCGACGCCGCGCCCTCCCCGGAATCGGTGCCAGAGGGGAAAAGCGTGCCCGACCACCGCCGCCAGGCCACAGGCGAATCCTCCGGCCTCACCGAGCCAGAGGTCGCCCAATCCGGCCGCCGCCATGCCCTTGACGACGTCACCGAGCATCACGGCGGCACCAGCCTTCTTGCCGAGTGTCCGCAGCACGTTCGAGGCGCCCGGATTGCCGCTTCCGTGGGTGTAGATGTCGACGCCGGCGAGCTGCGGCACGATCACGCCGAAATCGACACTCCCTATGAGGTACGCGGCGGCGAGGGCGACAATGGTCTCCAAGAAGGCGAAGTCTAGGAGCGGGGACAGTCGGAGAGGCGCGATCCGAAACGCGGCGAAACAACGCAGGGTGATCAAGAAAAGAACCGCGAGTGACCGACTCGTCACTACAATGATTAATGACGCAAAGTCAGTCACCGTATTGGGGGCGGTCGGATGGGGATCTTTCACAACTGGACTGTCCGAACCGACCCCAGTGGGCTGGCAACGTCTCTCCTGGATACCCGTCGGGTCGTTGCCTCGCCGGATACCGACCATGGGAGTCCCTGTGGTGCAGAGAGCACCTTGCTCACGGATCGGGGCTTGACTCCATGACACATCACAGTTCCCTCCCCGTGTTGCCGACCGCAAGTCCCCCACCATTCCCCCTGCTTGCGTGAGGCTCCCTCCCTCCTCGTGAGGGAGGGACACGGGGAGGGTCAGACCCCTTCTCCCGACGGCGGCGTTGCGGTACGTTCATCGTCGTGTACTGGCTGCGCCGCCCCGCTCATCTTCGTTGGGCCGCCGCTGCCCTGTTTTTGGCCGTCGCCGCCTACGTCGACCTGAGCGCACCACCGACCAGCTCGCATCCTTTCGTGGCGATCGCGATCGCCAAGGGAACCGCCGTCGCACCCGGCGACATCGAGTGGCGGGAGGTTCCTGAGGGTCTCCTGCCCGCGCCCGGGTTGGATGGGGCAGTCGCCGCTCACGACCTCGAGCCCGGAGAACCGCTCCTGCCTTCCTCGGTGACGATCGCGCCACCGGTCCCGTCCGGCTGGTGGATGATCTCGCTCCCGGTCCCCGTTCGTGCCGTGCCCGGAACTCCGATCCGGGCGGTGCTGCGAAGTGGAGCCACCGTGGCAGACGGCGTGCTGGTCGAGCCGGCCTCCCCCGATGACTACGACTCGATCGGCCTCGCCGCCTTCCCCGGCGACTCGGCTTCACAGGTGGCGTCAGCCGCGGCAGCCCACGACGTGGTACTCCTCATCGCCCCGTGACGACGAAACCCCGGCGCAGGGTTAATCTTCGCCGCCATGCTCGAAGCCTCCTTCTGGGGTCTCATCCAGGGCCTCACCGAATTCCTCCCCGTCTCCTCCAGCGGCCACCTGGTGCTCGTACCCGCGCTGCTCGGAACTGAGCCCCCCGACCTGGCGACTTCAGCGATGCTCCATCTCGGGACGCTGCTGGCGGTGCTCGCCTACTTTCGCCGTGACCTGCTCGACATGATCCGCTTCACCGAGCAAGGCAAGCGCCTGCTGCGCCTGCTGGTGATCGGAACCATCCCGGCGGCGATCCTCGGGATCGCGTTCGAGGACTTCTTCGACCGGCTGTCGGAGACCCCGCGAGCCGTCGCCGTGGCGCTGATGGTGACCGGTGTGATGCTGCTCGCCACCAGAGCGATCGCACGGCGTACGAGGCAGGTCGAGGACTCCACCGATCGTGACGCCCTGCTGGTCGGGCTGAGCCAGGCTGTGGCCCTCGTGCCGGGGATCTCACGGTCGGGTGCCACCATCTCGACCGGGCTGTTGCGCGGCTTCGAGCGCGCCGAGGCAGCCCGCTACTCGTTCCTGCTGGGGATCCCGGCGATCGCCGGAGCCGGGCTCTTCAAGGGAATCGAGCTGGCCGGGAACGAGGGCGGCATCGGCGCCGCGGTCTTCGTCGGGATGCTGGTGGCAGCCGTTTCCGGCTACGCCGCCATCGCCCTTCTGCTGGCGCTGATCCGGCGCATTGGGCTGGTTCCGTTCGGCGTCTACTGCGTGATTGCCGGGGCGGTGGCGTTGGCCGTCGTGTAGGAAAGCTTGCCTGGGATCGGCCCCCAGGTACGCTGATCGCCGTGCGTGCTCGATCCATCTCCATGGTCCGCCTCGTGCTCGGCGGGGCCACCCTGCTGGCGGTGGCGGCATGTAGTTCCTCGTCGTCGGCCGATTCTGAGGACACCATCGCCGCCGAGACCACCACCACGACCAGCGTGACCACCACCTCGACGACGACCACGACAACCACCACTACGACCACGACAACCACAACGACCACAACCCTGCCGCCGATCGTGCTGGGCTTCGCCGGTGACACCTCCTTCACCCACGGGCTCGACGGGCGCGATCCCCTCGGTGACGCCGCGGAGCTGCTGACCGGACCCGACCTGATGTTGGTCAATCTGGAGACCACCGTGGCGGAATCCAACGTCGGCTCGGCGGCGCCGAAGCGGTTCACGTTCAAGTCCCCACCCCGGTCTGTGGAGCTGCTCACCGCTGCTGGTGTCGACGGGGTGCAGCTCGCCAACAACCACACCCTCGACTTCGGCACGCCGGCGCTGCTGCGCACCCTGGAGCTGCTCGACGAGGGCGCCGTGCCCTATGTCGGCGCAGGCGCCGACGCCAAAGCCGCCTATGCCCCGCGCTTCTTCGAGGTCGACGGGTGGACGATCGGCGTGGTGGCGTTCTCGCGTGTTCCGTGCGACTGGGCGGCTGCGGGCAACAACACCCGGCCGGAGGTCGCCTGGACTTGCGACGCCTTCGTCCCCGATACCCTGCCGGCAGTCGCCGAGGCAGTCGCCGGCGCCGACCTCACGGTGGTGATGGTCCATTGGGGTATCGAGGGCGACCACTGCCCACAGCCATATCAGCGCGAGCTGGCCGAGGCCTGGGTGAAGCTCGGCGCCGATCTGATCATCGGTGGGCATCCCCACGTGCTCCAAGGGGTGGAGCGGATCGGGGATGCGTGGTTGGTGCACTCGACCGGGAACTTCGTTTTCCCCTCGGCCCGGTCCGCCAGCGCCATCACCGCCCTGTTCGAGTTCACCGTGTCGACCGAAGAGATCTCACTGCGGGTTCATCCGATGCGCATCGAGTCGGGCCGGCCCCGCCCCGCCACTGAAGCCGAGCGAGTCGCCACCCTCGCCGATCTGGCGTCGTGGTCGTTCGGGTTGACGTTCGATGAGGATGGAGTGGCGATACCGACCGACGACGAAGGGGCGTGCCGGTAACACTCCGGTTTCGGCGGGACGACACCGGCCCACGATACTCACAGGTCGTGCCACATTGACGACGCCGGCGGCGAGAAGGCCCATGGCCCTGTTCAGCAAGAAGCCGAGAGCCATCAAGCTCCAGCAGCTCGACGAGCTGGAGCCACTGTTGAAATCCGGCCGACCCGTGCTCCTCGACTTCTTCCAGGTCGGATGCCAGGCGTGCCAGGTGATGGACGGGATCATGAACGAGCTGGCCCGTGAGTATGGAGAGTCGGCGCACATCGTCAAGGTCGACGTCGCCAAGGTGCCGGGCGCCGTCCAGGCCTTCAAGATTCGCTCCACCCCTACCTTCGTGCTGCTCGGACGGCCTCCCGTCAAGAAGTCGAAGAAGAAGGCGGCGCGCCGTGAGGGACCGGCGACCGAGGGCAGGATCACCTCCCGCTGGCGCACCTCCGGCCTGGTGAAGAAGGACCAACTCCAGCGTGTGCTCGAGTCCAACGGCGCGGTGCTGGCCGAACCCTGAGCACCCCTTTTCCCAACCCAGGGTTCGCAGTTCTGAAAACCCTACCTCACAGCCCACAGTTCACCACGAACAGAACCCAACCGCCGAACCGTGGGCCCGCAATCAGCAAAACCGTATACCCCAACCCTGGGTTCGCAGTTCTGAAAACCGTATACCCCAACCCTGGGTTCACAGTTCTGGAAACCGTATACCCCAACCCTGGGTTGGCAGCAGGGTCGCTCAGACGTGGCCGGGCGGCTTCTTGATCTGAGCGAAGGCCTGACGCCGGTTCTCGACGATCTCGTAGGCGATCTGCTCCAGGCTGTCCATCAGCCACAGGTAGGCGGCCTCTCCCGGCCGGTAGTCGGCCTCGGCCATGCCCTGGATCCGGCCCTGCTCCTGAAGCTCTTTGACCTGCTTGTGGTTGCTGCGCGGCTCGAGGTTGTACACGCCGAGCGTCTTACCCCCGTACTGATTCAAGATCGAGTAGACCGGCACGTCGCTGGGCCCATCGGCGATGTAGATCATGTTGCGCAGCGGCACCCGGCGTTGCGTCTCCGACATCCTGGCATTGACGTCGACGGTCGGGTTCTTGTTGACGCCCTTGTTGATCTCGAAGACCGCCCGGGTCTTGGAGGTGTGCCCGATCGGCTCCGCCACGTACTTGATGAGACCGTCTTCGCCGGGTACTGCGAGCCGGTCGAGATACCCGGGCGGCGCCGGGTGGGAGATGAAACTGTTGGCCCAGATCCCGTCGATGTAGCCGGCGACCGGGGAGCCTTCGATCATCGGGCGGATCCCGGTGGAGACGACGTAGTGCTCGACGGTGATTCCCTCAGCGGCGAACTCCGGGACCTCCTGCACGTGCGCCCGGCTCGCCTCGAAGAACTCCGGAATGCCGGGACAGGGCTCGAGCCGAGCGCCCAGCTCACGGAGCTTGGCGTTGGTGAGGTCGCCGAAGATCCCCGCTTCGACGTAGGTGAGGATGTGGATGAGGTATGCCATGTCGCGGCTGATGACCTCGCCCTGGGAGCGGTGGTACTCGACGAGGCCTTCGACCTCCTGCCAGAACTGCGCCTCGTCGACGCCGTACTCATCGAAGATCGGGCCCTGCATGTTGTCGGGGATCAGGGTGCGATCGAAGTCCCACAAGAAGGCGATGACGGTCTGAGTGTGCAGCGGGACAGGCATCTCAGGAAGCCTAGGGCTTCGCGTTGCGGGCCGGTACAGCTAGGGAATCTCCCAGCACCCGAACTGGATGTCGTCGCCCTCCAGCCACCAAGGCTGGAGCCTGCAGGGCGCGCCGCGCAGCGCCTGGTGAGCCTCGCCGAGACGCTCGAGAGGCACCAGCGCCACGGTGTCCCATCCTCGCCCCGCCAGCGCCCATACGGCTGGGACCAGCACCTCGCAGTCCGGCTCGTAGTCGACCACCATCTCGACGAGCCGCTGGGCCCCGGCAACCACGCACAGCACCTCGGAGATCTCGGCCGGGAGGCGCCGATCGCACACTTCGGTCAACGGGACCTCGATTGCCCGATCATGATGCCCGGCATAAGAGTCGAGCGCGCTCGAGATGACCCGGTCGACGTTACGCAGTGCAGGCTGAACGGCCATTGCCATGGTGTACCCCTTACTCCAAGAGTTACAGCCGTGTAGTTTACCAGGGGACCGCCCGCCCTGCCGGAAGCAGACGCTGAAACCCGTTGAACCGGTGAGCCCTGAGTAACCTCGCTGACATGGCGGCGCCGATCCTCGACGATCATGCCCTCACCGGCCTCACTGATGCCGAGGTCCGTGACCGGATGGCTCGCGGCGAGGTCAACACGATCCAGGAGGGTCCGAGCCGGACCACCGCCGAGATCATCCGCTCCAACGTCGTCACCCGATTCAACATCCTGCTCGGGATCCTGCTGGTGGTGATCCTCGTCATCGTGCAGGAGCCGAAGGATGCGCTGTTCGGGATCGTGCTGGTCACCAACGCCGCCATCGGCATTGTCCAGGAGCTGAGGGCGAAGGCCACCTTGGACCGCCTCGCCCTCCTTACCGCGCCCACCAGCCGGGTGGTGCGCGGGGGAAGGCCGATCAACGTTCCCGTCGGTCAGATCGTGCGGGGCGACGTGATCGCCCTCGGCACCGGCGACCAGCTTCCCGTCGACGGGCCCGTGCTCGCCACCCGGGGCCTGGAGATCGACGAGTCGCTGCTCACCGGCGAGTCCGACCCGGTGCTCAAGAATCCCGGGGACATCTGTCTTTCGGGGTCGTTCGCCGTCGCCGGGAGTGGCTTCTACCGCGCCGATCGCATCGGCGCCGAAGCCTACGCAGTGGCGCTCGCCCGGGAGGCCAAGCGCTTCACCTTGGTGCGCTCAGAGCTGCGTGACGGCGTCGACTGGATCATCCGCGGTGTGAGCTGGGCGGTGGGACCCATGATCGCTCTGCTGGTGTGGAGTTCCCATCGAGCCGACGTTGGCTACCGGGAAGCCCTGCGATCGGCCGTGTCCGGCGCCGTCGGCATGATCCCCCAGGGGCTCGTGCTCCTCACCTCGATCGCCTTCGCGGTGGGCGTGGTTCGCCTTGGAAAGCGCAACGTGCTCGTCCAGGAGCTTCCCGCCATCGAGGGACTCGCCCGGGTGGACACGATCTGCTTCGACAAGACCGGTACCCTCACCGAGGGCAAGCTCGTGGTGCAGGCGATCGACCAGCTCGGCGACATCGACCCCGCCCCCGCTCTGGCAGCGCTGGCGGCCGCCGAACCCGACCCGAACGCCACGCTGCGGGCGATCGGCAGCTCCTTTGCCGAACCGCCGGGATGGGTCGCCGACGCCGCCATCCCCTTCTCCTCGGCACGAAAATGGAGCGCAGCGTCGTTTGCAGATTCGGGCACCTGGGTGCTGGGTGCACCGGAGATCCTGACTCCGGCCGACCAGCGGGTGGCGGCTGGTGCCGCCGAGCACGCTGCCATGGGGCGCAGAGTCGTGTTGCTCGCCTGGACCGACTACCGGATCGAGGGGGACCGGCTCCCCCGCCGCCTCCAGCCGGTGGCACTGGTGGTGCTGGGAGACAAGGTGCGCAAGGACGCCTCTGAGACCCTCCGCTACTTCGCCCGCCAGGGCGTCCAGGCCAAGGTCATCTCCGGCGACCACCCCAACACCGTGGCCGCCATCGCCCGCCAGGTCGGCGTGCCCGGTTCGGCCGAAGTGGTCGATGGACGAGACCTGCCGACCGATCCGGAGGCATTCGCCAGAGTGGTCAACCGGGCAACGGTATTCGGCCGTGTCACGCCCCACCAGAAGCGGGCGATGGTCGGCGCCCTTCAGTCGCGGGGACACGTCGTGGCGATGACCGGCGATGGAGTCAACGACGTGCTCGCCCTCAAGGACAGCGACGTCGGCATCGCCATCGGCTCCGGCAGCGCTGCCTCGCGATCGGTGGCCCAACTCGTGCTGATCAACGGGGAGTTCGACACGCTGCCCGGCGTCGTCGGAGAGGGACGGCGGGTCATCTCGAACATCGAACGGGTGGCGAACCTGTTCGTCACCAAGACCGTCTACGCCATCTTCGTTGCTCTCGCCGTCGGCCTCGTGGGCCGGCCGTTCCCGTTCCTGCCGCGCCACCTCACCCTGGTCGGGTCACTCACGATCGGTATCCCGGCGTTCTTCCTCGCCCTCGCCCCGTCGGCGGAGCGAGCCAAGCCGGGATTCGTGTTGCGTGTCCTTCGCTTCGCCATCCCCACCGGGGTGGCGGCCGGGCTGGCGAGCTTCGGCGCCTACGAGCTCGCCATGGCCGAAGAAACGCCACTCAACGAGGCCCGCACCGTGGCGACCCTGGTACTGGCGGCGATCGGCCTCTTCGCCCTCGGAGTCGTCGCCCGGCCGCTCGTTCTCTGGAAACGGGTGCTCATCGGCTCGATGGCCGGCTTCGTCGTGCTGTTGTTCCTCACCGGCGGGTCACAGGACTTCTTCGAGCTGCGCCTCCCGCGGCTCGTGGTGCTGCTGGCCGGAGTCGGCATCATCGCCCTCACCGGGACCGCCATGATCGGGACCCTCATCGCGGTGGGTTGGATCCGTCGAGTGCCCGAGTATCTCCGAGAGCATCCCGAGGCGCCCCGTCAATCCCTCCAGATCGCTCGCAAGCGTCTCCGCGGCTTCCTGGGCATCCACAAGGTGTCCCGCCAGGCACACGAAGATCAACCCGGCGAGGCCGAAACGCCCCAGGTCACCGAGGATGAAGCAGAGCCGCCGATCGAGAGCGAAGTCGAGACTGATCAGCCCGACGAGGAGGATCACGAGCGGAAGGAACCCCCGACCGTGCTCCAGACCATCGACTGGTTCGATCCCGATTCGGATCTCGACCTCGAGTGACCGCGGCTCAGGCCTCGGGGACACTCAGGCGATAGTCGTCGAGGTCGTCGTCCCATTCCAGCTCGACGAAGCCGTGGGCCGCGGCGGCTCGGACGAACTGGAGGAAGCCGCTGAAGCCGTGCCGGCGTTCGCTGAAGTTGCGCTGGCGCTTCTGCATCCGGTTCTTGAGGCCCGAGAGCACCGGCACGGCGCCGGCGCGCTGCAGCTCGGTGACGACGTCGTGGAGCAGGACGAATCCGGCCGCTTCGTTGCCCGCCTCAGGGAAGTCCACCGTGGGATCCCCCTGGGCGTCGGAGTCCTCGAGGGCGAAGACGTTGCGCTCCTCGAGGTGCCGTAGCAACTCGCCGAACGCCCGGAAGCCGTGGTCGGCCTCGTTGAAGGTGGGATCCTTGCGAAGCAGCGCCCGCTTCAGCGACGACGAGCGCACCCCGCCGCCGGTGCTGCGCTGGAGACCGGCGAGGGTCTGAGCGAGCGACACCGAGAGCTGGTCGAGATCCTGCGGCGCCGGGGCCGGCGGGGTGTCCTCCGCCTCGGGCTCCGACCGCTTCTTGGCGGGCTTGCTGCGCGGCAGCTCGACCCCGTCGAGTCGCTCGTAGAAGAGGAACTCGTCGCACGCCGGAGGCAGCAGTGCCGAAGTGGAGGCCTTGAGCCCGACGCCGATGACCCGCTTGTTCAGCTCGCGTAGTTTGTGCACGAGCGGCGTGAAGTCGGAATCGCCGGTGCAGATGACGAAGGTGGTCACGTAGTCGCGCTCGAGAGCGAGCTCGATGGCGTCGACCGCCATCTTGATGTCGGCGGCGTTCTTGCGGACGGCGCCCATGCGCTGCGGGATCTCGATCATCTCGACGTGATTGCGGGCGAGCATCCGGCGATCGGCCTCGAACGAGTTCCAATCGGCGTATGCCCGCCGGAAGACGACCCGGCCCCGCTCGGCCAGGGCGTCGGCGACCGGCTTGAAGTCGAACTGCATACCCCCGAGATCCTCCCTCGCCCCGATAGCGAGGTTCTCGTAGTCGATGAACAGGCCGATACGCTCTTCTTCGATTGCCATGAAGCCAGGCTAGCGGCCAGATCGGCCTCCGCCCCGATCGTGCCGGATTTGCGAGCCGTCGCCGACATGGGTGGGGAGAGGGGCTCCCGATTGTGCACCGGTCGCCGATCGCGACGAGGATCCTGCCGGCTCACCCAACGGCTCCCGCCGCGGGCGGGAGCGCATGAGAGACTGTGACGATGAGCGAGAAGCCGCAAAGATGCTGCCCATACACTGTCACATCCGCCGGGAAGCCACCTCACGGCGGTTGCGACCGAGCCGCGGCCGGCACAAGCGGGAAGCGAGATGACTGAGATTCGCAGGGAGACCAATCCGCCGGGCATCGCCCGGGCATCGCGCGCCGGGACGGGCTGGATGATCGCCGGATCCCTGATCGGGGCAATCCTCGCCTGGCTGTTCCAGAGAATCGGCGTCGACCGGATGGGCAGTGTCGGTTTCGAGCCCATCGGCAACGCCTGGACGGTCATGTACGTCACCGCCACCGTGCTGCTGATTCCGCTCGAGCAATACGCCACCCGCGAAGTGAGCCGGGGGCTCGATCCCCTCCGCGACGAGAAGAAGGTGGTGACGGTCATCGCATCGATCGCCGTCGCCGTCGGACTGGCCGCCGGATGGTTCGGTCGGGACCTCTGGTTTCAGGGCTCTGCGGCCTTCTCGTGGATCTTGGCCATGCTGCTGGCCGCCTTCGCCTGGTACGCGCTCGCCAAGGGGATCTTCGCCGGACGAAGGAACTTCCGAGAGGTGGGGATCCTGCTCATCGCAGAAGGCGCCATCCGCATCGTGGCGCTGTACCTGCTCCTCTTGATCACCCTCAACGCCGATGTGGTGGGCTGGTCGCTCGCCGTGGCGCCGATGGCTGCCTTCGTGTTGCTGGGGTGGCTCGGGAAGCCGCAGACGAAATCGGGCGCCCCGCCGGCGCCGGCCGTCCCGTTCTTCGGCGCTTATGTCCTCGGGAGTGGCGCCTCTCAGATGTTGCTGGCGTCGGCGCCCCTGGTCGTGAAGATCTTGGGTGGCGAAGCCGCCGCGGCCACCATCGTGTTCATCACGTTCACTTTCTTCCGGGCGCCGATGACATTGATCCTCTCGCTCCAGAGCCGGCTGCTGTCCAGCCTGGTGAGGAGGTATGAGGCCGGAGAGCATGAGCTGTTGTGGAAGGCGGCGACTCGCCTGTCGGCTGTCGGACCCGTTCTCGTCATGGCGGGCTGGGCGGCCGGATGGTTGCTCGGGCCGTGGATCGTGCGATTGGCCTACAGCGCCGATGTCGAGCCGTCCTCAGGATTGGCTGCCTGGGCGGCCGCCGGAATCCTCGCCGCGTCGACTGCTCAGATCCTGGGCCAGTTGCTGGTGGCCCGCGCCGCCACCGGACGATTGGCGGCCGCCTGGATGATCGGCCTGACGGTGGCGTTGGTGGTCGTGATGCTGAGCTCCGGCAGCGCCGAGCATCGGGTCGCGATCGCATTCGGCGTCGGAGAGATCGCAGCCATGGTGGCGGCGTCCACGATCGTGCTGACGACGTTCCGCAACTCACCCGCCCGACCATGAAGCAGGCGCAGTCAATCCCGAGTCGTTGACGACCCGCCCATCACCCTGAGGTGATCACATGACGCGCCGGCAGCCGCCACGGCAGTCGCCGGCCGGTTCCGCGTCCTCCAGATTCCGCCTCGCAGGCTGACGCGGAATAGCGAAGGCCCAGGTCACAGGCTGTCAGGTGTCCGCCGGCGGAACGTGACTCGGCCGATCCCGCAGCACGGCTGACCCTGATCAGCCCATGGCACGGTGCAGGAACGCCGCCATCTGACCCCGAGTGACGCTCTCGTCGGGACAGAAACGATCGTTGACCGGCGGATTGCAGCCCCTCGTCACCCCCGCAGTCCCGAGACGGTCGATGTCGCCCTCGAAGACCGAGTCATCGTCATCGACGAACAGGTCACCCTCACCGGCATCGCTGTAGCCAAACGCCCGAACCAGGAACGCAGCCATCTGACCCCGAGTGACACTCTCGTCGGGACAGAAACGATCGTTGACCGGCGGATTGCAGCCCCTGGTCACCCCTGCAGTCCCGAGACGGTCGATGTCGCCCTCGAAGATCGAGTCATCGTCATCGACGAACAGGTCACCCTCACCGGCATCGCTGTAGCCAAACGCCCGAACCAGGAACGCAGCCATCTGACCCCGAGTCACATACTCGTCGGGACAGAAGCGATCGTTGACCGGCGGATTGCATCCCCTCGTCACCCCCGCCGCAGCCAGCCACTCGATGTCCGCCTCGAACACCGACCCGTCGTCGTCAACGAACGTGCCGCTGGGGTCGTCAGGGATATCGGCGACGAGATCGAACGAGAAGATGACCCCCATGTCGGGATGGAGTTCCAGGACGTCACCGTCCTGGACGAAGCCGTCCGCCTTCGAAGCACCGGCAACAACGATCGATTCCGAATAGCCGACGGAGCGGAACAACTCGTCGTCCCCATCGACGTGCGGGTCCTCGTATGCGGACTCCAGCTTCGACCGGAATTGCGCATCGCTCCCAGACCAATCGAACACATATGCCGATCCGGGCTCGCCGTCAGTGGTGTCGGATGGCGCGGCGACGGCGATGACATCGCCTTCGACCGCGACGTCGTAGCCGAAGCTCTCGGCCTCGGCGTCACCGTCGTCGGGGAGCAAGATGGCCGTAGGACTCCAAGTGGATCCCGACCGCAGGAACACATGGGCCGAGCCCGCGTCGGTCCCGGCATCGTCATCGTGTGGTGCCCCGACGACAGCGACGTTGCCATCCAGAGCCACCGAGAACCCGAAGAAATCACCGACGGCGCCGCTGTGGTCGTCCCCAGGGTTCTCGCAGGCAGCGGTCAGCTTGTCCTGGGACGACCAAGCCGATCCGGAGCGAACGAACACGGAAGCCGATCCACACATCGTCCCACTGTCGCCGTCGCCGTAAGCCCCAATGATGGCCGTGTCACCGTCGACGGCCACGGAGGCACCGAAGTAGTCCCCGCTCTCAGGATCCGAGCCCGTGAAGGAGGTTTGCTCCGTCCAGAGGTCGCCGGAGCGGACGAACACGTACGCTCTTCCGGCGAAGCTGTCCACGCCCCGTGCGCCGACCACCACCGTATCCCCGGAAACGGCCACATCCCCTCCGAAGCGGTCGTACTCGTCGGTCCCGGAGCCGATCAGCTCGATCGGTCCGGTCCAGGTGTCTCCCGAGCGGACGAACACATAGGCCGCGCCCGCGTTCGTTCCCAGACCGTCGTGCTCGTCGGTCCCGACGACGATCGTGTCACCGGAGATGCCGACGGCGCGGCCGAATTGGTAGTCATTCTCTTCCTCGCCGGTGGTCAGCTTCGCTTGCACGACCCATGCACCACCGGAGCGGACGAACACATATGCCGCGCCCGCATTGACGCCTACGCCTTCCGTGACAGTCCAGGTTCCGTCGGTCCAATTCGCGCCAGGCATACCGACCACCATCGTGTCGCCCGAGACGGCTACCGACCAACCGAACCGCTCTTCGCCATTGTGTTCCGGAGAGATGATCTCCTGCGTCTCGGATACGGCCCCGGCAGGAACGGCCGACAGCAGAGCGCAAAGAAGGGCCAGGCCCGCGATCACACACCGGCGAGACGATGCACCTGGGTTCTGTGTCGCTGCCCTCCGACTCTCCCGCTCCTCAGCAAGTCGACGGTGTCTCATCATGCATCTCCTTCGCGGGCACGGCCCAAACGTTTGACGCCGAGGCTACGGGTCCCCACCCCTGAGTTCCAGAGGAGAAGGTCACAAGGGATCTTCCATCCCATTGCCCGCCGAGGGGACGCAATCCGTGACACCGTGATTCGCCTCGAGGCGCTCGGCGTGTTCGGTGAGCGTATCGGTGGCTCACCCCCACTACCCTCCAGTCAGACAGAGAGGATCCGCTTCACTCGGCTCCCGCCAAGCCCCCGTAGCTCAGGGGATAGAGCACCGGTTTCCTAAACCGGGTGTCGCAGGTTCGAATCCTGCCGGGGGCGCGGCTCGGACCGCCGGACTGCAGGGCACAGACCCTTGCTGCCCGCCGGGCCCCAATTCAGGCCATCCTCGGCAACAGACCGGGGAGTCGGTCCGCCAGCGCCCGCTTCGGGATCACCTCACTCGCTCCGAGCGTGAGAGCGCGGGCAGTCACGAAGTCGTCGACCTCCGACCCGCATGCGAGCGTGACGACGCCTCTCTCGCCCAGACGACGCAGGGCGTCGTCGGCGCTGCGGTGATCGAGATCGACCAGCGCCACCACGGGATCACCTCCATAGAGACCCGCCTCGAGAGCGCCCGGATTTCGCCACACCGCCAAGGTCAGACCCACCCGCCGCACCACGACCTCGATCTCCTCCCGAATGCCCGTGTCGGTCGAGAAGAGCGCAACCTCGGGAACTACCTCTCGCGGCCGTCGCGATGCCTGCGCCGGCCGCGGGTGGGCGCCCAGGGCCTTCGCTTTGGCGGCTCCCCACGCCACGTGGGCGCTCCAGGCCTCCTCGCCGAGCGACTGCGAAGACGCCGGAGCCAAGTCGTAGCGATCGCCCGGCACCGTTCTCTCCGTCGTCTCGTCTCGTGCTACCGGGGCCACGCCCTCGCGTGCGAGCGCCTCGGTCGGGAAGGCAAGAGCAGCCTGGAACAGCGCCAGCGGCGAGCTGCGTTGGAGAGCGGGGTCGATCGCGAACAGCTCCGAAAGTCCTTTGTCCAGCCAGGCGCGACCGCTGTCGATCGCAGCGATGATGCTCGCGGAGAGCTCGATCCCCCGCTCATGCAGGCGGCCGATCACGAAGGATGGGAACGAGTCGACGAAAGCCCGTTGCACCCGGAGCGAAGCGACTGCCAGATCATCGGTGCTCATCTCGCGAGCCTATCTCGCGTCGTGCGCTGAAATCGCACGACGTGCCAATCCGAGTATCTTCTGTGCGATCAGCTCAGGAGTGATCGTGCGCAAGACATGGCCCTTCGTGCTCGTGCTCGCTCTGGCGGCCACGGCTTGCCGGGCCGAGATGAGCCTCCTCATCGACGTCGAGGAGAGCGGCTCGAGCACCGTGCAGGCCGAGGTGGGCGTGGACGATGAGGTCCTGGGCCTCATCGGCTCACTTGCCGACGGTGACTCCGACATCTTCGCGGGCCTCGATTTCGGTGTCGAGGGCGAGACCGAGCAGCGCGTCGAGGGCGACATGACGTACTACGTCACCTCCTCCTCTTTCGCATCCGCCACGGAGCTGGTGAGCTCACTGAACGAAGGCAACGGCACCGGGCCGTTCCGCGAGCTGGCCCTCACCGTCGATGAGAACGGGGCGCTGCTCGACGCCACCCTCGCCCCCCTCGGCAGCGAGCTCGACACCGATGAGCTGCCGGTCGACGTCTCGTCTCTCTCTGGCGAGTACTTCTCTGCCAGTGTGGTCGTTTCACTGCCGGGAACGGTGGAAGAGCACAACGCCGACGAGCAGCTCGCCGACGGGCGGCTCCGCTGGACGATCCCCATCACAGGCGGCGAACTCGACCTGCATGCCCGCTCGTCTTACGCCGAAGATGACTTCCCGGCGTGGCTGGTGGTCGTCCTCCTCCTCGGAGCAGGGCTCGCCGTTGCCCTCTGGGTCGCAGCGACACGGCGCAAACGCCGCGCGGTGAACGCCATCGAAGCGACCGCGGCGCCCCCGCCGTCGCCGTTCTTCGAGATCGACGACACCACACCCGACTGAACGGCTGGACGGCCCGAACGAGAGGGTCAGTCTTCGATCGGGCGGATGACGTGGGTCTCGGTGTCGATCACGGCATCGAGTTCGACGATGACGTCGACTACGGCATCCATCTCCGTCAAGTCGGTTCCCTCGACAATGGCGACGACCGAAGGGCCACCGAAGAGCGCATCCGCCCGAACCACTCCCGGAATACGGCGAATCTGGCGGCATGCGGCGCGGGGCCCAGGATTGGTGGTGGTGACGAACACGCAGGCTTGGATGGGCATGCCACGATCCTACGACGAACCGGCCGACGGGGACGGCGCGGCGACGAGCCTGTGACCCTTCACGCCCGAGCAGGATCTCCGTGGGCTGCACCGCCCCGAGGAGGTGGCGAATGATCGCCGTCGCGCCGCTACCCGTGCTCGTGCTCGTGACCCCGCCGGTAGAGAGGAACCGAGCTCACCCGGCGAGGATCTCCACCACCATGAGCCCGAGCGGGCCGTCCACCGCCGCCACCCCAACCCGGTGGTACTCGGGCATGACGAGGTGAACCCCGGCGGCGGCGTCATTCTTCAGGCCGCGATGCGCCGACCCGGGCGTCGCCGCCAGGGCGACGACCTCGGCCCGGACGACGGTGGGGATGCCGAGGTCGTTGAGACGCTCACGCAAACCGTCGGTCTGGCGGTACACCCGCCCCATCGTGTACATGTCGACCGCCCACGCCAGCGCCACCTCATCGAGAACGGCGGATCGGCTCATCGGGTCGACCCCGGCCGCGACGCGTTCCTCGTTGAGCAGATCGAAGACCTCCCCGGCGGTATCGGCTGCGGCTTCGAGTTGATCCCGTTGCGCCGCCGGGATCTCCACCACCGCGCCCGGGGCCGGCACGACTCGCTGGGCGCCGACGAGTTCCTCCAGCTCGAACACTACCTGCATCACCCGATCGCCCGAGAGCATGCGCAGTGCGCGCTGCGGCATGCCTGTCGGGTCGGTGAGGCGAGCGGCGACGACCGAGCCGTCCACCTCATCGGCCACCGCCTCGGGTACCGGAGCCACCGCCAGCAGCGACACCGCCACCGTGACCACGACCAGGTACGCCGCAGCGGCGAGGGCGGCGCCTCCCAGCCGGTTCATCGTGCTGAGGCCGGGAAGCGCCCGAATGCCGCGATGGACGTAGTAGCTCACGATCCCGGCCGTCACCGAGATCAGGAGGAAGATCGCGACACCGGCCATGACACGGGAAGCGTCGGGCGAAGCCCCGGTGACCCCCTCTACCACGGACCCGACGATCGAGCTGGTGCGGAACGCCACCACGGTCCCGGCCACGACCACGACGAGGCCCAGCGCCTCGCGGGCCAGGCCGCGCATCCAGCCACGCACGACGAGTCCCACCAGGATCAGCCCCAGCGCGAAGTCGAGCATCACGTCATCCCTCCCGTCCGAGCCTCAGCCGCCGTCTTCGCCAGCTGGGCCCTCGCCGGGCTCGGGGGCGCTCCCGCCGACCTCGACGGTGCTGTGCTCATGTGCCGCTCCCGCCCGCCGGATCTGGCTGAGCAGCGGCTCGGGAGGCTCCGACTCCTCGATGATCGACTCGATCGCCTCCTCCCACGAGCTTCCGAGCACACGGGTACGCCACAGGTGGCCGCCGAGGATCTTGAGCGACGCCGTGAGGGGAACGGCCAGCAACACACCCCACAGACCGCCGGTGGCGCCGCCGAGGATCAGAACCAGGATCACCACGGCCGGGTGGAGCCGCACCGTCGCCCGCAACACCGTGGGGCTCACGAAGTTGTTGTCGATCTGCTGCACGACGAGGGCGACCATCGCCGCCCAGAAAGCGGTGGTGACGTCGGCGGTCACCAGGCCCACCAGCACCCCCATGGCGCCGCCGGCCCAGGGCCCCACGAAGGGGATGATGTTGAGGAAGCCCGCGGTCATCCCGATGATCAGCCAGAACTTGAGGTCGATGAGCCAGAAGCCGGCGCTCGTCAGCACCCCCACGATGATCGCCACCAGCACCTGGCCGCGGAGGAATCCTCCCACCGACTCGCCGAGCCTGCGGCTCACGTAGAGGACCTCGGCCCGGTGGCGCTGCGGAACGAGGCCCATCGCCTCCTCCCTCACCCGGGGAAGATCGATCAGCACGTAGAACGCCACCACCGGGGCGACGAAGAACACCAAGATCGCCTCGAAGATGCCCGACGTCACCGCCCCGATCTTCCCCCATACCGCCGACAGTATCTGGTCTTGACGATCCGGATCCTGCACGAAGTCCTGGAGCTGCTCATACGACCAGAGGTCGACCTCCCCGAAGCCGAACCTCTCGATCAGGTCCTCGATCTGGGCGGTGGAATCCTCGTAGATCGTGGGGAAGTCGGTCCCGAGCGACTTGGCCTGGTCACTGATGCTCGGCGCCACCAGGAAGCCGAGGAGCACGACGATGCCCGCGAGCACCGCGAAGGCGACGAACGCGGCCACGATCCGCGGGAGATGCAACGCCACAAAACGGCGCACCAGAGGGTTCAACACGAAGATGAGGGCGACCGCCAGCACCACGGGCGCCAGCAGCACCCGGAACCAGCGGGCGATCCACACCAGCGCCCCCAAGAAGACGATGATGCCGACGAGGCTCCAGGCGGTGATTCCCGCTCGGGTGATGAGGTCGGGCAGAGGACGTCGCTCTCGTGGCTCGTCTTCGATTCCCACCGTCACGTCACCGCCGGCGCTCGGGCTGCTCACGTCATCCCGTGACGTCGTGGCCGCGGGCCGCGATCGCCTCGCGCCGGTCGCGACGCATCTTGCGCAACCGGTGCACGGTCAGCGGGGCGTATTCACGGGCCTCGGGATCGTCGACGAGACGCCGCAGCATCTGGTAGTAGCGGGTGGAACTCATGGCGAGGAGGTCCCGTACGGCGCGATCTTTGGGGCCCGGGTAGTGCCACCACACGCCCTCGAAGTCGAGCACCCTCTTGTCACACTCGGACAGCATGAGGGCAGCGTATCCCCGGGCACTGACAGAAAGGCGGATTTCGCGACCTCGCACGGGTCTCGCGAGCTGGCGGAGGGATTCGAACCCACGACCTGCCGCTTACAAGGCGGCTGCTCTAACCGGGCTGAGCTACGCCAGCAGGAGAATCTAGGTTAACCAGCCCCGCATCCTGGCGAGCTCGAACAACCCCAGCGCCGCCGCCACCGAGGCATTGAGGCTCTCCACCCCTGCCGCGAGAGGAATCCGCACCAGAATGTCGACACGCTCGGAGACGAGGTGACTCAGGCCGCGGCCCTCCGCCCCCACCACCAGCGCCACCGGCCCCGCCAGCAGCTCGCATCCGAACAGGGGCGCCTCTCCCCGGGCGTCGAGGCCCACCAGCCACACGCCCGCTCGGCGTAACGAGCCAAGGGCACCCGCCACCGATCCCACGGTGACGACACCGAGGTCCTCGAAGGCCCCGGCGGCGGCTTTGAACGCGGTCGCGCCCAGGGGGGCGGCGCGGCGGGTCGCCATCACCAGCGAGCGAACGCCGGCGGCGAGGGCGGAACGAGCGATGGCGCCGACGTTGCGAGGATCCTCGACATGGTCGAGCACGAGCAGGGCGGCCGGGTCGCTGCTGGCGATGGCCGCCTCGAGCGTCACAGGAGGAATTGGCCGAGCCCTGGCGACGAGACCCTGCGGGGCGTCGGTCACCGCCAGGGCACGAACGTCGTCTACCTCCTCGACGGCGACGCCGGCGTCCCTCGCCCTCTCCACCAGATCCGCGTAGGTCTCACGGCGAAGGCGGGACGATTCGACCTTCAGGCTCGTCACCCGCCCCGAGGCGACCGCGGCCGCGACGGCATGGAAGCCCTCGAGCCTATCGCCGATGCCAGCGGGTGCCATCAGCCGTGTCCTCGATGACGATGCCGATCTGCCCGAGGCGGTCGCGGATCGCGTCGGCTCTGGTCCAGTCGCGGTTGGCGCGGGCCTTCCGGCGCCGTTCCAGTAGCGCCTCCACCGCGTCCGGTCCGGGTGCGACGGTGACCCCGAACTCAGCGGTCAGCGTCGTCAAGAGATCGGCGACATCGGACAACTCCGTCTCCGGCTCGATCAGCCCGAGCACGTCCGCCATCACGTCGTAGGCAGCGATCCAGGCATCGGCCTGCTCGCCGCCGTCGAGCAGGCGGTTGCCCTCCCGCACCACCTCGAAGACAACGGCCAGACCTCCGGCGACGTCGAAGTCGTCGTCGAGCGCGGCCCGGAAGCTCTCGATGACCTCGGGGACCGGCGCCGCGTTCACCGTGCCGCCGACTCTCCTACGAAACGCCCACAGTCGCTCCAGCGAAGCGGCGGCGTCTTCGAGCGCTTCTGCACTGAACTCCAGCGGCTTGCGGTAGTGGGTCCTCAGGAAAAAGAGGCGGACCGCCAGCGGCGGGTAGCGGTCGACCGCCTCGAGGAGATCCACGACACGGCCGGTGGATTTCGCCATCTTCTCGCCGCCCAGGTTGAGCAGCCCGTTGTGCATCCAGTAGCGGCAGAACGTGGTTCCCTCCACCGCCGCCTCGGCCTGGGCGATCTCGTTCTCGTGGTGGGGGAAGACGAGGTCGGTGCCGCCGGCGTGGATGTCGAACCCGACCCCGAGGTAGCGCCGCGCCATCGCCGAGCATTCGATGTGCCACCCGGGCCGGCCCGGTCCCCACGGCGAGTCCCAGCTCGGCTCGCCCGGCTTGGCCGCCTTCCAGAGGGCGAAGTCGAGGGGGTCGCGCTTGTGCTCTCCGGGCTCGATCCGCTCCCCCGACCGCAGCTCGTCGACGTCCCTGCCGGAGAGCTTGCCGTACTCGGGGAAGCTGCGGACCGCGAAGTAGACGTCCCCGCCCGCCTCGTAGGCGTGGCCGGCGGCAACGAGTTGACCGATCATCTCGAGCATCTCGGGAATATGCCCGGTGGCCCGCGGCTCGATCGTCGGCGGCGCTACCCCGAGCGCCTCGTAGGCATGCTCGAAGGCCCGGTTGGCGGTGTCGACCACCTCGGCGGTGGTGATGCCCGCCTCGGCGGCGGCGGCGATGATCTTGTCGTCGACGTCGGTGATGTTGCGCACGTAGGTGACCTGGTATCCCAGCCACTCGAAGTAGCGTCGCACGACATCGAACACAACGGCGTAGCGGCCATGGCCGACGTGGGGTCGGGCCTGCACCGTCGCCCCGCAGACGTAGATCCCGACCTTGCCGGGGTCGCGGGGCACGAATTCCTGGAGCTCACGGCCGAGGGTGTTGAAGATTCGCATCGCCTGGGATGCTATCAGCGTGTGACCGGGCCTCCCGACCGCCGCCACGCCCGCCCGACCGAGGAGAGCCGATGTGCTTCCTTCCTCCGATCACAGGCGATCGTCAATCCTCGCCCTCGAAGGGCTCGCGGCCGGCGTCGTGACCGAGAAGGGGCTCACGGGCACTTCAGGAAGATCCGTGTGGCGTGAGGATCGGTTGGGTCGAGATCGACGATCGCCACCGCGTCCGGCGGGGGCGCTCCGACGTCATCGAGCGTGACCACGATCTCCTCGAAAGCGGGGCCGGCGAAGCCCTGGAGCCAGTCGGCCGTCAGCACCCCCTCGCCGACGCGCCGCCAGATCGCGCGGTGGGCGTCGCCCCGGGCCCGGGCCGCCTCCTCCTCCGGCGGACGTATGTCCTCGGAGAGCGGCTGCGACTCGGGCGCGAGACGTGACTTCCCGAAGGAGAGGCGTGACGGGGCGGAAGCGTCGGTGGCGGGCTCCGGCGAGCAGAAGCAAACACGACTGAACAGCAGGTGCTTCAGGAACCCGACCTCGACCTCGCGCCACAGCTCGGCAAGCCCGCCTTCGGCGTGGCGACGCCATTCCGTGATCGGGTAGCGGCCCCCGAAGGCAACGAAGTTGATCCAGCGACGGATGTCACGGCGATCGACCAGGTAGTCGCTCCATGCCCGGTCCAGCACCGCCAGCATCACCCGGCGCTGCACCTCGGGCCACACGGCGGGGCCGCCGCACTCGTGTTCGCGGCGGAGACAGCGATCCATGGCCCCCAGCCCGATCTCCTCAGCGTGCTCTTCCAGCTTCTCGAGCGTCCACGCACCGAGGTCCCGACCGCTGAGAAGGCGATGACGAGCATGACAGACGGCCCGGTAGTGGTGGTCGATGATCTCATCGAAGTTGCGGGTGTGCTCACGCAGGTCCCGGTTGCGGCTCTCCACGGCAGCCTGGGCGGCGACCACGATCCGCTCGGCCCGGGGATCGGCCAAGGGGCCGAAGTCCCCAGCGGTGACGTAGGGCGCGGCAGGATCGTCTGCCGGTCCGAACACGACGACAAGGTCGTCCTGGAGCGACACGCAGAATCGGCTCTCTCCCGGATCCCCCTGGCGCCCGGCCCGGCCCCGGAGCTGGTCGTCGACCCGGCGGCTCTCCTGCCGCCCGACGCCGAGCACGAACAGGCCGCCGAGGGAACGCACGAGCTCCCCGTCGGCGCGGCAGGCGGCGGCGAGACCGGACAGGATCTGCTCCAGCTCCGCCTGCCCCTCGGGACTCGTAAGGTCGATCCCTCGTCGCATCAGCTCGTCGGCCGCGAGCCCGCCCGGATTCCCGCCGAGCAGAATGTCCACGCCGCGACCGGCCATGTTGGTGGCGACGGTCACGGCTCCGGGCCTGCCCGCCTCGGCCACAATGGCCGCTTCGGCGGCATCCTGCTTGGCATTGAGCACCGTGTGGGGGATTCCCTGCCGATCGAGGAGCACACTGAGGTACTCCGAGTGCCGCACCGAGGGCGTGCCCACCAGCACCGGCTGCCGCCGCAGGTGCCGGGCCGCTATCTCGGCGGCTACCGCGGTGTACTTGGCATCCGCCGTGGCGTAGACGTCGTCGGGGTGATCCACCCGGATGACCGGCCGGTTGGTGGGGATGGCGACAACTTGCATGCCGTAGGCATCGGCGAACTCGGCCGCATCGCCTGCCGCGGTCCCCGTCATCCCGGCCAGGCAGCGATACATCCCGAAGTAGCTTCGGGTGGTGATCTGGGCAAGAGGCTCGGCCTCGAGACGAACGGTCACGCCCTCCTTGGCCTCGACGGCCTGGTGGAGGCCTTCCGCCCAGCGCCGTCCCGGGATGACCCGCCCGGTGAACTCATCGACGATCTCGACACGATCGTCCAGCACGACGTAGTCACGATCGCGCCACAGGACTCCGGCGGCCCGGAGCGCGAGCTGCACGTGCGCCACCATGTCCTCGTTCCCCTCGGCGTAGAGGTCGACACCGAGGTGTTCCTCGACCTTGCGGGCGCCCGAGGCGGTCAACCACACCGTGCGCTTCTCCTCGTCGACCTGATAGTCGACGCCTCCCCGGAGGCGATCGACGGCGCTTGCGGCGGCGAGGTGACACTCGGCGGCGGCTTCCTCCGCCGGCCCGGTCACGACCAGCGGAACCCGCGCCTCGTCCAGCAACACAAAATCGGCCTCGTCCACGATGGCGCACCAGTGCCCCCGCTGCACGCCCTCGTCGCGGCGCTGGACGAGGTTGTCTCGCAGGTAATCGAAGCCGAACTCCCGGGCAGTCCCGTAGGTCACGTCGCAGCGGTAGGCGGCTCGCTTCTCCGCCGGCTCCATCGCCGAGGTCGTCACCCCCACCCGCAGCCCGAGAAAGCGATAGATGTCCCCCATCCACTCGGTATCTCGGGCGGCGAGGTACTCGTTGGCGGTGACGACGTGCACGCCCCTTCCGGCGAGGGCGTAGGCGAAGACCGCAGGAACGGCCGCCAGGGTCTTGCCCTCGCCGGTTTGCATCTCCGCCACCCAGCCCCGGGTCAGGGCCAAGGCGCCCATCATCTGCACGTCGAAGGGGTATTGCCCGATGATGCGCCTGGAAGCCTCGCGAACGAGGGCGAGTGCCACCGGGAGATCAGAGCCGGGCGACTCGGGCCACTCCTCCGCCGTCGAGATGCTGCGGAGGCGGTTGGCCTCAGCGACCAGAACGGCATCCGGGCAGGCGGCGAACCTCTCGGCATGCCGGTTCACTTCTCGGACATCGGTTTCGAGCCTGCGGAGCGGCCGATCGGCGCCCACCGACAGCAGGCGAGACAACAGGGACAACGTAAGCCTCCTCGAGACGATCACCGCGAACGGCCCGAAAGGGCGGGGCGGTGTGACAGCGAGCCGGCGCGACGGCCGGCTACCGGATCGTGGCGAAGGTCGTCGGAGGTGAGGTCACCCGGCGTGCCAGCCAGCGGCGGCAGCGAGATTCCGACGGCGAACTCTCGGCCTGCACGGCCTCGGCCGTGGGACACCGGCCCGATTCGAGAAGTGGCGGCTCGACACGATCCGGCACCCAGCAAGCGTGCGCCAGGCTCCAGACCACGATCGTCATGGCTCGCAGGGCCGCCGTCATCATGGGCTCGATGCTACTCGTCGCCGGGAGTTCAGCTCGGGCGATGGAGCGCCTCAGCCGGCGATGAGCACCGCAAGGGCGGTAGCGGCGACGCCCTCGTCCCTGCCGATGAAGCCCATGCCGTCGGTCGTGGTCGCCTTCACCGACACCCGGGAAGGCTCGACACCCAGGATCGAGGCGATGGTCGCCCGCATGGCATCACGATGGGGCGTCACCCGTACTGTTTGGGCGACGACGGTGACATCCACCGACGACACCACGAGACCGGCCTGCCGCACGTCCGCGACGACCCGAGCGAGCAGATCCCGCGAGTCCGCGTCCCGCCACCGGGCATCCGAAGACGGGAAGAGCACACCGAGATCGCCCAGGGCAGCCGCCCCCAGCAGCGCATCGGCGAGGGCGTGCAGCGCCACGTCGCCGTCAGAGGTCGCCAGAAGGCCGCGCTCCGGATCTACTTCAACGCCTCCCAGGAGCATGGGACCGTCGCCACCGATTCGATGGGCGTCGAAGCCCCAACCGATCCGCATGGCGCCCTCCCGGTCAGACATCCCGATCGATCTCCAACAGCGCCCGAGCTACTGCGAGGTCGTCGGGGTAGGTGATCTTGAGATTGTGCGGATCTCCGGCGACCGTCACCACGGTCCCGCCCCACTCCTCGACCAGGGAGGCATCGTCGGTGACGTCACCTCCGATCTCGTCGTGGGCGCTCCGAAGCGATCCGGCGAGGAAACCCTGAGGAGTCTGCGCCGTCGCCAAACGTGACCGGTCCACCGTCGCCGTCACCATGTGCTCCTCGACCTGCTTGAGCGTGTCCCTCATCTCGACAACGGGTATCACTCCGTCGGCGTCGCCCATCACGAGCCGGTCGATCACCCGCCTGGTCAATTCCACGCTCGCCAGCGGTCGGGCAGCATCGTGCACCAGCACGTACGTCGCGTCTTCCGGAACGTGCTTGAGCCCTTCGGCCACGGAATCTCGGCGCCGGGCCCCGCCCGGAATCCCGCCCGCCACCGGGCCCACGACGACGACATCGTCAACGCCCGTCTCGAGCAACGTATCTCGGCCCCATTGCCACAGCGGGCGGCCTGCCAGATCGGCCAGTTGCTTGTGATCGCCGTACCGGCTACCCGATCCTGCGGCAACCAGGACGGCCCACATGCTCACGACGTGAGCCGCGCAAAGACCATGCGCCCGACCGAGGTCCGCACCATGTTGGCGATCTCCACCTCGACGGTCTCTCCCACATGCTCGGTTGCGTCGGCCACCACCACCATCGTGCCGTCATCGAGATACCCGATCCCCTGCCCGACCTCGGAGCCCGGCTTCTCGATCCGGACCGACACCGTGTCGCCTGAGACGACCGCCGGACGCAGCGCCTCGGCCAACGCATGCGGGTTCACCACCGTGATCCCGCGCAGCTCGGCCGATCTCGCCAG
>Ga0315545_1001034_pt1 | contig 28400 bp, 27 predicted proteins | sample SalMarSW160210MG_FD_203096 | JGI IMG/M metagenome (GOLD analysis project Ga0315545, IMG submission 203096) | Salt marsh sediment microbial communities from the Plum Island Ecosystem LTER, Massachusetts, United States - Salt Marsh Sediment SW1602-10 ...
CGCCCTAAACGTGGGAGCGAAGGTGTACACCTTGCCCAAGGCGAGGGCGTAGATTTCTGCCTCCAGTTGTCCGCTCACGGTAAGGCCGGCCGGCTTGCCGAAGAAATCCTCGCTGAAGTCAACCTTGCCATCCTCGAGGGCAAGACGCTCAAGGTCAAGGGTGGTCACCTGAAACATCTGGCCGGCGCCCTCACAGTTGCTGCCGGTGATGATCGGGGTGTGAACATAGAAAAAGCCCCTTTCCTGAAAGAAGCGGTGGATCCCATAGCTCATGGCATTTCGTATTCGAGCCACTGCTCCAAAGGTATTGGTTCTCGGGCGCAGATGGGCAATGGTCCTGAGGTATTCGAATGAATGCCTCTTCTTTTGAAGGGGATACCCTTCGGGATCGGCCCAGCCCGTTACCCGTATCTCCTTGGCCTGGATCTCCACCCTTTGTCCCTTGCCCGGGGACGCAAGGAGTGTTCCTTTGACCATGGCCGAGCAGCCAGCGGTGAGCCCCACGATTTCTTGGTTGTAATTGGGCAGGTGATTACCGGCTATCACCTGGATGTTCTTGATCGTGGAGCCGTCATTTAGCTCGAGAAAGGAAAATCCTCCCTTTGAATCCCTCTTGGTCTTGACCCACCCCATAATCGTGACCTCTGATCCGAGATCAGATGATGTTATGAGATCCGCGATGATGTGTCTTTTTTCCATGGTGTTAGGCGGATGTTTTTTCGACTTCCTGCATAAAGGCAGCAAGGCTTTTTACGCTATCGAGGGTGACGGCGTTATAGATGGAAGCCCGGCAACCACCGATGGAACGATGACCTTTCAGGCCGATGAATCCCTGTCTCTGGGCATCGGTGAGAAACCTCTGCTCTGAATCCGAATCGGGCAAGCGGAAGGTAATATTCATCAAGGAACGACTGTTGGCCTCTGCTATGCCGTGGTAGATCTCGCTCTTATCAATGACCTCGTAGATCATAGAGGCCTTTTCCCTGTTGATCTTCTCTACTTGTTCCAATCCTCCAACTGTTTCCTCCAGCCATGTAAGCACCAAGTTGATTACATAGATGGTAAAGGTGGGAGGCGTATTAAAGAGCGAGTTGTGTTCATGAAAGGTCGTGTACTTGAGGAGCGTGGGAAGGGTATCGGGGGCCCTTTCGAGCATATCGTCTCTGATGATCACCATGGCGATCCCTGAGGGGCCGATGTTCTTTTGGGCGCCTGCGTAAATCAGCCCGAATGGCGTTACATCGATGGGATGGCTCATGAAATCGGAGGACATGTCTGACACCAAAGGCACGCCTTTTCCATCGGGATATCGGTGCCATTGGGTGCCCATGATGGTGTTGTTGGAGGTAAAATGCAGATACGACGCATTGTCATCCACCGTATAGTCAATGGGCACATAGGAGAAGCCTCTGTCCTCTGAGGTGGCGATAACCCTTACATCCTTACCCTGAATCCGAGCCTCTTTAATGGCCTTTGTTGACCAGACGCCGGTATTAATATAGTCAACAGGTCGGCCCTGAAGGGCGAGATTCATGGGGAGCATGCAGAACTGCTGGCTTGCACCTCCCTGAACGAAGAGGACATGATGGCTGTTACCGAAGCCCAGCAGCCGCTTCACCCTTGTGATGGTATCATGTAAGAGATCATCGAATAGGGCTGAACGATGGCTTATCTCGGTGATGGACATGCCTGACCCGCGGAAGCTGAGGAAGTTCTCCCGAATCTCCTCTAATACCGGCTGCGGCAATTTTGCAGGCCCTGCGTAGAAGTTGTGAACTGTGTGTGCCCCCATTAAAAACCCTTTCTCGCTACTATTGACAAATTCGTAAAAAGTCCTCTAATCGTCATGCCAGACTTGATAAGCCTGCCCCGGACCCCGATCCGGGGTTCGCCGGAATGACGAAAGGGGCAGATTTAAGACTTTATACGAGTTTGTCAATATTGGTACTTCATTCGAAAAAACCCTTTACCATTTCTGAGACGATCTCCAGGCCCTTCGGATCTTTCTCGTAGGGCGGAGTGTCATCAAGGTCAGCCTCGATGATTCGCTCATTGAATGGCAGGAAGCCGAGGAAGGTGAAATCCTTCATTTCGGTGAGCAGAAAATCACTATCCTTTCCGGATCTGATCTTGTTTCCCACAATGAGGAGGTTCTTAATTCCCAACTCTTGAGATAACCTTTTTATCTGGCGGGCCGTTTCCAAACTCCTTCTTCCGGGTTCCACGACCACGATCATCTTATCCACCGCGCGCGCCGTTCCCCTTCCCAGGTGTTCCAAGCCGGCCTCCATATCCAGGACTATCACCTCGTCCCGGGCCAGTATCAGGTGGGTGACGAGGACCTTTAGGAGTACGCTTTGAGGGCAGATACACCCAGACTCTGCCGCCTTCACCCCTCCCAATACCATCAGTTTCACGCCATCAACGTCTATGGAGAGCTTTTCCGGCAGGTCGCTCACCTTGGGGTTAATCTTGAAGAACCCTCCCATGATGCCGAGCTTGGTCTCGGTCCTCTCCTCGATGAGCGATTTCATCTCGGAGATGGGTGTAATCTCCCGTGCGTTTTTTGCTCCTAAGGCCTGGGCAAGGTTCGCATCCGGATCAGCGTCGATGGCAAGCACCGACATGCCCTGTTGCTGGAACGACTTAATAAGAAATGCCGCAAAGGTGGTCTTGCCCACTCCCCCTTTGCCGCTTATAGCGATTTTCATGATTTGGCACCATTTCTACTTTACCACAGACAAACACAGGCACACGCCTTTTCCTCTGCCTACGTTTGGCAGAGGAAAAGGCGTGTAACCTTTGTCCTTGAAGATGGTTCTCACTGTACTCTTGTCTACCCGATTAGGCAACATCGTTCTCGTATCGTCTATTTTGCCTGTGCGATCAAAGGATACACGATATGGCTGGCAAGCTCGGTGATATCTTCCGCAGAGAGTATATCCCCAATTGAGCTGTCGAAAATGATTGTTCCATCACATGGAAACTCCTCGTCCCCTTTCCAGATCACCAGGGTAATGGGCACCTTTGGGAAGGCCTGTATCTCTACGGATACATCCCCCAGAGATGAAGTAGTGGCCCCGAAGAGCTCCTTGGCTATGGGGCGTAACCGATCAGGGTGTTCCCCAAAGGCTTGTACCAATGGGTGTTTGACCCTTCTGTTAAAGGCATCGAGGTAGAACCTCGCAGAGGGGATGTCCTTGTAGGAGATTAAGCTTCCTGTGAGGTCCTTGGTGCTCACCCCGTTTAGGTAGTGGAGCACAAGGATCTTCTGTTTTATCGGGATTTCCTCACCGGATTCCTGCTCAAATGCAACATCCGGCCAACCGATGGTAACCGGGCGATTCAAGAACATAAGCCTGATGCCGCTCAGTCGCTTACCCTCTTCGATACAGAGGGCACCGCTTGCCCGGCAGACATGGTGCGGATTCCGGTTTTGCAATTCTTCCTTTGCGATCTCATACGCCTTACGGTAGTCATCTACCCTGGCCATGTGTTACCACTTCTAAAATATTGCCGATTCTGTTATAAAATAGATACATTTATTCAAAAGAAAATAAAAAGTCAAATATTACCATGAGGAGCAGGCGGAAAAAGGCCAGGGTTAGATCGGCAAGGGAGACAGCTGAGAGCGATAAGAAGCTGGCCAATCGACCATTCGAGAGCCAGCTCAGGGATTTTAAGGGTATAGAGGGGAACCCTGATGATGTAGCCCTAAGCCCTGTCGATAAGATAGAGGAGGGCGACGAGGGCCTCTTTCAAGAGGCCATGAAGGATGTGGTGCCTCTAAAGGAAGCCAGGAAAAGGATCGTGAGATCCCCTTCAAGGAGTGAGGAGATCACCGATCACTTCCAGAGCCAAGAGGAGCGGGAACGGAACTATCTCTCTGCCTTAGTGAAAGATTCATCTGCCTGGGATATATCATTCAGCGATGAGTATATGGTGGGGGCGGTTCCGGGTATAGGGCCGAAGGTCATGAGAAGGCTAAAGAGAGGGGAGTTCTCCGTCCAGGACTATATCGATCTCCATGGGCTCAAGAAGAAAGAGGCAGAGGAGGCCGTCCGTGAGTTTATCATCAAGAGCTATCAACGGGGATTTCGCTGTGTGCTCATAGTCCATGGCAGGGGGTTGGGCTCTGTTGACCATCAACCTGCGATAAAAAGGGAGCTCCCGCTCTGGTTTAGAAGGGGTATGCTCAAGAGGATAGTCCTCGCCTTTGTGACCGCGCGTCCCTGCGACGGAGGAGCCGGGGCGCTATACGTGCTGTTGAAAAAAAGGTAGAAAAAGGGATCGGGGATCAGGGATCGGCAGGAACCTATTAGACAATTTCTTCTGGTCTTTGGACGCTAATCCCTGTTAGCAATGCCCCCGGCGCTATTTTTCAAGGATATCGGTGAAAGAAACTGTTCTCTGCAAAAAAGATATATCCATGCTTTTGCATTGAGTTTTTTAGGAGGATTGAAGGTATGTTGATGGTTGGTCTCACCGGTGGCATCGGGAGCGGAAAGAGCGTAGTCGCCCGGATGTTCGAGGATGAGGGGGCTTATGTCATTGATTTAGATGAGCTTGCCCGCCGGGTGGTAGAGCCCGATAAGCCGGCGTGGAGGGATGTGGTTGCCTATTTCGGGAAGGGGATTCTCAATCCGGATAGAACGGTGAATCGATCTGCCCTTGCGGAGATCGTCTTTTCCGATCCAGAGAGCAGAAAAGTCCTGGAGGAATTCACGCATCCCAGGATCTTTGAGGGACAGGATGCTTTACTGGAGGCCATCAAGGACCAGGATCCATGGTCTGTTGTGGTAATAGAATTTCCCCTTTTATTTGAATTGAGCTTTCAGAAAAAGTTTGATAAGGTTGTTTTGGTGTATGTATCGAGAGATGCACAAATAAGGAGGGCAGGAGAGCGGGACGGCTTTTCGGAAGAGGAGGTGGACAAGAGGCTCAGGGCTCAGATTTCCCTTGAGGAGAAGAGGTTGCTCTCGGATTACATTATCGATAACGAAGGAAGCTTACATAACACAAGGAATCAGGTCAGAGAGGTGATGAGGGAATTACGGAATTTTTCCAGGGAAAAGGAGGGAAAGGTCAGTTGTTCTTGACAGCGGGAAAAGAGAGTTACAAGGCGGGAGACGTCATATTCAAGGAAGGGAGTCATGGCGTCGCAATGTACCTCATAGAATCAGGCAAGGTGGAGATCAGCAAAGACGTTCAGGGCAAGAAGTTGGTGATCGAAACCCTTGGCCCCGGAGAGATGTTGGGGGAGATGAGTTTTGTCGATGGCGAGCCGAGATCAGCTACCGCAATTGCCCTTGAAGACACAGTATTAGAGCTTTTGGATAAGGATTTCATTGATAGCGGGTTTAACCAGATATCGTCTGATTTCAGGGCGGTAATAAGGACCTTGGTGAAGAGGCTGAGAAATACCACCCAGAAGCTCATTGGCGCTACCGCTCCGAGGCGCACTGAAGACAGGACAAGCGCAAAGATTCGGATCAACTTTAAGAGCGCGAGCGATTTTTTCAAGGCTTATATAGGAAACCTCGGAACAGGCGGGCTCTTTATTAAGACAACCCAGACGGTCCCGGCCGGCACCATCTTGAACTTGGAGTTCAATCTTCCAGACAGCGAAAACCTCATTCAAGCCAAGGGAAAGGTGGTATGGGCAAGATCGAAAGAGGAAAGCGATGAAAGGAAACCCCCTGGGTTGGGAATCCAGTTCGTTGAAATGGGTTCCGATGACACCAATCTCCTCAATAACTACATAAAAACGTTTAAATTTTAACATTTCCTCCTTTATCTCCAGAGCGTTTCTCCCGTCAAAGCGGAGCTCTGTTATTCCCCATCTACTCGTAGCGCAGTGCCTCTATGGGATCGAGTTGCGCGGCCTTTCTCGCAGGGTAGAAACCGAAGAATACACCCACTGCTGCTGAGAAACTGAAGGCGAGGATCACCGATCTAATCTCGATTATTATCGGCCAGTCGCTTACTATTGCGATACCTATTGATCCGCCTACGCCTATGAGGATACCCATGATCCCGCCGATGAGGGAAAGGGTTACCGCCTCGATCAAGAATTGAGCGAGGATATCGCCGCTCTTCGCACCTACAGCCATTCTGAGGCCAATCTCGCGCGTGCGCTCGGTAACAGACACGAGCATAATGTTCATGATGCCAATACCACCCACCACCAGCGACACAGAGGCCACCGCAGCGAGAAGCAGTGCCATTGCCCGAGATGATTCGGCACGAGTCTCGAGAATCTGAGACAGGTTCCTTATGAAGAAATCATCGTCCTGGTCGGGCCTCAAGCGGTGGCGCTGGCGGAGCAGTTCTCGTACCTGCTCCTCGACCTCGGAGACGAGCTCTGAGGTCCGCGCCTTCACAAAGATGCCGCCCACTATCTTACCACTGATCCTGCGGCCGCCCAGCACCCGCTTCTTGGCGGTGGACAGCGGTATGAAAGTGACGTCATCCTGGTCATGACCCATTGGCGATTGACCCTTGCCCTTGAGCACGCCGACCACCTCGAATGGCACACGATTGATGCGAACGATCTGGCCCATGGGATTCTGGCCGGGAAAAAGGCTCTCAGCCACTGTTTCGCCCAGAAGCACCACCTTTGCTGCGCCTTTCACCTCCTCATGGGTAAAGGCTCTTCCTATGGCGATCTCCCATTCGCGCACCTCGAAGTATTCCGGTGTAACGCCCTCGATGAGGGTGGACCAGTTGAGGTTGCCGAACACCATCTGGCAGCTTCCCCGAACATGGGGCGCGACAAGGTGCACGCTTGAAATCTCGTGCTGGATAGCAGCAGCGTCGTCTTCCGTAATGGTCGGTAAAGTGCCTTTCCCGAGCCGCACACCTCCCGAGGTGCTGGTCCCGGGACCCACGATGATGAGGTTAGAGCCCAGGCTTTGAATCAGCTCGGCCACCCGAGCCTCTGCCCCGGTGCCTACCGATACCATGATGATAACCGCTGCAACGCCGATAATGATACCGAGCGTGGTTAGTACGCTGCGCATCACATTGGCACGAAGCGCACGGAGGGCATCGAGGAGGGGGTCAAGGAAGCTCATCATGGCTTTGACTCCTCCACCGGCATCTCGGAGAGCATCTTTTCCACGGCGTTTGGGTGTTTCATCCTCTCATCGCCGATAAGCCTTCCGTCACGGAACCGAAGTATACGCCGGGAAAACCGTGCGATCTCAAGCTCGTGGGTTACGAGCACGATGGTGATTCCAGCGTGGTTGAGGCGCTGAAAAAGCGACATGATCTCGACGCCGGTTTGCGTGTCAAGTGCACCGGTCGGCTCATCCGCCAGTAGAAGCACCGGCTTGTTCACGAGTGCCCTGGCAATGGAGACACGCTGTTGCTCTCCTCCTGAGAGCTGGGAAGGGAGGTGGTGGGAGCGGTCGGAAAGGCCCACATCAGCCAGTACCGCACTGGCCTTGCCTCGGCGGTCGCGACGCGAAGTGGATGCATACCTGAGCGAGAGCTCGACGTTTTCCAGTGCTGTTGTCCGGGGAAGGAGATTGAAGTTCTGAAAGACGAAGCCGATCTTACGATTCCTCGTCTCTGCGAGCTCGTCAGGGGTAAGGGATGAGACATCGTTTCCATCGAGGATATAGTGGCCGATAGTGGGCGTGTCCAAACAACCAAGCAGGTTCATGAAGGTGGACTTGCCGGAACCGGACGGCCCCATGACCGCCACAAACTCCCCCCGTTCGATTTCCACGGAGATGCCGCGGAGTGCGTGCACTACCTGGGGGCCTAAGGCGTAGTCCTTGGTGAGATTCCCTGTCTTGAGGAGGAGGTTGGGCATTTTAAAATCCAAACCGCCGCAATCCGCTGCCCGAGGACCGGCGCTCGGGCTGACTCGTTCCCGCGATTACCTCCTGGCCAGCCTTGAGGTCTCCGCGAACAATCTCGGTGAAGCTGCCATCGCTGATACCGGTGATAAGATCCACCGGCACAGGCGTTCCGTCCTTATCCAACACCCAGACGCGCCCGCGCGCTACCGGGTTTGCTGCCCTGGACGTGGTCATCCTGAGGAACTTTTCGCGCTGCTCTGGATGGAGAATCGCGGAGATGGCACTGCTGCTCTGCTCCCGCATTCGCTTCACTTCAGTTCGAATCTCGTCAGGCGCTGCGCCCTGTCCGCGTAAGGTCATAATACGCTCGCGTTGCTCGGCAAAGATGGCACGAACCTGTGCCTGCTGATCCTTGTTAAGCTCGAGCGTCTCGATGAGTCGTTCGATCCGCTCCGCTTGCTGCCCGCTTCCTCCACTCGATATCCTGCCCCTCTCCACGCTGCTTGTGCCTGCAACCTTCACTGTTTCCGCGCTCGACGGCCGAAACCGAAGGGCCGCGTTCGGCACCTTGAGCACCGCCTGGCGTTCGTCGATCACCAACTGCACATTGGCGGTCATGCCAGGCAACAACTGCTGGTCCTGGTTCTCCGCGGATACGACAACGGTGTAAGTCACCACATTTTGGATAGTCTGCGGCGCCTTGCGGATCTGCTCTACCTGTCCGATGAATTCACGGCCTGGAAAGGCATCTACGGTGAAGGTTACCCGCTGGCCTACCTGTATGCGGCCGATGTCGGCCTCATCCACATTGGTGTCTACTTGCATCTTCCTGAGATCTTGGGCGATTGTGAAGAGCGTTGGGGCCTGAAGGCTCGCCGCAACGGTCTGACCGATATCGACATTTCGCTGTATTACCACGCCGTCTAGGGGTGAGCGAATAACCGTGTGCTCCAGATCAATCTTGCTATTGTGTAGGGCGGCCTCTCGCTGCTTCACCTGGGCGAGGGCGTGTTCAACCTGGGCCTGGGCCATCTTGAGCTGGGCTTTACGGGAGAGGACGATGGAGGCCTGTGCCTGCTCCTGTGCCTCGGCAGCACTGAGCTGGGCATGCGCCTGATCATGGGCCGCTACTGCATCGTCTATCTGGCTCTTTGAGATTATGGCCTGCTGGTGAAGTGCCCTCTTTCGATCGAGGTCACGTTTCGCATGTACGAGAACCACACGAGCTTTTTCTGTTTGGGCCTTGGCTGCAGCGAGTGCCGCATACGCATTCTCAAGCTCTGCTTGTGTACGTTCCACGGCGGCCCTCTGTATAGCCACATTGGCACGGGCCACGGCGAGCTCGGCATCTGCTTGACGGGCTCGGGCCTCGAAGTTTTCAGGGTCGATCCTGGCGATAACCTGCCCCTCATGTACCTTGGAGTTGAAGTCGACGTACAGTTCCTTGATCTGGCCAGAGACCTGAGAGCCTACCTGCACCGTGGTGACAGGGGTGAGCGTACCGGTGGAGGATACCGTGCTGATGATTGACCCTCGCTCGACTCTCGCGAGGCGGTAGGTGGGACGCGTACCATTGCGATTGGCATAAATGTACGCCAAGATTGCTGCAATGACAACCAAGATCAGGATAATGAACAGCGTTCGTTTGCGCATATGTAGACCCCCCACATATTACGTCATCTCGATTGCTTTGCGTCAAGAAAAAAAGCGTGGTGATTCGAGCATTATAAATGGTTACGCAATATCACCGAGGCAGTAAGCATGAGAGCATCCCCAAGGAAAAGGTCTTTCAAATTAAGGATTACCCGTGATTGAATTACTATGAAAAAGACTGCTTCATTCAGGCCCTGGGCATGGTCTGGTGGGGTGCTAGGGGTTTTACTTCTTTTTACCATTCAGTGGTGGTCGATATGAAAAAAGGTCCGAAAAGTAAACAATTTAGGTCTATTTTGTTTACTATGGTAAACAGAATAACAAGAGACGTGTTGCTTGCAATCATAGCCGGATAGCTGAACTTACGACATGCGGATGACATGGCTTGCGACATTCGGCCGTGGATTGGAGGGAGGGAAATAGGTTCTCACGCAGCCTTATGTACGAGTAAGGGTTTTGCAGATAGAGATCCGGCCTCACTGCTGCGGATTCACAAGGAATCCCTCTTTGAGCGCAGCGTTTTTAAGATTTTGATCGAAACAGAGGACGGAAAGCCGGTGCGGGTCTTCTTGTGTGGCAACTAAAGCAGCTGCAAGCTGGCAGGCATCAGCTGCACGAAGAGGGTGAACCTCCAGCAACCTTAATGCCCTGGCCCGTACCTTTTCAATAGCTTGTACCTCGTAGGCTCGTTCCATGAGGTCATTCAAATGCCTTTTCCCTAAGGCGCCGGCATAGCGCACTGATAACCTCAACCTTGCTTAAACACCAAACAAGCATCTCTTGATCATCAGACAGGGTCTTCAGGCAATACCTCGTCTCTTTTTCTTTCACTATTAAGGGAACTAGAGCCGATGAATCCCAAAACTTCATCTCCCGGTATTCCTCTCTTCAAGCAGGGCTTCAAGAACCGAGGCCTTGGCCGTTCTACGAGTTAAAACCAAGTTTTCCTCAGCAATAAGCTCCGGTGGAAATCCTTTTTTTTGGGGCGTCTTCACGATTCCAAGCAGCTCCACCTCCTTGATCCAGGGCGTTTCATTAGCCTGAGTTTCTGACTGAGAAACATGAATTATTCGAGCCAGGGGCGTTTTTCTGTCAAGGATTTCAATCTGTTCTCCGCCCCGCACAAGCCTCAGATAATAGCTAAGCCTGTTCTTGATCTCGGATATGCTAACCTGAATCATTCCGAACTCCCTTTATTAGCTATTTAAATATAGCTATAATAGACTTGTTATTATAGCCTGTCAATACTGCTCTTTATCGTATCATCTTTTTTTGGGCTTTTAGCTGGCCTCTTTCTGCTTTTTCTTCCTCTGGACCCGCTCATCGGCGACCTCATCGGCGATTGTGTGGGTTGGCTCCCCCGTTTTTTTGGAGGCTGAGATGATTTCCCCTATTCTGTCTCCGATCTCCTCGACCTTTTTCATTATTCCCTCGGTGGAGGGCTCCTTCCAGTCGATGTAGGCTGAAATCAGGCCTCCTGCATTTATCGCATAGTCAGGTGCATAGAAGATTCCCCTCCTGTGGAGCTCATCTCCATGGGCGTTTTCCTTTAACTGGTTGTTGGCTGAGCCGGCAACTACTCTGCATCTCAGTTGCGGGATGGTCTCATCGTTTATGATTGCGCCCAGGGCGCAGGGGGCAAAAACATCGCATTCCACCGAATAGATCTCCTCAGGTGCCACAACCTTCGCGCCTAATTCAGAGGCGGCCTTTTTCGTACGTTCTTCCCTGATGTCGGTCACGATCAGTTCAGCACCCTCTTGGTGAAGCATTCGAGCGAGATTGTATCCTACGGCGCCCACTCCCTGAATAGCGATCCGCAAGCCGGATAGACTATCAGTGCCGAATGCCTCACGGGTACATGCACGCATCCCGCTCACTACCCCATGAGCGGTAAAAGGGGAGGGATCTCCGACCTCTTCGGATATTCCCAGTACGTATTCGGTTTCTTTCGCGATGATCCTTGCATCTTCAACGCTAATTCCCACATCCTCTCCCGTAATAAAGCGCCCATTAAATGTGTCTACGAACTTGCCGTATGCCCGTAAAAGGGCCTCTGTTTTCTGCTCGGGTTTCGCGATGATGACCGCCTTTGCACCCCCGGCGTCTACTCCTGATATAGATGCCTTGCGGGTCATGCCCCTTGCAAGCCTCAGCGCATCGATCAACGCTTCTTCTTCGGTTAGGTAGTCCCATAACCTGGTACCACCAAGGGCCGGGCCCAAGGTTGTGTCATGGATGACTACTATGGCCTTGAGCCCTGTGTTTTCATCATAGAAAAACGCGACCTCCTCACAGCCGTATTCTTGAATTTTGTCAAATACCATTGCCCTACCTCCTTGATGAAATTACATTGAGAGATATAGTTTTATATATGTACTTTTTTCGTTTAACGGTATATGAATTATGTGAAATCAAAAAGGAATTGACCACGTTGATGACATGGAGCAATAAAAAGACGGAAGGCATTCTATTTATCACTTAGAATGAGCGCTTCCATGTTGGGCCTCTCAACCGCTAACCATGAACGGTGAACCGCTCAACTGGAATTTTATTTCAGTTTATCCGATCAAGAAGGTGAATTCAATCAGGGAATGCACCCAAAAGCATGAAAAGTATACCTATTTTGTTATTGAATTTTCTATGCTTTTTAGTATTGATGAAGTCGTAAAAAGTCCCATCTCCCCGCCCCTTGTGGGAGGGGATTAAGGGGAGGGGGATAACCCCAACCCTCTCCCATCGAGGGAGAGGGATTTTTTCGACTTTTTACGAAACCATCAGTATTATACATATGTGGAATAGCCATTCCGCTTCGAGCAAGACATAGAATATAGTAGAAATGAAAAGAACAGTTCCAGGTTCAAAGGTTATAATCTTAGGGAATTTCAACCGGGAACGGTGAAGGGTGAACCTATCAACCCGGATAGAAGCTGGTTAGGATTGCCTCCATTGCGATAGGACGCGTGGCATGGTAAGGACGGAGCCCTTTGAGGAGCATTCGCTTCTCTACGAAGACTGGTTTGAGAAAAACAGGTTTGCCTATGACTCGGAGCTTCTCGCGGTCAAAACTCGGTTGCCGGAACGAGGCAAGGGAGTGGAGATTGGCGTGGGGAGCGGCAGATTTGCGGTTCCACTTGGCATTGAAATCGGCATTGAGCCGGCAGTCGCCATGAGGGCAATGGCCAGAGACAGGGGGATCGAGGTTGTTGGCGGCGCAGCCGAGGCACTTCCTTTTAGGGAAGGCGTATTTGATTTCGCCCTGATGGTAACGACCATATGTTTTGTGGATAATGCCGAGTCTGCGTTACGGGAGGCTTGCCGGGTGCTCAAGCCGAACGGTTCCCTCGTTATCGGGTTTGTTGATAAGGAGAGCATCATGGGTAGATCGTACTTAAGGAAAAGACATGAGAGCTTATTTTATGGCATTGCCACGTTCTTTTCGGTTGATGAGGTTGTGAATTACCTGAGAAAAACAGGCTTTAGGGATCTCGAGTTTTCCCAAACGATCTTTCGTCCCTTAAAAGAAATAACCAATATCGAGCCCATACGGGATGGCTATGGGGAAGGATCCTTTGTGGTGATAAGCGCAAAAAGGTGAAACAAGAAAGCAGGATTCAGGGGGGATCGTCAAGGTCAAGCAGGATCAGGGAAGGTAGGCGATCGGTGCCTCTGTATTAAATGATTGATTTCATCGGATTTTTTGAGTACAAGGTTAGTGAAATCATTTTATCAAGGATCCATGTATGCAGAAAAGGGGAGGAATTCGCGATGGATAGTAAGACGATAGGCGTTGTCGGCGCAGGCCAGATGGGATCTGGTATCGCGCAGGTAGCCGCTGCCCATGGGTTTGGGGTGGTCATGAATGATATTAGCCAAGAATTCGTGGATAAGGGATATGGCGCGATTCAGAATAGCCTTTCCAGGTTGGTGAAGAAGCAAACGATATCCTCCGATGAGAAGGATACTATTATATCCCGGATAAAGGGCTCAACGGCGATCGCCGATATGAGGGAGGCGGATTTTGTGGTGGAGGCCGCGACCGAAAATGAGAAGCTCAAGCTCACGTTGTTCTCCGCGCTGGATCAGACCTGCGCCCCTGAGGTAATCCTCGCATCCAATACCTCCTCAATTTCCATTACCAAGATCGCTGGGGCAACGAAAAGACCCCAAAACGTGATAGGCATGCATTTTATGAATCCCGTGCCGATAATGAAATTGGTTGAGGTGATAAGGGGTTTGGCCACATCGGATGAGACCGCAACCATCACCACCGATCTCGCAAAGAAAATGGATAAGACGCCGGTGGAGGCGAATGATTTTCCAGGCTTCATCAGCAACAGGATACTTATGCCTATGATAAACGAGGCTATTTACGCGCTCTTCGAAGGGGTGGGAAGTGCAAGGGCTATTGACGATGTCATGATCCTGGGTATGAATCACCCCATGGGCCCATTGGCCCTGGCGGACTTCATCGGGCTCGATACCTGTCTGGCCATCATGGAGGTGCTGCATAAAGGCCTGGGAGATGTGAAATATCGGCCATGCCCCCTGCTCAGGAAGTACGTGGATGCCGGCTGGCTTGGGAGAAAGACGGGTAAAGGATTCTATGACTATAGCCGGTAAGCATAAATGTAAGGGAATGCGCAAGTAGGGTCTTTTTGGAACGGCGTGGTAGGAAGCATGAGATTTACAGGGGTGACATCAGGTGATGTTCGAGCGCGAGGTTAATCCGGAGGACATAAAGAGAGCGGATTTTGTGGTTGCGATCCCCTCATACAATGAGGCGGATTCGATTGCCTTGCCGGTGCAGCAGGCGGACAGGGGAATACAATCATATTTCAAGGATATGAGCTCGGTTATTATAAACTGCGACAACAACTCGAGCGATGGCACCAAGGAGATATTTCTGAGCATCAGAACCGGTACGCCAAAGATCTATCTAACAACAGAACCCGGCATAAAGGGAAAGGGAAACAATTTCAGGAATCTCTTTCAAAAAATTATCGATCTTGAGGCGCAGGGCGTGGTGGTTGTCGATGCTGACCTGAAGAGCATCACCCCGGAGTGGATAAGACATTTGGGGGAACCCCTGCTTCAAGATTTTGGCTATGTTGCGCCTCTGTACGTCCGTCACAAGTACGATGGCACCATCACCAACTCGATCGCTTACCCCTTGACGCGGTCGCTCTATGGCAGAAGGGTAAGGCAGCCCATTGGCGGCGATTTTGGCTTTTGTGGAAAGTTGGCCGAGATCTATCTCGAGAGCGATACCTGGTCAGAGGCAGTAGCCAACTTCGGCATCGATATCTGGATGACGACCATTGCCATGAACGCAAACATCCCCATATGCCAGGCCTTTATGGGGAGGCCCAAGATCCATCGCGCAAAGGATCCCGGCGCGGATCTCGGGCCCATGTTTCGGCAGGTGATAGGGACCATGTTCGATATGATGGTGAAATTCTATCCGTTCTGGGGCAAGGTGAAATGGAGTAAGCCCACCGCAATCTATGGGTTTGGTCTTGGAGAAACGGAGATGCCACCACCAGTGAAGGTAAACCAAGGACTTTTGTTCGAGAAATTCCAGGATGGGTTCAACCGCTATGGCAAGCCTTGGAAACAGATATTACAGAGGGAAACGGATACTAAGCTTCAGGAGATACGAGGGATGGATCAGGATCGATTCGAATTCCCAATCCACCTATGGATCAATGTCCTGATCGATTATGCCGTTGCGTACCGGGATCAGGTATGGGAGGCGGATGAGTTCCTGGATTCCCTCATCCCCATATATCTGGGTAAGACCCTTTCCTTTGTGAAGAAGACTGAGAGGATGTCGGTAAAGGAGGCGGAGGAATTTATCGAGGAAGAGTGTGTCCAATTTGAGGGCACCAAGGGCTTATTACTGAAGCATTGGAACACCAAAACCAATCAATAGAGCCCTTTTTGATCACTTTTATTCGTAGGAGAATGACCTATGGCCAAGGTATTAGTTGTCGATGATGAGGAGCATATCAGGTTACTCTACTCAGAGGAGTTGAGTGAGGCCGGATATGAGGTCATTACGGCCGCGGACGGCTTTAAGCTGATAGAGCGGATAGAAGAGGAAAAGCCCGATCTGGTGGTACTGGATATCAAGATGGTTGATTATAACGGACTGGATCTCTTGCAGGAGATTAGGAACAAGTTCTACAACTTGCCGGTGATTCTTTGCACTGCCTATGATACGTACAAAGAAGATATCAAGGCGATTGCCGCGGATTTTTATGTGATTAAATCCTTTGATCTAACTGAGCTCAAGAAGAAGATTGCGAGAGCACTAGAGGCCACCATCCCATAGCCCATCCAATATCAGGTTTCCGCTGTGAGCATGAGGTACATGCCAAAGAGTGAGAAAAGGAGGTTCGCGAGCCACGCACCTAACAGAGGAGGCAAGGCTCCTGAGAGGGCCAATGATCGAGACAGGCCGAACGTGAGCAGGTAAAGAAAGCTGATACCTATCGCAATAGTGATGCTCAAGGGAATTCCGCCCCTTCTTTTCTTGAAGGCGAGCGGAATACCCACCATGGTGAGCACCAGAGAGATAAAGGGAAAGGCCATCTTGGTGTTGAGCTCCACCTCGGATCTCGTTGAATCATATCCCTCTTGCCTAATCTTTTTCGTATAGTCCATAAGCCCCCAGAAGCTCATCTCCTCTAATGATTTCATGGTCCTCTCGAAGTTCTCAGGTGTTTCAGGAAGGTGTACTATTTGGGACTTGAATTTCATTGACCTCCGCGAGCCATCGGCATGTATTTCTTGAACGAGCCCATCGCTAAGAAGCCAACCTTCCTCAATCCATGTCGCCTTTTTGGCATCGATCCTCCTTCGTAGCGTAAAGTCCTTATCGAAGAAAAAGATGGAAAGCCCTTCTATTGTCCTCTTTCTGCCATCATAGGTTCGAATCTGATAAATGGAATCCTCCCCCCTGTACCAGAGGTGAGATAACTTATAGGTCCCCTGGGGGCGCCTTTTCTCGACCCGCGTGTTCCAGATATAATTGGCCTTTGCGCTGGTAATGGGGACAAAGGATTCTGAGAGAAAAAAGGATCCTATTCCGATGAGCAGCGAGACGACTATCAGGGGATAGGCGAGGTTAAAGAGGCTGAGGCCGGCGTTCTTCAGGGCCAGTATCTCGTTGTGTTTATTCATGATCCCCAACATCAACATGACAGAGATGAGCACCGCGATAGGTATCATCTGTTGGAGGATGAAGGGGGTCTGATACATGAAATACAAAGCCGCCACCCCAAGGGAGGCTCCTGCTGCGAGGAACTTGTCGATCTTTCCGAAAAAATCGATCACGAGGTAGATGATGAGGAAGGCAAGAAGGGAGACAAAAAACAGCGTAGAGAACTCCCTTACGAGATATCGTGTGATTATTTTCATATCAGGGTTATTTTTTCTATTTCATTTACGCCACCAAGGCACAAAGACACAAAGAAATCAATCATTATGTCTCTTATAGAGAGTGATATTCAAAGAATGACAAACTCTTAAAAAGTCGTATTCGATGAATCTGTCATTTCGACTGCAAGGAGAAATCTTGTGTTTTCAGCATGTTACATTTGGTAAGATTCCTCGCTTCGCTCGAAATGGCATATTGTTGAGACTTTTTACGAAACCATCAAAGATATATGATTATCTTGATGTCTTTGTGGCTGGACTATTATCTTTTCTTCAGATCCAGGATTCTCGCGATCTCAGCGACGATTGCATCTATGAAGCGTTCTCGTTCTTTTCCCCTGGATGGAGCTCCCCTTTGGAGACGCTTTCCGATCCCCTTTGGCTTGACATGGATAGGGATGTTTCGAAACTCTCTCCTTGGCTTTACCTCGAATTCAGGAGGGAACCTATCGGTGAGATACATTTCCTGGAACGAGGAAAATTTAAGGACATGAGCCGTGGCTGCGAGTACTCCGATCTCCCCTTCCGATACAAGCCCCTGCCCTATGGCCTTGATAAAGCCGGCCATAGACTCCCCTCCCTGGGTACAGGATATGTGGCCATTCTTGTTTGCCCAGATCATTGCATCCATGATCTCCTGCTCGGATACCTCAAGGACGAAGATCTTTTTCCGGCCGGCTGCTCCGTTATAGTCCCTTACCAGCTCGATTACCCGCGGCATGGATACGGGATTGCCGATCATGGCTGCTTGAGCCACACTCGACCTCACCTCAACAGGGGTAAATCGTTGTTGAGAGGGGTCATCCTCGAGGTAGTAGCGGTACACGGGATTTGCATGTTCCGACTGGACGCCGATGATCGTGGGGAGCTCGGCGATGAGGCCGGCCTTGAGGAATTTCAGGAACCCGCTGATAATGGCAGTGATATTCCCGGCATTGCCGATTGGGACAACGACTACCTTATCGCCTACCCGATAATCGAAGTCCTGCGCGATTTCAAAGGAATAGGATTCCTGACCAAGTATCCTCCAGCTGTTCTTTGAGTTTAGCAGAGCAACGGGATAGCTCTCGCTCAATGCCTCCACCACCTTCATGCAGTCATCAAAGAAACCGGGCATCTCCAGAACGGTTGCACCGCTTCCCAGCGGCTGAAGGAGCTGTTGCTCGGTGATTTTCCCCTCGGGGAGAAGCACGGCGGATTTCAGGAGATCACCGAGGTACGCGGCATAGAGTGCAGCCGAGGCCGAGGTGTCACCGGTAGAAGCACATATGGCGAGAAGATCTTTCATGCCCTTGGTCTTGGCCAGATAGTTCAGGAAGCTCAGCGCACAGGCCATGCCCCTGTCCTTGAAGGAAAGGCTCGGGTTCAGCCCCTCATTCTTGAAGTAAAACGGTCGTCCTGCTGCTGCCTGCAATCGGTCGTTTGCCGCTACCATGGGGGTGTGGGCCTCTCCCAGGTATACGATGAACTCCAGGGGAATAATGGGGGCAATGAACTCATAATATCGAAAGATACCCTTCAGGGGATCGGCATTCAGCATCCTCCTGAAGTCGAAGATCTTTTGCCAGAGGCTACCATCTCTGGCGGATAATTCCGGGGTTGCTTGATGATGAAGCATCAGCAAGCCGCCACACGAGGGACAGGTATAAAGCAGATTATCGATGTTGAACTCAGCCCTGCATGCAAGACATCGGTAGTACATCTTCCCTGACGGTACAGGCATGAGGTAGCCTCTCATGTCTTCTGGGAACTCAACGAGCCTCATGTATTTCCTCCTAATCCGACCAGCCGTGGACACCGATGAGGTTCACAAAACGACATCCCCCCAGGTTCTCGTGCTTGAGGCCTTCGCCCTTCTTGGTAACTTTTATCAATTCCTGAATGTATCTGTCACCGACGGGGATGGTTAACCGCCCGTTATCCGCGAGCTGATCAATGAGTGGTTGGGGTATATGGGGGGAGCCGGCCGTCACCATAATCGCGTCGAACGGTGCGTATTCCTTCCAGCCCAGGGTTCCGTCAAAGGCCTTAAAAAGGATGTTATCGTAGCCTAGCTGGGCCAGGAGCTTTCTGGCATGTACCAGGAGGGACTTGATCCTGTCTATGGTATACACCCTGCTGGACAATTCAGCCAAGATCGCTGTCTGGTATCCGGAACCCGTGCCTATCTCAAGGGTGTTCTCCTTTCCTTTCAGCTCAAGGGCCTCTGTCATGAGCGCTACGATGTAAGGCTGTGATATGGTTTGCTTCTCTCCGATGGGTACTGGGTGGTCATTGTAAGCCTCTCCGGCCAGGGCCTCCTCAATGAAGAGATGCCTCGGGATTTTCCCCATGGCCTGGAGCACCCTTTCATCTTTGATGCCCCGGGCGAGCAGCTGATCCTTTACCATCCTCTCACGTGCGAGCTTAAAATCGTGGTTGTGGGACATGAGATGCTGTAGCCCCTTCAGCTTTTTTTGGATCAAAAATTGGAGGACCGTAACCCAAAGGGCAGTTGTCTGCTGCCAGTTTTTTCTCCTCACGCACCTGCCGCCGAACTCGTTTGATCTCGTTGCTGTGCCCTTGATGGCTGCCTCCACATCGTGGGACCTCTCTCGATGGACATTCCATGGTACAAGAGCGGGTTCACGAAGCGTGTTTAGATGAGGCCTCTATCTACACCGCAGGCAATCAAGGTTTCGAACTCATCGGCAGGCCTGAAGAACGGAAGGCTGTATGTATCGTAGATTTCTCCTAACCGCTTTCGGGTCGCCCTTACCCCATTCTGGCTCACGTACCGGGCAGGTCCGTGCCAGCAATCGGGGAATCCGATCCCCAGGATAGCTCCAATATCCATACTGTAGTAATCCCTCACGACGCCATCATCGAGGCACATAAAGGCCTGATTTACCATAGCGAGCAGGAGCATTTCCTTGGCCTCCTCCCTTCCAGGTGCCGGCAGGGATGAGCTCTTTTCGATATAATCCAGCACTGATGTATCCGGCTTGAGCCCCTCTTGATAAAAGCAGGGTTTACCGGCCCCCACGTAACCGGCCTCGTAAAGCCTGACGAGGGTCTTTGGCACTGAGAAGATGTCGGGCCTTCTTGATTGTATGAAGAGCCCCGCATGATATACCACATTTCCACCAGCGGTGCCATACACGTGCAGAGGCCCCTGTGGAAAGCCGGCCTCCAGGGCCAGGTGGTCTATCTCCCAGGGATCGAGCCCCATTTCAATGAGATAAAAACCGGTCATTACAAACACACCGAAGGTGCGGCTGGTATAAAACCCAGGCCCATCGCCCACGACGATACATGTCTTTCCCTGCTGACGGCCGGAGCTCACCGCAGTAGCCAGCGCCGAGTCAGAAGTCTTGGGGCCCTGAACCACCTCTAGGAGAGGCATCAGGGGTACCGGGGAGAAGTAGTGCATTCCCACGACCTGCTCCGGGCGATCTGATTTTGCGGAGATATCCTCCATCGGTATGGTCGAGGTGTTAGAGGCAAAGAGAATTTCCGGATTGGCCTCCTGCGCCTTTTTGAGGATCTCTTGCTTCAGGCTTAGATCCTCGAATACGGCCTCGATCACCAGGGGAATGCCCCTCAGCTCACCGTAATCATCGGTGACCCTGATGCGACTCAATAGCTTATCCTTGCGCTCTTGCGGCCAACGGCCCTTTCCGACCAGCCGCTCCAGCCCGGTGCCGATCTTCTCCACAGCCGCCTGAGCGGTTGCCCTATCGATGTCTATGAGCAGCACCCCTATACCCTTATCAGCACAAACCTGAGCCACTCCCTGTCCCATCAATCCGGCCCCGATAATGGCGATCTGTGGGGCGGGGATGGCCTTTTTACGGTCGATATTAGCCAATTTGGGGCCGATGCTCGTAATCGAGAAGAACAGATCGATCTTGTTTTTAACATGGGGCTCTGCGATCAGGGGGGCGAAGTGGCGTACCTCGTTTTGGACCGCTTCATCAAAGGGTAAGCCAAGGCCCTCCTCAATGACATCAATGGCAGCCTTGAGGTATGGCCTCTGCGGGCATACGGTATAGCGTGCCCGAGCCTTTTTCATGAGCTCCACCTGCTCCTCTTTGCTCAAGGGCTCAGGCCCGTTCCACGTTGGATCGTAGTTCCTGTTCACGATATCTTGATGAGCCTCTATCCATTTCCGGGCCTCGGCAAGGAGTTCATCCGCATGACCTATAGTGACGATGCCGGAGTGCTCGTAGAAGTCAACGGGCAATATCTTTCCCTCCAGGACGATATCAACGGCAGCCTTGAGTCCAAGGATTCTCCTGAGGGTTTCCAGACCGCCGGCGGCGGGAAAGAGCCCTACGGTGACCTCGGGGAGCCCCATCTTGGATCCTGGTGTGATGAAGATGTGGTCACAACCCCACAGCAGCGTCTCGAAGCCTCCTCCCAGGGCTGTTTGATCGAACAGGAGGGCAACTACCGGAAAAGGGCTCTTTGCCAGGGCCTCGAGCGCTTCATGGAATTTGAGCACGAGGTGCTTGAGGTCAATAACGGACGGGTCTTTGGTGATCTCCATGAGGTTTGCCCCATCCAGGAAGCTCTTGTCCTTCAAAGAGCGAAGAATCACGCCCTTGACGCCGTCGCACCGAGCCTTCTCTGTAGCCTTTCCCAGATCGGCGATGAGCTGCTCCCCTATGGTGTTGACAGGCCCTGGTGTGTCGATCTCAAAGATGGCGATCTTCTTGTCGCGCTCGATCCTGTATCTTATCTGCTCCACGTTTGTATCTCCCTTTGATTTATTTATTTCGCTTTAGCACATGACCATGGCGCATTGGTTCAGGGTTATCGGTGAAACCTGGGTTGATCGGTTCACCGTTCACGGTTTCCCGTTGAAATGCCCTCGAACTTTGAACCTTGAACCTCTTGTTTTAGGCTAGCATCATCTTCGTCTCACTGCATGACGATTCTCAGGGAACAGGGGGATGTCTTTTTTTGCTATGCCCCTGGCCCAGACCTGGCTTGCTATAACTATGTTTAAAGCTCCAGAAAGTATATGCTCTTTACAAGCCAGGAAGGTAATTTGCAAGGTCGCGCCAGGGCAGGCCTTATCATGCTTTGACAATTGTCCCGAAAAACGGGATGAATCAAATCCGCATACTATTGGCATAGATTAGTTGCAATTCATCCCGTTTTTCGGGACCTTGCAATCCCTTTTATTTCAAGGGCATATGGCAAAAAAAGACATCCCCCTGTTCCGTGCAAAAAAGGACATAGCCTGATCTTTTACATTTCTCCGGGAACCCGGATAATGATGGCCTCCCCCTGGGTGAGGCCGCCGCAGATGGCGGCCACCCCGAGTCCTCCCCCCCGCCTTCGCAACTCGTAGGTCAAGGTCATGGCGATTCTGAGGCCCGATGCTCCCACCGGATGACCGATGGCCACGGCCCCGCCATTAACATTGGTCTTTGCAATAAGCTCGTACCACCTTTTCTCATCTCCACCTGCCAGGATCTTAGTGCTCACAAGGGGCATGGCTGCAAAGGCCTCGTTGATTTCAATAAGGTCCATATCCTCGATGCTCATGCCGGTTCTTTCCAGTACCTTTTTGATGCTCATGGCGGGAATCCAGGAGATACCATAAGGCATATCGGTTTCACCGGCCTGATCGATGATCGTCCCGAGTATCGGCAGGCCCAGGGATTTCGCCTTCTTCTCCGTCATGGCTACCATGGCAGAGGCGCCGTCGTTGAGTCCCGGTGCATTTCCGGGGGTGGTCGTCTTTGAGCCGAATACAGGGGGAAGCCTCTCGATCAGGGCCAGGCTTGTGTCGGGCCTCGGCATCTCGTCTTCTGAGAGGATATACTCGCTCCTTCCCTTCCTGACCTTGATGGGTACGACTTCATCCTCGAATTTCCCGTCCCTCATGGCATCCGCCCATTTCAGGTGTGAGCCGAGGGCGAATGTATCGAGCATGCGCTTGGAGATGCCGTACTTTTCCGCCCCATCCGAGGCATCCACCGATACCGGGTTGTAGCCCGGGTAGGTGATGGGATAGATCGGATCAGGAAGCCTTACCTCCCCGATCCTCACGCCGGTTCTCAATTCCCGGCTGGAATGGGGGACCCGGCTCATGGACTCCACCCCGATAATCAGGGCCGATTCAAGTTCTCCCAGGCGCATCCCCCACAGGGCCATGCGAAGCCCGGTGAGGGGTGAGCAACATGCCGTGTCAAGGGTGGTGGTGAACACGTCTCTTCCCAACTTCAGCCCTATCTGCCTCCCGCTCACGGAACCCGATGCAAAGGAGCTCGGAATGCAGTTGCCTACGAAGATCTGATCTATCTCATCGGTGATATCAACTCCGGGTGCGGTGAGGGCTGCCTTTGCCACATGGACTGCCACATCAAGCGGCTCCGTCTCCGAAAGGGATCCGAGGTACCTGCCAAAGGGACTGCGTTTGGCGCTCACGATCACATACGTTTCGGGCATTTGATCTCCTTATTTATTTCATCTCAGAAAGCCATGTCCTCTGGGCGTGGCCAGAGACGATTGCTCTGCCGGTCATGGTTTTTTCCTTCGCACGGAGTGATGGCCCGCCCTGGTGCGACTTGTTGAAAATACACAAATGCCCAGGTTATATTCTATAGCAGCAACCATTATTAGAATGGTCCCTTTATATAGGTCTGGGCCAGGGAGTATTGGATGAGTGGAGCATTGAAAACCATTGTAGTGGATATCCTCCATAAAACGGTCCATGAGAGACGGTGTTGGTGCGAGCTTCCTGCCTTTAAAACCCTTCCTTCAATTTCAGATCATTACTCCAACACTCCATTACTCCACAAACCCCGGGATCTGAGGGCACACATTTGGCCCCCTTTTATGGGCTCCACACAAAGCTATGTCCTCTGGGCGTGGATTCTTTACTGCGTCTCTCCCAACAGCTGATCCGCGAGCAAGGCCCTCTGGATGGGGGCTTGCTCTATCAGAAGCTCTAGGGCCTTTGCATCCCTGTAAAAACGCTCGATATGAGCTTCAGTCATATACCCATATCCTCCGAATATCTGAACGGCCTCATAGGCAGCCCGGTACGCCGCCCTTGTGGCGGACATCCTGGCCATAAGGGTTTCCCGGGTATCAGGCCTGCCACTGTCAAATGACCATGCAGCCTTGTAGGTGATGAGCCGTGCCATCTCAATGTCCACATAGGTAGCCGCGAGTTTGTTTCGTATGGCGCCGAAACTCACGATTGCCTTCCCGAACTGCCTCCGCTTTTTGCTATACGCCACGGCCCTATCCCATGCGCCTCGGGCAATCCCTATGCCCATGGCACCGGTTTCAATCCTCACCTCGGTGAAAAAATCCCGCAGCTGCTCGTCTCCGTCTTGGTCCCGGCCAACAATGGTCTCCTCAGAAACTATCACCCCGTCAAAGGTTACCCGGTCAACCGGGATCATTCTCATACCTACCTTATCCCCCATGCCCGAGACCGAGATGCCCTCTAATGAAGGTTCAAGCAGGAAATTCGACTGTGCATGAGGGGCATCAGAGCCGCTCCGGCATGCCACGATCATGTAGCTGGCCATAGCTCCAAGGGTAACGAAGCACTTTGCTCCATTGATCACGTATCCATGGTTGGTTGCTCGTGCCGCTGTCTCGATCGATGAGAAAGCGGGGGCTTCCTCTAAGACCGCGGCGGTGACAATGCCCTGACCCTGTGCAACCAGGGGAAGGATCACGGACTTTTGATCCTCTCTGCCATGTCTCAGGATCATTTCAGATCCGAACCCAGCCAGGGCCAAGGCCGTGCCCATGCCCGAGTCCTGCCTACAGAAGGACTCGATGATCAGGGAATGCTCCAGCAGCCCGCAGCCTTGCCCTCCCGTTTCTTCGGGAAATCGGGCGCCGAGGAATCCGAGTTCGCAGGCCTTTTTCCAGATGCTCACAGGAAACTGCTGCTTTGCGTCATGCTCCATCGCAATATCCGGGTCGAACTCTCCGAGGGCGAATTCCCTGGCTGCGGTTTGAATATCCCTTTGTTCCGTGGTGAGCTGAAAGTCCATCAGAGCCCCAATACCTTGGCGATAATCCTCTTCATGATCTCATTTGTTCCCGCATAGATGGGATGGGCCCTTACATCCCTGAAGAATCTCCCGACCTTGTAGTCCTCAAGGTAGCCATAATCACGGTATAGGTCCAGACAAAGGGAGGCCACCCTGTTGGCCATCTCCGCTGTCCACCATTTGGCCATCGACACCTTTTTGATCACATTTTCGCCCCCAAGGTGATCCCTGATGAGGCTGTTTAGAAAGGCGCGACCGATCTCCACGTCGGTGGCCATCTCAACTATCGTGGTCTGGCTCATTGAGCGTTCATTCCGTGTTTCACGGAAACCCTTGCGCTGTGAAAGAAACTCAAGGGTCATCTGAAGGACGGCCTCGGCTGATGCCTGGGACATGATAGCGCTTACCAGTCTCTCCTGCTGAAGCTTCTCCATCATGGAGTAAAAGCCCTTGCCCTCCTCACCCAGGAGGTTCGAGCAGGGTACCTGGCAGTCCCTGAATACGAGCTCTGCCGTATCCTGGCTATGCCAACCGGTTTTCTCAAGGTTTCTCCCCCTTGAGAATCCAGGTGATCCCTCTTCCACGCATATGAGGCTTATATCCTTATGGGGGGAACCGGATCCCTCTTTTGTCTTGCAGGCAACCACGACCAGGTTGGCGAGTATGCCGTTTGAGATATATATCTTCTCACCATTGATGATATAGGTATCTGCCTGCCTCACGGCAGTTGTCCTGATGGAGGAGAGATCAGAGCCCGCGTCCGGCTCGGTCATTGCTACGGCAAGGATAATATCACCGGACACGCACCCGGGGAGCCACCGTGCCTTCTGCGCATCGTTTCCGAAACCGTGTATATAGGGGGCCACTATGTCGCTGTGCAGTCCGGCCATAAGGCCGTGGACCCCGGCATAGGCCATCTCCTCTGTGATGATAAAGGAGTACTCAAGGCCAAGCCCTGCACCCCCGTACTTCTTCTCAACCCAGGGGCAGAGGTATCCATGCTCTCCCATGCTCTCCCATGCGCTTCTAGGAACAATACCCTCTTTTTCCCACTGATCGTAAAAAGGGAGTATCTCTCGTGAGAGGAAGGCCTTGAATACTTCCCTGTAAGCGTGATGTTTGTGTGTATCCAGGACGTCATGCATGGCTTATGTGCGAGGCAATTACGAGAGCCACCTTTTTCTTCTCTTGTAGTGCTTTACCTCCCGATAGCTCTTTCTCTTTCCGAGCCGGCTCAGGCCGAGGTAGAATTCCTTGATATCCTCATTCTCCTTTAGTGAAGCCGAGGGACCATCCAACACAATCCTGCCGTTCTCAATGACATAGGCGTGATCGGAGATCGAAAGGGCGGCAAAGGCATTCTGCTCCACGAGCAGGATGGAGGTGTTTTGCTGTTTGTTGATGAGTTCAATGATCCGAAAGATCTCCTTTGCCATGGTGGGGCTTAATCCCAGAGACGGCTCATCGAAAAGCATCAGCTTAGGCCTGGCCATTAAGCCCCTTGCTATGACCAACATCTGCCGCTCTCCCCCGGAAAGGTAGCCGCTTACCCTGTGCCGCATACTCGTTAGCCCAGGAAAATAGCGGTAGACATTGTCTATATCCTTTTTGACTCCACTCGTATCACTTCTGGAATAGGCCCCCACCACTATATTCTCCTCTACGGTCAGCTGCTCGAAAAGGGGCCGGCCCTCCATGACCTGAACGATGCCCAGTCTCACGATCTCCTCGAGGCTCTTTTGGTCGATTCTCTGGCCCTCGAACTCGATATTGCCATCGGTTACCTTTCCCAACTCGGTTTTTAGAAGGCCGGAGATCGCTTTCAGGGTAGAGGTCTTTCCTGCCCCATTGGCCCCTAAAAGGGCCACGTTTGCGCCTTTCGCTACGTCCAGTGAGACCCCTTTAAGGACCAATATCACATCGCTATAGATTACCTCGATGTTGTTAAGGGCTAGCATCGTCTACTTCTTCTTCGGTGGAGGAACGATCGTGAGGGTCGCGGTAGCGATCCTATCGGTATCAAGGCCAGTAGCATTGATCTGGTAGACGCCCGGGGGCAGAGGCCTGGCCTCTTTTAGGTTCGGCGTTAGCACAGGCGTCCAGCCCACCTGGAAGAGCCAGTTGAGGGTCGCGGTAGGAGCCATAGCAGCAGTGAAGTTTCCCTTCTCATCGGCAGTGGCAAAAGCAATTCCCACGGCATTCTCTCCCTCTTTGACCCCTTTCATCTTAAATCCCGGTGGAAGAATCATCTCTACAGAAATCATTTCCTTGGGTTGAAACCCCGAACCTTTGAAGGATATCGGTTTTCCGATCAGGGCCGGGGAGAGGAAGGTCTCGGCCGGGATGACATCGAGGGTCGCTGTCGGACCTGTTTTTGACGTAATGGTCTGGCATGAAAAAACACCCAATGCCAGCCCCGTGATCATAATAAGGCTAATTACCTTAGCATTTCTCATCTCTCGCCTCCTTTCCCTATTTTTCTCTTAAGGAACTGCAATGCAAAAAAGCAGGGAGATGTCTTTTTTTGTCATATGCCCTTTAAATAAAGGTGATTGCAAGGTCCCGAAAAACGGGATGAATTGCAACCAACCTATGCCGATAGTATGCGGATTTGATTCATCCCGTTTTTCGGCACAATTGTCAAAGCATAATAAGGGCATAGCAAAAAAAGACATCCCCCTGTTCCCTATATTCCTTGTTTCTCGGTACAGGGCATACAATAAAAAAGACATCTCCCTGTTCACCTCAGTTGTTCTTTTATGACTAAAATGTATGAAGGCTTACTGCATCGGGTGCCTTTCGCCAGTCAGTGATGGGCACGCTTTTACCGTCTTTCACCCTGTAGATTTTTATCTCCAGGCTCCCCCTTCTGGAAGAGGGAGAGTATGCGCATGGACCCTGCACATCGGCCCTGTCTAAGCCCGTGATCCTTTGATAGGCCTTGTACACCTCATCCGCATTGAGTTTCTTGTAGCCAACCGCTTTGAGGGCGGTCTTTACGCCTGCTACATAGGTCATTCCCCAAGACATTCCCATGCCATACACCTCGTTATACTTGTCAAGGGAGCCACGGTATTTCTTCCAGAGCTCGGTAGGAACCTTATTCATCATAGCATCAGTACCCCTCTGAAAGAATGATACAATCGCAGTCCCCTCCAGGGCATCTGCGTGAATGCCGATACCCAGGGCTGTGGGTCCCCAATAGCCATTCAAGAATTGAATCCTCTTGGTGAGTCCCAAGGCATAGGCATCCCTGATGACATTGGTCGGGGTCGGATCAACGCCGCCCGCATAGATGTAATCTGCCCCGCTCTCAGCGAGCCGGGTGAGATAGACGTCGTGTTTCAGGGTGCCTGGGGGAAAGAATTCGGGGGGAAGCATTTTGATTCCCCGTGATTCAGCATATTCTTTTCCTCCCCGGAGAGGCTCTCTGCCATAAGGGTTATCCCAGCTGAGATATCCCACTACCGGTGCCCCT
>Ga0315545_1001040_pt1 | contig 28312 bp, 27 predicted proteins | sample SalMarSW160210MG_FD_203096 | JGI IMG/M metagenome (GOLD analysis project Ga0315545, IMG submission 203096) | Salt marsh sediment microbial communities from the Plum Island Ecosystem LTER, Massachusetts, United States - Salt Marsh Sediment SW1602-10 ...
GACCTCCTCCAGCTTCCAGATATATTCGCGGACACTCAGTCCATTTGCTTTGAGGTCGAGAACGGGATAGCCGACCAGCTGTCCCGGCCCATGGTAGGTGATGCTGCCGCCGCGGCTGGTCCGCACGACCGGGATATTTTCCGGCGGGGCGATGATATCCTCTTCGCCCCGGAACCGCCCAATAGTATAAACGTGTGGATGCTGGAGCAATAAGACAGTGTCCGGAAGTATGCCCTCCGCCCTTTGCTGCCTTAACGTCTCCTGCTGGTTCAGGGCAAATTCATATGGAACCACGCCGAGATATTTTACGATGCATGATTTTTGGCGAGGCTGGTAAATATCAGGCATCTCTATCATTTCATTTTCCAGCGCAGGTCCGGTTTTCGGGCGGCCCTGACCTCGTCCAGCCTTCTTACGGGAGTACTGTGCGGCGCATTTTGCAGCAGCTCCGGGTTTTTTTCAGCTTCTCCGGCGATTTCAATCATGGCTTCGATGAAGGCATCGAGCGTCTCTTTGCTCTCCGTTTCGGTGGGCTCAATCATGATGGCCTCCTCAACCACCTGGGGGAAGTAAACGGTGGGTGGGTGGAAGCCGTAGTCAAGCAGGCGCTTGGCGATATCCAGCGTGGCAGCTCCCTTTGCTTTCTGTTTTTTGCCGGAGAGAACCACCTCATGCATGCAGGTGCGGTCATAGGGCAGGTGATAGTACGGTTTCAGTTTTTCTTTGAGGTAATTGGCATTGAGAACGGCGTTTTCGCTGACCTCTTTCAGGCCTTCGGCGCCAAGCGAGCGAATGTACGCATATGCCTTGACCATAACGCCGAAGTTCCCGCCGGCGGCGCCAAGGCGGCCGATTGATTTCGGAGGTTTGGCCAACTGGTAGCCTTCTTTACCCTTGGCTACGATGGGTGCCGGCAGAAAGTCGGACAAATTCTCCTTGACGCAGACCGGGCCGGAGCCGGGGCCGCCACCGCCATGCGGGGTGCTGAAGGTCTTGTGCAGGTTAAGCTGGACGCAGTCAAAGCCGAGGTCGCCGAACTTCACTTTTCCCAGCAGGGAGTTCAGATTGGCGCCGTCGCCGATGAGCAGCCCGCCTCTTTTATGGACTACGGCGCTTATCTCGGAAATCTGAGGGTCAAAGAGGCCGAGGGTGGTCGGCATGGTCAGGGTCAGGGCGGCGGCATCTTCATTCATCAGGCTGGCCAGACTTTTCAAGTCAAGGTTGCCATCGCCGTTCGACGGTATGGTATTCACCTCGAAGCCGCACATGGCGGCGGTGGCCGGGTTGGTGCCGTGAGCCGAGTCCGGCACCAGTATGCGGCGCCGGCGGTTCTCACCGCGTGAGTGGTGATAGGCTCTGACCATCAGCAGGCTGGCCAGTTCCCCCTGGGCTCCCGCCATCGGGGCCAGGCCGGTGGCATCCATGCCGGTGATTTCGGCGAGCATCTCCTGCAGTTCATACATAAGCTGCAGGGCACCGGGCACGGTATCCGCCGGCTGGCAGGGATGAATATCTTGAAATCCCGGAAATCGGGCGATGTCCTCATGCCATTTCGGGTTATACTTCATGGTGCAGCTGCCGAGCGGATAAAATCCGGTATCCACGCCGTAATTCATCCGGCTGAGGGAAGTGAAATATCTCACCAGCTCGGCTTCGCTGACCTCAGGAAGCGCCAGCTCCTGGCGCAGAAATTCTCGTGAAGGGAGTTCGGCGGCCGGTACATCCAGTTCGGGAAGCCGGCAGCCTGTTTTCCCCGGTTTGCTTATATCCGGCAGCAAATAGTGCTTATGCTTTTTCATAGCGCTCCCAGGACGGAGACAAGCCGGTCTATCTCCGGTCTCGAATTCATCTCGGTGACGCAGAGCAGCATGCCGTTATCTACCCGGTGGCTCACGTCAAGGCCGCCGATGATTTTTTCTTTTAGCAGCATCCGGTTTATCTTTTCCGGCGGCAAGGGGCACTGAATGACAAATTCCTTGAAAAAAGGTTGCTTGAAAGCCAGCGAATAGCCCTTGAGTTTATTTATAGCTTCAGCGGCATAGTGGGCCTTGTGATAGCATAGCTCGGCCACCCGGCGCAGCCCGCTTTTCCCCATGGCCGCCAGATACACCGTGGCGGCTAGCGCCACCAGCGCTTCGTTGGTGCAGATATTGGAGGTCGCCCGCTCCCTCCGTATGTGCTGCTCGCGGGTGGCCATGGTGAGCACGTAGCCGGCTTGCCCTTCAATATCGGTGGTACGGCCAACGACCCGGCCCGGCATCTGCCGCAGGTGCTCCCGGCGGCAGGTGAAGATGCCCAGACCGGGCCCGCCGAAGTGTAACGGGTTGCCCAGCGGCTGCCCCTCGGCGACGGCAATATCCGCGCCGCAGCTCCCCGGCGGTGTAAAAAGGCCGAGGGAAATCGGGTCGAAGATAACAACCAGCAGCGCCCCGGCACCGTGCGCAATCTCGGCATAACGCTTTAACTCTTCGAAGTAACCGAAGAAATTGGGCTGCTGCACGACCAGACAGGCGTAATCGCTGGAAAATTCCTTAAAATCCGGTCTCAGCTCTTTTATGGCTATATTCTGACCGCTGCCATAAGTGCCGATGACTTCACGGTATCCGGGATTTACCGTGGACAGCACGGCCACCTCTTTTTTACCGGCGATGCGGCAGGCCATGAGGGCCGCCTCGGCGGCCGCCGAGCTGCCATCGTACAGGCCGGCGTTGCTGATTTCCATCCCGGCAAGCTGGCAGACCAGCGACTGGTACTCATATATAGACTGCAGGATTCCCTGGCTGGCTTCGGCCTGATAGGGAGTGTAGGCAGTGTAGAACTCGCTGCGCCCGGTGATGTGGCCGACAACGCCGGGGACAAAGTGGCGATAGCGGCCTGCCCCAAGAAAACAGGCGTATTCATCCAGGCTGGCATTCCGGCGCGAGAGATTGCGTAATTCCTCCTTGAGCTCCAGCTCGGTGAGGGGTGGCGGCAGGTCAAACGGGACATCGCGAAAATGCGCGGGAACATCCTGAAAAAGCTCGGCAATGGAGCCAGCGCCGATATCACGCAGCATGGCGGCGCGGTCATGGTCAGTATTTGGAATATATGGTGAAGGCATTGAATCGCGGAACCTCCCGTCTATTCTGACGCTTCCGGCGACAGCCCGGCGACGAACTCCCGGTACTGGGCACTGCTCAACAGTGCCTCCAGCTCTGCCGGCTGACTCAAGTCAATCCTTATCAGCCAGCCGTCCCCGTAAGGGTCTCTATTCACGATTGCCGGGTCATCAAGCACAGCCTGATTTCTTTCCAGCACTTTTCCGCTGGCCGGGGAGAGAAGGTCTGATACCGCCTTTACCGTTTCGATCTCCCCCATCTTCTCAAACTGCTTCACCCGGGCACCGGGTTCGGGCAAATCCACGAAAACTACGTCGCCAAGCTGGGACTGGGCGTAATCAGTTATCCCGATTCTCGCCTTGCCCTGAGGTTCGGGGCAGAGCCACTCGTGCTCCTGCGTATACCGGTACCCTTCTGGGTCCATCTCCTTCTCCGTCTCCGATTCATTCAGTTCGCCCCCAAACAAAAAGGGACTAATCTACATTATTATAAATAGACCAGCCCCCCTGTCCTTTTACCTGAGAGATAGCCCGCTTATCACGGGTTGCCCCTTCGGTGGCCCCGGAACCAGGGTCTCTCCAGAGGTGTTCTTTATGGCAGTCCTTTTGCCTGAGAGTTTCATGGCATTGGGGTCTGTCCCGCGGCCACTTTCCCCTTCGGCTCCCCTGCGGGTATCTCCTGCCTTTACGTGATGCAGACTAGCATATCTTATAGGCACTGTCAAGACCTGTCCGGATGACAGTGGAAAGCTGGCGTTTTTGACATAAAGATTCGATTTGTGTAGCATTATGTTGACGGACGGAATGACATTCCGTTTGGATAGCAGGAAAGAGGCGTTTTATGAGGATTCTCGTTGCCGACCCGATAGCGGCAAAAGGTATTGATATGCTGCGGCAGCACGCCGGGGTTGATGTTAAAAAGGGTATCAAGCCGGCCGAATTGCGGTCGATAATCGGAGATTATGATGCCCTGGTGGTGCGCAGCCAGACGAAGGTTACCGCCGATATTATCGAGGCTGCGGGGAAGCTGCAGATCATCGGCCGGGCGGGGGTGGGGGTGGATAACATCGATGTGGACGCGGCCACCCGCCGCGGCATCGTGGTGGTCAATTCGCCGGAGGGCAACATTGTCTCCACCGCCGAGCATACCATTGCCATGCTGCTGGCCCTGGCACGCCGCATCCCTCAGGCACATGGCCTTCTCCATGCCGGGGTATGGAGTCACGAGTTCAAGGGAGCTGAGATTCGCAACAAAGTGCTGGGCATCATCGGTCTGGGACGCGTGGGAACCGAGGTGGCTGAGATGGCCAAGGGGCTGCGCATGGAGGTCATCGCCTATGACCCGATGGTCTCGGAGAGCCGGGCGGAAAGACTGGGTGTGCAGCTTGTGAAGATGGAAACGCTGCTGAAAACGGCCGATTTCATCACCGTGCATGTGCCGCTCAACACCAGCACCAGGGGTTTAATCGGGAGCAGCGAGCTCAAGCTGGTCAAACCTGAGGCAATGCTGGTCAACTGCGCACGGGGTGGCGTGGTGGATGAAACGGCACTCTATGAGGCGTTAAATCAAGGGAGACTGGCCGGGGCCGCGGTCGATGTCTTCAGCAAGGAGCCGGCGCAGGACAATATACTGCTCCAGAGCGATAAGGTAATCGCCACTCCGCATCTGGCGGCGTCAACGCTGGAGGCAGAGGCCAGCGCCAGCATTGACATCGCGGAACAGGTGGTCGCCGTTCTTCAAGGGTATCCGCCCAAGTCGCCGGTCAACGCACCGATGATTCCGGCAGAAGCCATGGCCATACTCGGGCCTTATATGCCGGTCGGGACGACCATAGGCAGAATTGCCGTGCAGTTGCTGGAGGGGCATCCCAACTCGCTGACCATTCGCTACCAGGGCGATATCGCCCGGGAAGATACCAACCCGATAAAGGTGGCGGTGCTGGCCGGCCTGCTGGAAGGTCTTACCGAAGAGCGGGTGAATACGGTCAATGCCGATATCATCGCTGAGGGCCGCGGCTTAAGCGTCACCGAGCAGAAAGAGGCTACCTGCGAGAATTACGCCAATATGCTGACGGTGGAGGTCAACACCAAAGCGGGAAAGACGCTTGTGGCCGGGTCATCACTTCGCGGGCGCACTCACCTGACGCGGATTGACGACTACTGGCTGGAGATAGAGCCAACGGGCAGCTACATGGTATTCACCGAACACAAAGACCGTCCTGGAATGATTGGAGTGGTGGGTACCATTATCGGCAATGCCGATATCAATATCAGCCAGATGCAGGTCAGCCGTGGAGTGCACCGCGGCGGCGGCGCGATGATGGTGTTCTGCCTGGACGACCCGATGACTGAAGAGTGCTACCAGCAGATGCGCGCCATTCCGGACATGTACAAAGTGCTCATTGTAAAACTCAACAAGTAACGGATAAATACCCGGTGGCATGTTTGTAAATCAGAACCGCTTTATATTAAACTTGATAAATTAGGTCAACAGTAAGAAATGCTCAGGTCAGAAAGGAGGCAGATGGAGTGAAAGGGTCGACGGTAAACCGGGCGCAGGTCGGTGTGGACAAGCTGGTCGCCACGGCCAAGGAATACATATGGCCAGCTTTCGGCAGGGACTCCACCTTTTTCGACCTCCCTTTATCCCTTATCCGTGCCGGGGAGGGGAATTATGTCATCGACAGTTTCGGCAACCGTCTGCTGGAGACGAACTCCTGCGGTGCAGCGGCTTCCCTCGGCTTCAATCATCCGGCGCTCATGGCGGCGATGAGGCAGCAGATGGAGAAGATAGTCGTTACCACCCCCAATCTGTTTGCCCCCACGGAGCCGGTGGTCTGGCTTTCGGAGAAGCTGGCTCAGATATCGCCCGGCAGCTTGAAATATACCATCTACAGCAGCAATGGCAGCGATGCCAACGAGACCGCGCTCAAGATTGCCCGTCACTACTGGAAGATGATGGGCAGGGGTACGAAGTACAAGGTCATCCACCGCTACCCTGGCGACTACCATGGCATGAGCCTGAGCACTTCCAGTGCCAGCGGCCATATCTTCCGGCGGGTCCCGTTTGAGCCGCTCATGGCCGGTTTCGTTGCCATCCATGCCCCGAACTGCTATCGCTGCCCGTATAACCTGACCTATCCGGAGTGCGACCTGCTGTGCGCCGAGGAGCTGCGCAAGGTTATCGAGTTTGAAGACCCGTCGACAGTAGCCTGTTTCGTTACCGAGTCAACCAATACCGGGCTAGGGGTCATTCCGCCGCCTCCGGGATATATGAAGCGTGTTCGAGAGATATGTGACCAGTATGAGATTCTGCTCATCTGCGATGAGGTAATCACCGGGTTCGCCCGCAGCGGCTTCTGGTTTGAGTGCGAGAAGCACGGCATTGTGCCCGATATGCTGGCGCTAGGCAAGAACCTGGCATGGGGATGCGGTCCGCTGGCGGGCACGCACGTGAAGAGCGAGATTGCCGAGGTCTTCACCGGTAAAAACACACTTCAGCATGGCTACACCTTCGGCGGTACCGGTTACCTGGCCGCCGCGGGACTGGCCGGCATCGAGTACGTGGAGGAGCACAACCTGCTGGCCCGGGCCAGGGAAATCGGCGACATCATGGCCAGGGAACTCGGTGCCATCCAGAAGAAGTCGGCCATAGTGGGTGATGTCCGCGCCAACGCCGGCCTGATTGCGGTTGAGCTGGTTAAAGATAGGGCCACCAAGGAGCTGTTCCCCGACCGCGCTGCCGTGGCCGGCGTTATCGGCAGGGTAGGCCGTGAGAACGGGGTGCTTTTCAACTGCTCAACCTGGTACGGCGATATCCTCTGGATGATGGTCTCGCTGACCATGAGCAATGATGAGCTCGGCATGATTGTCAGCGCCCTTGATAAAGCGGTCGCCGCGGTGGAGAAGCAGTTCGCCTAAACGGTTTTACCCGAAGAATAGAATGGCTTCTCTGGTCCAGAGTTGAATAACGCTCAGGTCTCTTTGTCTTCGTTCTGGCGTTTCTTCACCAGCAGCCGCTGCTGGGTAGAGATTATCTGCCTTAGAGATTGAATGCGGTCTCTGATATCTTTGGCTACGGCCTCATCATCGAGCAGCTGCTTCAGCTTCGACTGGTCAAGGCCGGTCACCCTTTCCCATAGGCCCTCTGTCTCAAGGAAGGCCCTGACCTCCTCTTCTTTGAAACCGGCGATATCCACGGGCTGGTAGGTGATTTCGCTCTCCGGTCCGTAGAGGCGGCTCACCTCCTCCGCCTGGCAGTAAGCGATTATTTCCTGCCGCAGCGTCTCCAGTTCCTTCTGGAGAGCCTTGATTTGCGCCTGAAGCGATGCGTACCGCTCTACAGCATCGCCTCCGATAGCCGTAGGCCCGGCTCCGGCGACGGCTGTTTCGGCCGTTTCTCCACTGTACAGATGGCGGTAGTACGGGCAGTATTCCGGGAAATCGCAGGGGCAGAACTCATTCTCTCTGGCCGGAAAAATCTGGCGGTTTACTTTATCAGCGACGTCGAGGACCAGTTGCTTGGCATCGTTGAGCTGTGCGGGCCCGCGACCGGAACAGCTCACGGGCGTGTTCGACCTCATGTGGTAAAGGGTCAGCTTTTCCACCGGAAGCTGCCAGAGCTGCTCGGCGGCGAGCTGGTAAAGGGTCAACTGGAGGTCTTTCTCCAGGTCGTCAATGGTGAACAGCTCCCGGCTTGTTTTGTAGTCAACGATGGATAAGCCGCCGCTTTCCAGCTTGTCCACACGGTCGATGTATCCCCTCAGCTTCACGCCGCCGATGTCGATGTAGAACAGCTTCTCCACGGCCAGCGGCATCTGGAAATGGCGGCTGTGGATTTCCCAGAACGTGGTCAGCATCTCTCTGCCATAGGCTTTATAGTTCTCCTCTTCTTCGGCGGACTCGTAGCCTTCAGAGAGCCAGTTCTCCTCATAGAACTGGAGCAGCGCTTCAAGGGCGGGTGGCGGCGGAACGCGCACGCGGAAGAAGTGCTCGGCGCACAGATGCATGGTTGAGCCGAAGCTGAAATACCACTTGTCTTTTGACCTCAGGCCATCGATATATTGCAGCCGGTAGCAGAGAGGGCACGTTTGATACAGATTGATTTTCGAAAAACTGAGCGGCTTGATTTCTCTCTCCCTTTATTACTGTTGTGAAACAGGGTTCTCCCTAAAATTATAGAACTGAAATGGCCGCTTGTCCACGAGCCTTGAGAATAAGATGAATTCCGTTAGACATATGCCGGCGACCAGTGTAAAATTTTAATCATGGAGAACGTACCGATTGCCGTTGCCTTTACTGCTGGGCTTTTATCCTTTTTGTCGCCCTGTGTGTTACCGCTGGTGCCGGTCTATCTGGCCAGCCTGGTCGGGCCGGAGCTTTTCAATGCGGGAAAAACCGGCATGCGCCTGCCGACGTTTCTCCACTCCCTCAGCTTTGTCCTGGGCTTTTCGCTGGTTTTCACCACCATGGGGGCCATTGCCGGGCTGACCGGATTTGCCATCAACCCGGCCCTCTCTCTGCTTAACAAAATTTCCGGCGGCTTCTTAATAGCGTTTGGCATTTTTCTGCTGGCGGCTCTTAAAGTGCCGTGGCTCAATTACGAAAGGCGCTTGAACCCTTCGCTGGGAAACACCACGGGCTATCTCCGCTCCTTTCTCATCGGGGCTTCTTTCTCCCTGGCCTGGACCGCCTGCGTGGGCCCGATACTCGGTGCCATTCTGGCGCTCGCCCTGAATACGGCCACCGCCTGGTACGGGGCGTATCTTCTGGCGATTTATTCTCTGGGGCTGGGGCTTCCCTTCCTGGTCATAGGTCTGGCTTTCGACTCGTTTGCCCCGGTCTTGAGAAAAATACAGCGTTATACCAGGATAATACACGCGACCAGCGGCCTGCTTCTGATTATTATCGGCGTTCTGGTCCTGACCAATCAGATACACTGGTTCTCCGCGCTCGCAGCGTGAGTTTATTTTAAGAGGTGATTATGAAGAGGGTATTGAATATAATTGCGGTCTTGCTGGTTGTATCTGCGGCCTTCTCCGGTGTCCTGATGGCTGGCTGTACGGGTTCAGCCTCAGAACACGGACCGGAGATAGGTAAGCTGGCGCCAGACTTCACCTTAAACAGGCTGGATGGGCAGGAGGTGTCGCTCAGCAGCTTTCGCGGCAGACCGGTGTTGCTCAATTTCTGGGCCACCTGGTGTGGCCCGTGCCGTATAGAGATGCCATTACTGCAGGGGGTATACGAGAAATGGGCTGGCACGGGGCTGGTGCTGCTGGCGGTGAACCTGCAGGAAGGCCCGTCTGAGGTGAAGGAATTTGTGGAAAGCGCTGGCTACACTTTCCCGGTATTGCTGTCACCGGGTAATGATGTCCCCCTTGCGTATAACATACGAGGCATACCGGCCACGTTTTTTGTTGATGCTGACGGTGTCATACGCGATGTGAAAATTGGCGCTTTTTTTAACGTGGGGGAGATTGAATCAAAACTGGTCAAAATCATGCCGTAATTGATATAATGAAGAGCGGAGGTCCAGAATGGACGATGTTCTGAATGAAGCCTACGGGATAGTCCAGTGCAAAGAGTGCCCCTGGTACAAGTCCTGCGTGGCGCCAATGCGTTTCACCGCCGAAGACATACGCCGGCAGCTGGAATCGGCGCCGGGGATAAACGTTTCTCAGCCCGCTGACCTGGGCATGCAGAATCTATTATCCAGCATGGCCACGGCGGCGCAGAACTCTCTGCTTGAAGGCTGCCCCGTCTTTATCGCCCGCCTGCGTAACAACCCCAAGCTGGCGCAACGCCTGAAAGAAATCATGCAGAAGTGGGGCGAGGAAGAGTCGCAATCTCAATAAACTCGATGTAACCCACATGTCATAACCCTGTTGGGCAGGGCTCTTTTTCCCGATTGAAAAACCGTGTCTGTCAGTGTAGAATGGCAGAAAACCACCAGCATTCGTTTAGCCGGAGAGTTGGAATAGCATAGAATGAGCAATTCCAGGCTTGATGAACTCTGTATCAACACGATACGGTTTCTGGCCGTTGATTCGGTGCAGAAGGCCAATTCCGGCCATCCCGGAGCTCCCCTGGGTGTGGCGCCAATGGCCTATGTGTTATGGGACCGGTTTCTCAGGCATAACCCGAAGGCTCCAGAGTGGCCGGACCGTGACCGATTCATTCTCTCCTGCGGACACGCATCGGCGATGCTCTATGCGCTTTTATACCTGACCGGCTATGACCTGTCGCTGGACGACCTCAAGCAGTTCCGCCAGTGGGGGAGCAGGACGCCCGGCCACCCCGAATACAGGGTTGTTCCCGGCCTCGAGGTGACCACCGGACCGCTCGGGCAGGGGTTCGCCAATGGCGTGGGTATGGCCGTGGCCGAGCGCTGGCTGGCGGCGAATTACAACCAGCCGGGCCATGAAATTATCGGCCATTATACCTATGCCATCGTCTCTGATGGCGACCTTGAGGAGGGTGTCTCTTCAGAAGCGGCTTCAATTGCCGGGAACCTGCGTCTGGGCAAGCTCATCTACCTCTATGATGACAACGGCATTTCCATTGAAGGCAGGACCGATATCACCTTCACCGAGGATATTGCCAAACGGTTTCAGGCCTATGGATGGCAGGTTATCGGGCCGGTCGACGGCTTTGACATTATCAGTGTGGAAAGCGCGATAAAAGAAGCCCGGGCAGAAAAGGAACGTCCCAGCCTGATTATCTGCCGGACAATCATTGGCTATGGCAGCCCGAACAAGGCGGGCAAAGCCTCGGCTCACGGTGAACCGCTGGGTGAGGACGAGGTGCAACTGACCAAGAAGCAGCTGGGCTGGAATTACGGAGAGCCTTTCACCGTGCCCCCGGAGGCGCTGGAGCACCTGAGGAAAGCGCAGAAGAGAGGCAGAAAGCAGCAGGACGAATGGCAGCAAAAGCTGGCGGCATACCGTCAGGCGTATCCTGGTGAGGCACGTCGGCTGGAAGAAGACCTGCGGGGCGACCTGCCGGCAGGCTGGGATAGTGGCCTGGATGATTTATTCAAGCAAGAGACCAGGCCGCTCGCCACCCGGTCGGCCTCAGGGGTGGTAATGAATGCCCTGGCGCTCAGAATCTGTTCTCTGGTGGGCGGCTCGGCGGACCTGGCCCCGTCAACCAAGACGGGCCTGAAGGATGGCGGTGATTACAGCTCCGATGATTACCGTGCCCGAAACCTGCACTTTGGCGTCAGGGAGCATGCCATGGGTGCTATCGCCAGCGGTATGGCGCGGCACGGAGGCATTATACCGTACACGGGAACGTTTCTCGTCTTCTACGACTATATGCGGCCGCCGGTGCGTCTGGCGGCGATGATGGGCCTCCGGGTGATATATATTTTCTCCCATGACTCGGTCGGGCTGGGAGAGGATGGGCCGACCCACCAGCCCATAGAGCAGCTCATTGGACTGAGGTCGGTTCCCAACCTGGTGACCATCCGCCCCGCTGATGCCACCGAGACCGTGGAGGCGTGGAAGATAGCCCTGCAACGGCGCGATGGCCCGACGGCGCTGGTGCTCAGCCGCCAGAACCTTCCGGTGCTTGACCGCGATAACCTGGCGCCGGCCAGCGGTGTGCAGCGGGGCGGTTATGTGCTCTGGGACGCGGCGGCGACGCCCGATGTAATTATTATGGGCACCGGCTCGGAAGTGCATATCGCGCTGGAGGCCGGGGAGCTATTGCAGGCGAGGGGCATCCAGGCCCGTATCGTGTCGCTGCCGTCCTGGGAATTATTTGATGTCCAGCCAGATGAATACCGTGAAAAAGTATTGCCAAAGAACATAAAGGCCCGGATATCCATCGAGGCCGGCAGCCCGCTGGGATGGGAACGCTATGTGGGCGATAAAGGGGTTATTATCGGGATTTCTCATTTCGGGTCTTCTGCCCCGGGCAAGGTAATCTATGAAAAGCTGGGCCTGACGGCCCAGCGCGTGGCTGATGAAGCCGCGAATCTTCTGCGAGGAGGCGAGAAATGACGCTGCGAGTTGCCATAGGTGCCGACCACGGCGGTTTTCCCCTTAAAGCCGAGTTAGTACCCTGGCTGCGGGAAAACGGGTATGAAGTGCTGGACCTGGGTGCCGAGACGCTCATTCCGACCGATGATTATCCTGATTATGCGCTGGCCGTTGCTGAGGCGGTAGCTTCAGGAAAAGCGGAGAGAGGCATCATCATCTGCGGCAGCGGTATCGGCGCCTGCATCGTGGCCAATAAAGTGCCGGGGGTGCGGGCCTGCCCCTGTCACGATACCTATTCGGCGCACCAGGGCGTGGAGCACGACGATATGAATGTTCTCTGCCTCGGCGCAAGGGTAGTGGGAGGAGCACTGGCCAGGGAACTGGTCGACGCTTTTCTGAAAGCCGGGTTTTTGAGTGAGGAGCGCTTCCAGCGACGGCTGCAGAAAGTGCTGGATATTGAATCGCGAAACATGCTCAGGAAGAAAGGTGGCTAAGAGGGAGTTTGCGATAATGGATTTCCCGCGTATTAAAGAAACGCTCGATGATTTCAAACGAAAAGATATGGTGGCACGCATCTGGCGGAAGGACTACACGGTATGGAAGCCGGAGCCAAAGGAGATAGCCAATCGACTTGGCTGGCTGGCCCTTCCCGAAACGATGAAGGAGAAGGTGCCGGAAATAAAGTCGTTTGCCGGGGAAGTACGCAGTGCCGGATACAGACATGTCGTGCTTCTTGGCATGGGTGGTGCCAGCCTGGGCGCGGGGGTATTGCACGATACTCTGGGTGGTGCCCGGGGCTATCCGGATTTTAGGGTGCTGGACTCCACCGTGCCGGACTGGGTGGCAGCGGTTACGGAAGCTATCGACCCGGCGCATACCATATTTCTGGTTTCATCAAAGTCAGGCGGCACCATTGAGACGAGCACCTTTTACCGATACTTCCGCGGGCTAGTTGAGCAGCAGGTGGGAAAAGAGCGTGCCGGGGGGAACTTTGTCGCCATCACCGACGCCGGGTCATCGCTGGCCAAACTTGCCGAAGAAACGGGGTTCCGCCGTGCCTTCCTGAATCCGGAGGACGTGGGTGGACGCTACTCGGTGCTGTCATACTTCGGGCTGTTGCCGGCGGCGCTGGCAGGGATTGACATAATGTCTATCCTCGAGCGTGCCGGCGAGATGAGGCGTCAGTGTGCCGCCGATGTACCGCCTCAAGAGAATGCCGGGGCCTGGCTCGGCGCATTGATTGGCACCTGTGCCCGGGAGGGAAGGGATAAGCTGACTCTGGTTGCTTCGCCTTCTATCGGCAGCTTCGGGCTGTGGCTGGAACAACTGATTGCCGAGAGCACGGGTAAGGAGGGTACCGGGATTATTCCGGTCGTAGGTGAGCCATTCACCGCGCCCGAACACTACGGGGATGACCGCCTTTTCATTTACCTGCGCCTCCAGGATGATGATAACGATGAGATTGACCGGGCCGTAGAACGTATCAAGTCTTCGGGGCAGGAAGTTATCGCTCTGGAACTCAAAGATAAGCAGGATATCGGCGCCGAATTTTTCCGCTGGGAGTTTGCCACCGCTGTGGCCGGCGCTATACTGGGCATAAATCCATTTGACCAGCCCAACGTGCAGATGGCCAAGGATGCCACCAGCCGGGTCCTGCAGGGGTTCCAGAACACCGGCCGTCTGCCAGGACTGGAAGTCTCTGGCTCACTTGATGGGTTGCTTGCAGAAGCCAGGCAGGGCGATTATCTGGCGATTATGGCTTACACCGGGCAGATGCCGGAGCTGGAAAAGGCGTGTGCTGAATTGCGTCGTAAGGCGATGGAGAAGCATCATATCGCCACCACCGCCGGCTACGGGCCGCGTTTACTGCACTCCACCGGGCAGCTGCACAAGGGAGGCCCCAACACGGGGCTTTTCCTTCAAGTAACCATGGCGCATCAGCATAAGATACCTATTCCCGGTGCGCCATATATGTTTGATACTCTGGCGGATGCACAGGCACTTGGCGACCTTCAGACCCTGCTGTCGCTGAAGAGGCGTGTGGTCAGGGTTCATCTTGATTCCGGGGATACGGCCGCTTTCGTTAAAATGGTATCTGGCTTAAGCTAAACGGAGAAATAAGAAGATACCCGACTGACTATCGGCTCGGCTGAACCAGAGACTGCAGGCGGCGGTAGCTTTCCGCAGGGTCCGGCTGCAAAAAGACGGCACTGCCCACGCAGATATAATCGACCCCGGTGCTGGCGATTTCGCTGATATTGCTCTCCTTGATGCCGCCGTCAACGCCGATTTCAATTCCAGGCCGGATGCTTCGCAGTTCCGCTACCTTGTCCATCACCTCGGGGATGAACTTGCTGCCGTAAAAGCCCGGCGTTACGGTAAGGAGAAGAACGCTGTCAACTTCATTGATATAGGGCGCCGTGGCGGACACGGGGGTTTCGGGGTTGATGGCCAGTCCGACATCTAGTCCCAGGTTTCTGATTTGAGAAATAACCTCATGCGGGGAAGCCGTGGCTTCGTGGTGGAATACAATCTTGCTGGCACCGGCTTTCTTGAAGCCCTCACCGTGCTTTTCAGGGTGCGCAACCATCAGGTGGGCTTCCCATTTCAGCTTGATAGATAGGCCGGCAATCTGTTCCCAGGTAACGCTCCGCGAGGGAACAAAATGACCATCCATAATATCAACCTGAACGTAATCGGTGAAGCTTTCTGCCTGACGTACCATCTTCTCCAGGGCGGAAGGGTCATCGGTGAGAATGGCCGGCACTACTCTTGCGTTTTTGCTCATGATGGACTCGATTATCAATTGTAGGTTTCGTGGAGATACAGTGTCAAGTATCAAGATTGGACGGAATTATCCGGTTGTTTATCTGGTTAAAAAATTGGGGGCACTAAAAAGTGCCCCCGTTGGTTGCTTTTTCATCTCGAACTCGACTCACTTCCGGTTACCACCGCCGGATGTGGTCTCTCTTCTCTGAGACTGACCTCTACATCACTAACTCGAGCCGGGTTCGAGGTCTGTCCGCCCTGCCCTGGGGGCAGGGCATCACCCGTCCACCTGCCATACCCCGAAGAGCCCATGAAGCCTCACAGCATCACCTCCTCCAAATTAAGATTCGGGAGCCACGAGCTTCTATATACTATTTAATAATAATTCGGCCTCATTGTCAATATATTTCCGGCGTCCCTATTGACAATGTCTCCTTTCCCGTGTAAAATCTTGAGCTACAGGATCTATTTTATGTATACCCAAATTCCGCACTTTCGGTAGCATAAAATCACGGTTGCTCGTGAGGAAGGAGGTGCCTATCTGCTGCAGCTCTCAAGTTCTTTTGCCCAACGATTATCTTCGAGAAAGGAGGTCACTTAATTGGCTGAAGTAACTAGGGAAAGATGGACCAGTCGAGCACCGTTTATATTTGCTGCCATAGGTTCGGCAATCGGTCTGGGTAATGTCTGGCGCTTCCCTTATATGACCTACGAGTATGGTGGCGGTACCTTTCTGATTCCGTATGTCATCGGCCTCATCGTTATGGGCATTCCCTGGATGATAATGGAATTTGGCATGGGCCGTTATTTCCAGAAAGGTGCGCCGGGAGTATTCGAAGGTATCGGGAAAAAGTGGGAGTGGCTGGGCTGGTGGCCGGTCTGGGTTGCCTTCATGATTGTGACCTATTACACGGTGGTTATTGCCTGGTCACTGCGTTTTGCCATCAGTTCGCTTACCGTGGCCTGGGGTCTGGGGCAGGCGGGTGCTGAGGGTGCCGGCGATTTCTTCTTCGGCACCGTTTTACAACTTTCAGATGGCCCAACTGTTCTCGGCCCTCCGGTGTGGTTCATACTTGGCCTGCTGGCATTTGTCTGGCTGGTCATTTTCTTGATTATGTTCCGGGGCGCCCGGGTAATAGGCAAGGTTTCCATATTTTTAGTAATCCTGCCCTGGCTGCTGCTGGTCGTACTGTTCATCAGGGGAGTCACCCTGCCCGGTGCCATTGACGGCCTGAATTACTACCTGGCTCCTGACTTCGCGGTTCTGGGCGATATGGAGGTATGGTTTGCCGCCTTTAGCCAGATCGCCTTTACCCTATCTCTGGGTATGGCAGGCATGTTCGCCTACGGTAGCTTCATCGCCAAGAGAGCCGATGTTAACAACAGTGCTGTCATTACCTCACTCTCTGACGCAGCCACTGCTTTCTTCGCCGGCTTTGCTGTCTTCAGCACCGTTGGCTTTATCATGCAGGCCCTGAATATACCCGTTGGCGAGGTCAGCGCTTCAGGTCTGGGTCTGGCGTTTGTCACCTATCCGGTAGCTGTTTCCATGATGCCCGGTGCCAACGCTCTGGTGGGCGTGCTCTTCTTCCTCTGCCTGTTCTTCCTGGGCACAACCTCGGCTTATTTCCTTGCCTATGGCGGCGTTGCCGTACCGCTCATGGATAAGTTCGGCCTGAGCCGGATAAAAGCTACTCTGATTGTCACCATTGTTGCCTTTCTGGTCGGCATCCTATTCACCACCCAGGGCGGCCTGTACTGGCTGGATATGGTTGACCGCGCTGCATCCTTCTATGGTCTGCTGATAACCGGTGCCCTGGCCTGTCTCGTCGTCGGCTGGGTATTCGGCCCCGGGAAGATTAGAGAGCATACCAACGAGACTTCAGATATCAGAGTCGGTGCCTGGTGGGACTGGCTGATAAGAATAGTAGTTCCTGCCGGACTTATTTTTGTGATGGTCGTCGGTGGCTTCATGAAGGACCTTAAAGAGCAGTATAGCGGCTACGAGGTTGGAGCGCTTGGTGGCTCGGACATCATATGGATTTTACTCGGTGTAACCCTGATATTCAGCATTTTGCTGTCACTGATAAAGACCAAAACGGCTGGAGGGGGTGAGTAGAAAATGCTAACCGGAGCTATCGTGTCCACCATTGTTATCTGGCTGATATTGCTTGGTGGTCTGGGCTTTTGCATCTCCCGTATCGGCAGAGGAGGAGAGTGGGAGGACTAGAATAACCTCCACGTGCCGAAAAATCGGGAAGCGGAGCGAAAAATGTAGCCGCCCTGCCATTGAGGTGGGGCGGCTCTTTTTATCAGTCTTCGGCTCGCATTAGAAGTAGTCTTCGGCGTTATCCCTGGGATAAAAGCCCAGCTTTTCCCTGGTCTCGGTCAGGTCAAAGAAACGGCGGTCATTGTTGCTGATGGCGTAGGCCAGCAGAAAATCGGCATTGACCGCGAGGGCTCGGGAAAATGCCTCCACGCAGTCCCTCTTGCTCAGGAATAAAGCCCGCGCATGGTCCTCTCTTTCCGTGCCTTTCCAGATTGAGGGGTCATCCTGAGGGAACGTCGACCCGATGCGCAGGGAGATGAACTGAATGCCGTATCTGCGTGAGTAGTACCAGCCCATGTTTTCCCCGAAGAGCTTGGAGATGCCGTAATACGAATCAGGGGCCGGCGGGTCGCTCAGTTTCACGAATCCCATGGTCGGGACAAAAAACCGGTCAAGGGTCAGAGGAGTTCTGCCAGCGTAGTCATGCTGGGTGTGATTGGTGCTGGCGAAGACGATTTTCAGAACGCCGGCCCGTTGCGCCTCCTCAAACACGTTGTAGGTGGCGATGATGTTATTGTGGAGAACGCTCTCCCATCTGGACTCGGTCGATGGGTCGGCGGCGAGGTGAACCACCGCATCAAGCCCCTCAAATATGCCCTGTACCTGCTCTGCTCTGGCAAAGTCCGCCTGTACCGTTTTATGCTTGCCGGCAAGGTCAGCCTTTATCTCGCGCCGGTTGTAAAATAAGGTAAGCCTGTAGCGGTCAGGGAGCCCTTCCGCCAGCGTGGTGCCGATGTGACCGGAGGCTCCGGTGATGCCGACGTTTACAATCTTTCGGTCTGGCATGGTTATGCTCCATCCGTCTATTCTGCCGGGTTCAGAGTGCGCCGCTTATTTAGGTTAGCCATCACCCATTTGCCCCACTCCTCGATACCGTCACCGGTAAGCCCGGAGACGGCGAAAAGGGCTGCCTGCTGATTGAGGCCCTTGAAAACGCGGGTGAAAGCTTCTAGGTCGAACCAGACATGTGGCAGCAGGTCGGTCTTGTTCACCACCAGCGCGTTGGCCTGGGTAAAGAGCAGGGGGTACTTGTGCGGCTTATCATCGCCCTCGGGCGTGCTGAGAATGACCACCCTGAGAGATTCGCCGAGGTCAAAGCCGCCGGGGCAGATGAGGTTGCCCACGTTTTCAATGAAGAGAATATCGATGTCATCAAGGTCAAGGTTGGGCAATGCCGAATTCACCATGCTCGCATCCAGGTGGCAGGCACCGCCGGTATTTATCTGAATTGCGGCGATTCCGGCCCGATTTAATTTCTCGGCGTCAATGCTGGAGCTGACGTCTCCCTCAATTACGGCAATGCGGGCCTTGCTTTTAAGTTCCTCGACCGTCCGCAAAATAAGGGTTGTTTTTCCGGAACCCGGTGAGGACATAAGGTTGATGGTCATGATGCGCTTGCTGGCGAGCAGCTTTCGGTTCTGCTCTGCAATCTGGCTGTTGGCACTCAGAATGTCTTTCAGTACTTTGATTTCCATTACTCCACCTCAATGCTCTCGACATAAAGTTCATTGCCGCCGGTGATTTCAATCTCCAGTGACTGGCATCTGGGGCAGCTCCATGCCAGGTCAGAGGGCTGGAATACATGAGCGCAGTTGCGGCAGCGCGCCTGCCGCGGTATGTTCCGGAAGGTAAGCGCGGCGCCCTCGGCGGGCGTGTTCTGGCTGAGCAGCTCGAAGTTCGCCTGGACATAATGGTCGATGATGCCGGTCATCTGGCCGAGCACGACGTTAACCCCGACTATTTTGCTGGCGCCGGCTTTGGCGGCCTCCCCCAGCACCAGGTCCAGAAGGCTCATGGTTACCGACATCTCGTGCATAATCAGCATATCCGGGGCAGCGGCTCGCCGACCAGCATGTCGATAATGCGCGTGGTCCCGAGCCTGGTCTTCATGACCACCCGTCCCGGGTTTTCCTCCTTTACCTCGCCGATAATCGCGGCGTCCTGCCCGTATTTATGCCTTTTCATCCGTTCCATAATGCTATCAGCCTCACCGGGGGCTACCGCGGCCACCAGCTTTCCCTCGTTGGCGACGTAGAGCGGGTCCAGCCCGAGCATTTCGCAGGCGCTGGAGACTTCCTCCCGGACCGGTATTTTCTCTTCATATATGCGGATGCTTACGCCCGACTGCCCGGCGATTTCGTTCAGCGTGGTGGCCAGGCCACCGCGGGTGGGGTCGCGCAGGCAGTGGATATTATGACTTGCCGCCAGCATCTCCGCCACCAGTCCATTAAGCGGCGCGCAGTCGCTCTTCAAGTCCGTGGCGAAGCTGATGCCCTCGCGCTGGCTGAGCACAGCGATTCCGTGGTCGCCTATCGGTCCGTTTAATATCAGCACATCCCCGGGCCGGGCGTTATGGCCGGAGATGTTCGCTCCCGACGGTACCGTGCCGATGCCAGCGGTGTTGATAAAAAGTTTATCGGCGGTGCCGCGGTTGACCACCTTGGTATCGCCGGTGACCACGGCCACGTCGGCGGCCGCGGTTGTCTCTTTAATCGAAGCCACCACTCTTTCCAGGTCGCTCAGCGGCAGACCTTCTTCGATAATGAACGCCAGGCTCAGATAATGTGGCGTGGCGCCCACCATGGCCAGGTCGTTTATCGTGCCGCAGACGGCGAGCTTGCCGATGTCGCCGCCGGGGAAAAAGATGGGCTGGACAACGTAGCTGTCCGTGGTGAAGGCCAGCCTGCCGCCAGGCTCGATTACCGCCGAATCATCAAGCCGGTTGAGAACCGGATTTGACAGCGCGGCAAGAAAGCTGCGAATGACATCGTGGGTCAGCTTCCCGCCACTGCCATGCGCCAGCAAAATCTTATCGGACATCGTCTTCACCGTAATGATAGTAAGCGGCACAGGTGCCTTCCGCCGAGACCATGCAGGGGCCCACCGGGTTGGCCGGGGTACAGGTACGGCGGAACAGCGAGCAATCTCCGGGTGATTTAACTCCCCTCAGCACCTCTCCGCATAAACAGCCCTTAGGGGTCGCCGTCGGTCCGGGGTCGAAGTCAAAGTTCAGCTCAGCGTCAAACCGGCCGAACTCAGGGCGCAGCTTGAGGCCGCTCCCGGCCACCTCTCCGAAGCCGCGCCAGCGCGCCGGCGCTGGCTCAAACACCTTTTGCATAATATTCATGGCGGTCTGGTTTCCCTCTTGGCTGACCCCGCGCCGGTAGGCGATTTCGACTTTTGCTTCGCCATTGGCCATCTGCCGTGTCAGCATGTCAATGCACTGCAATATATCCAGCGGTTCAAAGCCGGAGACAACGCAGGGTATGCCGTAGTCGCGGGCGATGAACTCCCACGGCCTTGAGCCGATGACGGTGCTGACGTGGCCGGGACAGATAAGACCCTGCAGATTGACCTCGCCGGAGTCCAGCAGTGCCTTGATTATCGGCGGGCAGAGCTTGTGCAGGGAGAGCACGTAGTAATTTTTCAGGCCCTCCTGCTCCGCCTGCATGATTGAGGCGGCGACGGTCGGGGCGGTGGTCTCAAAGCCGATGCCGAGGAATATAACCGATTTATCCGGGTTCTCCTTCGCCAGCGAGAGCGCATCGAGAGTCGAGTAAACAACGCGTACGTCAGCGCCGGCTGCTTTAGCTTCCTGAAGACTGGAGCGGCTTCCGGGCACCCTCACCATGTCGCCGAAAGACGCCACCAGGACATCGGGCAGCGAGGCGAGGGCGATGGCCTTATCCAGGTCGGCATTATCCGTGACGCATACCGGGCAGCCCGGCCCCGAGGTGAGGGTGAGCGTACTTGGCAGCAACTGGCGGATGCCGAACTTCATGATGGACACGGTATGCCCGCCGCAGAACTCCATGAAGCGCGCCTCTTTGGAAACATGGCGCTGGATACTGCTGACCAGCCCATCGGCCAGCTCGGGCTGGCGGAACTCGCTGACTAACTTCATTCGCTCTCCATGAGTTCGCTCATCTCGGCAAAGATGGCGAGCGTCTCCTCCGCCTCGGCCTGGTCAACGATGTTGATGGCATAGCCGGCGTGCAGGAGCACATAGTTGCCCACCCTGGCCTCAGGAGTGAGCATCAGGCTCGCTTTGCGGGTGACGCCGCCGATTTCAACCTCGGCCTCGGTCCCGTTTATCGATATAATCCGTACCGGTATGGCCAGACACATGCGACTTACTCCTTACCCTCATTTATCTGCTGATTGGCAATGGCTGCCTGTCCCAGGGAGATGCCGCCATCGTTGCACGGCACCACGCGGTGGCTCAGCACCTGAAACCCTTCCCTTTCCAGGGCGTCAATCGCCAGATGGAACAGCAGGCGGTTCTGGAAAACGCCGCCGCTCAGGGCCACCGTTTTCCGGCCGGACTGCCGGGAAATCAGGCAGCAGGTCTCCAGAATAATCCGGGCCACTGTCAGATGAAACCTGGCGGAGATAAGGCCGGGCTTGACTCCATTTCGTACGTCTTTCACCACGGCGGAAATAAGCTCTTTCAGTTTAACTACGGCCGGCTTTTCATCTCCGGATATGGCGAACGGGTAGGGTTCAAAATGCGCCACATCGTCGGGGGCGAGCATTTCCAGCTCGATGGCGGCCTGGGCCTCATAGTCAACCTGCCCCCGGACGCCGGCCAGTGCTGATACCGCGTCGAAGAGCCGCCCCGCCCCGGAGGTAAGCGGTGAGTTGAGCCTCCGTTCCAGCTGGGCTTTGATAATGTCTGCTTCAGCAGCCGGTATTTTGCTCATAATGGGGAGGTCGTCAAGCGGCGTTTCCGGGCCGAGCAGTGAATAAATATAGCCGAGCGCCATGCGGTATGGCTTGCGAATGGCGGCAACTCCTCCCGGCATCGGTACATATTCCAGATGGGCAGCGCGCTCGAAGCTGCCCCAGTCGCCGACCAAGAATTCGCCGCCCCAGAGGTTGCCGTCGCTGCCGTAGCCCACGCCGTCAAAGGCCACGCCGATGGCCGGCTCTCTGAAATTATTTTCCACAAGGCAGCTCACGATATGAGCATGATGGTGCTGTATGCCGATTGTCTTCAATCCATTCTCAGCGGCGTATTTCAGGGCATACTTGGCGGAAAGGTATTCCGGGTGCAGGTCATGGGCGAGCGCTTCCGGCTGAACGCGGAACAATCGCTGGTAGAGGTCAATCGTGTTCTCAAAATGCTCCACCGTCTCTTCGTTATCCATATCACCGATGTGCTGGCTCAGGAAGGCGTACTCATCTCTGGTCAGGCAGAAGGTGTTTTTCTCCTCGGCGCCGCAGGCCAGCACCTGCCTGGCTCTGAAGGGGAGGCGGATGGGAGACGGGGCATAGCCGCGGGCACGCCTGATGGCGCGCGCCGTGTCTCTCTCCACCAGATATACGCTGTCATCGTAGCGGGCGTGGATATCGCGGTTGTGCAGCAAAAAGTAATCGGCGATGCCGTGAAGTCGGCGCAGCGCCTCGTCGTTATCCTGGCAGATTGGCTCCTCGCTCAGGTTGCCGCTGGTCATGACCAGCGGCCGTGCCGCATAGCGGAGCAGGATATGGTGCAGGGGCGTGTAGGGCAGCATGACGCCGAGATATTTATTATTTTCCGCGACCAGCGGCGTTACATTTGAGATGTCTTTTCGCCACTTCAACAGGACGATGGGCGCATTCGGCGAGAGCAGCAATTCTGCCTCTTCAGGTGAAACATAACAATGTTTTTCGATTTCGGCGATAGACGCCATCATGAGGGCCAACGGTTTGCCCGGCCGCCTTTTACGTTCTCTCAGGCGCGCCACGGCTTTCTGATTCGTGGCGTCGCAGGCAAGCTGAAAGCCGCCGAGCCCCTTCACCGCGACGATGTAACCCTGAAGGAGTAAATCGGCGGCTTCGCGCAGCGGGTCTGCGCCGGGTAATAGAGCACCGTCGAGGTCGGTAAGCTGCAGACTGGGACCGCACTTCGGGCAGGCGTTGGGCTGGGCGTGAAAGCGGCGGTCGAGCGGGTCGTCATATTCCGCCTGGCACTCCGGGCACATGGTGAAACGGCTCATGGTGGTCAGCGGGCGGTCGTAGGGGATGTCCCTGATGATGGTAAAGCGGGGGCCGCAGTTGGTACAGTTGGTAAACGGGTACAGATAGCGGTGGTTTTGCGGCTCGAAAACCTCTGCCAGGCATTCCGGGCAGGTGGCCAGGTCAGGGGAGACCGGCTGGTATTTCCCTGGCTCGGCCTGGCTTTTTCTTATCGCAAAGCCGCTCTCACCTTTGGCTGGCAGTTTCCTGGTGGTAACTTCCTGGACACGGGCGGCGGGGGGAGCCTTTTCCTTGAGCAGGGCCGGAAACTGGCTGACACCTTCTTCAGGCCCCTCCACCTCAATGGCCACATTTCCCGAGGTATTTCGTACCCATCCGTTGAGCTGAAGATTCCTGGCCAGCCGATAGACAAAAGGTCGGAAGCCGACGCCCTGTACTATGCCCTTGACCTCAATGCGCAGCCTGGCTTTGGTAGCAACTTTCGAAGGGGAACCGCTCATAGCCTCCCGTAATAAACCCCAGAGATTGAACTAAAGTGGCTGCTTCAAAGAATGAAATGGATAGCGTTTGGTTCGTTGGTTTGACGCAAGCCACACTGCAGAGCCGCACTCTGCCACTTATATTTTATCACAGCTTTGGCCTGTACGGCTAGGCGAAGAAGCCGAAGATAATGGCGGCGGCGATAATGCCGCAGAGGCCGATACCGAAGCCGGCGCTCAGCGTGTTGCTGGCCCGCGGGTCATTTCTCGCCAGTCTGGCCAGCCCGATGATAAATGTCGCTGCGGCGATGATGATTATTACTGCGGCAAAAGCAAAGGTTACCGTGAGCATAGAGTATAACTCCCTTCCTTGAAAGACTCCTGACATAGCCGTGGTATAACCCGAACGGCCCGTTCGGCTGCCTGCTGAACGGGTGGTGATAATTCGGTGCTCCACTCCAGCTTCACCGGGCGGGTCACCAGGAAGGCGGTTTCAATCTCGTGGTCGAGCAATTCCCGCATCTGTAAAATTTCCAGTATGCCGACCTGATGGAAGGAGATAATCTGCTTGCCGGGCTCTCTCAGTTCCGGCCCGGCTTTTATCAGCCGCAGTTCTCCGGGTGCCGCATCCAGCATCATGACATCGACCACCAGCAGCCTTTCCGCCCCCTCCAGAGAGCCGAGCAGGTTGAAACCGCCTACGCCTCCCTCTTCAACCCTGACCGAGCCGGGCAGGTCGATGTCCTGCAAACGGCGGGCAACGTGGACGCCGAACCCCTCATCCCCCATCACCACGTTGCCCAAACCCAGTACCAGCGTTTTTCCAGTGTCGCCGTTCTTACGCATAATCGGACTCCCTCACGCCGCTTCTTCCGTCTCCGCCTCTTTGCGCATGAGGTGGACCTGTTTCATCTCCTGAATGTTCTCCCGTATGCTGAGGTAGACGTGAATTATCAGGAAAAGGACGAAAGCCCAGGTGATGATATAGTGTGCCAGTCTGGTCTCAATGGCGTTGGCAAAGAGTCCGTAATTGAACCAGCTCATGGCGGCGCTATTGACATAATTGAGGGCGAAGCCGGAGAAAATCTGGAAGAGGACGAGGAGGAAAACCACGGAGTAGGTTAACATCTGCATGGGATTGTATTTCTTCTTTGTTTCCGGCTTGTCGCCAGCGTGTGCATAGTAGAGAAGGAACCTGGGCAGCAGCTTGAAATCGTAGCCGGTCGGGATAAACGACCGCCAGTCTCGGTACGGACCGATAAACATGGTGATAACACGGAGCACGAATACGATTATCAGGATTCCAGCGAAGAAGAAGTGTACCCCCCGTGTCAGTGACATGAGGAAGCCGCCGCCATCAATGAAGGGGCGGTGAATATAAAATCCGGTGACGATGAGGAACAGGATGGAAGCCATCATTATCTCGTGAAGGATGCGATGGAACAATGGGTGGCGCTCTGTTTGCATTCGTGTTGCTCCCATGGTGTACCTCCTAGCTCACCTTATAAACCTTGATGTCATTGGTTTCAGGGTCAATCAGGTGTACGGCGCACGCCAGACACGGGTCAAAGGAGCGCACAATGCGGACGATATTGATCGGGTTGTCCGGGTCGGGCACGGGGGCATCGAGCAGTGATTCTTCATAAGGACCCCGGACACCTTTCTCGTCGCGAGGCGAGGCATTCCAGGTGGTGGGGACCACCAGCTGGTAGTTTTTGATGCGGCTTCCCTCGATGTCCACCCAGTGGGCCAGTGCCCCGCGCGGGGCATCCCAGGCGCCCATTCCCTGCGCGCGACCCGGCACCGGTTTTTCCCTCATGCCGACAATCGGGCCGGCGGTCGCCAGCTCTATCAGGCGGTCTATCCAGGCAAGACCGGCCTCGCCGACGATTCTCGCTTCAACGGCGCGGCTGAAATGCCTGGCGACGGCTCCCGGTTTGCCACCCTTGCCTATCAGGTCCATCAGCTCCGGATACTGGTTGACCAGGCCCCTGGCCAGCGGGCCGACCTCCATCGGCTGTCCGTCGTAGCGCGGCGATTTGATAAAGGAGTAGGCTCCATCTTTTCTCGGGTTGAAGTCGGTGATGCCGACGCTGGGGTGAAGGCTGTCAACGCCCGGCGGGTAGTTGTACCAGGAATGGGCCACCGCCTCCGTGATGCTGTTGAAGTCGACCGCCTGCGCCGGATTTAAAGCGCCGCCGATGATGGCGCCGCCTTTCACTAGGTGGTCGCTGCCGCCGAGGGCGTAGTCGGCCGGGCCCTGGGGATTTCCCTGCGGGAACATCGGGTAGCACAGGTAATTGCCATGGGCACCCCCCAGACCGGCAGTGGCCAGCGGCAGAAGCGGGCCGGTGCCCACCGCCACCACGTCTGGAATGTAGACTTCGTTGACGAATTTAACCTGCTCTTCCCACAGCGCGCGGAACTCAATCAGCTGCTCCCTGGTTGGTGTTGCCGTGCACCCGCCGGCCATAATGGTGGCCGGGTTGGGCTGGATGCCGCAGATGATGTTGAGCATCTTGCTCGACTTGGCCTTCATCTCGACGGACTTGATGTAATGGGAAACCAGAGTGGTTACCGTCTCCGGGTCATTTACGGAAAACTCGTCTGGTTCGTAGCGGGGGGTGAAGGGGGCGGTATCGCCCTTCTCCACCAGGGCGACTATCTTGTCCCGGACTGCCAGCAACTGCGGGTCGTTGCCCTTGTACTGGGCCACCGCTAGGATATCTAAATAGTCAAGAGCGGAAAGGACATAGAAATGGATGAAATGGTCGTGCATGTAGAGGCCGCTGCAGAAGAGGTTGCGCATCAGGCGTCCCGCTTCCGGGACCTCGATGCCGAAGGCATGGTCAAGGCACTGGGCGGCGGCAATGGTGTGAACGCCCTCGCAGACGGCGCAGACGCGGCCTAATGTATACGGGGCATCTCTCGGGTCTCTATCCTGAAGCAGCACCTCAAAGCCCCGCGCCATGGTACCGGAGGACCAGGCGTCTTTTACCCGGCCGTTCTCCACCTCCACCTCTATCTTGAGGTGGCCCTCAATGCGGGTTATCGGGTCGATTACGATGCGCTGTGCCATCTTAACTCTCCTTCTTCTCCGGCTTTGCTCTGGCAGCGTTCTTGTTACCGTTACTGCGTTTCTCGGCGCGGCTGATGAGCATATCGGCACCGATGCCGGCGGCAACGGCACCGCCAACGGTCGCCATTACCTTGTCGATGTCGACGCGTCCAATGCCAGGCAGCTCAACATCAACCTGGCGCTCATACAGCGGGCTGAACGATTCGTAGAACTCGGGCTCACAGCATGCCGCGCAGGGAGTATTGGCCTGAATGCAGTAGTTGGTCCGGTTATTCCACAGGCGCTTCCAGCAGTCCTGGAAAGCCACCGGCCCGCGGCACCCTTTCAGATAAAGACACCAGCCCTGCTGTTTCGGGTCGCTCCAGTCCGTCAGGAAACGGCCGGCGTCAAAGTGGCCGCGACGCTCGCAGTTTTCATGCTGGTTGTAGCCATAGAACGCGAGCGGACGGTAGAAGCGGTCGAGCGGGGGCACCGTGCCGAAGGTTATATAATGAACGAGCACCGCCACCAGCCGTTCGTTATGCAGCGGACACGTGGGCAGGTTGATTACTGGCTTGCCGGCAGCGACGTCATCATAGTGGTGGTGCTTTCTGGTGCCACGGAAGAGGAAGCCGACGGCGTCAGTGGGGCCGGAGCGGGGTATGCCGCCGAACGTGGCGCAGGCGCCAACCGGAATGATAACCGCGGCCCGGCGGGCGGCTTCACGCACGATATCCTTGAAAGGCTTGCCGCCCACGGTGCAGAAAAGGCCGTCTTCTGCCAGTGGAATGGAACCTTCGATGACCAGCACGTAGCCTCCTTCCTCGATGGCCTTGGCTAAAGCTTCTTCAGATTTGTGCCCGGAGGCTGCCATCACCGTCTCATGATAGCGCAGCGATATGGTGTCCAGCAGTATGGAGGCGGCGGGCGGCTCAAGGTTGTTGATGAAGGATTCCGTGCAGCCAGCGCAGTCCTGACCTTCCAGCCACACCACGGCCGTTTTACCCAGCGAGTCTTCCAGGGCTTTGGCCACTCGCGGGGTGAGCGCCTGGCTCAGCCCGAGCATGGCCAGAGAGGCGCTGGCTATTTTCAGGAAGTCCCGGCGGGTGATTTCGGGTGAGCCTAATAAGAATCTATCCATTTCAACTCCTTTCTTATAATTTGAAGCTGAAAGGTTAAGTGGCTATTAAAATATTGCTGATAGTATATACGTTCCACTGTTTGCTGTAAAGTATATTGGCGGGAAATGAAAGACTTTTCCTGATATTTTGCCCTTGGTTCAGTACAACCTGAGCGGTTATTTTAATACCCGGCCGGTAATCCTCTCGTACGCCTGGATATACCTGCGGGACGTTGCCTCAACAACATCGGATGGCAGCGAGGGGGCAGGTGGTTCCTTGTTCCATCCTGACGCCACCAGCCAGTCGCGAAGCGGCTGTTTATCATAGCTGGGCTGCGCCTGACCGACCTTATACAGGCTGGACTCCCAGATCCGTGATGAATCCGGTGTTAAAAGTTCATCAATCAGAATGAGCCGGTCTTCATCAAGTCCGAATTCCATCTTGGTATCGGCGATGATTATGCCCCGTTTGGCGGCATATTCCTGCGCGTAGTTATAAATGGCTAGGCTTTTCT
>Ga0315545_1001042_pt1 | contig 28294 bp, 18 predicted proteins | sample SalMarSW160210MG_FD_203096 | JGI IMG/M metagenome (GOLD analysis project Ga0315545, IMG submission 203096) | Salt marsh sediment microbial communities from the Plum Island Ecosystem LTER, Massachusetts, United States - Salt Marsh Sediment SW1602-10 ...
CGTTGAAAGAAAGGAAAATTTCAATACCATTTTACGGAATACGATATGAATGCCTATCAGAAGATTTGGCTAACATAGAAAAACTACTCAAGGACTAGATCGGAGGTTTAACGTGCCTTTTCGTCGTTCTGTTTTTTCGCATCCATTTTTGAAACTCGGCTGACGGCGGTTTCTCGATGAACAATCTTTTTCTCACCGCTTCTAAGAAAACGTTCTTTTGTCCCAAGAATTCAGCTGCCGTTAAAATTTTGTGCCCGCATTCACGTGCTTTCTCGAAGACATCTTTTGTTTTTTCTCGCCAATCCTTGTCTCTCAAAATGTGATGCTCTAAAATTGTGAGAGGCACAGTTTCAACAATTTTTTCCAGATTTTTTAATCCTTTTTGGATTTCTTCTTCTGTAACTCTGAATCCAGCCAAATAAAGCGGCGGACCACCTATCATTAATATTTGCGGTTTTTCCCTTAGGATCAGTTCAAGCGTATAAGAACACATAGGACCTTGAACGTCAGGTGCGAACAAAAATTTCTCGTCTTGATATTGGATGGTTGTCATTAAAACCCAGCCCAACACCGAGTTTTCTGACCCATGAAAAACTGGTTCTGAAAATTTAGTTTTTGTAGATTTTCCAAAAATGAAGGAGTTTCCATCTGCAACTTCAAGTTTTTCTGCATATTTTCCACCTGTTTTCTGGAACATCCATCCTCTTCGCCTTTGGCTAAAGTTGATTTTTTCTCTCGGATTTTTTATCAAGATCGTTTTTTCCTCGTAGATTTGTCTCGCAGTTTCTGTTGCTTCTGTCCAATTGCATAACCAATCTTCATAAGAAGGCGTATGATGGTCAAAATGATAATGACTTAACGTCGCGATTTCAGCTTTTTCAGCGGCTTCTGCGATTTTTCTGCGACAAAGGTCTATGGCTTTGAATTCTTCTGGGTGAGGAGGTAAACCAAAACGACTTGGACCAAGAGAAACTCCAGCATCCAAAAGTATCTTCACGTCTGGGGTTTCAACGTAGGTGCACATTGATCTTACACCGAGGCTTTCAGCAGCCAAGGGAACTAGACTGATACGTTTCAGCATAACGTTCAACACATATACAATTCTCTATAACTTTAGGATTTCTTTTCTCATTTTAGGAATAGAGGTTCCATGCCTACTCAAAGGCTGTTTTGCCGTCACACGAAAAAACCTGAAAATAAGAAACTAACCAAAACGCGAAGTGAATTGGCATGCAAGAGCGAGCAGTCTAATTCCTGTTCTCTTAGTTGACTGTTGATAACCTGATTATTGGGTGTTTCAAGCGTTTTTGAGGTTATTGCTCTAGCTGTTCAAAAAACGTGGCTTCTGCTTTTTACAATAGTTTCTTCGATTTTCCCAATAGTTTGTTCTCTTGAAAATGCTGTGAAGGCTACTCTCATTCTGGCGGGTTCATGGGGACATCGTACAAATATGACGGGGCAACTTTCATTTTCACAGAAATATTTAGATTTAATTCTTTTCACTAACGGTTCTCCGCATTTTGGACAGTTAATCATCTTCAACACCTGAACAAAAGAAACATGGTTAAGAATGATTATAGAGGTTATTTCAAACTCAACAATATCATTAAGACTGATAGTCAAACTATACTAAATGTTTCTATGTTGAAAACTATGGGGGGTCTATCATTTTTTGTTTGCGCCGAAAATTCGCAGATTAGGACAGAGAGCAATCTAACCTTTAGCACACATTAGCATATGACAAAAAAAATATTGGTATGTTATCAACGTAGTGTATAGAGATGTATCGCGCGTGAAAGAGCGTTAGTCGCGTGCTATTCGCTTGGTTATTCAATTTTTACGGGAGACTTCTCTTTCTTTGGAATTGTTACCTCTAGCACTCCGTTCTTGTATTTCGATGATGCTTTTTCGATGTCAACGTTGCTTGTTGGCACCTCTATCATCTTGTAAAACTTCTTTGCCTTGACCTCAACTTTACCCTCTGTAACTTTTAGCTGTACGTCATCTTTTTCTTCACCCGGCAACTCAACGTAGATTTTCACTGCCTTATCTTCATCGAAAACATCAGTTAAAGGTTCACGGATCTCCTTCAAGGCTTTCTCTTGAACTTCAAAAGGTCTCTTCGGCATCGGTCGTCTTCTCCAAGGTTTAAACGGTTCAAAAGGCTCAATTGGTTGAGTTGACCAGAAGCGTCCCTGAAGGACATACCCCTTCCTTTCAGGTTCGTCAATTTGTTTGATGTCCCATTTGCCTTTGAGTTTTCCACTCTTTATCATCTTCTCAATCTCGTTGAACTCTCTCAGCATATCTTTCATGAATCCACTGCTAAACCCGAAGTCTCTGAAAATTTCGTCAAAATCAAAGAATGTTGTCATCTCGAGTTTTCACCTCCCTAAAGTTCTTTCAGTTCTTCTAAGGCTTTTCTAATTCGTCTTAATGCGAAGCTCATCATCATGAAGCCGCTTTCTCCGAAAGCTGAACAACGATATCTGCCTCGCCCAACTTTCTCCAACAATCCTCCTTCCTTCAATTTTCTGGCGTTCTCCCACACAAGCTTGGGGTTCAAATCCAAGTCTCGCATGAAATCTGAGAAGCTTATCGTGCGATCTTCTTCCTCCATAACCCGTTTCATCATCCGCAAGCGAGTCTCATGGGCTAAAGCGTCAAAAATCTTGGAGAATCTTTGAAAATCATCTTCGATAGCGTTAAACTCGTTCTTCAGACGGTTCCGTGACCAATCCATACACGAAAGTGGCATTTCGAAGAGTATTTCTCCGTCCCGCAATAACTGAATTTTCAACTTCATTCAGCTTCGCCCGTTATTACCAAAAAGTAATTACCCTTGAGTAATATATAAACATTACCATAAATTAATCCACACACTCCTCTTGTTTCAAGTCTGATACGATGCCTTTGGATCCCAATCCAAATGAAGTTGGCCAGCTAAAGGCTAACACAAATGTCTGCCATTGGGAATTTCTTTGTCGGACAAAACTTCCATTCATATGCCTAGATTTTACATTGTCTATAACTTTTTATTCGGGTTCCACATTTTAGTTTGCATGGTGGGCAATGACGACTCTGGCCCCGCTGAAACCAAAATGATTGAGATCTTGAGTGCGGAGAGCCCGCCTGCTATTTTTCTTCTGGTTTTTCCCAAAGCTCAAGCTTTCTTTTCTTAAGCTCTCTTCGTTTTCTGTGTAGAAATCTGTAAACTGTGCTGTGTATGCTTCCTCTAATCAGCATTTGAATGGCTTCTCTTGCAGCCTGAACCTGTTCAATGTCTCCAATTAAGCCAATAGTGTACCCGTAAACACACACGTTAGTTTCCGTCAACTCCTCAATTATCCTTCTGGTTTTGCCCTCCATCCCTATTATCCGCCCTTTGACACGCCTTATATCTGATTCAGACTTGCCGAAAATAGCCCGTAAGTCAATTACGTCCAGAAAAGCTTCTTCATCACGGATTAAGCGGAAAGCAAGTTCTGGAGAAAAACCCCTTCCAATGGCGTTTACAACATCTTTAGCCTTGAAAAGCAAAGATGGATCTTCAACATTTTCAGTTAAGATTATTTTGACGCCGCCTGTTTCGCTTTCTATTTCAAGCTTAACCAAAAGCGTCCTTTCAATGTATTTTTTGATCTCTCCATTTGGTCCTATCAAGACTCCTATCCGTTCCCTTGGAATCTTAAGAAATGAGCTAGCTTCTGCCATGACCAGTAACCTTCCTATAGCATTTGTCAACTGAAACCACTTCAACACCTAACCGACTAAAATATCTGTTCATGTTTTCCAAATCTCTAAGCAGAAGTGAATCTGCCAGAGGATGAGAAAGCGGAACAGCCTGCGAAACATCAAACAGCACTAGGTGACCTCTCCAAATCATGACATTGTATTCGCTTAAGTCTCCGTGGACAAGCTCAGCCTTACGGTAAAGCCGTCTCAAATAGGCTAAAAGAGCTTTATAAGCTTTTTCAGGGTTCTTCGGTGACTGCTCCTTCATAGAAGGAGCGCCAACACCCTTTTTCCCAATAAACTCCATTATGAGCACATTTTTTTTCACAGCAATTGGTTTCGGAACCCTAACTTTTGCGGCTACTGCCTGTTGCAGATTCCTGAATTCTTTCTGAGCCCATGCGAAAACAAGTGAGCGTGTGTCACGTCTTACTCCTTTGAATCTTGGATCTCCTTCGATGTATTGGAGCATGCCCTTGCGGAATTCAGCTGAAACAGTTAAGTATATTTTTATTGCTAACTCGTTTCCCTGCTTGTCTTTTCCCCAATAAACGCGTGATTCTTTTCCTGCCTTAACAACACCATAAATCTCGTCTATGATACCTTTGTTTAAAAAGTCGTAAATCACCATCAATGTTGAACGGTCAAAAACCTCTTCCAAAACTTCGTATTCTTCGCTTCGTTTCTCCTTCATCAACCGCTCAGTTTCGTAAGCCTTTTCTTTTCTACTGAGCCTTTTTTCGACATGTTTCCTAAAAGACACTTACTTTTCTCCATCCATAATCAATCAGATGGTCAAATACCCTTTCCTACGAAGCCATTCTGCTTGAGAACGCTTATAACGCCAGAAAATGTCTCCACGCTTGTCAGATTGAAAATCCCAAGGAGAAACCAAAACAATGTCTCCTTGGCGTATCCACACCCGCCTTTTCATCTTACCACGTATACGACATAAACGCTCATGGCCATCTTGGCACTTAACTAAAACACGGTCAAAACCAAGCAGCTTAACAGCTACTCCTAAAACATCGTTTGTGGATGGAAGCACCATCTCACTTAATTCGTCCTCACTTAAGACCTTCTTCTTACCCAATCAAGCACCACAATCTTTTGTTTAAAAGTTTACCCCTACTTAAAAATGTTCCACATACAAACATTAAAGGTTGAGCCGAAAATGCCCGCATTTAGACAAAAAAGGGAAGATTAGGTGTTTTGCTTATGGGTTGTGTTCGCCAAAGTGTTGAGGTAAAACCCAGAGGCCCCTGAATTTAAGTTGTGTAAGACTTCATTTTCCAAAATTTTTCTCAACCATTTTAGCTCTCCTATTTTGTTTCGCTGGATGCAACGTAACAAAGGTGTAGATCTGGCAACTACTAATACTTACATTACTTTTTTGGAGCTATGAGATGTTCTATAAACCTCGATATTGTTTTCCCTTCTTGCAAAGCATTAGCTTCAAGCAAACGGTAAGTTTTGGCGTCTACAAAAATTTTCTTGCGTTTGCAGTTGTCATTAAGCCATTGCCTCAAAACATAACGAATGAAATGGTCTATATCCATGCAATTTTCTTTGGCCACTTCATCGATCCTTTTTACAAATTCTCCAGTTACGAAGTCCACGTTCACTTTGAAGATTTTTTCTTGAACTTGATTTACCATTTTCTCTCCAACCTTTCACCAAGTTCCAAGCTTGATCAGCTGGACGTTAAAGATTGACATACAAACAAAAAATAATATTGAGGACATCTCGACGATCATTCTATTCTCTCCCTCCTCATTGAATTCGTGTAATTAACCATATATATACGTTGTGGAAAAAACTTCTATTATCTTTCTCAGTAAATCCACGATTTAGCCTTAGGCTAACTTCTGAGCATGCGCTTTTAATGCTTGAAGTTGAAGCTTAATAAAAACCATGTAGTTTTGATATAAGTGAACAACAACCACACAATTATAGAATGCAAGGAATAAGCGTTAAAGAGATTGAATGCAAGTTGATTTCTGAGTTTATCACGAATTTTTTAGAAACGACAGGGAATTGGTAACGATGATTGAAGAAGAGAGGATAACAAAACAATATACAATAATTTATTGTTCACTTAGGAACTCCCCAAAAATATCAACGCAATACTCTATATTTATATAACGCATGTCCCACCGATGGGTAAGCTTTATATTCTAAATTGACCACAAATAATAAGGGGAAGCGGGAAGGTGGCATTAGTTCCAGGGCAGGTACGAAATGCTATTGAGGTCTTCTCTCCTCAGTTCACCTTCCCACCTTCCTTTTTCCTTTCTCACTTCCCTCTTTTTTGGTTTAGATAATTCATGTTTCATAAAAAAAAATATTCGCAACAATCTCAAGCATAAGTTAACAATGGAATAGAGCATTTGTTATGTGGTGTTTGATTCAAAAAATTATGCCCTACTAAGCGCAAAGTTTATATTTTTTGTTAAACACAGGCATACCTCTAGATCGACCTGCTCTGGAACCGAGGAAACATGGAAAAAAGGATAAAGATAAAATACACTACTGTTCATATACCTACCGTTTTAGCAAAAATGATTGACGAAGTTATAGAAAACGGAGAACTTGCATACGCAAGTCGTTCGGAATTCATAAAAGATGGTATAAGAAGGTTTCTGGAATATTATGGCCATTATCCAAGAAATAAAGGAAATATGAAAAATGATGCATTGTATGTTGGGCTATCACCAGACGTTATAAAGTTATTAACTCGAATAAAAAAAGATTCCGAAAAGCCTCAATAGACTACATTTTGATCGTTTACGTATCTCAGTGAAATCTGGAGATTCCTTCTATCACTCAATTTTTTATGTACGTTGACTTTTTTGACGTGACCCCAATTAAAACGTGGAATAGGTTTTGCCATTCTTTGATCACACTTTATACACGATTCTCTGCTTCTTTTTGCAAGATTCAAACCACCTTTGAGACGTACTCCTCTTCGTCAAGGCTAAATAGCTTTATACATCACAGGTGTTGAAACAGTTCTATACACTACAAGCCTTATCACATGAACTCATAGAGAAAGCAAGGTTTAAGTCTCCTTCTTTCTCTGTATAAGAATCCAGTCAGGTGAAGAACCTTAATGAAGCAGCTACACCACAATGGCGTCCTAATTCCACACCGATACGAAGGAAAAGGTTTCACCATCCAAGTGAAGGGGAAGAAAATTAAGCTGACGCCAAGGCAGGAGGAAATGGCTTTCGCTTGGGCTAAAAAAGTCGGAACCCCTTACGTCGAGGACCATGTCTTCACAGAGAACTTTCACCGTGACTTCTCAAAAAAGCTCGGCATCAATGTCAAGCCTGGCGATGTCGACTACTCCATTGTCCTCTCTACCATCGAAAAGGAGCGAGCTTGGAAAGCAAGCCTTTCTAGAGAGGAGAGGAAGCAACTGACGGCTCAGAGGAAAGTTCAGAGAGCGGCGAACAAGGACCGCTACGGATTTGTTTGGGTTGACGGTGCCCGAGTGGAGGTGGCTAACTACGCTGTCGAACCTAGTTCTATCTTCATAGGTCGAGGCAAACACCCGTTGAGGGGATGCTGGAAGGAGGGGGCTTGCGAGGAGGATGTTGAACTCAACCTCTCACCAGATGCGCCTAAGCCGCAGGGCAAATGGAAGATTATCTGGCAGCCTGACTCCATGTGGATTGCACGATGGCGAGATAAACTTACGGGCAAGACGAAATACGTCTGGTTTTCCGACTCCAGCATCGTGAAGCAGAGGAAGGACATCGAGAAGTTTGACAAAGCTAGGAAGCTTCGACGGAACCTTGCAGGAGTACGGAAGCATATCTGGGAGAACCTTAACGCTGATGATCTGAGACGGAGGAAAACGGCGACAGTTTGTTTCCTTATTGATAAGCTGAAAATCAGGGTTGGCGACGAGAAGGACCCTGACGAGGCGGACACAGTCGGCGCCTCAACCCTCCGACCGAAGCATATCCATTTCAACAGTGATGAGAGTGTAACGTTCAACTTCCTCGGGAAGGATTCTGTGCCTCATGTCTTCACGGTTGAACTCCCAAATAATGTCACCAGAAACCTTAAGGAGTTCGCAGCGAACGCAAAGTCCACCCTTTTTGACGGCGTCCGCTCACAGCATGTTAGCGAATTCCTCGATGAGGTGATGGCTGGGCTGTCGGCAAAGGTTTTTCGTACTTGCTATGCGTCCGAAACTGTCGAGACGAACTTGGAAAAGGCTCCTGTCAAAGTTGAAGATCCTGAATATGTGAAGAAACACGCTGCTACTATGGCAAACCTTGAGGCTGCAAAAGTCTGCAATCACAGGCGTACCATCCGCAAGACTTGGCAATCATCGTTAGAAAGGAAGAAGGATCGCCTCAAGGCTCTGAAGAATCGAGCGAAGGATGCTGAAGATAAGTTGAGGCGGAAAATCGAGGATTGGAAACAAAAATATAGTGAGAGACTGAGGGAGCAAGAGGAAAGACTGAAGGCTATGCAGGTAAAGCTGGATGCTCATCGACGACAACTCGCCGAGGAGAAACAACAGGGTAAATCCGCACGCGCTTTGAAGAGATGTATTAGCTTTGATCGGAAGGCAGTGACTCGGCAAAAGCAACGCCTCAAGCTGCTGAAGCTCAAGTATGAAGAGCGGATGAAAAAGTTAGGGCAGAGGCTGGAGAGTCGGGTGCAACGTGACAAAGCGGCGATAGCTAAGCTGAAGCTTAGGATAGAGGCTCAGAAGGAAACCCGCGACTACAACCTTGGGACGTCTCTGAAGAGCTACATTGACCCCCGAATCTACTATAAATGGGGAAAACAAGTGAACTACGACTGGAAGCAGTACTACTCGAAAGCTCTCCAGAGGAAGTTCAGTTGGATCGAGACCAATGTAGTGTCTCCAGAAAAGGAGTAGAAGGGTTATTTCAGAACGCACATAACATTCTTTCTAAAATTATTCTTAGTCTTGAGTACGTCTTTTTTTGTCAAACTGGTGGAGGTGCGCTTTACATTTTAATCACACTTAAACTTGATGTATTTATAGTATAAGATTCAAATTTTATTTAAACATAGAATCCATAACAAATAGTGTGTTATGGGGCAAATTAAAACACAGCAACTTTTCTATTCTAACTTTTACTTATAATATATAGAGAGGTTGAGCATGTAGTGCGTAATAGTGCAAAAAATAGGGGGAACTTGTGGGGATTTTATGGGTCTTTTTGTCCGTAGTGGCTTGTGCATCTGACTACGTCGTAAATCTTTATTTCACCATCATCATCCAAATCGCTGTTCGGATTGAACTGTGGATCGCCACGTTTAGAACCGTAGATACCTGTGATTTTGACAACATCATAAATGTCAACGTCTCTATCACCGTCTACATCGCCTGGAATGGTTACGAATATCCAGCTGTCTACAAGAGTGTTGTCTGTCGTGTTTGCTTCCCCTGGAACCGAAGCGACATAAGCGCTTATGGTGTAGTTGCCCTTAGCCCAGCCTGTTGTGTTCCAGCAGAAGACTATTGTTACGTGACTGCTGTTGAGAACTGCAACAGATGCCACATCGATGACGGTTCCGTTTCCAGAGAGAGTGATATTGGACGATTCGTGAAAACTACCTTGATTTGCAACTGTCACGTTGATTCTCGTACAATATCCTTCACCTACAATATTCTTCAAAGCAGAAATGTTAGTGACTGCCAAGTCATGCACAGATATTATCTCGATGGTACCGTTTTTAACGTTGTGAGGAATTGGGTTACCGGAGTCATCAGCTAAGGCGCTTGAGAATATCTTCAGGATGCAGGTTCCATTAGTTCTGGCGTGAAAGGTCATTTCAAAAACTGTTCCGTTTCCGTCGAACGGTGGGGCCGGAGCCATTGATGCATAGGCTACCAAGTATGTACCTGCACCGGTGTCAACCTCGTCTTTAACCATAATTACAGGCTCATGCAGTATGCCGTCAGAATGAAACTCAACTGGAATTCTAGCGGTATGGTTTACATACGCTAAGAATTGGGTATTCCAGCTCATTTGAACATCCAGTCCGTAGAGGTTCTGTACATCTTCAACGGCGACCTGGACAGTGAAATCCTCACCTGATTTAGGTTGAACGATTTCAGGAACAACTTTGACAACAACGGAGGTACGGGGTATTCTCACTACTCCAGCTTGCACAGTATGCTGAATTGGATTACCAGTTGAGTCAGCCAGATCAGTACTCGCAAAATGAAGAGAAATCTCGAGATCCACAACGGATTGGGTCTTAACCCTGAAAGCCATAAGGAAAAACGTTCCATTGCCATTAAATACAGGGCCTGGGGTCATTGACACATAGGAAATCCAATACGTTCCAGCAATCTCGTCAACTTCATCCTTAATTATCATTAAAGGTTCATGTAGTATACCCGGATAAGGGCTGGGTGCAATTGGGCTTGAATACTCTTCATTTGGAATCGTAACTGTATGGTTAAGATACTCCAGGTAGGTGGTGTTCCATCTGAACTGCAAGTCAAGACCCCTGAGGTCAGCCACATTTTCCATGACCGCAGCAACCGTAAAATTTTGCCCGACCATATGCCCTGATCCAAGATCAACCGCTTCAGGAATCACCTTGATCAGGGTTGATCCGTACGATTTCCTAAGCCGATATCTATCAGTATTATCTGCATCTACCAACAAAGTCTCATCTGACTTATGTTCAGAGATATTATCCCAACTTTGCTCATGCACTTTGGGTTTCGCTTCAACTATTTGAACGTTAAATGACATTGTTAAGATACTTGTTAACAGCAATATCAACATTAATCCAAAAACAATTCTCCTCAACATTTTGCTTCTCTCATAATCTCTAGTAGTATAATCCAGAAAATAAGATTTGCGGAGTGTACATTCTAATAAAACAGTTGAAAACAACAGAAACGTCTCGTTCAGCCTAAAGTACAAAGGAGCTCTGCAGATGTTGAGAAAGAAGGCGGCGGATGGTTACAACTCTGTTTTCTAGGCTAAAAAAGCCCCCCCTAACTGTGCAAGAAACCCTATGTCGTTATGATTACCATTCTTGCTAGGAATAGCGCACCTATCAAGCTTATCCTAACTATAGAGATCAAGAGGCCCGCGCGCGATGGTGAAATAAAAATATGTGACGTGGTCAGGTGCACAAGCCACTATGGGCAAAGCTAAACCATAACCGTTTACAGCGTTTATCTAACATAAGGATTTGGTTGACAAACGTTAAAGTCTTTCCTAAACTGGAATATGCTATAAATGCTTCCTATTCCAAAAAATAGTTGATGGTTGTGCGTGCCTTTCTCCTATTCCGTCACGCGAGTATGGCATGTGCAATCATTTCTAACTTTATTTCTTACGACTCAAACCTAACGCACGCAAAGAGCGGATTCGTTGATACCATATGAACACGCCTTCCTGGATCAGATATAAACGAGCCACCTTCTCCTAGTGAGCTTTCATCTCCGCCGATGCCGTGTAAGTAAAGGTTCATTACGCACAATCTTGCGACAACAATGACATATCTTTGCCACTGAAAGTTTTGAATTTGAGGAAATGTTTTTGTTCTTTGCCAATTCCAAGGAAGGGCATTCGCTTGGTCTTGTGAGAAATCTAACTATTTTCAGGAGAGAGAGAGGGATAGAGTTTCCTAACTATTCTTCTTTTGCCGACTTCTTATCCAAGATGCTGTTATAAAGATCGCAGTGATGAGTATGGCGTTTAGGCTTTTCCAAGCGTCGAGTGGAGGTGACTTTATAGAAACTGTAGTGCCACCCACAGGAGGGATTGATTGATAGTTAGCGGTGGCTGTGTGGGGTGCATTCATGTTCACAATGATTGATGCGATGCTGGAGCCTTGTGAAACGCCGTCTACATCCCAGTTTTGGAACGTGTAATGTGTAACAGAGGGTGCTGTAAGAGACACACTTGTGGACTCGTCATGCCAACCTTCGCCTGGGATTGTTGTGATCCCTGATGGGCTGGTCTTGACTGTTAGGTAGTACTGCGTTTTCCAGTTCCATGTGATGCTTGATGGCTGGTTTATTTTGAAGGCCACGGCTGTGGCTATTCCGGAGGCTGGAACGCTTCCTGTTCCAGTCCAGCCTGTGCAAACGTAGCGTGTGCCTGTTGGGCTTGTTTCTGGCGAGGTGACTGATGCTGTTATGCTTGTGTCTGCATCAAACCACCCGCTTGGTGGGGCTGGTGCGCCGTAGGGTGAGGATACTGTTAGGTAGTATTGGGTCTTATAGTTGCCTGTGATTATTATGGCACTTGTTATGGTTATTGGGGAGGTTGGACCGGTAACGCTTGTTAGGACAAAATTTTTGCCTGTTTCTGAGCTTGGGATTTCGCTGTTGTATGAGTATGTTATTGTTGTGCTGTTGAGAACGAGTAGTGTGTAGGGTAATTCGTTAAAGGTTTTTGTCTCGTTGTTAATTGTGATTATGGTTCCGGAGGCTGTTGGGTCAAGGCCTGTTTGGTCGAAGGTTACTTGATATTGCAGTTGAATTGAAAAGACCATATCGTTGTAGTCATTGTCTCCTGTTCCGTCACAGTAGGTGCGTTCGTCAAATCCGATTAGAAACATGCTGGGGTCGTCAAGATTCCTGTACACTTTAGCGTATTGTGTTTTGTTGGGGTTTCTAGAAGCTTCAGTAAAATATCTGAAGGGATATGTGCTTATGCGAGAAAGTGAAAAACCAAGCTCGTAATTTGCTGTAAATTCTTTGGTTATTGGGGATACGTATCCAGAACCTCCTTCTGGCCCGGTGAAAATAGGAGTAAAAATGCTTGTGTTAGCTTCATAGTAGCCGAGTTCGTTTTCACCGGGATAGTGGGCGAATTCAGCATATAATGTAATGTTGTATTTTCCTGGGGGAAACGTTTCAAAATTTGTTTCGATGATATTTGTAAAGCCCAAGTTGTTTAGTATTTCGATTAGGGTTAGCTCTGCATATGCAGGAGCGATAATACATGATGTCAAAATAAGCGTACACACTAAAGCGACTATAGGAATGAAATGTGCTTTCAACTGTTTCCCCTTTCTCTCCAGTATAAGTTATGCTTTTAGGGTAATATAAAAGTTCTTGATTATTTGTAGGTTGCACTTAGCGCGCACACATGAAAAACGTTAATCCATGAAAACTCTCTATGTGTAGTTGATGAGGGTGGCCCGAATAAATGAATGAACGCTTTTGTTTGCCTTTTAGAAAAAAGAAATGAGGATTTTCGGATGTCTCCAATAATATAGCTAAAAACCTCTTCGTATCATATGTCGCTTTTAGTTAAGTCTCTGGGTTTTCTGAAGAGCGCGCGCTGCCTGCACACTCAGTAGTCTTGCCTGGCAGGCGTATGTGATGGAAAAGGCAAGAGACTTACGGTCATTTTCATTTCGCGACTTCTTCGAGCTGGGACACAGTTTTTTCCGTAAATACATTTTAAGACTCAAAAAACGGGGAAAAATCTTGGCTCTGGATTGTCGTGGCTATTGACGAGGTTGATGTGCTATCCCTCAAGGAGAAGGAACCGCTTGTGTACTATTTGAACCGGCAACCCAAAACAACCCTAATCCTGATCAGCAACAAAATAGAAGACGCCGCACAGCTCCCAGAGAGAGCCCTAAGCACGCTCAGCCACGGCTTCTCCTACTTAAACCCTACACGTTCGAAGAAACAAAGAAGATTCTGAAGGAACATGTGGAACACGCCTTCCAACTGGATGTCATCTCAGACGAACTGCTAAGCATAGTGGCCAAAAGGGTGTCAGAAGCTGGAGACATCAGATTAGGCTTCTCCATACTGCTGTCAGCAGGACTCGTAGCTGAAACTGCGGGAAAGTCGAAGGTTGACGCTGAAGACGTTCAATCAGCCGTTCAAAGCGAAACAAGGCTTGAAATTCTCAAGAAAATAGATGACATAAGCAGACAAATCGGGTAGAGAACGGAGAAACCAAGATCGAGGCTACAGAAAGCGGCTAAAAGCGAGACGAAACCGGAACGTGTTAGAGATATGATGGAGCAGATCAAGAAATTACCCAAAAAAAGGCTTGATCCGCAGGGAAACACTTCCAATATGCCCGATTTCACTCAGCCACTCTTAAACAATCAAAAAATCACTGCAAAGCACCTTAAGAACTTGAGGATTGCTAGGAGTTCAATCACCTTTTTGAACCTCGCTCATGAAAGCCCTACCTTTCGAGCCCATTTAGAGAGAGCGTACAAGGAGAGTTCAATGTTACAAGTCTGATACATAAAATGAAAAACTAGAAGATTTCTCCGCAAATGTTATTTGCAAATAAAACAATTAGAGTTTAGGTGTAGTGAGAGTTGGAGAAGAGACTTGTTACATTAGTGTTGGCTGCAGTATTAATCTTGTCAATTTCTCCTCTAACTAGTGTATCCTCAAACAGTACAAATCATTTAGAAACTGTTGATTCAACTCAACGCATTCATACTAGTGAAAATCAATCAACACCCGAATATGGAGGAACGTTGAGAATTGGCAGCTGGGCGATGCCGGAAACCTCCCTAAACCCTCTGCATGACCGGTACGCCAGTTATCTACCTATATACAACAAGTTAACGAGACTGGATGAAAGCGCCTTAGTAGTGCCAGATCTTGCATACAGCTGGAACACGTCCCTAGACGGACTGGAATACACATTTCATCTCTATAACAATGTCACGTGGCATGATGGCATACCATTCACATCAGAAGATGTCAAGTTCACTGTGGAAACGATATACGCTGACCCCGACAACACATACATACCTCCACAATGGGTCAACATCACCTCAGTCGAAACACCAACCAACTACACAGTGATTATTCACATGGGTCAAATATGCGCTTCATTCCTTTACTACCTAAAAGCCACCCCAATCGTGGCTAAACATGTTTATGAAGGAAACTCGACTAATGAGGCTGTTGTAGGAACTGGCCCATTTAAATTTGTTAACTGGGTTCAAGGTAGCAACATTACTTTGACAGCGAGTGAGACATACTTTCGTGGACGACCCTACCTTGATGGGCTTGTATATCATAAAGATCTACCGCTACAAGACTCACTAGCGAACAATCTGATAGATATAGCAGGATGCTACTGGGAATGGCTTGATCCTGACGTTATCAATGAACTTGAGCAAACCCCAGGAATTTCAAAGATCAGTGCACAGACTGACGATTTTTGTTCGATTGGCATCAATCTGCGTAACCCAATTCTCAACAACAAAATGGTAAGAAAAGCCCTTGCACATTCGATAAATAAGACTAAGATTTCTGAAGTCTTCAGTGGATACATAGAGCCTGGTGTGGGACCAATCCCTCCTGGACTAACCTACTGGTATAACCCGAACGTAACCCGATATGATCTTAACAGCATTGAAGCAGAAGCATTGCTTGACCAAGCAGGGTATCCAAGAGACCCTCAAACAGGGGTCAGATTTAACATAACATTCAAAGCCGGTGGTTACGATCCATTGAGAAGAGAAGTATCAGAGAAAATAGGAGAATGTTTTCAAGAGATCGGCGTTAACGCAACCTTGGAATTCTTGTCTTGGGAGGAGCTTACTGAAGCCTCCTTTGTGACACATGACTTTGACGTTATAGGCACCTGGCGATACCTTGGCAATGGATATGATCCAGACAATTATCTATGGCCAAGTTACCATACATATGGATGTCTAAACGGTTGGAATTACAGCAACAGTCGAGTTGACGAGCTGATAGATAGAGCATTTTATGAAACAGTTAACGAGACTGAGAGGAAAGCTATGTATGATGAGGTTCAAGAGATTCTTGTTGATGAACTCCCGAATATATGGCTTTATTATCCAATACGTGTGACAGTCTACAATAATGATTTTCATGGTTTCTCTTCTAAACTATCAGTGACTCCGGTCGATACGTACTCGTTGGAGAAGGTTTGGTATGATCCTGCTTTGTCTGGTCAAGGGAAGTCTCCTGTAAAGGTTTGTTTTGTTGATTCTGAAGGGAGACGTACTGGTTTCTTTAACGATTCAATTGTGACTGAGATACCTAATAGTGAGTATCTGGAAGATCAAGAACTCGTGAAAATACGGTCTCCTGCCGGCAACTACACCATTGAGTTGCTGGGTACAGCTAACGGTACTTATGATCTGGAAGTTGTGAATGTAGCTTTGGATTATAAGAACATGTACTTGCCTACTGGAACGATTAGGGAAAATCAAACGAGAAGATATAAAATCACTGTCTTTCCAGATGGATCGATTTATACGATTAACTGTGCTGCTGACTTGGATAACAATAAGAAGGTTGAGATTTATGATGTTGTTAGAGCGTGTGGTATTTACGGTGCTACTCCTTTCGACGCTAACTGGAATGCGGTTGCTGATATTGCTCCCCCAATTGACAAGATTGACATTTATGATATAGTGCAGATTTGCGCTGAATACGGAAAAAATTGGAGTGACTAAGCTCCACAAGCCTCCTCTGTTTCTGCAAACACTCTGCAGTTTTAATGCATGTGCTTGCATACAGCGCGCTAGTTAAGAAAAAACAAAAAGAAGCGAGGAAAATGCTTCTTCGTCGCCAAACCCATGGTTTGAAAATAAACCGATGTTTGCTTAAGCCGTAACTTACATGCGAATGTTGAATATCGTTTAAGAAAACCATACACTTCATCCTTTCTATTCTTTTGTCTTTATGCTGTAAGTGTCTGTCGTAAATAAATTAAGGCAGCATCCTTCTTTTAAGCAGTTTCGGAAAGTTTGAATTAGCTAATTCTTCAATAGGTAATTTAGCATTTTTCTCTAAAGTAATGGTTGGATATTCTTCAAACTAAATTCTCGAGTATCTATGCACTTAACGATCAGAGTGCGCGTTCGTTCAGAATTTTTTATTCGTTGCCGTCCGAGTAACTCTGAGATTTCATCCACGTGTCAAGCTAATGCCTTCTCATCATCCGGCAAGAAAAATAGATAGTTGAACCAGAGATAAAAATATTATTTTCTCTATGGATTTTTTGGGTCTTTGTAGTTGATGCTTGCTGCAGAGTCTTCCGCAAAACCTTTTTCTCTTGTAGTTTTGATTGCCTGGAGACTACTTTTCGGGTTTTTATGGGAAATGTGGGAATGTTGATACATGAGCTGAAATACTTTTAATGACGGGAAATTTTTTGGTTTTTAGGGATATTTTTGTCCGTAGTGGCCAGTGCATATGATTACATCGTAGATTTGGATTTTGCCGTTGCAGTCTAGGTCGCTGTTAGCCTTGTATTGTGGGTCGCCTATTTCACTCAGATAGACGCCGGTGATTTGTACAACGTCGTATATGTCAACGTCAAAGTCGCCGTCAACATCGCCAGGAATAGTTACAGTGACAATGCCGTAGACAAAGGTGTTGTCTGTTGTGTCTGTTTCACCTGGAACTGGCCAAGCATAAGCACTTATAGTGTAGTTACCATTGGGCAGGTTTGTTGCATTCCATTCGTATGGGACGGTTATGGAGTGCCCGTTTGTTAGTGTTATGTCTTGAAGCGTATTGATTATTGTTGTGTTAGCATAAAAGGTGACGTTTAAGGTTTCTGTGTAATCGCCATGGTTCATCACTGTGGCGTTAATGCAAACTTTGCTGCTTGTAACTGTTTTAGAAGGCACAACGAGGTCTATAGACACATTGTGGACTTGGGGTTTATTAATAACACATTTTGCCCCTCCGTAGGTTCCGGTGCTCACCATCTCTATCTCTATGGGAAAGGACATGGATGGGGATATGTTAAATCCAAAGTTTCCCTCCGTATCAGTCAGGGTATACATGGTTGTTCCACCTGATTTTACTTTCAAATAGATTGGTTGTATGAGCACTCCTTCCACAATAGTTAATTTGCCTGATATTCTGTTCGCATTTAGTGAGGCGTTTATTTGTGTTTCATAACCTTTCAAAGCTACTGGTTTGGTGGTAAATACTATCCGATTGCCGTTTCCGTCAACTGCTTCAACAATTAAGGATATTTTCTGAACTGTGGATGAAAGTGTTATGTCAGCCGAGTGGAGGTCTTCTCCGAGATTTATTAATGTGCAGGGAATCCAGGGGTTATCATCTAATGAGTACAGAAGGGAAGCGTTGCAGATTTCGTCGTTGTCAGCTAATTGTATTTCGATGTGGTACTCGTTTCCTGTGAAGCAGGATGGGCAATCCATTTTTGTTATGGATGGGGGAATAAGGTCTGTGCTTGAACTAGTATAGTTTATAATGTATTTAGCAACATTCTGTGAACTGTAGTTCAAGCTGGTTTCAGTCTTGACGATGAAGGAATATAAGCCGTAACCATAGGAATCCAAGAATTGGCTAATCATAATTGGTTCTTGAGCCCAGAGTTTTGTTTCATTGTAAATTAGGAAATCGTTTTTCAAAACTTCAATTCTTTTTGTAGCTTGCATGTCGGTCTTTGCCAAAAAGAGGTTTTCATCAATAAGTAGAGGGTAGTATGGGATGTATAGTCCGCTTCCGTAATATGATGTATTGTCATGGACACTTTGGGGCAGAAGAGGTGATTTTCCCATATGATATACAGAAGTTTCGCCTCTGGAAATTGGTTGGAAATGCCTGTCTATTACAAAATATTCATCGGATTCGTAAGGATAGGTCGACAAGGTGTATATGCAGGACCATTCTAGGTCATTCCAACTTGCTGTAGAAGGATTTTCGTAGTTGTATGGTTTGATGTGTATTTTCCAGTTTATTCCTGGGTGAGTTTGATATCCACACCAGAGTCCAGATTGCCATATGCCGGCGATTTGGTTAAACCACATTGTTGAGATTGCAGATGCTTTTGGTAGCATGTTTTGCACGTCGAAAGTAGCTAATTCTGAATCTTCATAATCTAAAACAGCTGGAACAGGTGAGCATCCGAAGTTGCTTATGTTCCAACCGATGAAGTACATGTCAATCTCAGAATTCAAGACACCTTCTTCCTCCCAGTTAACATCTTCCTGTGAAAGAGCTGTAAATCCAAAGTAGCACGTGCCGACCATATAATCACTGATGTTGGTCAAATACAACCATTGGCTTGGCAACACACCTATTTCTGAAAAGTATGCTACCTGGTAGTAAGGTGTAAGAAGCTGTTTCATTTTGAAATGAAGGGGAGAACCTGTTGTGTCAGTGCTTCGAACGTCAAGTTTGTAGGCTGAAGCTAATGAGAGCTGCAGGTATTTTGTTTCAGCTGCACTTATTGAGAATTTATCGTGAATAATGAAAGAAATCCCATCATCTAGATTACCTGAAGGATTCCACGCATAATCGTTGATGGCTTGGATAATATATTCGCCAGGTGATTCGATTATGAATTTTGCAGTATCACTTTCTGTGTGATACGCTTTCATCTCGTTGGTTTCAGAATCTATGAGAGAAAAGACAGCCATAAGTTTCGAACCATCTTCATGAGTAACTTCAACGTTCAGCTGTGCCATAATGCAGAATAGCAAGGGAATTCTGATGGTTACGCCGTCAAATGTTGCCGTGATTCTTCCTTCAAAGTAGCCGTTCGGCAGTGACACACTAGTATTTAGGTATACCTCAATTCCTGTGGTGCCTCCAAATGACAAGTGAAAGTTTGAAGTGTTTAGAGACATTGTTTGATAAGGAATTCCGTCTCCAATATGCCACGCTTCAGCGTTAAGGTCTACGTAGTGAGTTTGATTGGCAAGGTTCTGGAATGTAACAACTTGTTTGTACATCATGTTTAATTCTACTCTGCCAAAACTGATGCTGGAGTTTCCTACAATAGACGCGTTTGCTGATTTGCATACATTCAACCTGCCTGATCCTTGCTTGAGCATGTTTGAGCCTGTATCTTCAGCGTAGTTAGTTAGTGCCATTTTAACTTGGGTGGGATTCCAGGAGGGATAAGCATCTACAAGCAGTGCTGCAGCGCCTGTTGCATGAGGAGTAGCCATGGAGGTTCCTGATGCCATTGTGTAAAATTGGGAAACCGGTGTGCCCATGTTTGTACCGTTTGCACGTGCTGCTATTATGTCAACTCCGGGCGCCAATATGTCAGGTTTTATTGTGAAGGAAGTAGTTGGTCCTCGTGAACTGAAGCTGGCGATAGCGTCGTTCTTATGTGAGGCTCCAACTGTTATTGCCGACTCTGCAACTCCAGGAGAGGTAATACTGTACATTTCAGGTCCGCAATTTCCAGCTGCAACAACGCACACGACGCCTTGTTCAGTTGCCCAGTTTACAGTCGTTGACATAGGGTCTGTTCCATCACTACTGATACTTCCCCCAAAGCTCATGCTCAAAATTTCTGCGTTGTTATCGACCGCCCATTGAATCCCGCTGATTATCCAACTTTCCATTCCTTCTCCTTGATTGTTGAGGACCTTAACATTTAAGAGAGTTGCACCTGGAGCGACTCCAACGTATTGACCATTGTTGGCTGCTCCTGTTCCGGCAGCTATGCTTGCACAATGGGTGCCGTGTCCAAACTTATCGGCTGTTGATTCACCAGTAAAAGATATGGCATTCGTAATACTTGATGTTCCATTTGGGAAGTAGAAGTCGGGGTGAGTTGGGTCTATGCCGGTATCAAGGATGGCGATTTTTACTCCAGAGCCATTGACGTTCCTACCGAATGACGATTCAAAGTTCGCCCATTCTACTGGATTTCTTATTATGTCGACGCTTTGATCTAGGTACACTGTGAACCTTCGATCAAGCCATATGTGATCCACATAGGAATTCCTAGCTAAGTCAAATATTCTTGAATAGTTCAAGCGTGCTGCGAGAAAATGCATGTCATCATAGGCAAGCGTACTTGTATATAATCTGCTTATTGTTTCAAACAGGTTTTTTTGAGCTGTCCAGTCGGTCGATTGTTCAAGAAAGTCCTTATTTGAAATAGATATAATCACATTTGTTTGGTTATTGTGGAGGTATTCTTTTGTTACAAGCTCTGTTAAGTTGAGCAGGTTTGCATCTATTTTTCTTTCAATTTCATACGAAGGTTTAACTATGGTTGAAAGGCCAATGGACATATATCTGAGATTGGTTTGACAGCTGAGAATCACACTTGCTGTCTGGTTCTGACCTTTATGAACACGAATTATTGATTTAGCAGGGGTAATCGAATAATCTGTGGATCTTGTTTCCTGGTGTAAATTGGAAATTACGTTTGCTCCTGAACTTCGTTGTGTGTGGTGTATATCTAAACTTTCAGAAGACTCATGCACAGAAAGGATTGTGAAGCTTTGGATTAAAAGGAGGGCCAACATGAATGCAATTATGATTTTCACGGATCAATTCACCTTTGTAATACGACCTAACCAGCGATTATTGTTAATTGAACCTTTCTATGAAGAAGACATAATTGCCTTCAACATTACTGACGTAGATTATACTTAGTAGTTTTATCAGCGAGAGTGTCAAGGATCTACTTGCCCGTAGTGGCTTGTGCATCTGACTACGTCGTAAATGGTTATTTCGCCATCGTCGTCCAGGTCGCTGTTGGGATTAAATTCCGGATCTCCACGTTTAGACCGATAAATGCCTGTTATCTTAACAACATCATAAATATCAACATCTCTATCTCCATCCACGTCGCCTTTAATGGTAACTACCACCCAACCATCTATGTACGTGTTGTCTGCTGTGTCTGTTTCGTTTGGAATTGGAGTGGCATAGGCGCTTATGGTGTAGTTTCCCTTAGCAAAACTAGTGGTGTTCCAGGTGAAGGTTATGGTTATAGAGTTTCCGCTTGGTAGGGTCATTTCTTTTGTTTCGATTAGTGTTGTGTTGGCGTAGGCGGTTACGTTAAAAGTTTCTGTTAGGTCGCCTTGGTTCTCAACGGTTACGTTTATTTTCATGGAGTAGCCTTGGCCTACTATTGTTTTGGATGGTGTAACGTTGGTTATGGCTATGTCGCCTGTTCCTATTACTTGGACGTTGCCGTCGTTTGTTGTGTGAGTTATTGGGTTTGCTTGCGAGTCACCTAGCACTGTGTCGGTTAAGTGTAGGGTTGTGTTTCCACCTTCTACTGCTTGGAAGTTGATTGTTGCTAACGTTCCGTTGCCGTTTACTCCGGGGACGCTTCCTAGGAGAACGCAAGTTAGCCATATTCTGCCGTGAGTTGTGTTGTAGTTGTTGTTTAACTCTACTGTAAAGAAGACTGTGGAGCCGCCTTGCTTCAGGAAAGGTCCTTCGATTGCAACGACGATTGCCAAGATGTTGTTGCGGTAGTAGAGTTTGAATTCCCAGCCACCTAAATCTGCTACGTTAGCGATGCTTGCGTTTATAGAGAAGCTTTCTCCCAGATCCACCATAACAACTGGTGGATCTAGATATAGGTTAGGTGTAGAACTGGCTTGTGAACAAGGAACGTGGGAGATTACGAAAACGCACGTAAGAAGGGTTAACAGGAAAATCCAGGCGGAACAAGATTGTTTATGGACTCTCATGCACCTTATCAACTACCACTATGTAGGTTAGTGACCGAAATTATTTAAAAGTTTAGGGAAAATTGTTCTATTTTTGTGCTCGCCATAGGTCACGTGTGCTCTATCGCGAGACTGGTTTGTTCACAAAAAGAATCATGAGTGACATGTTATGGGGACTGCAGAGGCTTGGTTATTCGAGATAGGTAGAGGTTTTTTCCATAAGTGATAAAAACCTGTAGTCAAAGATTGTAATGGTGGATGTTGAATGAGAAGATTTGTTTTGGTTATGACGTTGATTATTGTTACCTTGGGTATGTTAGGTGTAGCATTTAGAGTTCATAGGGTGGAAGCTGATGGAACTATTTACATTAGAGCGGACGGAAGTGTGGATCCGTCAACAGCACAGATTTATCGGGATGGAGACGTCTACGCTTTTACTGATAACATTTACGATGAGATTGTTGTTGAAAGAAGTAATGTCGTAATTGATGGAAATGGTAATGTTTTGGAGGGTAATGGGAGTGGACGCGGCTTTAGTGTACATGGCATAAACAATGTGACTGCCAAAAATGTCGTCGTCAAAGATTTTGCTATAGGTGTCTACTTGAATTCGTCGTCTGGTAACGTCATTTCTGGAAACAGTATAATGGCGAACACGGAGCATGGAGTCTATCTTGACGGGTCGTCAAACAACACAATATTTGGAAATGACTTGGAAAACAATTTCAAAGGCATCGAGCTGTTGGATTCTGGTGAGAACACTGTTTCTGGAAATAACATAACAGCAGAAGCGGTGTACAACGACTACGGCATCAAACTGAAGTACTGTTCAGGCAACACTGTTTCTGGAAACAACATAAAAAACAACGACGAAGCTGTATACCTCGCTAACTCTTCAAACAACATAGTTTCTGGAAACAACATAGAAAACAACTATTACAGCACTATACTCACTAACTCTTCAAACAATATCATCTCCGAAAATAACATGACAAATAACGATGAAGGTGTACGGCTTATGTTTTCTTCAAGTAACACGGTCTCCGGAAACAACATAACGGTGAGTAACAACAACGGTGTATGGCTTTTTCACTCCTCAAACAACACGATTTTCGGAAACAACATAATAGATTGCAGACTAGACGGCATCTGTCTCTCCGGGTCTTCAAGTAACATTTTCTCTGGAAACACGATAAAATGCAACGGTGAAAACGGCATACTGATGTTTGTCTTTTGTGTGGACAACAGGTTTTACCATAACAACTTGGTAAACAACACTCAGCAGGTATGCATCCAAACGTCTGGCTATGCTAACTTTTGGGATAACGGTGTGGAAGGCAACTACTGGAGTGACTACAATGGGTTAGATTTGGTTTATGATGGGATAGGAGATGCACCTTACATCATAGATGAATACAATATTGATAATAATCCTCTCATGGGAGTGTTTTCTGATTTCAACATTACTTCAGAATGTCATGTTCAAACCATCTGCAGTTCATCAATTTCTAATTTTCAATTTAATGGCACTGCTATAAGCTTCGATGTTACTGGTGAAAATGGCACTGCTGGCTTTTGCAGAATATGCATTCCAAAGGCGTTAATGGACAAAACATACGTAATCCTTGTTAACGGCACTATGGTTGCGCATATTCCATTGCCCTGCTCCAACAACACACATACTTACTTATACTTTAACTATACTCATTCAACACAAGAAGTAATAATCATTCCAGAGTTCCCATCATTAATTATCATGTCGCTGTTAATGGCGATAATACTGTTGACTGTTTGTGTGTACACAATAAGCTGTTACGCAAAAATGACGAAAAAACGTAAAGTCCGGATTTATGGATAGTAAATGCTTAGGAAACACACAAAAATAAAAAAGGGGATATTGTTAGAGTTTTTGAACCCGTTTTAAGGCTCGTCTCTTCCGTAGTTTATGGCGACTAATACCAAATCGATTAAGTCCACATCAGCGTCTTCATCTAAGTCGTAAGTGGTTGTGCTTCCGTAGTCGGCTGCAACTAGTTTTAGGTCTAACACGTTGACCACGCCGTCCATGTTAACGTCACCAGGTATTGGAAGATACTTGTACTCGCAGTTGTTGTAATCCAAAAGGGATGCGTAAATCATGTGGTAGTCCGGGCATTTCACGCTGATCCGTAGTATGCTAAAGCTTATCCAGCTGTTCAGTATCGGATCTGAAGTAGTCCAGAAGAGGGTATCATGCACTTTGAATGTAAGTGTTACTAGTCGTCCTTCACCGTAAGCCAAAGTTTCTCCAGGCTGCTGTTGGATCACCTTGATTTCGATCCAGCCACTCGCATCGTTCTTCTCGTAATAGAACATTTCGTAGGGACCTGTTAAGAACGTTGTGTCGATTTCTACGCCGATTATGTCTAAGTGGTTAGTGTTAAAGTCAATTTTGAACCAGTAGTCGTGTAGTTTAACTGCGTCCACTATCCAAATTTCCACAGTGAACACGCAGTCTTTTTGGCTAGCAGTTGCTATAGCTGGCCTCATCTCGATTTTCGGTTGTACGGCGTTAATCTGGTAGTAACCTCCGTGTACGTTCCATGGATATATCTGGTTACCATTGCTGTTTGCCAAGCTAATAATAGTAAGACCTATGTTAGTGTGTACTTCGTAATCAGTGGATATGTAGCAGGGGTCGTAGATTATGTGGAATGTTAACTTCACAATCTTGTGGGTGCCGTTGAATCCGTAAGGATCGTTAGGCGCGCCGTCGAGTGAAGTAGCCACTAAATGATACCAGCCTACAGTGTTATTATATTCGTTTATGCCGATGAAATACTGCGTCCAGATCTCATCCACTTCTACGTCAACATCAACTAGCTCTATCAAAGTCGGATCCCATGTCACCTTAAAGTCTACTCCGTACAAGTCAACAAGGTTTGCTGCTGTAACGTTAACTTCGAAAGTCGTGCAGGCTGCTGGTGCATCAACAATGACTGTCTGTGGAGTTATGTAGAAAGCGGATTTGCCTAGGTAATTTGCAATTCCGTTGACAGGTCCAGTGAAGTTTATCTGCAGCGAATTCATGAACTGTGTTTGTACACCGCCGTTTAATGTCCAATGGTCAAAGTAGTAGTCAAATGGAGAGCCAGGTGCAGGTCCTGATTTACAGGACCACCAATACTTTACGTTTGCATCGAACCAGCCCGATCCACCTGCTGCAGACCAACTATTCCAAGTGTTCAAGTTGACTATGCCTGTAAGAGTAGGATCAGCTTCCCATGTTCCCTTGTATTGTTTCTTGTAGTATGCGGTAGCATTACGTGGAGTAGCCATTGTGATTGTGGTGTTGCAGTTTGAATCTGTATAATGTCCTGGATCTTTGACCCATTCATTGAATACGTATCTGGTGCCGCTGTCCACGGGTATTGTGCATGGAGCTGACAATGGAACGACGGTGCCTGGGGTGAACCATCCGCTCTGTGTAGAAACGCCGCTTAGTCCACCTATGTCGTCATTTACTTCAAGGTAGAATTCCCTTGTGTAAATGGCGTATATTGTTTGACCTGTGGCGTTGCTGTGTGCAGCTTCAACGTGTACAGTGAACGTGTTGTTATACCAGTCAATTACACCTGCAATGTACCAGCGGTTGAATATCCATCTTATGTTTGGATCGGTTGGATCTGGAACCGTTAATGGAGCAGTCAGAGTAAGATTGGTGCAGAAGTCATAGTAGCCGCTAAAACTCTCCACTCCAGTGTCCAACATCGACGGTGAATCTGACACTGCCATGTAGTATTGCAAGTAGAAGTGAACAGTAGCTTTAGTCGGCATATCCATGTGAACAGTAATTGTTCTGCTGGTGAAGTTCTGGGGGTTCACCCAGTGCGTGCCATTCCATTTCTCCACTGTCCAATAGTCAAATCTCCATCGCCACTTGTAGTCCTTAACGCTGACAAACTCAGGCGCAGTCAAATCTACACTTGTACTCTCTGCATACCAACACTTAGCAACGCAACACAAAGCTTGAGCACACTCAGAATCCATTTCTGAGTATTCTACGCTGTCTATCTCCAACCATCCGCCACTTGCAAGTTGCTGGTTAACAAGCCAATCCGCTCCTTTCTCCGCAGTTTCCATCTCGCCAACAGCGCACAATCCCATGATCGCGTAGGCATCACCTTGCACAGTAGAAGGCCAAGCTCCACTGTACTGTTGATTTGCCTTCAAGGTAGTGACTATCGTTGAAATTTCAGTCGCGTAGCCTACTGGGTCTACGGCTTGGAACAGCTTCAAAGCATGTCCCCAGCCGAGATACTCATCTCCGTACCAATAGGCAGGGTCGCTCTTACTTATTTTGGTCAAATTGTATGCTACGACAGCAGTGGCATTTTCCGCCCATTCAGTGTCACCGACAGCAAGAGCCCCTAGACCATAGCTTACATAGTTCCATATAACATAGCCATGGCTAGCCACATGACTGTAGAAGTAATTGTATAGCAACGTTTGGTTGCCGTCAGCATATCTTTTCTCATACCCCGCTTCAGGGTAGCTATGTGTTTTCTGGTATGCCCATGCATCGACAGCATAATCTTTGTATGTTGGGTCTCCGGATATTCCTGAGAATTCCACTAGGAACATATAGTCAAATCCATAACCGAAGCCGTTGGTGATGAAGGCGCCTGTTGTTGGGTCACCTGTAGCCATCAGGTCTGCAACGTCCTTTGCCGCAAAGTAGTACGTAATGTTTTCTGTTATTTCAAAAGCGCATAAAAGTCCTAAAGCTGTAACACCGTAAAGGTTTGGTGAGCTTGCACTTCCACTATGCGATGTCAGAGATGTAACAACCCAGTCCCAACCATAATCGCTGGTTGACTGCAATGCTACGATTCTGTTTATAGCTTTGTCGAGTGCTGTGTAGTAGGCTCCTGGATTGTAAGGAACTGTTGGACCCCATGGATTGTACACTGAATCTTTATCTAAGAAGTATTCTATCACCCAATTTGCAACCACTGTCTTCGCGCCAGTCATATTGATAGCGTCTGTTTGAATGTTAATACCATAGCCACTTTTCACTATCTTCTTACCGCTTGTGTCACCTGTCCATTCCACGAATTTAGCTTTTATCGAAATATTAAGATCCACATGTTCGTTTGCCACACCAGCATAGGTGATGTCGTATTCGTCAAACCAATGCGTAGCTTCCTGATGCCATGCGCTTCCGTACCAGATGTATGGAAGATCGTACGCTGTGATTACAGTGAACAGGTATTTTACTTTGTAGTAGGCTATAGCCGTCTTGTTTTCGTCCATTGTTATCGGAAACTTATTGCTTGTCGTGGACCAAGTATGATTATCAGGATATGTGACTGTCCAGTTTAGAAAACTCCATCGAACGCCAGTTGTATCATTCACTATAAGAGGAGCCGTGACGTTGATCACTGAATCAACTGTGTAGTCATGGTCGCCCACTGTTGGAGCCGTATCTGGCTCCGGCATCCCAGGATAGGGATCGTAGCCAATCGTCAAGCAACAGTAGGTGTCAACTGCACTTACCGGACTGAGACTCATAACCATGCTGAATGTACCGATCAGAAGTAAAATGATAGCCATAGTCGCCAATAGTTTATTATTCATTCTTTTTCCTTTCTCCTATTTCCGTCACGCGAACGCGTGCAATAAAACATTATCCATGCAGATATTTAAATTTATCCAGAAGAAAGTTCTATTTTGGTACCATACATAGAGCATAAAGAGATACAGCAAAACAATGTAAACTCACCAAGCAGCAACACTCCATCATCTCTATTTATATTTAAAAGACTCACATAAATTACATGATGGAGCACAGCTCAGAACAAAGGGGAATAAAAAATGAAAAAATTTGCCTTAGTTACGTTTTCTTTATTCTTGATCAGCATATTTGGATTGATTTTTAACATTTCGCTAATCAAAGCACACCCTGAGATAATTTATGTAGATGACAACAACATCACAGGTCCGTGGAACGGAACTCCTGAACATCCTTATCAAAACATAACTAGCGGGTTAGCACACGCCGCAAATGGTGACACCATCTTCGTGTACAATGGAACATACTACGAACGTTTAATCATCAACAAATCTGTATCCCTCGTTGGACAAGATAAACATAACA
>Ga0315545_1001044_pt1 | contig 28233 bp, 24 predicted proteins | sample SalMarSW160210MG_FD_203096 | JGI IMG/M metagenome (GOLD analysis project Ga0315545, IMG submission 203096) | Salt marsh sediment microbial communities from the Plum Island Ecosystem LTER, Massachusetts, United States - Salt Marsh Sediment SW1602-10 ...
TTAGCTGGAGCCACCGCCACCGCTGCACTTTTAGCCAGTTGTTTTCCTGAATGTCCGGTTGAACCTTCTGCTATTACTACAGAAGCACCTATAGTTTCTCCACCAGTTGGATCAACAGAGATTCCCACCACCATAACTCCTAAATGGGAAGAACCTACTGTGGAAGTGACTCGAGCACCCACGCCAGAACCAGGTTCAGCTTATCCTATCGAAGAAGGAGCATCTTTAGAAGTGGGAGGAGCTTTATTAAACCCTCAAGAATTTCCAGCTAATTACTTGGCAGACTTAATAGTCAAAGTAGATTCTAATCTGCAAGTAGTGGCCAGAGGAGATACCGGTAAAGTAGTTTGTTATAGCGGCTTGTATGAGAGAGAGGATGGGGTTCAGGAATGGGTTGTTGCCCTAGGTCAAGGTCCCCGCAATGCTAGGTGGGCTCAGGCCCGAGGCCAAGTCTGGGAAGTAGTCCCCGAAGGGCAAAGCCTAGCTTTTTGGCAAAGAAATACTCAAACAGAAAGCCTTCATGTAGTTGTTCCCGATGTTTCTTTACCCGGCGCTTTTAATGAGGAAAAAGGCTATGCCGCTCCGGCTTTAGTTCCTGAATCAGCCTTGTTGGTTAAAGATATAAGAACAGGCGACTATAGAGTAGTAGTAGTTTATGATGAAAAAACCCTTCAAGAAGCAGAAAGATTGGGGATGAAAACCGGTATTCAGGAAGTGACAGACAAGGATGGTGTTAGAAAAGGTATTTTTATCGGTGAAAGCAAAAGCGTCACTTTAGAACCTGGTCAGACTATTACCAGAGGAGAAGAAGGTCTTCTCCAGACCAGAAATGCATTTGGCCGGGTAGTTTCAGAAATGAAAACCCGCTGGGAGCATATTAGAAGCAAAGAAGAAGAGGGAGAGATGATGAGTTGGATAGCTCCCACTTATTATTGCCGCGGAGGAATTCAGATCCCCTCTTATGATGACGATGGTTCCTTTAGAGGAAATTTTGGTAATCAAAGGATAGAAGGAATTACTGTGGTTGATGAAAGAATTTTTGGACTCGGGCAGAGAATAAAAATTGAGTATCGATATGAAACCAAAGACGGAAAGAAAGGGACAGAACGAGCTTGGTTAAAGTCAAGCGATTTTGACAGTTCCGGTAATTTTCTAAGAGAAGGTGAAGAACCTCCAGTACAACCTACCAAAGAGGCTACGGAAGAACCTAAACCAACTAAAGAAACAGAACCTACCAAAGAGCCTGAGCCCACCAAAGAAACAGGAGAACCTACTGAAGAACCTGGGGAAGCAACAAAAGAACCCACCAAAGAGCCTGAACCAACAGCAGAACCAGCCGGTAATCCAATTCGACCCGAAGAAATAGCTCATCATCCAGCCGATGTAAGAATTAGTGTTTGGGAGTCAAAATGGTGGCCTGCAGAAATAAAAGAGGGAGAAAGGGCAGTAGTTTTATATTTACCAGTAAATCAATTACAGCCTGATAATAACTTGATTATCTGTGATATCGAGGTCGGGACCGGAGAGACAGATAAGGCAATAAGTGTATCTCCAAATACTCCCGTTTATATTGGCCCTAATTATAGAGGAACTGCTAAAGATATGTGGTCAGCAGTGCAAGTAGATGACCGTATTATATTGCTTACAGATGAAGGCTTCCGACCAGAGGGGATTACCTTTGAAGATTTAAAAACAATAGAACTCCATGTTCGAGCTATAGACTTAGCTCCTCCAGAATAAAAGCATATTATTATTTATTTAAGAAGCAACAGAGAAAGTCTTCTTTAGCCTTCTTGACATTTGAACTAGTAAATCTTAGTATTAATTTAGATGTCTGTCCTTGATTTTAAAAAAAAATCCATCTTTTTCTTTTTTGTTTTCTTCCTGTTTACTGTTTGCTCATTACTGTTTACTGACAAGATTCTCGCTCAATATGTTTGTGGTAATGGCATTTGTGAAGGCGGTTGGGAAGACTACTTGAGTTGTCCTGAAGATTGTCCGGCTCCGCCCGGTAGCCCTTACCCTTCGGGTAGTCCTCTTCCTTCAGTTAGTCCCGGTGGGGTATATTTGTATTGTGGGCATGCTTGCTGTCCAGGAGAAGCACCACCTTGTAATCCCCCTTACTATGGGTATGATTGGTATTGTTATCCTAGTTGTGATTCAAATGGAGCTGCTATTTGCTACCGAGACCCAGAATGTTATCAACCTTGCGATGACTGTAGGATTTGTGGTTGTCTTTCCGATCCTATAGGCGATGTGCCCAGTTGTCCTGAAGGCGCTTCCGGCGAGACGCGCTGCGATTCTAATACCGGCCTCTGTTATTCTACTTGCAATGACCCGGATGATCCTAACGCGCCCGTGCCCACGCCTACGCCTACACCGGCTCCGCCCGGAAACATTGCTCCGGAGGTGAGCTATAGTGATCCCAGAGACGGCACTCTTTATTTAAATCAAGCCATTGATTTTACTACTCGTTTCAAAGACAGCAGTATTAACAGCGCTGATGATTATAACCAGCCGGAAATAAGTTTAGCTTTAAACGGCAGTTTTGAAAATGGCACTTCTCGCTGGAGCAAATCACCAGCAGTCACCTGGAATATAGCCAGTGGCAATCATTTTGGCGCCAGCTTACTAAAAATCAGCAGAAATAGTGGCGATGATGCTTATGTTGTTTCTGATTGGATTACGGTAGGTAGCTTAAACAATAGAAGCTTTACTCTTTCTTTTGATATTAACAGTCCTGACGGTAATTACAGTATTGATGGTATGGGCATCCAGACCAACTCTTTTTATGCGGATGATTGTGATACTATTGCCACTACTCCTTATTGGAAAAGGAAAATATGCCACCTTTCCTTTAACCGGCCGTCTGATACTCAAATCAGGGTGGTTTTGCGTCCTTCGTCAGATTTTGGGGTAGATCCGCCAGATTTTTATTTTGATGGAGTCATGGTAGAAGAAGGCACTACCCAGGGAGTATTTACCGATATTAATACGGTCCAGTTTAACTTAGAAAAAGATACCGATCATAATAATTTATTACTTAACAATAGTTTTGAGTCAGGAAATACCAGTAATTGGGGACATAATGGTAGTCCTAGTTTGACCGTAGTTAACAGTCCTTCTCAGAGTAAGGCCGGCAGCTACTATCTTAGAGCGGTTTCGGCGGTGGATGATGATTCTATTAATCAGGATATCGATATTACCGGTACCGGTACCGGTACTCAGTATACTTTTTCTTTCTGGGCCAAAAGCAATAGCGGTTCTCTTAGTGCTAGTGTTGGTTTTTGGTCTTGGGATGGCGGCAGTGACTGGAATCCCTCTTTTGAAGAGGTTACTATTACTGCCGGCGATTGGCAGCAATTTGTAGCTCACTATTCTTTACCTGATGGAAGCAGAGTTCTTTTAAGACCGGAAATTTACCTCAGCGCTCCTGGTGGAGAATATTGGCTTGACGCTTTTTTAGTGGAGCAGGGCAACACTGATGGTTTTTATATGGACAGAGATACCTGGCCTTTAAGGATCGCTTTTAACTCTCAGACTGGCTTTTTGATTAAAGAAGCCAACCAAGATTGGGAAGGACCTTACACCGCTGCTTATAACTCGACCTATGGGGTTTGGGCTTTAGGCTCTGATATTGCTGTGACTGGGGCGACTTTATTGGGTCTTGATGGAGGTGTGCCTCAAACCTACGCTTTTTTAAATAATGATGTTATGACTATTCACTGGCTTTTGCAACTGGACGATGATTTCCCGTCAGGAGACTATGAATTGGGGACTGATCCTTGGAATACGACCTTGTTTGTTCGAGACTATACTAGTTTGGATGATTCTAGCGCTTTAGACGGCAATGATACTATTTTGATGCTAGGAGGTTGGGATTATCACCGCTTGGGAGCTCTAAATATTGAGGAACAGGGTTTTGCTACCATTCAGGGTAACATTTATAATTCGACCAATATCTCCAGCAACTGCAATCAAAATGCCTACTCCGGTGGAGGAACAGTTAATATTTCTCAGGGAGGAAGTGGATACAACCATACTATTCCTTTGGCCGGAAGCAACAGTTATAGTGATGCTGACGTGCCCGCCCTGGAAAACACGCAAGTTACTTTTAATTTTCCCGCTTCTTGGGAATGTAACACTGATTGTAGCTGGCCGGGCGGGGCCGCAACTTGTGCCGGTAGCCAGGCTTTTTATACTCTTTCGCCCAGTCCAAGTCAAACCTACGTAAGAAACTTTTATGTTTGGCAGCCGCCGGACAGGGAAAATTGGTGGCAGGCGGTCAGCGGCAGCATTCACGCTGACAATAGTATCAGCAGCAATATTCCGAATACCTGCACCTTGCCTCTTTGTAATCCTTTATTGATTAGCGGTAGCAATTATGGGGTTGTTTCTCAGGGGCTTGACAGCCAGCCTGACGTTGGAGAAGGAGACATTAGTCCGGGCGACTGGTGGGCGCGAGACACCTCTTATCAGGGCAAGGAATATAATTATACTTGGTGGAGTTGGCATTTCAGAAATCAAGATAAAGAAACTTATGGTGGTGGTGCCTTACCTAATCCTCACAATGCTGGTGCTGATCCGGACAATGCTGTCATTTATCAAAGTTCCGGCACGATTAACAACATGTCAGGTTCGATTAGCGCTGACAGTAAAATTATTATCCTTCATGATGGTAACCTTACTATTAGTGATAATCTAACGGTGGCAGAAGGAGGCTTTTTAATGGTGATCGCCAGCGGTAACATCACGGTTGGTTATAATGCCACTGAGGTTCAGGGGATATTTATTGCTGATGGCGATATTGTTTTCAATTCCAACCCTTCGACCGATGATGTTCTTCTACAGGCTCAAGGCACTTTTATTAGCTGGGGAGATATTGATATTGCCAGAGACCTAGGCGGACTGAACAATGCTTTTTCCCCGGCCGCCAGTTTTACTTATCGACCTGACTTTGTTCTTAATGCCCCCCAACCAATTAAAGAAATCTTTTACACCTGGAAGCAAGTCCCAGGATAGAAATAAATAAGTTATTATAACTAATTATATTTTGAATTTTCTACTATTTATTATCATTATTTTCGCTTTTTATGTTGGGGGTTTTAAAAAAGTTTTTTGGTTGGCTTTTGCTTTTGGCCTGGTTAATGATTTAATTTTGGCTAATTTAGTTGGTTTTTCTTCTTTAGTGTTCTTAACCATCTGTTTTTTAGTTTTTCTTTATCAAGAAAAATTCTCTTCTTCTCATCTTTTTTTTCAATTAAGTTTTATTATTTTGGCTGACCTTTTTTTTACCTGGATAAATAAAGGCTCTTATTCTCTAAAACAAAACCTGCTGGTGATTGGTTTAAGCTTGATTATTCTTTCTCTTGTTAATAGAATGAAAGGAAAAGAACTGGAAATTCCTAATTTCTAATTTGATATTAAAAATTGGACCTGCCTGCCGGCAGGCAGGAATTTTATTAGATATTAGATATTATCATCCAGAGGATGATCGTCCCTTGGATGAGATATTAGATATTAGTGAAACCCGAAGCCTTTCCTTTCATTATTTTTCTTTTTATTTCTTTTTTAATTCTTTGGCTGCGTTTATTTCAATTGCAGACGATTCAGGGTGCGGAAAACCGGCAATTATCGCAGGAAAATCGGATTAAGATTGTTAAAATACCCGCTGATCGGGGCGTCATCTATGATCGTCAGGGAGAAATTTTAGTTCGCAATACTCCTGAAGGGAGAGAATATATTTATAGTGAAGCTTTGGCCCATGTTTTAGGCTATCTGGGTGAAATTTCCGAGGAAGAATTGGATGGTTCTGTTTATCAACCTGGAGACTCGGTAGGGAAAATAGGATTAGAAAAATATTATGACCAGGCCTTACGAGGAAAAGATGGCGGGGTGATTGTCGAAACAGATGCTCAAGGAGGAATGGTAAGAGAGCTTAAAAAAATCGAAGCCCAAACAGGAGAAAGTCTTGATTTAACCCTAGACCTTGGACTTCAAGAAAAAGTTTATCAACTTTTAAAGGAGAAAAATATGATCGGAGCGATTATAGTTTCTCAAGCCTCAACCGGTCAAATTTTAGCTTTGGTTTCTTATCCTTCTTTTGACCCCAATATTTTTACCAAAAGTCAGGAAGATAAAATTAATAAAGTTTTAAATGATTCTAATCAGCCGATGTTTAATCGGGCGGTGGCCGGTCTTTATCCGCCGGGCTCTGTTTTTAAAATTGTGACGGCGGTGGCTGGCCTGGAAGAAGGCAAGATAGATAAATCTACTTTGGTCGAAGATGAGGGGGTGATTGAGATTGAACGCTATGGCCGGAAATATAGTTATAGCAACTGGTATTACACTCAATACGGCGCCAAAGAGGGAAAGTTAGATATTGTCAAAGCGATTAAAAGAAGCAATGACATTTATTTTTATAAAGTGGGTGAGTGGTTGGGCATCGGTCAGCTGGCGGATTGGGCTAAATATTTGGGCTTAGGCTCTGTTTTGGGCATTGACCTGCCCGGCGAAGCCGAAGGTTTAATTCCTACTCCCGAGTGGAAAAAACTGAATAAAACCGAGAGCTGGTATTTGGGCGATACTTATATTACCGCCATTGGTCAGGGAAACCTGCTTCTCACCCCTTTACAGGTTCATCAGTTGGCTTCCATTATTGCTTCCGGTGGCCAATTCTGTCAGCCTCATTTTCTCTTGGCTGATAATGGTAATTTCTGTCGTGATTTGGGGATTAAAAAAGAAAACCTTGATTTAATTAGAGAAGGAATGAAACAGGCCTGTGAAGAAAATGGGACCGCGCCGGTGTTTGCTGGATTTGAACCTCAAGCAGCTTGCAAAACCGGCACGGCTGAATTTGGCGATCCCCAAGACAGGACTCACGCTTGGTTTACTGTTTTTGCCCCGGTAGAAGAACCAGAAGTGGTGGTGACGGTTTTGTTGGAAAAAGCGGGCGAAGGTTCTCAAGTAGCCGCCCCCATAGCTAAAGAAATTTTAAAATATTGGTTTGAAAAAGAAAAATAATATGAAATTAGACGAAAGACATTATTGGTTGGGATTTAATATTTTCCACGGTATCGGAGCCAAAAGATTTTATCATTTATTAAAAATTTTTGGTTCGGCTAAAAAAGCTTGGCAGGTTTCTGAATCTAAATTAAAACAAACAAAGATTCCCTTTGCTATCTTGGAAAATTTTTTAAAATTCAGAGAAACGATTGATTTTAATTCGGCTCTAGTTAGGCTAGAGAAAAATCTTATAAGATTTATTATAGTTGATGATGAAGAATACCCAAAAAATTTAAAAAAAATTGATTCACCACCACCTTTAATTTACATAAAAGGTCGAATTTTACCTCAGGATGCTTTGTCTATAGCAGTGATCGGAACAAGAAAAATCACGCCTTACGGCAGAGAAGTGACAGAAAGATTAGTTAAAGGCTTAACGGCTTACGGATTTACGATTATTTCCGGATTGGCCCGTGGGGTTGATAGCATTGCCCACCGTCTTGCCTTAGGTAACGGCGGCCGGACAATCGCGGTTTTAGGTTCAGGTTTGGATGAGATTTATCCACCCGAACATAAGGCTTTAGCAGAAAAAATTATCAACTTAGGTTTAGGTGCCGTCATTAGTTGTTTGGGCCTTGGCGAACCGCCTTTAAAAGGAAATTTTCCTTCCCGGAATCGGATTATTTCCGGTTTATCTTTGGGCGTTTTAGTGACTGAAGGAGCGACTGTTTCCGGCACTAAAATTACTAGCCAATTTTGTTTAGAGCAAAAACGGAAATTATTAGCTGTTCCCGGCCCGATTACTTCTTCTTTTAGCGAAGGCCCGGCGGATTTAATTAAAATAGGAGCCAAGTTAATCACCAAGGTGGAAGATATCCTGGAAGAAATACCAGCCAAAGGCCGGTCGGCCTTTGGCCGAAAAATAACAGATAGGCCAAAGCTATCAAAATTGAAGAAATTTAATAATAAACAAGAAGAAAGGATTTGGCAATTGCTCACCGATGGAGGCAAACATATTGATGAGATTGTTCAACAGATTCAACTTGATCCTGGTCAGACACTTTCTTACTTGACACAAATGGAACTTAACGGTATGGTTAAAAACATTGGACAGGGAAACTATATATTGGCCTAAAGGCCAAAATTAATTGACCTAATTTCTAATTGACCTAAAAAATGTTAAAAGCACCAAGCATCAATTCAAAAATTTAAGTCATTAGGATTTTGGGATTTATTTAGAATAATTAGAGCAATTAGAATAATTAGAAATTTATGAAACTTGTTATTGTTGAATCACCAACCAAAGCTCGGACTCTTACTCGTTTTTTAGGAAACGAATATCAAATTATGGCTTCAATGGGCCATGTGCGCGATTTACCCAGAAAAGAGCTGGGAGTAGACATTAAAAACAATTTTAAACCTACTTATGTAGAATCAGAGGGCAAAAGTGAGGCTATTGGTAAGTTGAAAAAAGCAGCCTCAAAAGCAGGCCAGATTATTTTAGCCACTGACCCGGATAGAGAAGGAGAAGCAATTGCCTATCACGTTCGGGTTTTATGTTCAAAAGGGAAAAAAGAAAAATTTATCAGAATTACCTTTCATGAAATCACCAAAGCGGCCATTGAAGAAGCCCTTAGAAGTCCGGGAATGATTAATATGAAATTGGTCGATGCTCAACAAGCCAGAAGAGTTTTAGATAGACTGGTAGGGTATAAACTTTCTCCTTTATTGTGGCGCAAGGTGCGCCGCGGTCTTTCTGCCGGTCGGGTTCAGTCACCCGCAGTCAGGCTAATTGTAGAAAGAGAAAGAGAAATCAAGGATTTTAAACCCGAAGAATTCTGGTTAATAAAAGAAAAACTTAAAACGAAAAAAGCAAAATATTTTATTGCTCAACTGATAAAAATCAATGATAAGAAGCTTGAGGTTGGGAACAAAAAAGAAGCCAGTCTTATTGTAACCAATCTTAAAAAAGCTCAGCATCAGGTAGAGAAAATTGTTAGCAAAGAGGTCAAAAATTCACCCCCGCCGCCTTTTATTACTTCTACTTTGCAACGGGCTGGTTCCAGTCTTTTTCACTGGTCTGCTAAAAAAACCATGCGCGAGGCTCAGCAACTTTATGAAAAAGGTTTGATTACTTATCATCGGACCGATTCAGTTAATTTAGCTCAGCAGGCGATTGATAAAGCCAGAAAATATATTGAGGAAGTGTTTGGCAAGGAATATCTGCCGGAAGCAATCAGAAGGTTTAAAACTAAGTCTAAATTAGCTCAGGAGGCCCATGAGGCAATTAGACCAACAAGAATAAGCTCAAAGCTCCACGCCAGAGGACGGGCAGGCAAAACTCAAAGCTCAAAGCTAAAGGGGGATGGGGAGAAATTATATAAGTTGATTTTTAATCGTTTTATTGCCTGTCAAATGAAAGAACAATTATTAAAAAGAAATGTGGTCGATATTAAGGCAGATAAGTATTTGCTGCGGGCTATGGGTCAAAGAGAAGTTTTTCCTGGCTGGAAAAAGATATATCAAAAATCATCCAATGATCAAATAGAAAAACCATTACCTGAACTTTCTGAAGGTGAATTGCTTCAATTAATTAAGGTTATAACCGAGCAAAAGTTTACCCAGCCGCCAGCCCGCTATACCGAAGGTTCATTAATTAAGGCTTTAGAAGAAAGAGGAATTGGCAGGCCTTCTACTTATGCGTCGATTATCAGCACCATTCAAAACAGGCAATACGTGGAGAAAATCGAAGGCTTTTTCCAACCGACGCTAGTAGGAGAGACAGTCAATGATTTTATTATTAAGTATTTTGAAAATATTGTTGATTATGACTTTACGGCCAAAATGGAAGATGATTTGGATAAAATTGCCCAGGGAAAAAGAGAATGGGCGCCGGTAATCAAAGAGTTTTACTCGCCTTTTGCCCAAAAATTAAAAAAAGTAGCAGAAAAAGCCAAAAGAGTCAAAATTGAAGTGGAAAAAATCGGTAAAAAGTGCCCCCAATGCAAAAAAGGAGAACAGGTGATTAGACTCGGCCGTTTTGGCAAGTTTTTATCCTGTTCAAGATTTCCTGATTGTGATTGGAAAGCCGTTTATGTGGAAAAAATTAAGGGAATGAAATGTCCTGAGTGTAAGGGGGATATTGTGATTAGGAGAACCAAAAAAGGCAAAACCTTTTATGGCTGCTCCAACTGGCCTAAATGCAAATGGGCTTCGTGGCGAAAGCCGCGCCCAGAGGGGGGGTACAAGCCCAAAAATACCCCTTGACCCCGCAAAATTTACCCCTTGACCCCGCACAATTTCTGATCCGACGTTACGTCGGATCGCGCGTCCTATGCGGGGTCTGCGCCCCAAACCGAACTCCTGGCCGTGAATCGAATTTATTCTGGTTAATGGTGTTCTGGTTTGGGGCTTGACATCATTTTCACAAAGTGCCTAAAATTAATTTAGGTGATTTCGTGAAAAAAGATTATTTTCGCCAATTTCGCGACTATTATTTCGCGTTTTTTAGCATTTATGGTTGATCAACAGTTAGCCTTTGCTCCAGATCAAAAAATCGAAAAAATAGATAATCATAAACTTGACGTTGAAAAAACAGTTAAGGATTATCTCCTTCAAAATGGCTGGAAAGCTAATGTTAACTCCAATTCCAATTATTCTTTTTCCGGTTTGGTTTTGCATACGGCCGGCAGCGTCATTGCCAACTATGTTTTAAACGAAATATATCCTGAGGAAATCAGTCAAACTCATGAGCAAGGCATCTTTCACATCCACGACCTGACTCATGGCTTAGTCGGTTATTGCGCCGGTTGGAGCTTGCAAAACCTTTTGTTAATGGGTTTTGGCAACCTGCCTTTTCAGGTTGACTCAAGGCCGGCCAAACACTTTGATACCGCCATTTTGCACATGATTAATTTTTTGCGCTGCACTTACAATGAATTTGCCGGGGCTCAGGCTTTTTCCTCAGTCGATACTTATTTAGCCCCCTTTGTCAGAGAAGATAAATTAAGTTTTGAAGAGGTTAAGCAGGAGATGCAAAGGCTGGTCTTTTCTCTTAACGTGCCTTCTAAATGGGGATTTGAGATGCCTTTTACTAACTTTACCTTTGACATTAAGCCGGCAGAGGATTTAGCCAAGAAACAGGTGATTATTGGCGGCAAAGAGCAAATGCAAAGATATGGTGAATATCAAAAGGAAATGAATATGATTAATCGGGCTTTTTTAGAAGTGATGCTGGAAGGCGATGATGTGGGCAGAATTTTTACTTTTCCCATTCCTACCTATAATTTAACCAAAGATTTTAACTGGAATAGCCCTATTGCTCGTTTAATTTTTAAATTGGCAGCCCGTTTTGGCATCCCTTATTTTCAAAACTATATTGGTTCCAATCTTGACCCTAATTCCATTAGAGCCATGTGCTGCCGTTTAAACCTTAACCTCAACCAGTTAATGAACCAGCCCGGCAGTATGTGGGGTAAAGGCGATAGCACCGGTTCAATCGGGGTGGTTACCATTAATCTCAATCGCTTAGCCTATTTGGCTAGAAAAAAAGGCAAGACTAGGTTTTTTGAGCTTTTAGCCAAATATATGGATTTAGCCAAAGATTCTTTAGAAATCAAAAGGGAATTAGTAAGCAAAAATCTTAGAGAGGGCTTAATGCCTTATGCCAGGTCTTATTTAGGCAGTTTTAGGAATTATTTTTCTACCATTGGCCTTTGCGGGGCTAATGAGGCTTGTTTAAATCTGCTCGGAGTTGATATTGCTCATTCTCGGGGCAAGCTTTTTGCTATGGAGATGCTTCAGTTTATGCGCAAAAAACTGGTCCAATACCAGAAAGAAACAGGTTATTTATATAACTTGGAAGCAACGCCGGCGGAATCGACGGCTTACCGTTTTGCCTTGTTGGATAAAAAATATCATCCTAAAATCAAGGTTTCCGGCAGCAAAGAAGCGCCTTATCTGACCAATTCCAGCCAGCTGCCGGTTGATTATACTGATGATATTGGTGAGGCTTTGCTTCATCAAGATGATATTCAGCCTTTATACACGGGGGGGACTATTTTCCATACCTTTTTAGGTGAGGAAATTGATTGGCAGCAGGCCCGGAGCCTGGTTAAGAAAATTGCTTTTAATACTAAGCTGCCTTATTTTACCCTGACCCCAACTTTTTCCATTTGTTCTAAGCATGGTCGGATTAAAGGCCAGAGGTTTACTTGTCCTACCTGTGGTCAAGCCACTGAGGTTTACTCCCGCATTGTTGGTTATTTCCGCTCAGTTAAACTTTGGAATAAAGGCAAAAGACAGGAATTTGAAGAAAGAAAGACCTTCCAGATTTAAGTAGCTGCTAGATTTTTTCCCACATTTTATCTATACTGATTTTAATGGGTTTGTTTGATTTTCTTTATTGGCATTATATAACTGGGGCTGAGGAAGTTTTAAGAGCCTGGTTTAACTTTGTTGAATTCGGTCTTTATCTTTTCTCAGTCCCTCTTTTATTAAGAACGCTTTTTTCTCCTTGGCGTCGGATTGAAATTCAGGCTTCTGAGATGGGCGGTCTTGAGGGCTATTTTAATCGTCTGAGTTTTAATTTGATTTCTCGGTTAATTGGTTTTTCTGTTCGTTCAGTTTTGATTTTTTTTGGCCTGGTTTTTAGCGCTTTCTTCTTAATTCTAGGGGCGCCTATTTTTATTATTTGGTTTTTTTTGCCTTTTTTTACCTGGCCATTTTATTTTCAACAGAAAAGGCAGGGGACTCATCCTGAAAAATTGCTTAAAGGTGAGGCGAAAAAATTTGTTTTCCAAAGATTAGGGATTCAGTCAAAAGAGGAGTTGAAAAAAATTAACCCTCAAGATGTCCAGGCAGTTTTAGATTGGTATTTGGTTAATAAAAAAGAGCTTAATAAGCGAAAGAAATTTTGGAGTAAAGAAAATCTGTTTAAACTCCGTGCTTTTGGCACCGATTTGGCTTTTGGTTTTACTCTTGAGCTTGATAAATGTTCGGAAAATTTAGCTTTCCCACCCAGCTTCAGCCACCAACTGGTAGGCAGGGAAAAAGAAGTTAAACAAATAGAAGCCATTTTAAGCCGTTCCTACCAAACTAATTTGCTTTTGGTGGGTGAGCCGGGAGTGGGTAAACACACGATTCTTTTAGAATTAGCCAAAGCAATTCAGGAAAAGAGGGTTAATCCTAAACTTTTTTACAAGAATGTTTTACTAATGAATATGAACCTCATTTTGGCAGAATCTACTTCGGTTGATCAAGGAAGAGCTAGGTTTGAACAGCTGCTCAAAGAAGCGGAAAAAGCCGGCAATGTTATTTTAGTTATTAACCAGATAGAGAATTATTTAGATAATCTAATGCCGGCGATTGTTTCCATCGTTGAAAGCCGTCACTTGCAAATGATTGGCGTGACCACCCCGGAATATTTTGCTCAGAAAATTTTCCCTAATGAGGAATTTTTAAAATATTTTGAGAAACTAGAAGTCATCGCTCCTTCCAAAAAAGAAGCCCTGTTTATTTTAGAGCAGGTGTTGCCTGATTTTGAAAGAGGTAAAAAAGTAATCGTTTTATATGAGGCCTTAAAGGAAATTATTGACCAATCAGACGCCCTGATTACTCACATTCCTTTTCCGGAAAAGGCGATCGATCTTTTAGACCAGTTAATTAGCCAGGCTTACTCAGAGAAAAAACCAGTAGTGACCAAACAGGATGTAGACCGACTTATTTCTCTAAAAACCAAAGTCCCAGTTGGCAGTTTAAGTCAAAATGAAACGACCAAATTAAAAAACCTTGAGCTGGTTATTTCCCGGCGGGTTGTCAATCAAAAAACTGGGGTGACTGCCTTAGTTAAAGCGATGCGGCGAGCCAGGGTCGGCATTAGTGAAACCGAGAAACCAATGGGCTCGTTTTTATTTTTAGGACCGACCGGCGTCGGAAAAACAGAGACAGCCAAAGCTTTAGCTCAGGCCTTTTTTGGCAGTGATAAACGGATTTTGCGGTTTGATATGTCCCAACCGTTCTCTCTAGACTTATTTATCCGTCAAGCCAGAGAGCATCCTTTTTCTGTTTTACTCTTAGATGAATTCGAAAAAGCCAAAACTGAAATCCACCATTTGTTTTTGACTGTTTTTGATGAAGGCTATATCAAAGACCAGGAAGGCAAGGAGGTTAGTTTTAAAAACATGATTATTATTTGTACTTCCAATGCGGCCGCCGAGTTCATCCGAGGTCAAGTTAAGAAGGGTTTAAAAGAGCAGGAGGTAATAGAATATGTATTGAGGAACAACATTTTTACTCCAGAATTAGTAAATCGCTTTGACGGGGTAATTGTTTTTAAACCTTTGGATTTAGAGCAGGTCAAAATGATTGCTCAACTGCAAGTCGCCAAATTGGCAAGCCGTTTGCTTAAGAAAAAAATCAAATTGACAGCGGTTGACGCTCAGGTTTATAGCCGATTGGCAGAAGAAGGTTTTAATCCGGAATTTGGCGCTCGGCCCTTACAAAGATTAATTGCTGATAAAATCGAAACTTTAATCGCCGAAGAGATACTTGACAAAAAATTGAGTAAAGGAGATACTGTTAAATTGTCAGTTAACTCTAATAAAGAATTTAAAATAGAGAAGACAGAAAAAGATAGTTATGCCAAGACCCAGACACCCTGAGTATCAGTATCTAAATTTACTTGAGGATATCTTAAAAAACGGCGTTTGGAAAAAATCCCACAGCACCGGTGTGGGCTTAAAGAGCGTCTTTGGCCGCCAGCTTCATTGGGATTTATCCAAGGGCTTTCCCCTTTTAACTACCAAAAAAACTTTTTTCCGAGGCATTGTTCATGAATTGATTTGGTTTTTATCTGGTAACCCTAATATTAAGTATCTGATAGATAATCAAGTGCATATTTGGGATGATTATCCTTATAAAAACTACAAATATGCTATGGGAAAAGGCAAGATGCCTCAACTTAGCTTTGAAGAGTTTATGACAAAAATGAAGCTGGATAAAAAATTCTGTCAAAAATGGGGAGATATTGGTCCGGTTTATGGAGTCCAGTGGCGGGCATGGCCTACTGGTGATGGTCGTAAGATTGACCAACTCCAATGGGTGATAGACAAAATCAGGCAATATCCACAGAAAAAACATTTTGTGGTTTCATCTTGGAATGCCGGCTATATTTATGAAATGGCCAGAAAAAGAGAGGAATCAATGGCCATTGCCCCTTGTCATACATTGTTTCATATAGTTTTGCATGATGGCAAATTATGTTTACAACTTTATCAGAGAAGTGCTGATGTTTTTCTGGGCGTGCCCTTTAATATTGCTTCTTATGCGCTTTTAACTCATCTGCTGGCTCAGGTGACTGGTTATCCGGCGGGAACTTTTGTCCACACTTTTGGCGATGTTCATATTTATAAGAATCATTTTAAACAAGTGAGGGAGCAGTTAAAACGTCGACCCCGACCCTTTCCTAAAATTAAACTTAACCCTAAAATTAAAAAAATCGATGATTTTAAATTTGAAGACATTGAGATCGAAGGTTACAACTCTCATCCAGCCATTAAAGCCCCACTTACTCCGGTTGGCGGGTTTTAAAAAGCGGTAGAGGGGACTATGAAGAAGCCTACTATTAGTATTATCGCTGCTCTCTCCGAGAATCGTGTCATCGGCAATAAGGGTCGGATTCCCTGGCATATTCCTCAGGATTTACAGAGATTTTGGCAAAAAACCAAAAACCAGGTGATTATTATGGGCAGAAAGACCTTTGAATCCATTTTAGGATATTATCAAAAAAGCAAAAAACCCTTTCCTAAAAGAACCTTTATTATTATTACTAGAAACAAAGACTATCAAGTCAATAGACCCAATTGTTATCCAGTTCATTCAGTTAAACAAGGGCTAGATTTAACCAGCAAATTCAAAAAAGATGAAGTCTTTATTTCGGGTGGGGCTCAGATTTACCAGCAAACCATTAATTTAGCCGATAAACTTTATCTAACCGTTGTTAAAGGCAATTTCAAAGGCGACGCCTATTTTCCGAAGCATGATGGCTTTCAGGGAGCAACTGACAGTGGTTGGAAGAAAGAGGGAAAATATCAGTTTAAATTTATGGATTTAGTGAGAAAATAAAAGTAATTTTTACTATTGACATTAAGTATTAAACTCATTTAAGATACTTTTATTATTAACAATCTGCTTGTCAAGAGACCCAGCCCTTCGCGAAGAGCTGGGCGGCAACCTTTATAATTTTAAGGTGCCTCTTCCTGATGTAACATCGGGGAGGACAAGCCCATACATGGGAAAAAAGAATAACCTCTCATGTAGAGGTTTTTTATTTATAAGAGGGACCCCGCAAGTTTTCGCGATGCGCTCACAACTGCTTATTCAGCCGTGTTCGCCACCGGAAAACAACGGGGCAAGAAAATGAACTACCGTTATTTTACTTCTGAATCAGTTTGCGCTGGCCATCCGGATAAAATCTGCGACCAGGTCTCCGATGCTTGTTTGGATGCCTGTTTAAAGCAAGATAAATACAGTCATACCGGTATTGAATGTCTGGCCACCAGCAATCGATTTATTGTTTCCGGCGAAGTCAAAACTAATGCCCAAGTGGATTTTGCCAAAACTGCCCGAAAAGTGATCAAGGATTTGGGCTATAATCGCTCGATTTACAATTTTGACTGGCATACGGTTAAGATTGAGAATTTAGTCCATCGGCAATCAGGTGATATTGCTCAAGGAGTCGATCCGGGCGGCGCCGGTGATCAAGGCATGATGTTTGGCTATGCTTGCAAGGAGACCAAACAATTAATGCCTTTGCCGATTATGTTGGCTCATAATTTAGTTCAGAAAATGGACGTGGTCAAAAAAGGGCCCTTAAAATATCTCAGGCCGGACGGGAAAAGCCAAGTGGTGGTGCGTTATCAAAAAGGTAGGCCGGTAGGAGTAGAAAAAGTAGTTTTGGCCGTCCCTCATGATCCTAAAGTGGACCACGATCAGGTTAAAAAAGATTTATATAAATATGTAGTTAAACCGGTCTTGAGAAAATTTGGTCAAAAAACAGTTGACCTGGGCCAGCTAGTTTTAAACGGAACCGGTAAGTGGGAAATTGGCGGGCCAGATTCAGACATGGGTGAAACCGGCCGTAAGATTGTGGTTGATTCTTACGGCGGCATGGGCCGAGTCGGAGGCGGTTGTTTTTCGGGCAAATGCCCGACTAAAGTAGATAGGACCGGTGCCTATGGCGCCCGCTTTATTGCCAAAAATGTTGTGGCCGCTGGTCTAGCCAGTCGTTGCGAAGTACAGGTGGGTTATGTCATTGGCCAGAAAGACCCGATTTGCAAGGCGGTAGAAACTTTTGGCACGGGCAAAAAAAGCCAAAAAGCGATTGAGGCTTTTGCTTGGACCCTTTTAGACTTATCTGTGGGCGGGATTATTAAGGGATTAAATCTCCTCCAGCCGATTTATCAAAGAACGGCGGCTTATGGTCATTTTGGCCGCGATAGTTTCCCCTGGGAAAAAATTGTGGTTTGATTTTCAGTTTACCTTGGGGTTATGATTTAGTAGAATTGTTTAGCAAGATATGGAAAAACTAAAATCAGGTGAAATTCCTTTATGTCCAGGCATCTCGGTGTTAATTGGAGAGTCAGGAAGGAAGATTCAGTTTAATTGTGACTGTTTTTCTATAATGCTAAGAGTAAGTCCAAATTTTCCTTGTCCGGACTTTTGTAGTTTGCCACCAGAATCAATAATAGCTCTGGCCGATAGAGTGGCAATCAATTTGGCACAACAGGAGGAGGATTCAGACTGATGAAGGGCAAGTTCCTTGTGATCGATGGTTTAGACGGTTCAGGTAAAAAGACACAACTGGATTGGTTGGTAAGATATTGTAAAAAAAATAAAATTAAATTGGCTACGGTTGATTTTCCTCAGTATTACAGAAGTTTTTTCGGACGCTTGGTCGGCCGTTATTTAAAAGGCGAATTGGGCAATTTAAAGCAAACCAATCCTTACTTGGCTGCTCTGGCTTATGCAGCTGATCGTTGGCAGGCAAAACCAGAGATGGAAAAAGCTTTAAGCCAAGGCAAATTATTATTAGCCAATCGTTATAGCTCATCTTCATTAGCTTTTATGGCAGCTAAATTCAAGAAGAAAAAGGAACAAGAGAGAATCATTCATTGGTTGGAAAAATTAGAATATGAAGCTTATGGAATTCCTCGAGAAGATTTATTAATCTACTTATCAGTTCCTCCAGACGTGGGGCAAAAATTGATTTTAAATAAAGGAAACAGAAAATATATGGGCAATAAGAATTGCCATGATATTCATGAAGAGAATTTAACTTATTTAAAGAGGGTAGAAGAAATTTATTTGCGTTTGGTCAATCGTTTTAATTATTGGGCCAAAATAGACTGTTTAGATAAAAATGGCAAATTGAAAACCAAAGAGCAAATCCATCAATTAATTATTAAACTTCTTAAAGAAAAAAATATTTTACCCTTTCGAAATTGACAGGAGACTCATCAATAAGGTAAAATAAGCTTTAATTAAACACATTCGGTCAGTTCTCCTGAGAACTTCTGACTGAATGGACGGCCATGTTCATGTAAACTGAACGTGGACTAAGGAGAACAATGGCAAAGAAGAAAGATTCTTTATATGATGTTTCCTTAAAAGACTTGCTTGAAGCAGGTTGTCATTTTGGTCACCAATCGCGCCGATGGGATCCAAAAATGAAGCCCTATATTTGGCAAGCCAAAGAAGGAATTCATATATTTGATTTAGTCAAAACCGCCGAAGGATTAAAACAAGCCTGTCTGTTCCTGCGGGATTTAGTTGCTTCAGAAGGCAGAGTTATCTTCGTGGGGACTAAACGCCAGGCCCAGGCAATAATTAAAGAAGAAGCGATTAAGGTCGGTACGCCCTACGTGGCCCAAAGATGGTTAGGAGGAACAATTACCAATTGGGTCCAGATAAAACAAAGTCGTGATAGACTTTTGGAAATGGAAGAAAAAAAAGAAAAGGGAGAATATGATAAATACACCAAAAAAGAGAATGTTCTAATTGATAGAGAGATTAACCGATTAAATCGCTTTTTTGAAGGCTTAAGAGATTTGAAAGATATTCCTGAGGCTTTATTTGTGGTTGATGTTAAAAAAGAAATTGCCGCCGTCAAAGAGGCGAGGAGAAAAGGAATTAAGATTTTTGCCATGGTTGATTCTAATGCTGACCCGGATTTAGTAGACTATGTAATACCAGCTAACGACGATGCGGTTAGGTCGATAAAGTTAATTGTGAGTAAAATGGCTCGGGCAGTAGAAGAAGGGAAGAAGATAAGAGATAAGAAATAGGTTAATAAGTTATTGAGTTAATAGTAATTAATATGGTTAATTTAGAAGATATTAAAAAACTACGCCAAGAAACAGGCAGCGGGATTATGGATTGTCGTAAGGCCCTTGAAGTAAGTAAGGGCGATTTTAACAAAGCCAAAAGATGGCTAAAAGAAAAAGGTATACTTAGGGCCGCCAAAAAGCAGGATCGAGCGACTGTAGTCGGCATGGTAGAAGCCTATATTCATAGCAATAGTCAAGTAGGAGCCATGGTGCAGTTGAATTGCGAAACTGATTTTGTAGCTCAAACAAAGGATTTTAAAAAACTAAGTTATGAAATTGCCATGCAGGTAGCCGCCATGAACCCTAAAGATGTAAAAACTTTACTTAATCAAGAATATATCCGTGATCCTAAAATAAAAATTACTGACTTGGTTAACCAAGCAATTGCTAAATTGGGTGAGAATATTAAAATAAAAAAGATAGCCAGAATCGCAGTTTCAACCAAATGACCAATGAATTTTTAGATAAAGCCCAAGAACAACTTAATCAGGTAGTTGAACTGATAGAGGATGATTTAAAAGGTGTCAAAACCGGCAGAGCCAAGCCAAACTTAATTGAAGATTTAAAGGTGGCCGCTTATGAAACGACGATGACGCTTAAAGAACTGGCTTCAATTAGTGCGCCCGACCCTCATTCTTTAATTATATCGCCCTGGGATAAAAATATTTTAGAGGCAATTGAAAAGTCGATTAATACTTCTAATTTAGGCTTACATCCGGTGGTTGATAATGATTTGTTAAGAATTCAGATTCCGCCTCTAACTGAAGAAACTAGAAGAGATTTAGTTAAATTAGTTCACCAAAAGATCGAGTCGGGGAGAAAATTAATTCGCCAGGTTAGAAACGAGATTAAAAAAGAGATTGAAGACCAAGAAGGCGGAGGCGGCATTTCTGAAGATGATATTAAAAGCTGGCTAGATGAGCTACAAAAATTGGTTGATGAATCCAGTTTTAAATTTGAAGAAATGGGGCAAAATAAAGAAAAAGAATTAATGACCATTTAAGAAATTTACAATTTTCAAATCCCAATTCTCATTGAATTTTCAATGAACCAATTTACAATGTTTGAAAATTAAATAATTGTAAATTCATTGTAAATTGAAAATTGGTGCTTGAAAATTTATATACAATCCATGCCTTCCTTTATTATATTTTTAATTGTTCTTTCTATTTTAATCTTTGTTCATGAGTTGGGCCATTTTTTAGTTGCCAAAAGAGTGGGGATTAAAGTTTTGGAGTTTGGTTTTGGTTATCCACCTCGTCTCTGGGGCAAAAAAATAGGAGAAACAATTTATTCTCTTAACTGGATTCCTTTTGGCGGTTTTGTCAGGCTTTTGGGTCAAGAAAAAGCAGAAAAAAAACATTGGCGACCAAAAGAGAAAAAACAAGCCTTTTTTGCTCAGCCCAAAAAATATAAAATCCCGGTACTTTTGGCAGGGATTTTAGGCAACCTTTTTTTAGGAATAGTTTGTTTTTCGATTATTTATTCTAGATTAGGGATTCCAACCCCATTAGGCTACATTCAAGTCATGGAGGTAATGGAAAACAGTCCGGCCGCCAGCGCTGGCTTAACCAAGGGCATGCAAATTATTGAGCTTGACGCTAAAAAAGCCACCAAAATCGAAGAATTTATCAAAGTTCTTGAAGAAAAAAAAGGCCAGGCGGTTTTAATTAGGACTAGAGAGCAGGAGTTCAAGTTGGTGCCTCGAGAAAATCCACCCGTAGGCGAAGGCAGACTGGGAGTGGCGATTACTGATATAGAAATGAAATTTTATCCCTGGTGGCAAATGCCCATTTTGTCTGCCTGGCATGGAACGAAAGAAGCCTTGCTTTGGAGTTGGTTAGTTTTATCTGGAGTAATTTTGACCTTAAAACAGCTTTTTGCCGGCGTGGCTCCGGAGGTGGCCGGACCAGTTGGCATTTTTCAATTGACCACGGCCGCGGCCAAAGAAGGGGTTTTGGAATTAATCCAGTTTGTGGGGATTTTATCGATTAATTTAGGAGTTTTAAATCTTTTGCCTTTTCCTGCCTTGGACGGCGGCCACCTAATGTTTACTTTGTTAGGTGGTCTTATCAAAGAAGAAAAAAGAGAAAGAATCGAACATGTAATTAATGCCGCCGGCTTCATTTTTCTCCTCAGTTTGATGGTTTTAGTAACGGTTAATGATTTGATGCGTCTTTTTCAAAATTCTCCCTTGATTACTTTTCTCAAATCACTTTTTTAGTAGAAAATAGTATTAAATTAGTGATATTATATTGGTATGCAATATTCAAAACTTTTTACTAAAACCAAGAAAAAAACTCCCAAAGACGAATTAACTAAAAATGCGCAGCTTTTAATTAGAGCAGGATTTGTTAATAAGTTAATGGCCGGAGTTTATAGTTATTTACCTTTAGGCCTAAGAGTTTTAAGAAAGATCGAGAATATTATTAGAGAAGAAATGAATAATATTGGCGGACAAGAGGTATTTCTTCCCGCTCTGCAGCCCGCAGAAAATTGGAAACAAACTAGAGGATGGAATAATATTGATGTTCTTTTTAAAATCAAAAGCCGGACAAAAAAGGATTATGCCTTAGGTCTAAGCCATGAAGAAGTAATTACTCCTTTAGTTAAAGAATATGTTAATTCTTATAAAGACTTACCTGTTTTTGTCTATCAGATTCAGGAAAAATATCGGGACGAACTTCGAGCCAAATCAGGAGTTTTAAGGGGAAAAGAATTCGGCATGAAAGATTTATATAGTTTTCATCTCAATCAGAAAGATTTTGAGATTTTTTATGAACAAGCTAAAAAAGCCTATTTAAAGGTTTTTCAGCGGTGTGGTTTAACCGCCAAAGTAACTGAAGCTTCCGGAGGTTCATTTTCTGAAAAAATATCTTATGAATTTATGGTTCTAACTGATGCGGGTGAAGATGACATTTTGTATTGTAATAGTTGTGAGTATTGTATTAATTTGGATATTGCCAAGTTTAAAAAAGGTGCGGGTTGCCCTAGGTGTAAAAAGGGCAGGCTTAATCTTGCCCGAGCTTCTGAGGTGGGTAATGTTTTTGATCTGGGTCAAAAATATACTAAGGATTTTGAATTTTATATTTTAGACGATAAAGGAAAAAAAGTTTATCCTATTATGGGTTGCTATGGTATTGGTACCACTAGATTAGTAGGGGTGATTGTAGAAAAGTACAATGATGAAAAAGGAATAATTTGGCCTAAGTCAGTTGCTCCTTTTGGTGTTCATCTCATCAACCTTGACGGCGTTAATGGTAAGAAAATTTATGATGCTTTAGAAAAAGAGGGTATAGAGGTTTTATGGGATGATCGGGAAGAAGTTAATGCCGGAGAAAAATTTAGCGATGCTGACCTGATCGGCATTCCCGTCAGATTAGTGGTTTCTAAAAAATCAGGCAGCAAAATTGAATGGAAAGAAAGATCCAAAGCCAAAACAGAACTTCTAGACCTGAATGAACTAATTAATAGACTTAGAATCTACGCTTCACTCTAGTATACTTAGTATACTTTATATACTAGAGTGTAATTTCCACTTGTTAAAAAGCCTTAAAAACTTTATACTAAATTTTACTATGGGAAAAATTATTGTCACTCATTTCAATCCTGATTTAGATGCTATTTGTTCGACTTGGCTTTTAAAAAGATTTGATTCTGATTTTAAAGAGGCCAAAGTTGTATTTGTAGCGGCTGGCGAAACCTACAAAAATACCAAGGCAGATGAAGATGAAAATATTATTCATGTGGATACAGGCATGGGAAGATTTGACCATCATCATTTAAATTCAAAAACGTGCGCCGCTAAGTTAGTATTTAATTATTTAAAGTCAAAATATAATCATCTTATTGATGATAAAGCCTTACTTCAATTAATTGAAGTCGTGCGCCAAATTGATCACTTCGGAGAATGTTTATGGCCCGAGCCTGAAGCGGACAGATATAACTTTCAATTGGACCAACTTCTTGACGGACTAAAAAATGCAGGAAAGGCCAATGATAATGATTTAATAGAATTGGGTCTGAGGTGTTTAGATGGAATTCATTCCAGCTTGAAAATAAAAAATAAAGCCAGAGAAGAATTAACTGAAGGAACGGAATTTGAAACAAAATGGGGAAAAGCCATTGGCTGTTTAACTCAAACCAATGAAGTGTTAAAATTAGGACAGAAACTGGGTTATGTTTTGGTAGTGCAAAAAGATAGTAAAACCGAGCATATCCGGATTAAAGGCCGGCCAGATAAAGCGGTGGATTTAACTGAGGCGAAAAAGAAGTTGGAAAAGCTGGATCCGGAAGCGACTTGGTTTTTACATGTTTCCAGAAGAATGCTCTTGAATGGGTCAACCAAAAATCAAAAAATGAAACCTAGCAAATTGAGTTTAAAAAAAGTGATTGAAGTACTTCAAGCCTGAAGTATTCCAATTTATATGAATAACTGCATTTTCTGTAACATCGTTAAAGGGAAAATTCCCTGTTATAAAGTTTATGAAGATAAGGATTTTCTAGGGTTCTTGGATATTAGACCTTTTAATCCTGGGCATACTTTAGTTATCCCTAAAAAACATTATCGTTGGGTTTGGCAGGTAGAAGACGTGGCCGGGTTTTGGCGAGCAGCTAATAAGGTTGCTTTAGCCCAAATGAAGGTTCTGGATAAACCGATCACAGTTTTATTTTTAACTGCAGGTTTTGAAGTTGAACATGCCCATATTCACGTTTTGCCTAGATTTAAAAATGATGGCCACGGGGGTTTTGTTACGCCAGGGAATATTAAGAAAATTAATAAACACGAAATGCAGAAAATTGCAGGAAAGATATTAAAGGAAGTTCACCCGACAAAATCTCAGGCTATATCGCCTGAAATTTAGACGGGTAAAGGAGGGAGGTGCCGGATAAGTAATGGTAATTGTGGTTAAAGCTGATCCAGGTGATACCACTAGTCAAGTGATCAGAAAATTTAAAAAAATAGTCCAGCAGGACCAGATTCTAACGGAGATAAAGGAAAAAGAATTTTATAAAAAACCCTCAGTGCTTAAAAAAGAAAGACTATCAGATAAGAGAAGAAAAAAAAGAAAGCCCAAAAAAGGAGCAAGGTGATTAAAGTTCTAATTCAGTCAGATTCGCGTTATCCAGTGGATAGAAAGAGAATCCGACGTCAAGCCATCAAAGTTTTAAAAAACAGGGGCGTCACCGCCGATACCGAAGTGAGCATTTTGTTTGTGGGCGACCGGAAGATGAAACAGCTTAACAAAAAATATCGCGGCAAAGAGGAAACCACGGACGTTTTATCTTTTTCTCAAACAGAAGGGAAAGAGTTATTTCCGGTTCGACAAAGGTTATGCTTGGGAGATGTGGTAATTTCTTTTCCGCAGGCGCGCAAACAGGCAGGTCAGTATAATATTCTGGTGGATGAAGAAATAGCTAAATTAGTAGAGCACGGATTGCTTCATTTATTGGGAATCCATCATGAGTGAAGTTTATTATCTAAAATACCGTCCTCAGAAAATTTCCCAACTTGACCTAGATTATATCAGAGAGCAATTGATGGCTTTGTTGACGTCTAAATCAATGCCTCACGCTTTGCTTTTTTCTGGACCTAAAGGATTAGGTAAAACCAGCGCTGCCAGAATTGTAGCTAAAGTGCTCAATTGTGAGAGGCCAAAAAGCCAGCCGCGAAAAAATATTGAGCCTTGCAATAAATGTGAAGTTTGCCAAAGCATTATTAAAGGTACGGCCTTGGATTTGATTGAAATTGATGCTGCTTCCAATCGAGGGATTGATGATGTCAGGGAGCTGAAGGAGAAAATCAAACTGGCACCCTCAAGTTTTACTAAAAAAGTTTATGTCATTGATGAAGTTCATATGTTAACCAAGGAGGCATTTAATGCTTTGCTTAAGACCCTAGAAGAACCTCCAGAACACGCTTTTTTTATTTTGTGCACCACTGAACTTCACAAGCTCCCGGAAACGATTATTTCCCGCTGTCAGAGATTTGATTTTACTTTAGCGACAGAGGAAGAAATCATACGTTCTTTGAAAAGAATTGTTAAAGGGGAGGAGCTAAGAGTTTCTCCCAAAGTTCTCAACCTGATTGCCAAGAAAGCCGAAAGTAGTTTTCGTGATGCCTCAAAAATTTTACAGCAATTAAGTTTTCAGGGCAAAATCATTACCGAAAAACAAGCCCGGATTTTTCTGCTCCAGCAAGGAGACAGTGCTGAAAAGATTCTTTTAGCTTTATCTTTGAAAAATCAAACTCAAGCCCTGAAGCTTTTAGATCAAGCAGTGAAAAAAGGTTTTGACTTGAAAGATTTAATCAGAGATATTTTAGAAAAATTGCGCCAGTTTTTATTAATTAAATACCAGGTAGCAGAAGAACAGACCAGGAGCTTGGACTTTAACATAACAGAAATTCAAAATTTGATTTCTCTTTTTGACCAAGCCGGCAGGCAATTAAAAGGAGCCGTTATTCCTCAATTGCCTTTAGAATTAGCCATTATAAATTTCAAGTGCAAAGAGCAAAATGCAAAGAGCAAAATTGAAATTAAAAGTTCAAAATTAAAATATAATAAAAAAAGAGCAAAAATCAATGATCAAGATAATTTAAATAAATGGCAGGAAGTTTTGGGATTACTGAAAAAAGACAATCATAGTCTTGAGGCTTTATTGAAATCTACCGAATTTAAACAAATCACTGATAATAAATTAATAGTTGAAGTTTTTTATGAATTCCACAAAAATAAATTGATGATTGATGATTATGTGGCCTTGGTAGAGAAAAGAATAAAGGACGTTTTTGGCAGAAGTTTAAAAGTAAAATATAGATTGAAACCCGACAAAATCTCAGGCCATATCGCCTGAAATTTAGACGGGTAAAGGAGGTGAAATTTTATGTTTGATAAATTTAAACAATTAGCTGAGTTAAATAAAATGCGAGCTCAAGCGGTTAAGATTCAGAAAGAATTGAAAAAAGAGGAAATTGAAATGGTTGACGAGGGCGTTAAGGTGGTAGTTACCGGCGATCAAAAAATTAAAGAATTGGAAATTGACGGTATGGTTAATAACAAGGCAGTCGATGTAATTAATAAAGCGATTAAAAAATCCCAGGAGGTAGCCGCCAAAAAACTTCAGGATATGAGCGGGGGCTTAACTGGCATGCTAAAAGGCATGATGGGGTGAAATGAAAATTGTTATTATTGCTGCCCTAAAAGAAGAACTAGAATCATTTTTAAGATTGAAAGACAAGAAGATTAAATTAGTTACTTGCGGTGTAGGCAAAGTGAATGCGGCCGCTAAAACCCAGGAAGTAATCGACCAATTTTCACCCGACTTGGTCATGATGACCGGCGTGGCGGGCGCAGCCAACCCTAAGTTAAAAATTGGAGATTTTATTATTGCTGATGAAGTCTTTCAATGGGATGTGGATGCTACTGCTTTTGGTTATGAAAAAGGCCGGATTCTTTTTACTGATATGCTTTTTCTCAAAACAAATAAAAAATCTAACTCCTTGCTACTTCAGGCTTTTAATCTAACTCATTTTAGGGATTTTAAAAAACATAAACCCTTGGTTTTTAAAGGCAGGATTGGTACCGGAGACACTTTTATTGGCAACAGAAAGAAAGTGAAAGCAATTTTTAAAGAATTCAAATGCCAGGCGATTGACATGGAAAGCGGCTCCGTGGCCCAGGTTTGTAAAATTAATCAAATTCCTTTTATTGTAGTTAAATCTATTTCAGATAAGGCGGACAGTTCAGCCGAAATTGATTTTAATAAATTTGTGAAGTTAGCCAGTTTTAATAGTTTCCAATTAATTAAGAATTTTTTAGAGCTATTATGAGGAAGTATAACTTAGTCATTAAAAAACAAGGCAAAGAATATTATCGCGTTAGACTTTGTGGTTTAAAAAGAGATTTGCCTTTATTTGAGGTGGCACCGGGTGTTAAAATTTGTATTTTTAATATTTTAGGCGATACGCAGATAGTGAAAAAAATTGGCCTGGCTTTAAGTAAAAAACTTCCTCAGGCTGATTTATTAGTGACCGCTGAGGTTAAGAGTGTGCCTTTAATTTATGAAGTAGCCAGACGTTTGCAATTGCCCTATATTGTTCTACGCAAAATTATTAAGCCTTATATGGTGGATTCAATTAAAAGCCAAGTGGTCAGCATCACTACCGGTAAACCCCAAACTCTTTGGCTTGACGGCAAGGATAAAAAGATGTTAGCGGGTAAAAAAGTCATTCTTCTTGATGATGTTATTTCCACTGGCGCTACCCTAAAGGGAATGCGTCAGTTGGTAAAAAAGGCGGGCGGAAAAGTGGTGGCTGAGGTAGCCGTATTTACTGAAGGCGACCCTAAAAGATGGAGGAGAATCATTAGTTTAGGAAATCTGCCCGTTTTTATCAATAAAAAATGATTATTGTTACCGGCTCACTTTCTTTTGACTATATTTTTAATTTTCCAGGTAAATTCAAAGACCATATTTTGGCGGAAAAAATTCATCTTTTAAACCTTTCTTTTTTAACTGATAAGTTAAACAAAAATTTGGGAGGAACAGCGGCTAATATCAGCTATAATCTTAGCCTTTTGGGAGAGCAATCAATTATTTTGGCGACGGCGGGTAAAGATTTTGCTCCTTATAAAAGATTTTTAAAAAAGGCGGGAATAGAGACCAAATATATTAAGACCTACAAGAACGATTTTACTTCTAATTATTTTGCTTTAGTTGACCAACGAGATAATCAAATCGGCGGTTTTTATGCCGGCGCCATGACTAAAGCAAAAACACTTTCTATAACGAAGATGACTGGCCCCATTGATTTAGTGGTAATTTCTCCGACCGAACCCAAGGC
>Ga0315545_1001045_pt1 | contig 28200 bp, 30 predicted proteins | sample SalMarSW160210MG_FD_203096 | JGI IMG/M metagenome (GOLD analysis project Ga0315545, IMG submission 203096) | Salt marsh sediment microbial communities from the Plum Island Ecosystem LTER, Massachusetts, United States - Salt Marsh Sediment SW1602-10 ...
GATCTTTTTTTAAACTGGCTAAAACCTCTAGCCCAGAGACTTTGGGCATCATCAAGTCTAGTAAAATCGCTTGAGGGATTTCTTTTTTGGCCATCTCTAGGCCCGTTTCACCGTTTTCTGCTATAAAAACCTGATGGCCATCGGTTTTTAAACGAGTGGCATAGACTTTGGCAATCAAAGAATCGTCTTCGATAATCAAGACTTTACTCATATAGTCATCATACCTTAAACCCAGAGGAATTATCAACTAGATGTATGGATCGTATACTTTTAGGAAAATAGGTGTAATTTTCTTAAAAAATTTAGATATTAAAAGAAGAAAAAGATAACGATTTTAGTCATCGCCCCAATTAAGGAACAAGCTGGCAAGCTCTTCTTGAGGTCCATCCAAAACTTCAGAATATACGTCCTCTTCCATTTTAAGACTTCCTTTGCGAACAACTACTACTGAAGGTTCTCCGCTTCCATCCATAAATTTATTAAAAGAACTGGGTCTTACCTCTATAAACTCAAAACTCAGGTTGTTGTCCTGGAGGAAAGAGTGCGGTTAATCTTTCGCTAACGCTTGCAATACGTTCTGCCAAAGGAACGCCCTTCTGAAATGGAAGTCTACCAGCTTCATAACAAGAAAGTAATGTTTCCATATTTTTTTCTCACTATTTTATATGTAACTCATACATAATTATACTTTATAGGATAATTATGTCAAATACTAGAAAAATATAAATAGAAAACATAAAGTAATTGTTAACCTCATTAAGTTTAATTTCTAGCTTGAATTAAACCATTAAACGGCTAAAGGAAGAACAAAGTAAAAAGTACTGCCTTTACCATGAACTGACTTAAGCCAAATCTCGCCACCCATCCCCTCTAATAAATTGCGGCAGATATATAAACCTAAACCGGTGCCGCCCTTTTGTTTAGCGGCTTTGACTCGATCTACCCGCTCAAATTTTTTAAAAAGTTTAGGCTGGTCTTCGGCTAAAATGCCCCGGCCCGTATCTTCTACGGCCACTAAAACTAGGGAGTCTTGCATATGAGCGCTCACCCTAACTTCTCCTTTATCAGTAAACTTAATCGCATTACCGGTTAAATTAATTACAATCTCCCTCACTTTGTCTTCGTCTGCTTTAACTTTAATTTCAGGTGAGTAAAAACTCAGCTGGAGCTTTTTTTCATCAGCCTGGGGTTGTAAAGACTCTAAGGCTTGCTCTATCACTTTACTTAAATCAAATTCAGTTAAATTAAACTTTAAACGCCCTGCCTCTATCCGAGAAATGTTTAGTAAATTATTAACCAGGCGGGTTAAACGCGTGGCTTCACTGTGAGCACCTGATAAAAACTCCTTGGTTTGGTCATTAATTTTACCGGCAAAGCCTTCCAGCACGGTTGACAAAGAACCGCTGATGGCCGTTAAAGGCGTGCGCAATTCATGTGAAGTTAAAGAAACAAATTCATCTTTTAAAGCCGAAACTTCCTTTAATCTTTTGTTCGTTTTTTTCAAACGGCGATACAAAGAAGCATTTTCCAAGGCTACAGCCACCGCGTCAGTAAAACCACCCAAAACTCCTTTTTCATAATCACTAACTTCTTTTTCACTTTTAGATAAGCTAAAAATCATCGCTCCAAAACTTTTCCCTTTAATAATTAAAGGGAAAACCAAACTAGTCTTAATGCCCACTTGATGCTGTAACTGACGCCAAATATCTCTAGTTTTTTCCGGATAAAAAACATCAGACAAATCATGGGTGACATAAACCTTTTTGTTTTTAATGGCTTTCACGAGCAGATTCTCTTTAGTGTTTAAAGGGATCTTAATATCATGAAATTTGATTTTAGCCCGACGTAAAATTTCCAAAGCCTCAGGTGTGGGCGAAAAAGATATTCGCCTTACAATCCCTGCTTTTTTATCCACCACCGTTAAAACAGAAATCCGGTAGCCGATTTTTAAATAATTCAACTCTTCCAAGACCACATTAACCACGCTCTCGGTCAATTTTTCAAAATCCAAAGCGCTTAAAATCGCTTTATTAACCTTCCAAAGGCTGGTTAAAATCTTGCCGCTTCCCTGAGTTAAATCAAAGGGCCGGGCAGACTTGGTTTTGGGCCTAGTTTTTTTCTTGGTCATACTTTTTCATTATAGCGACTAAGTCTTTATTTGTCACAGTTTTTTTATTAAGCTTTAACTTACTTTTAATCTCTCTCTTAAATTTTCCATTTGGGCCAAATTAGTTATGGGCGGAGATTCATCTGGATAAAGATCTATTAATTCTTTATCCTTTTTCCACTCGATTACATAACCCTCTCTTCTTAAAAAATCTTTAATCACTTCAGGAGCTACCGTGCCTCTTCTTCTGATATATATTTCTCCAGGCCCGCCTTTGACCAAGTCTATTAATGATTGGGAACCACCCCTGCCTCCCCACTCATCTCTAACAATCTGATCCATTAAGCTGTCTCTATAAATAACAATCATTTGACTGGCAGCTGGATCTAATCTTTCCAAATAATCATAAGCCTGATCACCAGTAACTACCGGAGGCATAACGTTATGAGTTAAAGATGAGGCCATAAATGGCCAGCACAGATTTTGGTGTATTTTCTTTGCCTTAGCTTCATATTTTTCCACCAGTATTTTCATCGGCTCATAAGCGCCAGTGCACATAAAGGCCGCCGTTAAAAGCCCATCTTCTGTTTCTTTAGTAAAAGGAAATAAATCTCTATACTCTTCTTTTATAGGTAAAACCATATGGGTTAAAACCCCAGAATAAAGTTTTTCCAAAAATTTAACTGCTTCTGTTTCATCTTTTAGATTTAATTTTTTTGCCAACCAGGCTAAGTCAACTGTAGTTTGTAAAAAATCAAAAGAAGTTAATAAAATAGGCGGTTTATCTTGATGCTGTCTAACTTCTGGAATCTCTATTTTAGTTTGAGCGTCAGCTTTTTTGCTTGCATGAACAATGACTGTATCTCTTTTAGCTGGAGCGGCTACAGCATCCATGGCGCCCGGAAAAGCAAATCCAGTTCCATAAACACTCTGACAGGAAAACCAAAGCCCACACCCATCTATAAGATAATCCACTAATCGATCAACCTGTTTGAGATCTGCCTCTCTGATATCAACATTAACTATTCTTCTATCTTTTGTTAACGGTGTTTCAGTTGCCCACTCAAGAATTGCATCATAAGCAGGAACCAATTTCCTAGACCAAGCTGGTGCTTCAATGATTAAACCCATAAATTTATTAAAAAATCGTCATCAAGACGATTTATTATGTATTATATAGGACAATAGAGATATTTTATCCTATTTTTAATAGAATTTAAATTTTTTGTCTAAAAAGTAAATTAGGCAGCCAAAGCTTTGACAGCTGCCTGGGCGCATTGAGCATCTTGAGAGACGTCTGTAGAGCCACCAACACCCACACCACCAATTAATTTACCGTCCATTTTAACTGGCAGTCCTCCGGCAATAGGAGTTATTTTGCCGCCAAAAATAGCAGTCAGACCAAAATAGGGCTTGCCCTCTTTGACATATTCAGCCAAACCCTCAGTGGGCATACCTAATGAGGCCGAAGTATATGCTTTAGTATAGGCAAACCTGGGACTAATAGGAATCGCCCCGTCCATCCGGCTGCTGGCTATAACTGAACCATGGCTGTCAACAATCACTGTGGAAACAGCAATATTCAACTCTTTGGCTTTTTTTTCACTTGCCTCTAAGGCCTGTTTAGCTTTACTAAGGGTTAACATAATTCCTCCTTTAGTATTTTATTATTCAATAACAAAATACTTTAATTAAGGATAAAAATCAAGAGATTGATCTCCTTTACCGAGGTTGCCAGATTATCCAACCTCGGGGGTTGGATAGCCTTATAACCTTGGTTTAGAGTTGAGAGAGATGTGAAGAACGTCGTCAAGAGAGTCGACAAAGTGGAATTTGAAGTCTTTCTTAATCTTAGCCGGAACTTTAACTAGGTCTTTTTTATTTTCCTTGGGTAGAATAATTTCTTTAAGACCAACCTGGTGAGCGGCAATGACTTTTTCTTTTAATCCGCCAATGGGTAAAACCCTGCCTCTTAAAGTAATTTCTCCGGTCATGCCTACTTCTCGCCTGACTTTCCTTTTAGTTAAAGCCGAGGCTAAAGCGGTAGTAATGGCCACCCCGGCAGAAGGTCCGTCTTTAGGCACTGCTCCTTCGGGGACATGAACATGAATATCTAACTTACGGGTAGCATCTTTTTTAATGCCCAAATGCTGCCAATGAGATTTAACATAAGATAAAGCCGCCTTACAAGATTCTTTCATCACACTCCCTAGTTGACCGGTTAAAATTAAATTGCCTTTGCCTGGCATTAAAGCCACTTCAATAAACAAAATCTCGCCGCCTGATTGAGTCCAAGCCAATCCAGTGACAATCCCAACCCCATCCTCTTTTTCTAAAATAGTCTCGGAAAATGTGGGTGGCCCGAGGAAATCTTCGAGATCTTTCAGGCCTGCCTTAACTTTTTTCTTTTTAGCCTGGGCGATTTGAGTGGCAGTCTTACGCATGACTTTACTGATTTCCCTTTCTAAATTTCTGACGCCTGCTTCCCGGGTATAACGGCTAATAATTTTCTGCAAAACCGCATCAGAAATCTGTAGTTGCCTGGATTTTAAACCATTAGCTTTCAAAGTTTTAGCAATTAAAAATTTCTTGGCTATTTTTAATTTTTCGTCATAAGTGTAGCCGGAAAAGCGAATTACCTCTAACCGGTCTTTTAAGGCCGGCGGAATGGGGTCTAGAATATTAGCGGTGGTGATAAACATTACCTGGGATAAGTCAAAAGCCACTTCTAGGTAGTGATCAGAAAAATCAGTATTCTGCTCCGGATCTAAAGCCTCGAGTAAAGCCGAGGAAGGGTCACCCCTGAAATCAGTGCCCACTTTATCAATTTCATCCAGCATAAAAACCGGATTCTTAGTCCCCGCATTTTTAATGCCTTGAACAATCCGACCAGGCAAAGAACCCACGTAGGTCCGGCGATGGCCGCGGATTTCCGCTTCATCACGAATACCGCCTAAACTAATTTTGACAAACTTACGACCTAGGGCCCGAGCAATTGATTTTCCCATCGACGTTTTACCCACGCCAGGTGGACCAACAAAACATAAAATAGTAGGGCCTGAAGTTTCTTCTTTACCTTTTTTCTTAGATTTTTTATTTTTGACTTTTTTCAGTTTCATCACCGCTAAATATTCCAAGACTCTTTCTTTAACTTCGTCCAAGCCATAGTGATCTGCTTCCAAAATCTTTTGGGCATTATTGTAGGAAACATTATTAGGAGTCTTTTTATCCCAAGGCATCTCGATCAACCAGTCTAAATAAGTACGAATATAGCCAGCTTCTGGATTATAGCTATGCATTTTGATCAAACGGTCTAATTCTTTCATCGCTTTTTCTTCTACCTTAGCCGGCATTCTGGCTTGCTTGATTTTTTTCCTTAATTCTACACTTTCTTCATCTTCTTCCTCTTCTCCCAATTCCTTTTGGATAGTTTTAAGCCTTTCTCTTAAAACTGTTTCCCGCATATTTTTGTCAAATTTTTTCTGGGTTTTGACTTTGATAGAAGTTTCTATTTCTAAAACCTTTAGTTCTTTGGCCAAAAGGCCATTAACTTCTTCCAATCTCATTTTTAGGTCAGGTGTTTCTAAAAGTTTTTGTTTTTGACTATCCTTGACATCTAAAATATTGGCCACCTGATCAACCAGTTCCGCCGGATCTATATCAGACATTAACTGCATAAAAATCAGAAAATCAATCGCTTTACCCAAATTAACTGCCTTCTTAAGTTGTTCTTTTAGATGCTTCACTAAAGCAGTCACCTCATCTGTCTCTTCAATAATCTCCGGAATTTCTGTGGTGGCGGCTAATAAAAATCTGGTTTTGTGATGCAGGCTTTCTATTCTGACTCTGGCTAAACCCTTAACCAAAGCGTTAATCTCGCCATTGGTTTTAAGAGTTCTCTGTAAGCTGCATAAAGTTCCCACTCGATAAATATCAATTAACCGAGGCTTCAGCATCGAAGGATTTCTTTGAGTCACAAAACAGATTAAGCGGTTGGAGTTTAAAGCGGCATTAATCGCGGCCGTTGATTTGGTGCGGCCAAAAGTTAAAACCGCCTCCGTATGAGGAAAAACTACTCCGCTTCTTAGAGGAACCAGAGGAACAATTTTTTGATCTCTTGACTTAAATGAATTCCTTAATAAAATCGGCATATTAGCAGTCTAACACACAAAGTGCTAAAAGTCAACGCCGGCCGGCGGATCAGAATAAATCAGTCCCACGGGGCTTCACCATGAATTATTACTTTGGTTCCCGGAGAAGCTTTAGTGGGATAAACAATCCATTTATCTAAGGGTAGTTCTGGATTAGTCCAGAAAAAGAGCCATTCAGCATCAGGAGTATACATGTTAACACAACCATGGCTCATCGGATGACCGAAATTGTTGTGCCAGTAACAACCGTGGAGACCGTAGCCCTGGTGAAAATATTGAGTATAAGGCACATTGGGTAAATAATAATAGGTATTTAGAGCCGGCGAGCCGCCGTGCATTAAAGTGTATTTAAGTTTAGACCAAATCCTGAATTCGCCGGTCGGCGTTCTGCCCCATTTTCCAGATGAGATTAAGAACTCATTAACTTTTTTATCATCCTCCCAAGCATAAAGTTTTTGTTCAGCCAGATTGATTTCAATCCATCTTTTATTTACTTCTTCATCAGTGGCCGCTAAAACCCTGGCATCAGCTAAAAAATCTCGAGCTTCAGGTAAAGGATGATTTAAGGCACTAATTTGTTTATTGTTAAAAAAGGCAATGCCTTCGCCGGACTTAAACTGGCCATCAGTAATATTAGCTTTAAGCGGTTCTTTGAAAACTAAATGAAGAGGAAAAATTAAAAAATTGATAGTAATGACGATGGCTCCGATTAGGGTTGACAAAGGTAAGAAAATGGTAAAGATATTAAGAGCAGAAAGTTTTAATTTGGGCATCAAAAATATTTTAACACGATTAATTACTAATGATAATAGTGACCGGACCGTCGTTAATTAACTCTACTTCCATCATGGCTCTGAAGATGCCTGATTTCACGATTAAACCAAATGATTTTAGGTTTTCAATGAAGAGGTGATAAAATCTTTCTGCTTTTTTTGGCTTGGCTGCTTGGACAAAAGAGGGACGATTGCCTTTTTTACAATCACCATAAAGAGTAAATTGAGAAACCACTAGAACTTCACCCCCAACTTCTAACAATGACTGATTCATTTTCCCCTGTTTATCTCTTAAAATTCTTAACTGAGCTGTTTTTCTGGCTAACCAATGAATTTTTTTCTCGGCGTCGTCTTCGGCCACACCTAAAAAAACCAAAAAACCAGGGCCGATTTGACTGACAACTTTGTTTTTGACTTTAACCTGGGCTTGGCTAACTCGCTGAACAACAACTTTCATAATATAGATCCTGAAATCCGCCGGCTGGCGGATTCAGGATGACATAGGTGAAAAAGCAGAGCTTAAACTTGATAATACTTGCCTGGGATCACTGGCTTGGACAAAAGCAGAAGATAAAGCCACTCCCTTAAGGCCGATTTTTAAACTGTTAAAAACATCCTCTCTATCTCTTATTCCCGCTCCGATTAAAGGAGTTGACCTAATGGATTCAATAAACTCTCTGATTAACTGGAAGTTTCCCGGCTTCTCAATCATGGCCATATCAGAAGCAATCAGTTGAGGATCTTCTAAGGCGATGTAAGTGGGTTTAAATTGGTCCACTTTAACGGCGATTTTAACGTCTTTGGCAAAAATCAAAGTTTCTAAGTCCTGATGGCTGGCTTTTTCAATGGCTATGCCCAAATCAGCAAAACTATAAAAATTACGCTCTGAATGATTGAGAAAAACACCTGAGGCACCAGCTTTTTTTAAGGCCAGAGCGGTGGTGAAGCCGGTATGTTTACCTTCAGAAACAGAATCAAGATGCTGGCCAAAAATGGGAATTTTTATTTGCTGAGCCACCCGAAAAATATCGGTTGCCTGCAAAGCCAGGTTAATTTTGACTCCGGTTGCCTGACTGACCTCTTGGGCGATCCGGGCCAGTTCCACTGCCCCTTCTCCAGTGGCTTGGGGATAGGTTTTGAAATTTAAAAATATCATTTACAATTCTTCTTCTATTTTACCTAAGTCTTTGTCAACAGAAATATCATCCATACCTTCCAATTCTTTTTCAATCTCGTCTAAGGACATTTCCGAGGGATCTTTTGGTTCTGCTTCAGTCTCTTCGACGGTCTCTTCCAGTTCTTCTTTTGGCTGAACTTTTTGCTTTAATTCTTGGATTTGGGCCGTACAACCGGTTAACAATAAACTGCAGACCATTAATAAAACAATTTTCATTTCACTTAATCCGCCAAGGACTGGTTGTATTTTTATAAAAAATGTTTTAAATTATGCCTATGCTTAAAGTTTTTAGTCTTGTTTTCATTCTAATTAGTCTTGGCTTCTTTTGCAACCGATCGGCTTTATCTCAGGAACAATTACCAGAGGAAAAATATTTTAAAGCTCAAATAGTAGCCATTCTTGAAACAGACAAAGTTCAAGTTAAAATCCTGGAAGGTGAAGAAAAAGATAATTTAATTGAACTTGAGTATGGCCCCGGTCTTAACCTTAAAAATTCCCAAAAACTGAAGAAAGACGAAACCGTAGTTTTATTACAACAGCAAGTGGGAGAAAATAAAACCCAGTATTTTATCATTGATAAATACCGTTTAGGCAATCTCGCCTTTATCTTTTTTATTTTCTTTTTTGGCGTCATCCTTGTGGCCGGCCTTCAAGGTTTAACTTCAATCCTGGGAATGTTGGTTTCTCTTTTGGTGATTCTTAAATTTATTGTTCCCCAAATTCTTCAAGGCCACAATCCTTTTTTAATTAGTTTAATTGGCTCTTTATTTATCCTGGCCTCTACTATCTATTTGGCTCATGGCTTAAATATTAAGACCCATTTAGCCGCGCTTTCCACTTTAATCACTCTGATTCTGACGGCTATTCTTTCAGTGGTTTTTACTCAAATGGCTTTGCTTACCGGTCTTGGTTCAGAAGAAGCTTATTCATTAACTTTAGGTTCAACCGCCCAGATTAATTTTAAAGGTTTGCTTTTGGGTGGCATTTTAATTGGTGCCTTGGGTTCTTTGGATGATGTCACTACTTCCCAAGCGGCGGCACTTTTTGAACTTAACAGTCTTGATGCCAAAATTTCTTTGGAAGAATTGATTAAAAGGGGCATGAGAATCGGCAAAGAACACGTGGCCGGCATGGTTAATACCTTAATTCTAGCTTATGCCGGTGCTTCTTTGGCTTTATTTTTACTTTTTTATTTAGGCGCCCAAAGCAAGCCTTTTTGGATGATTTTGAACAGCGAAGTTATTGCTGAAGAAATTATCAGGGCCTTGGCCGGCAGCACTGGTTTGGTTTTGGCCGTGCCTATCACTACTTTTCTAGCTGCTTATTATCTTAAAAAGAAAAAGCGTCATTAGTAGTGAATCACCACTCTGGTTCCGACGGAAACTCTCTCAAAAACAAATCCTGCTTCAGGCGTACGCATATTAACACAACCATGACTCATGGGATGGCCAAAATTATTGTGCCAGTAAGTGCCGTGGATGCCGTAACCGCGGTAGAAATACATGGTCCAAGGCACGCCGGGCAAATAATAACCCGGCCCCCTCATCGTCGTTGAAGCCAGTTTAATCCAAATATAATAAGTACCGGTGGGCGTCGGTGTCCAAGGCATGCCGGTGGAAACGCTAAAACAATTGGTGCCGCCGCCATGGAATAAACAAAGAGTTTGACTGGATAAATTAATATCGATCCAAGTATTGGGGTCAGCAGCCAGAACTCTTTGGGCCATTTCATCATCTAAGGGAATGGCTGGCGGTTTGACCTTTAATCTTTTGGAATGCCAAACCACTTTATCTTTGTCAACATCTTCATATTTGCCTTGATGCTGTTGAATTTCCTTTTCATAGGCTTTGGAACCCAACTGGAGGTGATCAATATAAGGATAAATGTATTTATCTCTGAAGCCGAAAAATAAAAAAATTGAAGTTAGGATAACAATCGGTAGAATATTGTACAGTTTTATTTTCTTCCTCATTTTAATTCTAAAATCATTCTATCATAACTTTGACACTAGTGCTACGCAAAGGTCGATAAAAATTGGTTTTATCCTGGCTCCAAGTCAACCAAACATAATAAGTGCCGGGGTGAGTAAAAATCATCCCATTAGAGATACCCATTTCCTTTCCTGGGTCAAGAGTGGGAGCAGCCGGACCGTTGAGGCAACCAAAACTCACGCCGCCGGAATGATTAAAACAAAGGTGGGTTAAATTTTTCATTTCCGGGCCTTCATTTTTAATGGCCGTTGAAAAAATAATTTCCTGGCCTGTCTGGGCATAAGTCCGACTGGCAGTCATTGGTTTGCTTTCCACAATGGTAAACTTAGTTGAAACACCGCTGCCTCCAACTGATAAGCCGTTGGCTTCCGATTCCAATTCTTCTTCTTTCCAGGCAACAAAAGAGTCTTGGTCTTCTGTTTCTGCAGCGGTTTCTTTAACTGCTGTTTCCGACTCAACTGCTTTACTTTGGCTCGACCAATAAGCCAAAGCCAAACCTAAAATAAAAAAACCGATGACAATTAAAACTTTAATAACTTTTTTCATCTTTTTTCTGCTTTTATGCTAACAATCTCTCGCCTCGCTTGTCAATCTTAAGCGGGGGCTGGTTTGGAAACTTTTATTTGGGTTCGGAAAATAAGTTTGTCCAAAGTCAAAGGAGATAAAAAGGAAATTATTTCCAAGGTAAAAATCGATAATTCAAAAGCGCAGGGAATCATGTTGGTGATAAAATAGGCGCCCAAGCCTAAAATTAGAGCTTTTTGAAATGAACCTTTAAATAAGCTCTTCTGCATTCTCCTGATAGCTTTGGGGTCAATATTTTCAGCCTTGGCCAGTTTAACCTTTTCATTGATTTTGGGAAAATCAAGCCAGAGAAGAATTAAAAAAGTCATAATGGCGGTAATCAGGTTAAAAGTAGGGTTTGATTTAGAAACGTCGCCGGAAAAAATTCTGATTTGCCAACCGATGGGAAAATTTCTTAAGATTAACCAACCTAAAATCAAGAGCAAAACGGTTAAACCACTGCTTTTTTTGATAAATTTTTTAATCAGATTGAAAGCCGATGGTTCTTCCTCGCCTGGGATGTAGGGTTTGGCTTTTTTAATAATAAAGGGAAGGATTTTACCCATTAAGAGTTTATAAACAATAACTATTCCCCAAAAAATAAAGACTTTATCCATGCCTAAATCAATGGTTTTGGTAAAAACCAGGTAAGGAATTTTAAAAAAAGTGTCTTGGATAGGATATTGGGGATAAGGCACAAAAGAATATAATAGTTTGGGGTCTAAGGGTCGTGAATAAAAGTCCTCTAAAAACAAACGGCCTATAGAAAGATAGGAAATCGTCTGAATAAAAAAATTAACCACATACCAGAGAAAAGTTCTTTCTCCAGCCCGAAAACTTTTTTTCAGAAACTGATGTTTTTCTTTTCTGATTTCAAAGCCTTCAATTTTATCTTCAAACTCTTTAAGCTGAAGGGAATGCCGGAGGTTAATAATTCTAAAAGGAACCATCAGCAGTGTTTGGAAAAAACCTAAACAAACGACCGCAATCCACATTCTTTTAATCAAGCGATAGAAGAGAAACAAAAAGCTGGCGTAAAATTGAAAAGTCAAGCCGCTGAACAAAGCATATAAAAGCAGAATTAAAATAAGAAAGGTAAAAATGGTTCTAATGGGAGGCAAACTAATATGCTGGTCGGAAACAATAGGACTTTGGTCTGGTTTTTCTTCAACCTTATCTTCGCTCATAATAGTTATCTAAATCATAACAAAGTTTAAGAAGAAAAAAAACAGGAAAGACTTTGAGGATCTTAATTTCCGCCTTTAAAAGTGATAAAATACCGGTAGAAAAGCATTAAGATTAATGTTGAGAAATACCTTAAATTCCGGGGTCATCTAATGGTAGGATACTTGGCTCTGTCCAGTACCAGATCGAAGATCGATACTGGACAGCCCAGAACCGAATTTATTCTGGTTCTGGGCTGAATCAATATGAATTTCTATGTTTACGTTTTGTTTGATAAAGTTAAATTCTATATAGGCTTAACCACTAATTTAAAACGGCGGCTCAAAGAACATCTAGCGGGTAAAGTATTATAGTACTAAAAGATATAATCAAAAGGAATTAAAGCTAATATTTGTTGAAATATTCAACAATAAAAAAGACGCAAGAAGACGGGAATTGTATTTTAAAACAACCAAAGGTAGAAAAGCATTAAGATTAATGTTAAGAGAAACGCTTAATTGCGGGGTGGTGCAATGGTAACACAGGTGGCTCTGAACCATCTAATCTAGGTCCGATTCCTAGCCCCGCAGCAGGATTGACGTGATTCCAACAGACCGTGCTCTCTAAAATCGCTTGAAACATTCGGCAAAAAGCACCTCCGAAGCGACAAAAATGGATTCTTTACATAGGAGATCTGAAGTTTTTGTCCCGCATCTTTTCCTTTGGATTTTAAAAATAAAGTTAAATCATCTGGAACAATAATAGTTGAAGTTAGAAATTCAGCTAAAATTATCAGTGGGGTTTATTCAACTGGCGAATTAAGTTCTTTAATAAAAGAACAGTCTTTAGTTATAAATACTAAAAGGACTTAGTAGTAATTACTGGCTGTACCCATCTAGGAATTGTGGATATTGCTAAACAAGGCAAAAAGATGTTAAAAGAAGAATATCAAAAGGATTATATTGAAAATTGAATAGGAAAGATAATTAATGTTAGATAAAAAGATAAATTAAAATAAATTATATAATGAATCTTTTACATATAGCCTTACATTGCCCGAGTGAAAAAAAAGCAGATATATTTTTTAATAAGATTTTAGGTTTAAAACAAAAAAAGCAATTTAAAATATCTTCAAGCCTTTCTAAGCAATTTTTTGGTATAGAAAAAGAAGGAGAGGTAAAGTTATTTTCTAACAATAATGTTTGTTTCGAAATATTTATTACGGCAATTAAACCCAAAATAGCCTATGAGCATATTTGCTTGATGGTTGAGGACAAAGAAAAGCTAATTGCTAAGTGTAAAAAATATGGAATCCAAACTTATATTACGAAAAAAGATAAAAAGGAATTTTTATTTGTTAAGGATTATGCCGGTTATCTTTATGAGATAAAAGAAACTTCAGGGTCTTGACAAAATACCCTAGGGGGGTGTATGAAAGATATATGAGAAAAAACACCCTAATCCAACGCCTAAATATTATTAAGGGTCAAATCAGTGGATTAATAAATCTTATAGAGCAAAAGGAAAATTGTCATAAAGTAACAGCACAGTTTTATGCGATTAACATCGCCCTAAAAAAAATAATTGAATTATATTTTAAAGAAAATCTGGTTTCTTGCTTAAAATCTGTCAAGCCTAAGGAGAGAAGAACAATTGACTTTCTGTTGACAGAAATAATTAAGAATAAATAATTAATGAGGTTGAAACAATGTCAAAAGTAATTGAACTGACAAATGAAAATTTTAATGAAAAAGTCCTGCAGTCTAAGCTGCCTATTTTAGTAGATTTCTGGGCGCCTACATGTCAGCCTTGCCTAATGATGGCACCTATTTTAGAAGAACTCTCGAAAGAACTTAGTACTAAACTAAAAATAGGAAAATTAAACGCAGGCATACCTGAACATCAAAGGTTAGCTGCCCAATATCAAATTCAAGCTATTCCTAATATGAAACTTTTTAAAAAAGGCAAAGTAGTTAAAGAATTTATTGGTTTAAGATCAAAAGAGGTTTTTAAAACAGAATTGGAAGCCGAAGTCTAAATAATTATTAAAAGCAATTATACTCGTTTAGAGCGAACAACTTCAGCCCGCCACGTTTTTAATATATTAGTGCAAACTAAGATCTAAAATGTGAGTGTTTTACATAGTAACAACAAATGAAATATCAAGTCAAAACAGGCGCAAAACTTTTACACGATGCTTTAGTCTCAGAAGGAATTGGAATTATTTTTGGCATTCCCGGTTCAGATGTTTTGCCTTTTTATGATGAAATGTTCCAATCAAAAAAGATAAAACATTTTTTATTTCGGCACGAACAAGCATCTGTTCATGCGGCTGACGGCTTTTTTAGGGCATCTGGACAATTGGCTGCTTGTATATCAACTTCAGGACCGGGTGCAACTAACCAAATAACAGGGATAGCTGCTGCTTATGCTGATTCTATCCCATTAATTGTTATAAACATGAATACCAGCCGCAAGAATTTAGGCAAAGGCGCTTTTCAAGAAGTAGACATTGTTAAACTAACTAAACCTATAACCAAGAAAAATTTTCTGGTGATGAAAGCAGCTGATTTTCCAAGGGTCGTTTCGGAGGCTGTCAACGTAGCTATGGCAATTCCCCGTGGGCCGGTTCTCATTAATATCCCCAAGGATGTTTTTAAAGAAAAAGCAGTAAAAATAAAACCCATTACTAAAACTATCGTTGAAAATCAATTTTCTTCACCAAACCAATTTTTTATTAAAAAGGCTTTTAAATGGCTGTCAGAATCAAAACGACCAGTTTTTCTGGTTGGCGAGGGCTTAATTACTTCAGAACAATCAGTTTTATTTTGCAAGCTGGCGAAAAAAATGCAGATACCGGTAGCTACTACTGTTTCAGGGGTAGGGACTTTTCCTGAAAACCATAAGCTTTCTTTACAAGCGGCCGGCGTTTTAGGCACGCCCTATGCCAACTCTGCCATCCAGAAATCAGACTTGCTGTTAGTTTTGGGAGCAAGTTTGGAAAGTCGGACAACAGCCAATAGCAGCAGTTTTGCTAAAAAAGCCAAAATTATCCATGTTGACATTGATGCCAAACAATGCGGTAAATTTATATCTCCTTCGCTTTGCCTTTCTGAAGATATTAAAGATTTCCTGTTTCAATTGAACAATTATCTTTCTAAAAACCCTTTTAAAAAAAGAAAAAAGTGGCTTAAATCCATTGAGCGATGGAAAACCAACTGTCCTCTTTCTTATTCTCCTTCAAAAGAATTAACCAAACCGCAGGAATTAATAGAAGAATTAAATAAACTTGTGCCCGAAGCAAAAATTTTTGCCGGCAATGGCCAACATAAATATTGGGCGATGCGCTATTTTACCTTTAAAAAACCGCGTCAATTTAATGTTAATTCCCGCTTTGGCTGTCTGGGCTTTGCTTTTCCCGGAGCAATAGGGGCTAAAATCGCTAAACCCAAAGATACAATAATAGTAGTTTTAGGCGATGGCGATTTTCAGGCAAATATTCAGGAATTGGCTACAGTAGTTGAAAACAAGATTGATTTAAAAATAATTGTTATTAATAATCATACGCTTGGAGCTGTTTACCAGCACCAGCATTTTAGCTATAACAATCGGTTCTTTGGCTCTTATTATCGCTTGGATTTAAATTTTGCCAAAGTTGCCAGAGTTTACGGCCTTGAGTCTATACGGATTAAAAAACCTAATGAGATTAAGCCAGCTTTGCAAAGGATGTTAAAAAGCAAAAGGCCTTTTTTGTTGGAAGCCCTTATCTCTAAAAACGAATATCTTTTGCCAAAAATTTCTGTTTCAGACTCCTTGGACAAGGCAAGCTGTTTAATTGATTTAAGTTTCAAGGCGGACAAGACAATATGAAAGAAGATGTAAATAATATAGGAATGGAGAGAGATATGAATATAGAAGAATTAAGACAGTCATCTTATAACCATGTTGTTTCTACTAAAGATGGCTATGTTTTTATTGAAAGATCGGCTGGTGCTCCAGTTGAAATTCCCCAATATAGTCCAGATGAAGTTGTAGTGCAGCCGTTAGTAATAGCAGTCTGCGGTTCAGACGTTCATGCTCATCAACAAGATCCTGGTACGCACCCCTTTGCTAGGCACCCTTTGCCTGACGGAGAAAAAAGCTTTATTCCTTTTCATGAAGGTGTAGCAATAATTAAAGCTATGGGTAGTAATGTTAAAGGTTGTGAAACTGGGGTTAGAGTAGCAATAGAATCGACTATTTTTGCTGATGACTGCCCGCCGGGCCGGTGGAGTCAAAGCAATAAAATGGAAATTGTTGGTTTGGGCACTGATGGCTTGGGTACAGAGCTGGCAGTTTTGCCTGGCAAAGTCGCTATCCCAATTCCTGAAGGGGTTTCCGATGAAACCGGCGCCCAGTTTGAACCTCTAGGCGTTTCTGTCCACGCCTGGATGCGGGCGGTGCATGTTTATGAAGCAACCACAGGTAAAGATCCAAAAAAGGCGTGGTTTATGATCAATGGTGCAACCGGTTCTGTTGGCGGGCTGACCCTGGCTAGTTTAATTGCCGAAGGCGTACCAGCAAAACATATCATTGCCACCGGAACAACGCCGGCAAAATTGGAGACTTTAAGAGAAAATTATCCAGATTTAAATATTTTTAATCTTAAAGATCAAGACGAAGTGCAAAAAATTCTTGATCGAGTTGTCCCCCAACTTGAAGAATTTGGAAAAGCAGTACCCATAGTGATTGAAGCGACCGGCTATGATCCGGCGCCAATCATTCCTTTTGTGGGTAGAAATACTGTTTTTACTGCTGTTGGTTTATCAGGCAATATTCGACCAGGGGAAGAAATAGATACTAACAATTTTTTGGTCCGTTCTCAAAGAACCATTTTAACTCCTGGAGGCAAAGATAATGAACAGTTAATCAAAGAAGCAAAAGCAATTTTTAAAAAAACAGTATCTAAAGAAAAAGAACCAGAAGTATTAGAGATTGATCCATTAGTTGATGTCTCAAACCTTCTAACAGAACAGCGTCAGTTTGATATTATAGTGGATAGGGCTGGTCTTTTTCTTAAAAATATAGACAAACTGTTAAGAAAAGGAGGTATTTGGATTACCCTGCCAATAAAAGGCAATTCTTCTTTACCAACGTGTGCATTACTGGAAAAAGGAGCTGTTTTAGTCGGTTCTTGGGGGAGGGATAAAGAAGATTGGGACGTAATGATTTCTCAAGTAAAAGAAGGCAGGCTTAGCGTTGATAAGCTTCCAATTACACTTTATCCGTTTAGTAGAGAAGGTCTAGAAGATGCTTTTGAAAATGCCAGAAAAGGTAAAGTTGGTTTTGATATGAGAAAGGGGAAGGAAAATGCAGATTGATTTTGTCAAAGAAATAGCCAAAAAAGCAGGTAAGACAGTTAAAAACGGTTTTAGAGAAAATTTATGATTTTAGGAGGGTTGCAAAAAACTACTTTAATTGATTTTCCGGGCCGGGTTGCCTGTACTGTTTTTACGGTTGGCTGCAACTTTAGATGCCCTTTTTGCCATAATAAAGATTTGGTTTCTTTAGATTTGTTTAAAAAGGCAAAGATTAAACCTATCTCAGAAGATTATTTTTTTGAGTTTTTGAAAAAAAGAAAAAAGATTTTAGATGGAGTTTGTATTACCGGAGGAGAACCGACAGTTTGGAAAGATTTATCTCCTTTTTGTCAAAAAATTAAAGATTTAGGCCTAGAGGTAAAATTAGACAGTCAGGGCAGTAACCCTAAAGTTCTAGAAGGTTTAATTAACAACAAACTAATTGATTTTATTGCCATGGATATAAAAAGCTCATTGGATGAGGAATACTTAAGGGCAATAGGAAGACAGGTTAATAGAAAAACCAAAAATATGGAAATTTTAAACTTAATAAAGAAAAGTATAAAAATAATTTTAAATTCAGGCTTAGAATACGAATTTAGGACAACAATGGTGCCTAAATTACATAATAAAGCAGTTATGGTTAAATTGGCAAAAGATTTAAAAAAAATAATTGGTTCTAAAAAATATAATTATTACATTCAATCTTTTAGGCCAAAGAACTGTTTGGATCCAGAATATTTAAAAATTGAGCCGTATAACGAAAAGCAGATGGAGGAAGTACTGTCAGCAGTGCAGAAAGTATTGCCAAAAACAAAACTCAGGGGCAATTTTGAATAAAATATAAAAATATAAAAAAGAGTTAGACCTTAGTTATAACCATATCAAACTATATCACTATTTTCTTTTTATACTGTCTCATTTTGCTAAAATTACCCCTGAATGGAGAAATTGATATAGGGACTAAAAGGTCCTAGACCATACTGCTCAGCTATCCTTCGCCAAGACTACAGAATAGCATGCACTAGCTTTAGTAGCTACTAGGCTAAACCTCTCCTTTAGTGTAAAAATCAAAAGTGATAGACTAAGTTTATGGGAATTTTAATATTTTATTTCATCATTCTTTTCTTACCAACAGAATTATTTGTTTTCCAATGAAAAAGGTCTTTTCAATTATTTTAAAAACATTTAAAAAGGAGAAATTATGAAAAAAATAATTTTGTTTGGTTTGGTTTTGTTCCTACTCTCTGGTTGTACTGTTGCCAACTTTTCAAACCAACAGACAGAAACGGAAAATGCTAGCGATCAAGAAGTTCCAGCCAGTCCAACCTTGGAAAAACTTGATCCAAAAATTCCCATTCCTAATGGATTGGATGTAGTCAACCTCTTTTTTAATTTAATAAATGAGCATCGAATTGATGAGGCGGTGGGGATGATGAGTGCTCAAAATACTAATAATGATAGCACTAAACAAGCCTGGGGTGTCCATTTTAATGCGATTAAATCTTTAAGTGTCATTGATATTGAACCGTCTAACCCTGATTCTTGGACCGCCTCTTACCAAATCTACAAAGCCACTTTGGAAGCTTATGTATCTTCTGATGCCGCCAACGCCCCCATTCCTTATTATGGCTGGGAAGATAATCCCAATATTCGCTGGGTAGCTTTAATTAAAGAAGGTGATTTTTGGAAAATCGATACTCTGGCTACCAGTCCATAGGAAAAAATATGTTTTATAACAGGTGGAAACTCTGGAATTGGTTTTGAAATTGCTAAAGCGCTTATTTGAAATTAGAGTAGTAATCTGGGAATAAATAGGGTAAAATATATCATCCTATAGTTTCTCAAGGGCAAAGAAGCTTTCTTTGCTTTTTTTATTTCTGGAGGTTATTTGGATTCAGCTAAAATTAGAAACATTGCCATTATTGCTCACGTGGATCACGGCAAAACCACCTTAGTGGATTTTATACTCAAACAGGCTCATGTTTTTGCCGCTTATCAGGCTGAAATGAAACAGACCACAATTTTGGATTCCAATGATTTGGAAAGGGAAAAAGGGGTTACCATTTTAGCCAAGAATACCAGCGTTGAATGGCAAGGATATAAAATCAATATCCTGGACACACCAGGCCATGCTGATTTTTCCGGGGAAGTAGAACGAGTTTTGAATATGGCCGATGGTTGTCTTCTTTTAGTTGACAGCGCTGAAGGGGTTTTATCGCAAACCCGCTATGTTTTATCCTTGGCTTTTAATCTAAACCTTAAGCTAATTGTGGTGATTAATAAGGTTGATCGCAAAGACCAACGGGCCCAAGAGGTAAAAGAAGAAATCAACGATTTATTCTTGGAGCTGGCAACCATACCGGAGCAGTTAGATTTCCCTGTCTTATACGCCATCGGTAAACAGGGCATTGTGGGTAGCAAAGTTAAATTAAATCCGGATCATTCCCTTGCTGTTCCTGGGGAAAAAGATATTAGCTTGTTATTTAAAACTATTATTAATACCATCCCTTCTCCCCAAATAAAAACTGGTTTAGGTTTTTTAATGCAAGTAACCACCCTTGATTATGATAGTCACCGAGGCCGTTATGTTATTGGCAAGCTTCTGCGAGGTGAAGCCAAAGTTGGTAACCTCTTAAAGGTATTAAAACCTGATAATCATAATTCTACCGGTAAAATTGAATATTTATATACTTTTAAAGGCTTAAAAAAAGAACCAATAGCAAAAGCCCAAGCAGGAGATATTATTGCCTTATGTGGTTTTCCCCAAGCGAATATCGGGGATACTTTAAGCGATCCCATTAATTCAGAAAGGCTTCCAGCTTTATTAATTGCTGAACCAACGATCCAAATTGAAATCTCTCCTTCCAATTCTCCCCTAGTTGGTAAAGATGGGAAATTTACCACTAACCGTCAAATAAAAGAAAGAATCATTAAAGAATTAGAAACTAATGTTGGTCTTCGTTTAAGTGACCGAAGCAGTGGTGAGAGGCTGACTATTTCTGGCAGAGGCGAACTTCACTTAGCCATTTTAATTGAAACCATGCGTCGTGAAGGTTATGAATTTTCTGTCTCCCGTCCTAAAGTTATTTTAAAAAAAATAAGCGGTCTTTGGCAGGAGCCTTGGGAGTGGCTAACCATCGAAGTTCAGGAGCAGTTTACGGGAATTATTTTGAATTTACTAGATAAACGCAGGGCGGAAATGATTAATATGCAGAATCTAAAGACAGGGGTGAGAATGGAATACAAGATCTCAACCGAAAATTTAATTGGCTTAAGAAGTGAGATTCTTACTAAAACGTCTGGTTCGGCTTTAATCCATTCCCGTTTTTTGGGGTACCAAGAGAAAGGCGAAGAGATGATTAGACAAAGAAATGGTGTTTTAGTTTCGGTTGAATCTGGCCAGGCTTTATCATACAGTCTTGAAAAAGCTCAGCATCGGGGAATTATTTTTATTGAACCAGGAGAAGAAGTTTATACCGGCATGATTGTGGGTCAAGCTAACAAACAAGGGGATATTTGGATGAATGTATGTAAGGGTAAAAAATTAACCAATATGCGGGCGGCCGCCGCTGATTTTACCATCAAATTGGCTACTCCGGTTAAAATGTCTTTAGAACAATGTTTGAATTTTTTGGACACTGATGAACTTTTGGAAGTTACCCCTAAGCATTTACGCTTGCGCAAGACTTCTTTACACCCCAACAGCAGAAGATTTTAAAATCAGTCTTTTTAGTTTCTCCAAACTATCCCAATTATGAATCGAAACGGGTAATATTTGTTTTTTTTCCGATGTTTCAATCGAGAATCCTCGACTTTTACGTCGGGACAGTTTTTTCAAAACCTTAAGACTTAACTTAACTTCTTTCTCTGATTTTAAGTCTGTTTTGGTAAGAAGAATAATTTCCGGTATCTTTAATAATTTTGGGTTATATGCTTTTAACTCATCTCTAATAATGTCATAGCTTTTCTTAAGATCATCTTGTTCGCAGGAAATACAATGGAATTAAAGAGAAACTTTTTCAATGTGTTTTAAAAATTTAGCGCCTAAGCCTTTTCCTACAGAAGCTCCTTCAATAAGCCCCGGAATATCAGCAATAATTTTACCATTTAGTTCTCCTAAATTGGGTTCAAGAGTAGTAAATGGATAATTGCCAATTTTTGGATTGGCAGAAGTTATTTCTTTAAGCAAACTGCTTTTGCCGGCATTAGGAAAACCAATTAATCCGTAATTAGCAATGAGTTTAAGATTAATATATAAATCTCTTTGCTGGCCTTTAAATCCGTTTTGGGCATATAAAGGAGTTATATTAGTGCTGGAGCGATATTCCCAATTGCCTAACCCGCCCAGACCGCCTTCACATAACAGAAAACGGTCATCTTTACCGATTATTTCAAAAATTTCCTTGGAGTCTTTGTCAGTGATAACAGCACCAATGGGCAGTTTTATTTCTAAATCATCAGCATTCCTCCCGTTTTTTTTCTTTGCCATGCCCTCTTGGCCATTTTCTGCCTCGATTTTAGAACTTTTAGAAAGATCACTGAGAGCATAAATATCTGAAGTAGCAACAACATAAATACTCCCACCCTTGCCTCCATTGCCGCCGTCTGGACCTCTTCTATTTTTATAAAAAGAGAGTTTGCCATTACCGCCGTCTCCACCCTTAAAAATAATATCAACCTCTGTAATTAACATAAGTTTTCCTAATAAACGAGCAAAGCTATTATAAACACATTATTTTATCGAGTACAGGACCAGACACCAGTCGGAGCCTGGCGAAGCTACATCTGACTTTATTTCAAGAGTTTAAACTGTTGTCTGATATAATGCTTTTATGAATAATATTTTTGACGTGGCTATTATTGGAGGAGGGCCTGCAGGCATGATGGCAGGAATTTCTGCAAAAAACAGTGAAAATAAGGTCTGTATTTTGGAAAAAAATAGTTCTCTGGGAAGAAAATTGCTTTTAACGGGAAAAGGTAGGTGTAATTTTACTACTTCAAAAGAAATTCCTGAAATTGTTGAGGCTTTTGGCAATCAAGGAAAATTTTTATATGGAGCTTTAACTAAATTTTCAAATAAAGATCTTATTAATTTTTTTGAAAATAGAAAGGTGAAAACAAAAATAGAAAGAGGAAGCCGTGTTTTTCCTGAAAGTAATAAATCAATTACCATATTAAAATGCCTGGAAAATGAACTTAAAAAAAAGAAAGTTAATTTATACTTTAATTTTAATGTAGAAATAATCGCTAAAAAATCTAACTATTTTTACATATCTTCAAAATCGCAAACCATTAAAGCAAATAAAATTATTATTGCCACGGGAGGAAAATCTTACCCGGAAACCGGTTCAACTGGGGACGGCTATAAGTTTGCCAGAATTTTAGGCCATAAAATTATTAAAGCCAAGCCTGCTTTAGTTGGTTTGGTTGTAAAAAACAAAAGCATAAATTCTCTTGCCGGTTTGTCTTTAAAAAACATAAGCATTTATTTTTCAACCGATAGCAAGCCGTTTATTAAAGAATTTGGTGAAATGCTCTTTACCCATAAAGGCATTTCCGGACCCTGCGTTTTAAGAACAAGCAAAGATGTCTATGAAAATTTAAAAAACCAGAAAAAAGTTTTTGCTAAAATAGACCTTAAACCCAGTCTTGATCAAAAACAATTAAAACAAAGAATTCATCGCGAAATTTCAAAATCTCCTAAAAAAGAATATCAAAGCCTGCTTAAAACGCTTTTGCCAAGACTATTGATAAATTATGCTATCTATAAAACAAGCATTAATAAACACAAAAAAACCTCTCAGTTAAACAAATCTGAAATTCAAAAATTAATTGAATTTTTAAAAGATTTGCGTTTTAAAATCCACGCGGTTGAACCTCTAGAAAAGGCTATCGTAACAAATGGAGGAATAGATATTAATGAAATTGATTCAAAAAATATGCAGTCAAAAAAAGTAAAAAATCTATTTTTTGCCGGGGAAATAATTAGTCTAGTTGGACCAACCGGAGGATATAATCTGCAAAAAGCTTTTAGCACTGGATGGATTGCTGGAAAATCAGGCAGCAGTTGCACCTTTGGAAACACAAGGAGCAGTAGTTTTAGATTTAGATACAATTGAGAGGGTGAAAGAAGCAGTGGAAATAATCGAAGAAGTAGTAGAGTAACTCAAGAAACGATAAGCCTTGAATCTACTATTTAAGGGTAAACATTTTTGGTAAAATTAGTTGAGTTATAATGATCAACAAGGCCTAGATCAACCTGCTTAGCTACATTTTATACTTATATATAAATTGAGTTTATTTAATCAGGGATTTTAAAAATGTGCGGTGAAGAGAAATTAGCGACTAAAGAAAGTTCACCTCTTGCTGTGTTGATGGATATAACTGATCTTTCCTCCAGGCAAATAGCAGCTTTGGAAGAAGTTATACATATTTATGAGATAGAGGACCGAGGTAAAGTGGTAGTAGGAGAAGATGGACTGGCAGTGCTTCGCGGCAAAGGCGACACCTAAAACGTGATATTATGTTTAACAATGATCATAATGAGGAAAAATATTGGTCAAAAGAGGTGACGGAAAAAAGTGATGCTTTGGATTTAGATAGAGGTGTTTTTACTTGGAAAAATCCTCAAAGAATTGCTGTTTCTTTAAAACGTTCCGCCGAAGAGAGCAACAGAAGAAAAGCTTCTCCTTTTCAATCAGCCATGAGTATGCTTAATTTTTATATTAATCGGGCAGGCAAAAATTTACCTCTTAAGCGTCAAAAAGTTCTTAATCAAGCCAAGGTAGAATTGAGGAAATTATTTGGTAAAATATAAAATAGATGTCTTTTCAATATTTAAAACGTGATCTAAAACACTATTTTGTCAATTCCGCCTTGACTTTATTGGTTCTCGTCTTTTACCTTAAATACGGTTTTTATGGTTGGCCACATCTTTTATCTGTTTTTTTTATTCATTACTCAGTTTTACCTTTGGACGATTGGCTGGAGGGAGAAAGGCAATTCCCTTATTATATTTTACCCCTGGTTTTATTTAGCTTTTATTATTTTCCTCTGATTGCAGTTTTAGCTTTATTAGGCAGTGTGGTGGTTAATTTGCGGGCTTTAATTAATAAAAGTAATTTTATTCTTGAACGGATAGAAGGTTTGGGCAATGTTCCTATTTATGTTATCCCTTTCACTTTACCTGTTGGTTTAAATAATTTCAGACTTTACTTAGCCGCCTCTCTTTTTATTCTTTTTGTTGACAGTTTTCATAAAATAGGTCATCAAGAAACTGTGAAGCCTAAATTAATGTGGTTTAGCGGTTTATTTTTTCTAACCCTGGTAGTTCTTGTTTTTGGCGGTTTTAATCCTGTTTTTTTAACAATTTTAACCATTTATTTATTATCCCTTTTGCCTTTTAAATTAATTAAAAAAAAGGTTCATAGCTGGGCTTACACCCAGTTCTGGTGTGGTCTGACTGGTTTAGCGGCATTTTATTATTATTTGAATTTTGTAGCCTGAATCTAAGGCTAGTGGCAAATAAGTCTATCATCAGTTAAAAATTTTAAATAAGATAAATTAAAATCAAACATTTAATTTTCTCCTAATCAAAAATTCAACAATATCCTCAGCTACTTTTCTAGACTGACCGGAAACCGGATAATGATGAATGTCAATACCTGGGCAATCATTTAATTCTAAAACATAAGGCATTTGTTTTATTTTGTCATAGATTATATCCACGCCGGTGATTTTTATACCAAGAGCTTTAGCCGCCTTAATAGAAATGGATTTTACCAATGGGTCCACCTTATCAGTGGCGTCTTTACCAATTCCACCGGTGCTGATATTAGCATTCTGTCTTAAAAAAACAATTTCATTTTTTTTGGGAATATAAGTTATTTTTTTATTTTGTTTTTTTAAAATTCTTTTAACCTCGCCATTAATTTTAATCTTACAAAGTGGTTTTTCATACTTTTGTCCTACTAAAGGATTTTGGTTGAACTTTTTGATTAACTGACGAATATTTTTTACCCCATCACCAATTATATGAGCCCGTATTCTTTCCATTACCGCCGAAGCTTTATTGCCCACCACTAATACCCGATAATCCCTACCATCAATAAATTCCTCAATTAAAACATTTTTCCTGCCTTTACTGGTAAAAACTAAAGGTAAAATTTCACAAAATTCAGCAAAAGATTCAATATTAGCAAAAACTTTATTGCCATGAGCACCTTTGGCTGGCTTAAGCACACAGGGAAATAGATTGTGTTTTAAAACGGTTTTTTTAGCTTCTGTGGTTGTTCGAACCAACCAACTTTTAGGGGTAGGGATTTTCTCCATTCTTAAAACTCTTTTGGTTAAAAACTTATTATTGGCGATAAAACAGGCGGGTTGATTATTAACCGGGAATGAGGTACCTTTAATAAACAAAGATTTACTATTATATTTAACTCTTAAGAGATTAAATCTTTTAGAAATAACTTCGACTTTAAAGCCTTTTGCTAAAACGGCTTGTAAAATTTCCTGAGTGCTTCTGTTTTTAGTTAAAGGTTTATTAATCACTTATTAAACTTCTTTCTAGGGCAGTTCTTATTTTCCCCTTGCTTTAGTTAAAGAAATATCAAAAACAAAAGCAATTTCTTTTTGAATTTTTTTTCATTGCCACTACTTGCTTCTTCTTGGCTAAAAATGGTTCCCTGGTTTATTTTTCTTTTATCCAAACCAATTACTTGATTAGCCACTATTTCTACTTTTTTAATTTCTTGACCCTGAAGATTGGTTATTTTTCTGCTTTGTAAGCGACCAGAGATAAAAACTTTGGTGCCTTTAGTCAAAATCTGACTGCAAATTTCCGCCAGCTTGCTAAAGGAAACAATAAAGTGCATTGGGTTTCTTCTTTTCTTTCCCTGACTCCTTGAGGCAACCAAGAACGGTTAGTGGCTATCTTAAAGGTGCAGACAGGGTCCTTTATTGGTAGAAGATAGTCTGGATTCATCGCCTAGATTACCAATCAAAATCACTTTATTTAAACACCGTGACGCCATTACACCATCCAATCGTCTAGGGTATATAAGGTAGCTACCGAGATTTCTAATTAAGCTTTTCTAACTGATATTATACCAAATTTTAATAGGTAAAATTGACTTTAGGCTGAAACTTGCTATAATTCTCTCCTGTGTCAAGAGAAAGAGAATTTTTGCCGGCTTGTACTCTGGCAGAGGACAGGCGCTTGTCCATTGATAGACTTTATGCTAGTTATGAGAAATTGGTTACTCAAGGCGGTTGGGGAAGATACCTTGTTTGCTGGCAAGAAATTTCTATGCCGGATGTTCCTCTAGAAGAAAAACTCTATGTTCCTATTTACGTTTATACTAACGCCACCCCTAATCCAGATAACCCTAATCGTTTTATTGAACCAATAGACGGAGTTCTTATTAGTACCGTTCACGGCCGAGAACCAGCAGGAGCAAACACTTTTGCCGATGACGATTGCACTAATCAATTAATTGCTGCGGGAGAAGATTTTAAGATAGCTTTATTGCCCTGTTGTAATCCCTTTGGCTATTTTTGGAATCTGCGTTGTGGGACCCAAGGATGGCAAGATAAAACTCTTAGCGTGGGTGAATGCGAGGCTTTATTAAGACCATGCGAAACTCCTGCTTCTTTTGAGGCCAAACATTTGACTCAGTTTTTGAGTAAATTTGATCTTAGCCAAGCCGTTGGTATTGATCTTCATGAAGACCCTTTTTGGGAAGATGTTGGCAGACAATATGAAGATTCCCACGGCACTTATATTTATGTCGTTAGGCCAGAAAATAGAGAATCGCCCCTTACTTTGACGGTTCTAAATACTCTAAGAGCAAACCATGTGCCTTTATTAGAATATGGAAAAACTCGTTTTGAAGAACCGATCATAAATGGTATTGTGGTCGGCGGTAATGACGGTTCATTGGACGAGTGGCTGGCGATGAAAGGCGTCACTCCAATGATTACCGTCGAGTGTCTTTTGCGTACCCCTAATGATCCGCCTCTGAGCGAAAGAGTAGGAATCTATACCCGAGTTTTAGAAGAAGTCTTTGATCAAATGAAGACGAGTTAATAAAGTAAAATCTACAAAATCTGACTAACGACCACTTCGTGATCAAGATTATGAGTTCTCCACCAATAGATACTACTTTCTGTCCTGGTACTTAATTTACCTTCGCTATTAACATAATTCCCAGCATTATTAGTAATTAAAATATTACGTGTAATTTCTTGGGAGCCAAGGTTAAAATTGTCAAACTGATTCCATTGTTGACTAACATAGTTATAAAGGTAAATTCTAATGTTTCTTCCAGAACCATCTGATCTTAGTCTGACTTGAAGCTCAATTTCCGAGGGATTAAGAGAACTGATATTACTGATTTCAAAATCAGTTCTTGAGTTCCGGATAAAACCAGAAGTAGTACTCCTTATTCTTAGATAGTTATTGTCATCATTGGTCAAGCTGTCCAGATTACCAGATTGATAGGAACCTTGAACTACATTAAATGAATCAACAAAATAATCTGTTGGGCTGGGGCTCGGACTAGGTGACGGAGTAGGAGTAGGAGTAGGAGTAGGAGTAGGAGTAGGCGTAGGCGTAGGCGTAGGAGTAGGAGTAGGAGTAGGTGTCGGGGTCGGGGTCGGGGTGGGAGAAGGAGTGGGTGTCGGTGTAGGTGTTGGGGTCGGCGTGGGGGTTGGGGTCGGACTTGGTGTTGGTGTTGGGCTAGGACTAGGTGATGGACTTGGCCCAGTAATATTTATCATCACTGATCTTCTCGCAGGAACAGTATAGTCAAAACTGTCGGCTGAGGTTTCAAAAGAATCAAGGATTGCATTCTCTTGAAAGTTATCAAAAATGCTAATCAGTTTTTGAGGCAAAGAAAGGTTTTGTAATTCAATATTAACCTCTCTCG
>Ga0315545_1001046_pt1 | contig 28198 bp, 16 predicted proteins | sample SalMarSW160210MG_FD_203096 | JGI IMG/M metagenome (GOLD analysis project Ga0315545, IMG submission 203096) | Salt marsh sediment microbial communities from the Plum Island Ecosystem LTER, Massachusetts, United States - Salt Marsh Sediment SW1602-10 ...
TTGTTATCCTTGCTCTTTTATGAAAAGGCATTGGCCAGAAGCAATTATAGGCATCTCCCCCCTCAACAAGAACAGGGACAGAATTAACATCACGGCGCAAACCAAAGCCTGCGGCAAAAAAATCACCCAATGGAGCTTCAACAGCGGGATACTCTCCATCATCCCAGTACATGCGTAAGACAATTTCTGCTGGATTTGCTGATCCCTCCTCTGATATCCAGTTAGGTCGAGCTTCATTAAAAGTCAGCCAGATATGATTGATTAAGCCTGGTCCTTCGATATCCGCAAGAATTCTTGTCTCACCTGGCTCAACAGAACCAATCCTATCATTATTGCTGTCGGGATTCTCTGAAGCCGAGGAAACAGCACGAGATCTGCCCTGCTTTATTAGAATTAAATCCGATAAGCCGTCACCAATCTTCTCTTCAGCAAAGGAGGTTAAAACAAATAAATTCAGTAAAAACAGAATACTAAACACTTTTAAAAATTTCATATTGAATACTCCCTATAAAAGAACAAACGATTGGCGAAATCATTTGTGCTTCAATAATTATTAAAAAGTTTAAATTTGTTGTCAAGTCCCTTTTCAATATTTTTTTAAATCCTTAACCTTCTGCAACCATTTAGCTTCGATAAAGGAAGTTAATGAATCCTTTTCCGGATGGCTTAATGATTTCAATTTTTCCTATGAACACAAAGAGATATTCTAGTAATTTCCGGCTGAACTGTGTATTTCCTTCCTGCATCAGCTGACGTCTGACGAATTAGATTTTATATTAGTCCATGAAAAGCCACAAGAGGTGAGGAAGGCGGCTACAATTACATACTACGGTCATTATTACAGAATATCTGGAGAATATATAGATTAAAGAGCAGGAAGAAGCTTGAAGAATTTTCCCAGATAATCGAATGTGGAGAAGAGGTTATAGCATGTCATTAAGCAGGTAAAAAAATATAAGAATATAGCAAAAGATCAATTATGAATTAAAGCATACTTTGATTAAAAGGGGAGCAATTCAAATGTGGAAAAAAAGATCATTTCAAATTTGGCATAACAGCCGAGGATGCTGTTGACAATTGGTACTGCCTATGTTATCAAAATATGTTATCGATAGCGATAACAATCTGTTAAATAAAACGATTACAGATAGATTTTATGGAGTTTACACAGTGGACCTGAAGGAATTAGGTAAGATGGTTCGCCAGCTTCGATTAGAAGCTGGCATAGGCCTGCGAGAATTAGGCAGGATGGCAGATATATCACCAGCGTCACTTACGGCAATTGAGCATGGAAACCGCAGTCCCACACTGGCAACATTGCACAAGATATTGAAGACCCTGGGGACAGATTTTTCAGAATTCTTCGCCAACTCATCAAGTAAACCGAGAACGCCGGTTTTTGAGCCGAAGGGGATGGTAAGTATCTCCGACCAGCATCGTATATATAAATTTCTACTGCCTAAGCGTCGTGATGTGCGGTTTGAGATGGTTGACGAAACCATCTCCCCTACTGAAGTGCGGAGTGAATGGGAGGTGCATGACTGCGATGTTGGAGGCGTGATTTTATCGGGCGGGCCAGCCCGGCTGGAAGTGGAGGGCCAGGGGCAGTGGATTCTTTACAAGGGATATTCGTTTTATATCAAATCCGGTCTGAAGCATCGCCTTGTTAATTTGGGCAAGCGAGCCATTAAACAGATAACCGTTTTTGATCCGGCGAGGTACTGATTAGAAAGGAGGATGATGGTGAAAAGTGTTAAGGCTGTTCAAGGAGAGAAACTGGCGATTGAGGGAGGCAAAAAAGCGGTTGAAAAACTAGGGCCACTGCCGACTAAAATCGGCAAAGATGAGCTTCTTGAGATAATTGATATGTGGGAGTTCAACCCACAAACACAAGCCAAGATAAAAGAGCTGATTCAGAAAGAGCCTGACGTTAAAGGGCCACATTTGTTCAGGTATTACAACCCCAAGCCAAGCAAAGTTGCAGCAGCTGAGGCGGCAATGAGTGAACTCATAGGTACGAAGTATTGCCTTGCTGTGAATTCATGTACATCTGCACTTGTGGCGAGTTACAAGGCACTTGGTATAGGTTGTGGTGATCAGGTAATTGTACCTGCATACACATTTTTTGCGACATCTGCAACAGTAGTATCTTCCAATGCAATCCCTGTCATTGTTGATATTGACGACAGTTTGTGTATCGACCCATCAGCGATTGAAAAGGCAATCACCAAGAGGACCAAGGCAATAGCTCCGGTTCATATGCGTGGAGCACCTGCCCAGATGGATGCAATTATGGAGATTGCTAACAAGAAGGGTATTCCAGTTGTTGAGGATGTTGCTCAGGCGGCTAGTGGGTCATTTGGTGATAAAAGGCTTGGTAGTATTGGGACGATGGGGTGCTTTAGTTTCGATTACTACAAGATTATCGTCAGCGGAGAAGGCGGATTTATTACCACAGATGATGAATGGCTTTATATCAGAGCACAGAGCTGGCATGATTGTGCTGCCTGTTGGCGTCCGGACCGGTTTGCAAAAGAAAGAAGGGATGGAGAGCTATTCTGTGGCGAGAACTATCGCATGAGTGAACTGGAAGGAGCGGTTTCCATTGCCCAGATACGGAAAGCAGATAAAATGATTGCAGGTTACCGTAGAGCCAAAAACCGGATAAAAGATGCCATTGAAAAATTCCCAGGTCTTAGTTTCCGCAGACTGGCAGACAAGAAAGGTGATACAGGAATTTGCCTTGTGATGTTTTTACCCGATGCGGCCAAAACCAAGCGCGCGCTTGAGTACATAAAGGCAGAAGGAATACCAGCTGGCGGTATTTTTGATTCGAAAGTAAGAGATTGGCACATCTATTCTTACTGGGAGCATATTTTGGATCTAAAGACGGTTTCACATGATGGTATGCCCTGGAGTGGAGTGGTAAAGCAGGAGCTTCCAAAATATTCGAGGGATATGTGTCCGCGGACGCTTGACATACTAAGCCGATCTATTTTGGTGGATATTGACTATAATTACTCAGACGAGGATTGTGATGCGATAACAAATGGTATCAACAAGGTATTGCGTGTGATACTTAAATAAATTTGTGTGAAAAGGAGCAGTACAAATGGAACTTGGTCTGTGTATAGAGATGGTATTTGCTAAACTGCCTTTTGAGGAGCGGCTTAAAAAAGCAGTGGAAACAGGATTCAAAAATGTCGAGATGTGGTTTGTAGATATGAGTTTCAAAGGTAGCCCAGAGGAACTGGCCGGATTAGCCAAACAGAACAAGGTCAGGATCACAAATACAGTTATTGGTGCCCCTGATGGTTCAATTGGCGGGGGACTAACCAATCCTGCAAACCGCAAGCAATGGCTTGACAGAGCGGAGATGACAATCAAATTTACAAAAAAGGCTGCAATACCTGCGACGATTGTCTGTACAGGCAATGAGGTAGCTGGGATGAGCGACTCAGAGATGATGCGGTCAGTCATCGATGGTTTAAAAGAGACAGTAAGGATAGCTGAGAGGGCCGGTATTACTTTATATCTGGAACCGCTTAATAGCAAATACGATCATCTGGGCTATTGGTTAACAGGCAGTGACAAAAGCGCTGAGATGTGTCGAAAGATAAGTTCTGAACGAATGAAGATGCTGTTTGACTGTTACCATATGCAAATAATGGAAGGTGATCTTGTAAAACATATTGCAAGAAATATTGATGTAATCGGACATTTCCATTCTGCTGGGGTACCGGGTAGGAACGAGCTATTCAAGGGAGAGATAGATTATCCATTTGTACTATCCTGTATCAAAAAGATGGGCTATAAAGGGATATTTGGACTTGAGTACACACCATCTATGAAGGATGAGACATCGTTGAAAAAGACAATTGAGTATCTTAAATAGTCCGTTGGAAAGGGAGAAGTTAAAAATTTTAGTTTGGAGGATGTAGGAATGGCGGATGTATATCGTTTTTCTTTTGGGCCATGGAATATCCATCCTGGAGCTGACTCATTTGGACCTTCAGTTAGACAAAGTATCGAGTTCGCAAAGAAACTGAAGATCTATCGGGATCTCGGTTTTGAAGGCGTGCAGTTTCATGATGATGATGTGGTACCTGATATGAATGAGCTTTCATCAGAGCAAATAACTAAGAAAGCCAAAGCTGTAAGTGATATTCTGAACGACGAAGGGCTTAAGGCAGAGTTTGTCGCGCCGCGGCTCTGGGAGGATGTGCGAACAATAGATGGTGCATATACCTCCAACGATGCCGCCTGTCGTAGATATGCAATGGAACGGAGCAGGCGGGCAATTGATATTGCCAATGTGCTCGGGACGAGGCTGATAGTTTTGTGGCTTGCTCGTGAAGGGACTTATATCAGCGAAGCCAAGGACAGCAAGATCGCTGTTGAGCAAATAGTAAAGGCCATCAACGATATGCTTTCATATGACTCTGAGATTAAGATAGCAATTGAGCCGAAGCCGAATGAGCCAATGGATCATGCATATATATCTACGACAGGCCATGCGATCGCAATTGGGTATCTTTGCAGCGATCCGAGCAGAGTGGGAGTAAATATCGAAACGGCTCATGTGATTTTGTTGGGGCTGGATCCATCGGATGAGATGGGTTTTGCCCTTGCATATGACAAACTCTATACGGTTCATCTTAACGATCAGAACGGGCTGAAATTTGACGAGGACAAGTGCTTCGGTGCTGTGGATCTTAGAAGGGCGTTTAATCAGGTGCATATACTTGACAAATACAATTATGGACAGAATGGCGAATTTGTAGGGCTTGACGTGAAGGCAATGCGAACACAGAAAGACCGAGTGGCTACTAAACACCTTTCCAACAGCAGAGAGATTTTTCTAACTCTTGTAGAGCTTGTTAGAAGTCTGGACAAGAAAAAGACTGATCAATTAATAAAGCAGCGTGATTATGAGGAATTGGAAATGCTGATAATCAGGCATCTGATGGGCAGGAGCGGATCGAAGGGTCGGAGGTAAGGATGAAAAACTTAAAAGCAGGAGTGATAGGAGTTGGGTACATCGGGCCAGCTCATGTTGAGGCACTGCGACGTATAGGCGGTGTGGAAGTTATAGCAGTATGTGATGTCAATGCTGTCCGGGCAAATGAATACGCGAAGCAGCAGGGGATATCCAAAGTGTACCTGAATTATAAAAAGATGTTACAGAACGATCAGATAGATGTTATCCACAACTGCACTCCCAACCATATGCATTTTGAGGTCAACAAGCAGATACTCCGGGCAGGCAAGCACGTGATAAGTGAAAAACCTCTCGCGATCTCCAGCAAAGAATCAGCTGAGCTTGCGAGAATGGCCCAACGCAGCGGTGTTGTAAATGCTGTTAATTTTAATTACCGCTATTATCCGCTGATTCAGCAAGCTGCGGCTATGGTAAGACAAAAAGCCCTTGGAAAGGTTTTTGCGGTGCAGGGCTGCTATATGCAGGATTGGCTTCTTTATGATACAGACTGGAACTGGCGACTTGAACCTCGATATGCAGGAGCCGGCAGGGCGATAGCAGATATAGGTTCGCACTGGTTTGACCTTGCTTGTTTTTTGTTAGGCAAGAAGATAACACGCGTTTTTGCAGATTTAGTTGCTCTGCATAAATATCGTAAGAAACCCAAAAAGCAGGTTGAAACTTTTGCAGGTAAGACGCTGAAACCATCGGACTATGAAAAGATTAAGATTAATACCGAATGTTATGGCCAGGTTTTGATGGAATTTGAAGATGGCATAAAGGGTATGGTTTGTGTGTCGCAGGTTTCTGCAGGGCGGAAAAATCATATTGTGTTTGAATTAAACGGGACAGAACAGAGTCTTTGGTGGGACCACGAGAGGCCGAATGAATTGATGATAGGTCGGCGTAACCAGCCTAATCAGCTGATGCTTAAAGACCCTGTACTGCTGGATAAATCCGTAAAGGAATATGCACACTATCCTGCGGGACATAATGAAGGGTATCCGAGCTGTGTAAAGAATTTCTGCCGTAATGTGTATCGCTATATACGAGACCATTGCGGCAAGATAGATTTTGCAATTTTTGAGGATGGCCATAACGCTGTAGCAGTTGTCGAGGCTGTGCTTGCGAGTCACAAAAGCAAGAGGTGGATTGAAGTTAGATATTAGACTTCTGACGAGGGTCTGAAAGTAATCGGTGTACTTGGACATGTCCCAGGTGAGTGATTGCTTAAAGATTACAAGGCAATACAAATAATTTGTAAGGAGCCCCAGAGAGTATGAATGGATTATTCGGCACGTATGATGCGATTTTCTTTGTGGCTTATATGGTTGTAGTTCTTTGGGTTGGATTTGCTGTAGCTCGAAGGGAAAAGAGGACAGTAAATGACTACTTCCGTGCAGGTAACACCCTTCCCTGGTATGCGGTTGGCGCATCGATTGTAGCTGCAGGGATAAGTTCGGAGCAATTTGTAGGCGAGGTTGGATACGCTTATAAGCTTGGGATGCCGGTTTTTAACTGGGAATGGTTGATATTTCCAGCAATATCGGTTTTGCTCCTGATTTTTGTGCCGATTTATGTGCGAAACCGAATGACCACGATGCCTGAATATCTGGGAAAGCGATATGGACCGCACGCAAGGACGATATATGCACTTCTTATAATAACAAGTTATATTTTCGCCAATTTTGCCCTTGTTTTTTACACAGGTGGGTTTGCGATGGAGAAGATGTGGGGAATAAACAGAGTGTTTTCAGTTTGGATACTGGCGATACTTACAGGTGCGTATACGATATATGGTGGTATGCTGTCTGTGGCATGGACAGATTTTCTCCAGTGTTTATTGTTGCTTGGGGGTGGTTTATATGTGTTTTTTACCGGAATGCATCATATTGGCTGGGATTTGTCTGCGATTTTAGGAGCTGGTCAGCGTGCTCATCTTTTTGCACCACAAGGTCATGAGGTCCCGTGGACATCGCTGGTTATATTGGCGTTATCAACCAACGTCTGGTATTATGCAACGGACCAGTTTATCAATCAGAGAATCCTTGGCGCGAAGAATGAATGGCACGCAAAGATAGGGGGCCTTTTTGCAGCTGGTCTTCAGTTACTTATGCCGCTTGCAACTTGTGCTCCGGGACTGATTTACTATGTTATGAATCCGAATTTGGCGGACTACAATGCGGCTTATCCAAATGTAGTGGCGGCTTTAGTGCCTGTGGGATTACGAGGATTGGTGGTGGCAGCGGTTTTAGGTGCTATTATGTCGACGGTATCTGGATTGGTTAACTCGACGTCGACGATGGTAACACTGGATATATTCCGTCGGTGGAAAGGAAAAGATTGGCCGGAAAGCAAGCTGGTTCGTTTTGGCCAGTGGGCAGGAGCTGGTGCTTTGGTAGTTGGAGCATTGTTTGCGCCAGTTGTTATGAAGTGGGACAGTATATTCCGCTATTGTCAGGATATATGGGGACCAATGGCAGCACCGGCAACAGTGGTGTTTCTGGGGGGAGCATTTTGGAAACCGGCACGGGAGCGTGCAGCGGTCGCATGCCTTATTTTATCAATAATTAGTGTACCGTTTACATTTTTAAAGCTATTCTTGAGTGATAGCGGTATTGTTATGTTGCCGCCTAATCTGGATAATGCTCTGGTATTTTCCTGTGGAATATTTATGGTTTCAGTGGTGATGCTGGTGACATTTTCTCTGATGAAATCAGTATTGAGGGCACTAGTGGTAAGCGTGGTGATAGGATTGTTTATATTCTGGCTGGTCAATCTGAATCCTGCAATAGTTGCGATACTTATTCTTGTTAGTTTCATCAGTGCAATAGGTTATTTCGGATTAAGGGCAAGAAGCGGCACAGTTAAAGCTGGAATGTGGGATCAATCCATGCTTAGACTGCCGAAGGGTGAGACTGAGAAGTGGTATACCAGCATTTGGTTATGGTGGCTTGTGCTTGCGGTAATTTTTATCGCGATATATATAAAATTTGCCTAAAATGAGATGGACGTTATAGAGACTTTCTGTCCTGGAGAAGAAGAACGTGGATAAAAAGATTGTGCCGTATTAGAGAAGGAGATATACACATGAAGCTTACAACACTTAAGGTGCTTTCGAATGGGGAGATAAAGAAAATTCATGAAGCTTCTCTGAATATCCTTGAACAGTGCGGTGTGAAGATTCTTAGCCGCAAGATGCTCGATTTTTTAAAGAGTAATGGACTGAATATTGATAAGGAAAAACAAATAGTTCGTTTTCCCCGAAGCTGTATAGAAGATGCGTTGAGCAAAGTCCCTCCACGGTTTGATGTGTTTGACCGTAATGGGAGATATATTTATACGCTTGGTGACAGGATTCCGAGGATTGCAGCTGGTCATAATGCGGTTTTCTGGGTTGATACTGAGACGGCGGAGACCCGTAATTCCCGCGTATCTGATGTTGAGCTTTTCAGCAGAATTTGTCAGGAGCTTGAGTGCTTGGATATGATAGGCATACCTGTTATGCCACAGGACGTGCCAAATCCTAAGGCTGCACTGTTATACGGAGTAAGGGCTGTGATAGAAAACAGCACAAAGCCCATATTTTTCTCCACCGATAATGCGAAGATCAACAATGCGTGTATTAAAATGCTCAAAGAGGTCTTTAAGGGTGATTTACATCAGCATGTTTATGGAATTTCTCAATTTTCGCCAACCAGTCCACTGTTCTGGGAGGAGAATGTACTTGATGCATTTGCAGATATGGTCGACACAGGTGTACCGATATCCATTTTGCCAGAGCCTACAGCAGGCGTGTCAGCACCTTATACACTGGCAGGTCTGTTGACGATGGATAATGCAGAGTTTTTATCAGGAATAGTGATAATCGAATTACTAAAACCCGGGACGAAGATCATGTACGGCAGTTCATGGACTACCTTTGACATGAGAGCCGGCGCAGCCTTGGTGGGTTCGGCTGAGACTACGATATGTCGGATTGCTGCAGCTCAGCTTGCACAATTTTACAGCGTGCCATCGCATACAACAGCCCCCAATTCTGACAATCATGCTCACGATGAACAGAATGCCTGGGAGAAGGCTTTTAGTCAATTTTGTGCGATAGCAGCTGGGCACGACCTGATTGTCAACTGTGGAATGTTCGCAACAGGTATGACTTGTAGCCATGAGCAGCTTTTAATAGATGAGGAAATAAGCGCTATGGCCAAGAGAATAAAAGCAGGTGTTAAGGTCAGCAAGGAGACAATAGCGGGTAAACTGATTAAAAAGATCGGGCCACAGGGGGAGGCATATCTTACAACGGATCATACATTGAAGTGGTTGTATTCGGACGAGTATATAAAAACGCGATTATCAGTAAGCGGGCCTTTAGCTACATGGCAAGCAAAAGGCTCGAAAGATACATATCAGATAGCCCGGGACAAGGTTAAAGAATATGCTCAGCTTGCTGTGAAAGAACCACTTGATGCAAATGTGAAGGCAAAGTTGAATGAGATAATTGCATCATTCTGAAAATAAAGTGCTTCAGATGAGTAAAAGTGATAGGAAGAAAAAGTTAAAATTTTTATAAATAATGTCTGAGGAATAGATTTTTGATGGATTGGCAATAGATTTTGCACACTAAAGGATGACGGTATGGACAAAAAGGTAATGGTAGCAGGTCATATCTGTTTGGATATTGTGCCAAGGTTCCCAGAGACGCTAAAAGGGGATTTTTCGCAGATTTTTGTGCCAGGAAAACTGCTCAATGTCGGTAAGGCAGCTTTTTGCACTGGTGGTGCAGTTTCAAATACTGGCCTTGCAATGGCAAAACTTGGCATGGATGTGTTGTTGAATAGCAAAGTTGGTGACGACCAGTTTGGCTTGATTATAAAAAAACTTATAGGAAAGGAGCGGGCAACGGCGATTAAGACCGTCAAGAATGAAGGGTCTTCGTATACGGTAATACTTGCGCTGCCCGGTGTGGATAGGATTCTTCTACATAATCCCGGTACCAACGATACTTTTAGTGCAGAAGATGTAGATTATCAAGCAGCGGAGGGATGTGTGCTGTTTCATTTTGGGTATCCACCCCTTATGAAAAAAATGTATGAAAATGAAGGCGTTCAGCTTGTGGAAGTATTTAAGCGGATCAAGAGGCCTGGTTTAACCACCAGTCTTGACATGTCGCTGCCGGATCCCACAAGCGAATCAGGTAGAGTAAACTGGTCAAGAATTCTTGAGAAGTTACTTGAATATATTGATATTTTTGTACCGAGCATTGAAGAAGTAACGTTTATGCTCGACAGGCCGCTTTTCGAAAAACGCAAATCACAGGCAGGTTATGGGGATCCTGTTTTTGCCTACACTCCGGAGGATTATACAGCTATTTCTGACAAGCTGCTTGAGATGGGAGTAAAGATAATATCTTTGAAGAGTGGAATCAGGGGATATTATCTTCGGACCGCTGGGATTGATAAAATAAAGCAACTGGGCAGAGCAGCTCCAGTTGAGGCGGCGTTGTGGGCAGACAGAGAGTTTTGGGCTCCATCTTATGTGGCAGAAGAGTTTAGTTCTGCAACTGGAGCTGGGGATGCGACAATAGCAGGATTTCTTTGTGCATTAATAAGGGGTTTTTCACCCGGAGATTCGCTGCAGATTGCCAATGCGGTTGGTTGGCAGAATGTGCGAGCTATTGATGCTTTGAGTGGAATTGAAGGATGGAAGACTACACTGAAGTTGTTTGAGGATAAGACCAGATCGCATAATTCACCTGAGCTTAAATCAGGTGGATGGCGGTATGATAAGAGCCTGGGTATTTACCGAGGGCCTAAGGATGCAGAAGGAAAGAGATAGAGAGAAGCATTTTTGGAAGAATGTCTGCGGAACAGTTTAACACCGTGAGGGATCATTGAGCATTTGAATTGTTAATATCTTTTGGTTTTGCTTGGATATGAAGGACCATATTTTGACCGGTTTTGGATTCGGACCTATTCAGGGGGGGCTATTTATAAATGAGGCATTTGCGAGCGGTAACTTTTGTCGGATTGTGGTCGCTGAGATAAACCAGAAGCTTGTTAATGCGGTAAGACAGGAGGGAGGAAAATATTTTGTTAATGTGGCAGAAAAGAACGGGATAGAAGTAATAAAAATTGAAAATATCGAGATATTTAATCCCTGCTTATCTGCAGACAGGGAAGGCCTGATTGAAGCTTTATCGGATTCAACCGAGATAGTCACTTCCCTGCCCTCGATTAATTACTATGATGATGGCGGTTCGTCGAGTGTATCAGAGCTTATTGCCGAGGGTCTTAAAACATCCAGAGCCGATGCGACGATAGTTTATGCAGCGGAGAATAACAATCACGCTGCTGAGATTTTAGAAGGACTTGTGCAAAAAAAGTTGGGTGCTGTTGAATCTAGGCGTGTGCAATTCTTAAATACTGTGATTGGCAAGATGAGCAGAGTTGTAACTGATGAGGAGGAGATGGAGCGGCTAGGTCTTGTGCCTATTTCTTCTGGAATAGAAAGGGCCTTTCTCGTTGAGCAGTTCAACAAGATACTTGTTAGCAGATGTACATTGGAGAGGTTCCGGCCAGGGATAGCGGTTTTTGTGGAAAAAGACCAGCTGTTGCCATTTGAGGAGGCAAAGCTTTATGGTCATAATGCGATACATGCGCTTCTAGGATATCTAGGATTGGTAAAAGGATATAAAAAGATGACCGAGGTAGGGGCTGATCCAACATTGATGAACATTGCAAGAAGCGCATTTTTGAATGAGTCTGGTGCGGCACTTATAAAAAAACATGAGAATCTAGGGGACGAATTGTTTACTGAAGATGGATATAGACATTATTGTGATGATTTGCTGAAAAGGATGACAAATCCTTGGCTGGAAGACACACCGCAACGCGCTGCCAGAGATCCGGTCAGGAAAATGGGCCTTGATGACCGGATTTTTGGAGTGATGGCTCTTGCCAGCGAGTTTGGAATTGAACCTAACAATATGGCAGCAGGGGCTGCAGCGGGACTTTGGTATCTGCTGGAAAATGCATCTGAATGTTGTCTACCCGAGCAATTGAGATTTGACGCACACAATAATCTTGAAAGGGAACAGATTAAGGAATTACTTCTGTGGCTGTGGCAGGGGCAGTATGGTCGATTTGGAGCAGAAGTTACAGGGCTAGTATACAAAGCACAGGATAAACTTAAACAAATTGCTTATGTATAAAATAAATATAAAACACATCATGCAAACTGCTTCTGTCGACTTTCAAGAAAAAAGCAGATATAAGACAGATTTAATTTAAATAAAGTGTTTCATCGATCTCCACGATGATTAATTCTAGAAGGAAGATTTAGCAATGAAAAATTTTGATATTCTTCCCGAATTTAAGCCCGGTTATATTGAATTTAAGCCCATCCCCCTGTTTGTTTATCAGTCCAATCTCAGTAAAGCCCTGAAGGATGATTTTCTCACCGCCGAAGAGGCCGTTCGTATGTACAAGATCATGCTCATGAACCGCTTCTTCGAAGAGACTATCGTCAACATGAAGCAGGCGAAGTTTCTTCCCTTTGAGAATTTCCAGTTCACCGGCGCCACGCACCTTTCCATAGGCCAAGAGGCCGTTGCAGTAGGAACAATGGCGGCCATTCGCTGGACGGACTACATCACATCGACCCACCGGGGCCATGGCCACTCGATTGCAAAAGGGGCTTACCGGATCTACGCCATAAACCGGAAGGAGCGGCTTCAATTCTTAAGCGAAAAAGGCGATTTTTCCAACCTCAAGGATGAAGATCTCCTCGAGCGCGCTCTCGACCATCATCTCTGCAAGACGATGTGCGAGCTCCTAGGGAAAGAAGCTGGCTACTGCCGCGGCCGGGGCGGGGGGATGCATATAGCTGACTTCAACGCCCGGCATTTGGGCGCGAATGCTATCGTCGGCGGAAGCTATGCTATCGGCGTTGGTGCAGGCCTAGCCCAGCATCTTCTCGGAACGGGCCACATTGTCGTCATTATGGTCGGCGACGGCGCAGCCAACAACGGCATTGCCCACGAGGCCATGAATTTCGCAGTCCAGGGTCAATTCGAACGAGGCCTGCCCGTGATTTTCCTCGTGGAGAACAACCAGTACGGTATGACGGGCCAGCAGTATCTCGAGGTCACAGGCGTTCAGCACCTCGCCCAGCGGGGAGCCGGATACAACAAAGCCAACATGAACGCCGAAGCCGTGGACGGAATGAACGTCCTGGCAGTCTACGATGCGGTGCGAAGGGCGAGTGAGAAGTGCCGTAAAGGCGAGGGACCGGTTCTTCTTGAATGCATGACCTACAGGTACATGGGCCATTCCCTAAGCGACAAGCGTACGAGCTATCGTTCTCCAGAAGAAGAGAAGGCCTGGAAGGAAAAAGATCCGCTCCAACATTTCCACACCCAGCTTGTTGAGTCCGGAGTGCTTACAGCCATCGAGGCTGCCGACATAGCCAAGAAAATCAGTCAGAAGATCCGTAAATTGACGTGCGAGGCAGCAAATTCTGCGGATCCAAGAGTTGAAGACATCGAGCAGGGTCTCTGGGCGGATACATCGATGGCTGCCGTCGATGAAAAAGAAAAAAGGCCACCGTCGGTGCTCCTCAGGCCGCTTCGTAAGATCAAGAGGATGCCGGGCGGAAAAATCCTTTACCGTCACGCCATCTGGGAAGCCCTTACTGAGGAGATGGTCAGGGACAGCCGGGTCATTTTCTACGGGGAAGATGTAGCTGACTACGGCGGAGCGTTCGGTGTCACTGCAGGGCTTCTGGAGATTTTTGGCCGTAAGTGCGTTTTCAATACCCCCATCTCCGAGGCTGCCATCGTTGGGACGGCCTGCGGCGCAGCCATGGCAGGACTGCGGCCGGTAGCCGAAATCATGTATATCGACTTCATCCCACTCGCCCTGGACCAGCTTGGAAACCAAGTAGCCAAGGTGCGCTACATGTTCGGAGGGAAGGCGAAGATTCCTTTAGTCATCAGGACGACGATCGGCGGCGGCAAGGGCTATGCAGGGCAGCACTCTCAGAGCCTAGAGGCCCTTATAGTCCATTTCCCGGGATTGAAGGTTATTGCGCCCTTTACCGCTTACGACGCCAAGGGTCTGCTCAAAACGGCTATCCGTGATGACAATCCAGTTGTCTTTATAGAGCACCAGCTGCTTTATGCTGACCTCGGTTTTGTCCCGGAGGAGGAATATCTTATTCCTTTCGGGCAGGCGTCCCTTCTGCGGGAGGGCAAGGATGTAACGCTCATCAGCTATCTCTTCCTCCTGAAGAATACTCTGAAGGCTGCGGAGTTGCTAAAAGAGCGCGAAGGACTGGAAGCGGAGGTCATTGACCTCCGGACCCTTGTTCCGCTGGATACGAAGACAGTCAGCGATTCCGTCAGGAAAACCGGCTGCTGTATCCTCGTCACCCAGGCGCCTCTCGCCTGTAGCTTTGCTGAACATGTGGCCTATGAACTCCAGCGGATCATATTTCCGGCATTGAAGAAGCCCGTCGAAATAGTCTCTGCTTTCAGCATACCGCCGCCCATGGCCGCTCCCCTCGAGAATGAGAACATCCCATCGCCCGAACGGATTTTCAAGAGCATCATGACCATAATGAAGGATTAGGCAATGATTGACATTCTAGAGAAGAATGTTTACATCCTCTCAGCGCAGCGGACCCCAATCGGATATTTCAATGGTGTGCTTTCCCCTTTTTCTGCACCTGAGCTCGGCGGAAAAGCCATTGAAGGGGCCCTCGAATCGGCAAGAGTCGCACCTGGCGAGATCGAGATGGTCACTATGGGTTGTGTTGTGACTTCTGGTTTAGGGGAAGCACCGGCCAAGCAAGCGGCTCTCGCCGCAGGGATTCCCGCTACGGTCTATTCCCGCACCGTCGAGTCTGTCTGCGGTTCAGGGATAGAAGCCCTCGTCTCAACCTTGGATGTCCTCCGCTTGGGCAGAGCGCAACTTGCGCTAGCCGGGGGAATGGAATCGCGAACGAATGCACCCTATCTTCTCGAATCCTGCTTCATGAGAACTGGTGCTCATTATACCAAGGGGGAGCGTCTCCATCTGAAAAAGGCTGGAGCCTACCGCTGGCAGTATGATGAGAACCTGGAAGAGCAAGCAGGCCTCGCGAGCATTGTCGATGCCACAACGTATGACGGCCTATACTGGCCGGTGGAAAAGAAATTCATGAGAGAGTACGCTCTGGCCTTTGCCAAGGCCCATAAAATATCGCTTGAAGCGGTGAACGTTAAGGCAGCCCTGAGTTATGAAAAGGCTCGAACCGCCCAAACAAAGGGATACTTCAAAAAAGAGATTATTCCTATGGCAGATATTGAAAAAGACGAACTTCCAACGGATGATGAGCTGGAAAAGATGAGAGAGGAAGCGCAGAGGGATATAGCTTGTGCTTATAATACATCGATTCCAGCAGACAATGGCGCTGCTGTAGTTCTTTCAGCGGAAGGTTTTGTTAAGATCCGACAGACAAAGCCTGTAGCACGAATCCTAGGCTATAGCCGCGTGGATGGGCCAGCGGCTGATTTCATCGACTCACCCGTACGGGCTCTAAAGGGGCTTTTCGCCGCTCTAACCGAGAAAGGATATGATGAAGAAAAATTCGAACTTCTGGAGATTAACGAGGCCTTCGGAATCCAGCTTCCCTTTTTCGAGCAGAATTTCCCCAGAAGAGCGATCAACGTTAACGGAGGGGCCATCGCCCTCGGCCATCCCTTCGGCTCAGCAGGGATCCGACTCCTCACAACCTTGCTCCATGCTATGGCCCGCCTTGGTGTCCGCTTCGGCGCGGTGGGGATCTGCTTCGGTAGCGGCGGTTCTTACGGCCTCGCCGTTGAAATGATCTGATGGGGCTCTCGTGATCTTGGGATGTGTGGAGATTTTTTATAAATGCGTTCGATATAATCTTGGGAGGAGGATTCTATTTTGAAACTTACCAATTATAAATCTCTGAAAAAGTCGTCAGCCAAAATCCCCAAAGAGATGTGTGCTCTCGTCCTTTCGGGCAAGGGATTTGTGAACCTCAAGCTACAGCGTGTCCAGGTCCCACGCCCGGGAAAGAACCAGTTTCTGGCCCGCGTGAATGCCGTCTGCGCATGCACATCAGATAGTAAGCTCATCGAGAGTGCTTCGGCCCATCCTTTTCTCTACGGTTGGGACATTCGCCGTTGGCCCGTGTCGATCGGCCACGAAGGCTGCATCACAGCCGTCGAGGTCGGGAAAAATCTCAGAGGGATGTTCCGAGCCGGCCAAACCTTCGCCCTCCAACCAGCCATCAATTGCGGGCCCATCAACTACCGGGAGCGCTACCAAAACTCCGATTCAATTGAAAAAATCGCCGTTGGTTACACACTAGGCGGCTTTTTTGCCGAATATATCCTGATCACCGAAGAGATCATCGAGACTGAATCTCTAATCCGCTTTGATGCATCAAAAGTCCCCTATTTTGCGGCAGCCTTCAGCGAGCCCCTCTCCTGTGTTTATTCTTCCCAGAACCAAGTAGCACACTTTTATAAAAAAGGGCCCCTGCATCCACGGAAAGTCCGTGCCGGGCTCAAAGAGGGTGGTGTCGTCCTGATTCTCGGCGGTGGACCGATGGGTATCCTGCACGCCGAACTGGCCATAATACATCGCCCTCGAGCGATCATAATTTCCGAGTCTTTGGAAGAGCGGAGGCAACAGGCCTGGAAGATGATCGAAGCGAAGGCCAGAAAGCTGAGGGTAGTGTTTAGAGTAACAAGCCCTCAAGAGCTCACTCGAGTGTTGAATGAGATCACGGGCGGCCGTGGTGTTGACGACTGCATCTCCGCCCTGAGTGTTGCCAAAGTCCAGGAAGAGTCGATTTCTTATCTAAGCAAAGGAGGGATCGCCGTCTTATTCGGCGGGACAAAAGCTCAAGAAAGTCTGATTACTGTTGACGCAAGGCGTATCCATTACGACAGCGTTTCCATAGTTGGATCTTCGGGTGGTGAGCCTTCAGACGTCCAGGTCGTAATGAAACTTATCGAGCAGGGAGAAATCTCTCCCGGGACATATGTCAAGCGCGTCGGCGGCCTCGACGCTGCCCTTGATCTAGTCAAGTCCGTCAAGGCCCAGGAGTTTCTCGGTAAGGGCTTGATCTATCCTCAAATCAGACATTCGCTTTTCGCGGTCGATTCCTGGTCCTTTGAGAAAGAAAAAGACTTTCTCAAGAAGAATTTGAGGTAAAACTTCACCTCCATGAAAAAAGATCATCATACTGATCAAGGGAAAGATCAGATCATTGTCTGTTTCCCGGCTTACAACACGCTGACGCGGATAAAAAGGTATCCAAGGAGGCTGGTTCTAGATATGTCGAACCTCGGTACCAATAACAACATGAAAGCCCATGCTAGACGGAATTCTTTCATTAACAAACCAGGCTACGTCTTGATCACTTACTCGGAGCTCAGTAGAGGGAAGAATACACATACTTTCCAGAGTCAAAGTATCCCTTCTTATGGATTTATGCCCTGTAGGAGAAGGTCAGAGATGATGGGCGAGTCATTACCATGTCAATAATGATTGGCTATAGGATAAATCAGGAAGGAGAAATATAAAAAAAATGAATATTCAAGAGACATTAAATCAACTGGCAATTTGTGTTGAAAGGGGAAAAACAGATAAAAATACTTCTTATCCTCCAGACATGAAAGGCCAGGACGGGGCTTCAGAATTAACAAAAAGTTTATTAGACAATGGAGTTCTTCCAAATGATATCATTAATAAAGCTTATATGGTGGGGATGAGACGAATTGGTGAACAATTTAGCCAGAGAAAAGTTTTTATGCCGGAGCTTCTTCTGGCCGCAAAAGCCATGAAAAAGGCAATGGTTCATTTAGAACCCTTTTTTAAAAGCGGAAAAGCTTCATACAAAGGTACTTGTGTTTTAGGAACAGTGGCTGGTGACTTGCATGACATCGGTAAGAATATAGTGAAATTAGTGCTCGAAGGCGACGGCTGGAAAGTTATAGATCTAGGAGTTGATGTTTCCACACAAAAATTTTTGCAGGCAGTAACCCAAAATGATCACTGCATTGTAGGCATAAGTGCGCTTTTAACAACTACTATGGTTAATATGGAAGATTCGGTTAAAACAATCAAAGCCCAATTGCCCGATATAAAGATTTATGTTGGAGGAGCGCCTTTAAACCAGGAATTTAATAATAAAATCGGTGCAGACGGATATTTCGCTGATCCGCACAAATTCGTACAACACCTTTCTTCCAAGGCATAAGCAGCTCTGAATGACGGATACAATTTTCATCTTTACTCTCGTGGCTTTTTGGCTCTTGAAAATGTTGTTGATTGATTGATGATAAAGTGTTAGAAATAGCGAACAAAGAAGGAAAGTCCATCACTAATCGCTTTAGTCCCTATACCGCAACTTGAATGTAATAAAGCAACAAAAAATTTTTACCTTCTGCAAGATAATTTTATCGGGATTTTTTTAACCACATGTCCATTAATGATCCCTGCACAATCAGTCATCAGGCTAATTAAGATTGGATAAAATGGATGGGAAAAGATTATACTTGTAGCCTATGGATTAGATACGATTATATCATGCTCAAAAGTGAATGATCAATACAATTGAACAAAATAACAAATATATTGAAAAGAGGTTATGATATTTATGAGAAAATACAATTCTTTAGCTATTAACGATCCAAATGATTTAATTTTCGGAAAGTCTCTTTATCCGGTGAGAACAAGAAGAGGTTTAAATATTGGAGGGAATATTGTTTATCCTGAGCTGAATTTCACTTTACCGCCCATTCAGATTAATGATAATACTTTTCCTGACATAAGAAAGATGTATCATCAAATTACAGAAGATGCTTGCATAAGGGCACTTGAACTGGAAAGTGATGGGATAGTAATTGAATTCGAGTCGCTGATTGAAATGACCTTAACGCCCCGTTATTCAATTGAATTGACTGGGATTATAAATGAAGTCTTAGAAAATTTCTATCAGAAAAAAGGGCTAAAAAGTGCATTGAGAATTACACCTAATGATACCAGACATAAACTACGCCCACCGCTCATGCGCTCAGGTAAATTATTGGCAGATATTTTTAAATCGTTTGAAGGATGTGCCCGAGAAGGAGCTGAATTGTTATCAATTGAATCGACAGGGGGGAAGGAAGTACATGACGATGCGTTAATATCATGTGATCTCGAGCAGGTTATCTTTGCCCTAGCTGTAATGGGTACACGGGATATGAATTTTTTGTGGGAAAGGATAGTTAACATTGCGAATCAAACCAATACGATTGCAGCCGGCGATACTGCATGTGCGTTTGGAAACACAGCAATGGTTCTGGCAGAAAAAAAGATGATCCCTAAAATATTTGCTACATTGGTCAGAACAATTTCTATAGTCAGGAGCCTGGTTGCCTATGAGAGGGGAGCTATCGGGCCGGGCAAAGATTGTGGATATGAAAATCCTTTTTTGAAAGCCATTACTGGATTCCCAATGTCGATGGAAGGGAAAAGTGCTGTTTGTGCACACACAAGTCCTCTTGGAAATATTGCAGCTGCTACATGTAATTTGTGGTCAAATGAATCGGTGCAGAACATAAAGCTTCTTGGAGGCTATGCGCCGATTGTTAGTCTGGAGCAGTTAATATACGATTGCAGGCTTATGAATGTGGCAACTAAAACCGGATGGGCGGTTGAATACAGTAAATTAATGGTCGATTCTGATAAATCACTGGATACCCAGGCCTTTATACTTGCCCCTGAACACGTAATAACCATAGCAAGAACTGTAGTTGAAAAAGAAAATTATTATGAGCAGGCCAAAACAGTGGCCATTAAAACGCTTGAAATTGTAGATGAGGCTTACAAAAATAAAGAAGTATCAATTCCTGAAGTGGAATTAAGCTGGCTTGAAATTTTAAAAAGCCAGGCAGATAGTTTGCCTGATGATGAAAATACTTTTATTGAGCAGGCATTGCCAAAGATTGATAAATCAAAGTTTATTAAAGAAGACTATGAGCTATAATAAAGCCCGATAACTTAAACTAAAAAGGTCTTGATGGATAGGAAATTCCTTCTTGCGATCACAACAAATCCCTCACATCTTTTCATGTTTTCAGCTGCTGGCATTCTGTAATTAATATATTTCAAGTAAAACACAACAGTCAATTTGCAAAGAAATAGAGACCTTACAACAAAAAAAACAAATCCATCAGCAAGAGGATAGGCTCTGCCCCTAACGACAGAAAGCAATTTAAGATACGCTCAGACCTCTAAAAATATGTAACAACCGTATAACGACTCTCAATTGTTTCTGAGATGTACCTCTGCCCTGCAATGATATATTTTTCATTTAGAAACAATTATCAGGGATTCTGTTACGCTATATTTGAATTGTCATACTGCATTACTTAAGAGAAGCCATCCTTCTTATTTGAATTTGAGCACTTCACGAGAATCCGCCCACCATATTGTGCTTCTGAATTAGATGAGGCTCATGAAGAAGGGGCTCATTTCATCTTGACAATTTATCCTAAAATTCATCGACCGCTGGAGCCCATTGTGATTCAGGAGAAGCTAATCGAACCCGTCTTTACAAAAAAACTGCCTTATTTGCTAGCCACAAAAAGAGTCGCCGGCGCCCGATTTCTCAAGCGCCGGCCTGATATGAATACATTCAAAAGGAGGCATAAGAAGATCTGAGTTTTTTTAGAACTAGAACTTGTAAACTGCTCCAATTTTCATACTGCGGGGAGACATGATTCCGTAGACTTTTTGCCAATCAAAGCCGGTCGTTGTACCGATCGAAGTCGTTTGGTTGCTGTTGAAGAGATTGGTGATATCGAGTTGGAAGCTGAGTTGTCCCCTCCAGATGTTGAACCCTTTTTCAAGTCTGATGCTTGGTGAATGCTGGGATGGAAGTCTGTGCGAACCTCTGGGTTCAGCAAAGATGCTCACAACCCCTTGATACAGCGAGCCGATTCCTGCCTCTAGAGTTCTGATTCGCTTGGTATAAGGTATTCCGGTACCGAAAAAATAATAAACCCCGAGATTAATTCCAAGGGGAGCCCGGATAGTCAACAAGAGTTTGACCTGATGTTCCCTCTGGTTTTCCAAACGGCCGAAGGCATTGATCATGACATTGGGATCATCATAAAAGGAGGAGTAGCCTGTGGACTGATCTCGCGAGGTGTTGAGAATGCCTTCGCCCTTGGACCAAACATAGCTCAATTGCATCGCCCAGTTGTGCGACATCCGCTTGGTAAGCTTCAGCTCCAATCCTCTGTATTTCCTGGACGTTCCAGGAACATTCGTAAGGATAAATCTGTAATCGCCGAAATCATCGCTCATCTCGTAGAAGGTGACAGAACTCCCGGTATCAGGATCCGTTCCTGTAACAGGATGGTAGCCGCTCCAAACCAGCTCGCCGTTTTCTTTGAACTTTGCGATATCGACATGGGCCTGGTCCACATCTTCCATCAGATTCCGTTCCCACTTTCCGATGAAAGTCGCTGCAAAGGAGATATCCTCAGAGATTTCCCTCTCAACCCCAAAACTGACTTGATCAGCATATGGAGAGCTTATATCTTTGTCAATCGTGTTTAGAGATGGTGCCGAGGGCGGAGTGGTATAAGCAACTGACCAATCCGGATTGAGCCTAGCCGAAAAACCGGAGTATGAGTTGGGATTATAGTTATCGAATACAAGGGTGATTAGCGGAGAATAATACCGACCATAGCTGGCCCTGAGAACGGTTTTGCCGTCTCCAAGGGGATCATAATTAATCCCGATTCTCGGGGAAAACATATGGTAGGACAGAGCCTTGATGGTCTTTTCGTTGACCCATTCACCTGTGCTCTTTTTCTGAGGGGGGAAGGAGCCTTCAGCGAAGTCATAACGGAATCCAACGTTTATCGTGAACTGTTTTGAGGGAGACCAGCTATCCTGGATGAAAGCTCCCAACTGGGTGATATTGGACTTAATTATCGGTGCCGTGCTGACCCAGGCCCATTGGGGAACTCCGTTATCTAGTTCAATCTCGGAAGCATAAAGCCCTGATGGAAAGACGCCCTCAAGATGCGGGTCCGAATAGTATCTGTCTTCTGAGTAATTAGAAGCCCTCTCGAAAAAGACGCCGCCTTTAAACTCATGGCTTCCAAACCAGTTATCGAGAAAATAAGTCGCATCACCATTCGCTGAAAAGCGTCCATTCCTGCCCAGCCAGTCCCAGCCAAGGCCTCCCCGTGTAACATTATCGACCCAATCGATATGAGCGGGCTGATCGTTCAGAGCAAAAAGATACTGGTGAAAATGGTAATAGGAAACTTTGAGGTCTATGAAGAAATTGTTGGTGAACACTCTTGACCACTGAACAGTTCCCAGAGCACCCAAGCTTTTTTCTTCGGCAGTCGCCTCTTCTACGTGATTATAATAAGCGATTCGATGAGCGCAGTACCATGGGCTCATGTAACCAGAGGCCACAACCTTGTTTTTTTCGTCAATCTGCAAGGTCAATTTCGAGAAAGGTTGGATGAAACTGCTATTGATAGGTTTACTCGGAACAGAAGCCCCACCCATAGTTGGAGCTGCGGGAAAGCCCTGGCTGAAGGATTGGCTTAGGTCAGCATTAAGGCTTACGAAAAACCAAAGCTTATCTTTTCTGATCGGCCCGCCAAGAGAAAATCCAGGCTCTAATTGCCGGTTAAACCCAACAAACGTCTTTCCCTCAAGAGGGGTGCCTTTAGTGTTGTCGGATTGAAGATCCTTGTTACGAAAATAAAAATTCACATCTCCGCTAAAATCGTTGCCACCTGATTTAGTGAGAACCTGGACGTAGGCGCCTTTTACTGTTCCGGCCTCTGCCTTCTGGTTGCTTGTCTCGACATCGATTTCATCGACAGAGTTATAGGGGACCACTAGATAAGGATCGCCTGTAACCGGGACTTGCATCTTGACTCCATCCACGAGGAAATTGTTGGAACGGTCATCACTGCCGTGGGAACTTTGAAACAACATCCCAGGCGCTAGAGTAAAGAGATCCGTCAAATTCCTCCTCAACGGAAGTGACTCGAACATCTCTTTGGTTATAGTTGTCCCAGTGTGTGTTTTTTCCAAATCCAGGGTGGGAGATTGGCCAACGACAGTAATGGTCACATCTATAGGGCCCTGTTCCATGGTAATGTCAATAGTTGTCGTGTGAGCAGTGCTTATGACAATGCCCTCCCGGATAACTGTTTTCATCCCCGGCATCTCAAACTTGACAGAGTATTTCCCAGGAGGGAGGTTGAAAAATTTATACAACCCACTTTCTGTTGTTACAAAAACCATTTGGGGCAAGATCAGAGAAGGGCTGCTGATTGAGACATTCACTCCTGGTAAAGGCCCTCCTTCTGTATCTACTACAGTGCCTGTCAGTTTTCCCGTCGGGATGACCTGTGCTTCAGCCAGAACTAAACCCATAAAAAGTAGCATAACTATGAAAATAGATTTTTTTTGTTTCATTGTACGAAGACCTCCTAAAAAAATGAAATTTGTGAAAGAAAACTTTTTCGGTTTTTCAGATTATTCATCACCTCCTTCCTTCACTTCCGAAATGCTTCTTCCTAAAAAAAATTCCTTACCCTGGTAAAATAGGATGTTTTTCCCGCTGTGCTGACCTCCAGCTCCATATTTTCTGTCTTGAATCTTCATCATAGCAAGAACAAACGATTGGCGAAATCATTTGTGCTTCAATAATTATTAACAAGTTTAAATTTGTTGTCAAGTATCTTTTGAAATTTTTTAAAATTATTCTTGATCTTGAAAATAATGACTTTCATGGAACGGCTCGCAAGGAATTAGCTTATTCCAAGGTAAAGCACCAAATCTATCAACGGAATTTATAATTCTGTGTGTATAAAATCTTTAACCTTGCTTAGAGAATCTCAACTGACAAGAGAATGAGGAAGCAAGATCACAGCACGTTATAACTAAGCAGGAGAGGAAAAAATATATGATAAAAATATACCAAAAGACCAATTATGAATTTAAAGCATACTTTGATTAAAAGGGGAACAGATCAAATGTGAAAAAAAATCGTTTCAAACTTGGTCTAACATAAGAGGAAAACTTGACAAAGAGCCAAGATAACAGATAGGATTATTATATCAGCACAAATGATTTAGCAAAACGATTGTTCTGATTTTGAAATAACTCACTTATTAAAGGAGCTAAATCTTTTAAACTTTTATGAAAGGAGTTACTAATGAAGAAGAGCCATAATCCAGAACCATTTCATAAAGGCACGATGATACGGTTGATCCAAATTATCTGTGCGATTATCTTCCTAAGCCTTATCCTGCCTTCTGCTACTTGTTTTTCTGAGCAACTGAACAGGGCGATTGATGTTGTACCATTCGGCGAACTAAAAACCTGGGATGTGGGAGGTAAAGACTACGGCGTCATCTGGGAAGAATCCCGCGACATTTTCAGGGTTGTCGTCAAATTTGCCGATCTAAATAACCCGCCAGAGCCGGAAAATATCCGCCTCGAATATTGGCAATCCACTTGGCCAAAATACCGCATCCCACGCAATGAACCATCCGGCGCTGGCCGCTCCGGTTGGCTCAATATCGGGGACTGGCTCCAAGGTAAATGGTTTGAAGCCGATACAAACCTCGATGTCAACGCATCCACATTCACCTTCACATTTAATCCCCTTTCCTCAAAAGAATTCACCAGTATGAAGGATTTCCCTGTCACTTATCGTTCGACACTCAAGCTCCGCATTATTTCTGATAATCCCCTTCCCAAAATCGATTCATTTGCGGCCTACACAGATTCGACCTGGGACACCCTTGAGTTCGAGGTCGAATGGGGAGGGACTGCAAAAGAACAACAACAATCATGGGATGGCCAACTCGAAATCTTCAATGGCCTGCTCCAACAGCTCCAACCAATTTCATCTACAAGCGATGTCAAAATAGCATCCGATAACAATTGGACGTCAACAGTCCACAATAAAATCGACGGCATCCGCACTACCATTCTCTATGCCAAAACAGAAGCATATAATTCTTTTGATGAGACTATTGTTACTGTTAGGACTATCTGTGAAACATTTTCTTTTGCAGCTCCGGACCTAATCAAATATGGCCACATCTTCATCCCCGACTTCGGCGTCATAATCCGCAAGGCCGGCGATAATACAGCCTACCAGGCAGCTGAGCAGACCTGGAAAAGCAACAAAGATAAGAATATTTATCATCATGTCTCGCAGGTCGCAGAGCAAACATTCCCTCAAGCGTGGGCTGACGTTCCAAAGAAGGAATCTTTCTATATCCCTCTGGGATTTGACGGCGGCAGACAATATTTTGGCGTCGATCCGGACGGAACTGTCTTTTGCCGCTTACGCTGGCTCAAGCGAATCCACGGTAAGGATACAAACCGCTGTCTGTATGACGGCGACTCGATTAAATACAGCTTCGGTTTGTCAGATGCCAATTTGGTTGATAGAGGCCTTATTGATGGCTGTTTGCCAATGGTTGTGGCCCAATGGGAACGCGAGGGCGTCTCATATCGGCAGATCGCCTTTGTGATTCCTTTTGATGGAGTGCCTTCAGGTGACGGTCGCATATGTGCTGATGACACGCTCGTGCTTATGTCCCGATTCGAGATTTCATCCGCTGAAAAGAATAAGTGCCAGGCAAAACTTGATATTAAGGTTGAAGCCGATGGCACCGAACCTCTTACTATCAATAATGGAATGATTTTTGTTACCGCAACCGATCCAAAACGCCTGCGGATGTTCGTTACGTCTGAAGACCCAACCGATAGCTACTCGCTCCAAGCCCAGAATAATAGCGTTGCCTATCGAGCTAACCTGACACCACAAGAACCAAAACGCGTACTCGATATTTCGATTCCATATATCACGCTGACAGAGGATAAGGAATGGAAAAAGCTGAACACAATCAAGCTTGATAACGCGTTTGAGGCTGTCTGTAACTTCTGGCAAAAAAAGGTGGCTGAAGGCACGAAGATCACAACTCCTGAGCCGATGATAAATGACTTTTATAAGGCGCACATTTCGCACCTGTTGCTCAACACCGACCGCGAAGTCGGAAAAAGCGACCATTACGTTGCTAGAGTGGGAACATTCAAATATGGTGCATTCAGCAACGAATCCTGTATGATGGTAAGCGATCTTGACCGCCGCGGTTATCACAAGCGAGCTGAGCAGGCTCTCGAAACCTGGCTTTATTACCAGAGCACGGTGGGATTGCCCGGCGATTACTCAACCAAAGAAGGAGTGTTCTACGGTGCCGGCGGCTACGAAGACGGCGGCTACAACCAGCACCACGGCTTCATCCTCTGGTGTCTCGGCGAACATTATTGGTACACCCGCGACAGCGAATGGCTAAAATACGCCGCTCCAAAGATTATCAAGGGCTGCGATTGGATTATTACTCAGCGAAAGCGTACCATCCCCGAGGAATCCACCAACTCTCTTGAAAGGATTCGCGCGATTGAAAAGGGGCTGCTTCCCCCCGGGAGTTTGGAGGATATAAAGGACTGGAGGGCCTGGCTTTCTACTAACGTCTATTCTTGGTGGGGAATGAACAACGCCGCAGCTGCACTCAATGACGCTGGTATTCCTGAAGGAAAGCGCCTTTTGGAAGAAGCCGCTGCTTACCGTAAAGACATTCTCGCTGCCTTTACTGAGGCGATGCAACGCGCACCAGTTGTGCGGCTGCGCGACGGTTCTTGGATACCACACATTCCGCCCGAAGTCCACCGCAGAGGCCGCACCTTTGGCTGGATCACCGAAACCCTTGAAGGTTCAATCCATTTGATTTACACCAAGCTGCTGGAACCCTGGGACAGAAGGGCCACCTGGATCGTTAAAGACTATGAGGACAACCTGTATATCTCTGAGCAATATGGCTATAACATCACTGGCGATGACTTCAACCACTATTGGTTTAATAGAGGGGGTATATCAATGCAGGCAAATCTATTGTGCAATCCGGTTGTGTATCTGTTGCGCGATGAGCCAAAACATTTTCTACGTGCTTATTTTAACGCTTTTGCTGTAAGCTATTGGGCGGACACACGAATGATGACTGAGCATGCTCTCCCCAATATCGGCGACCACTTCGGCGACCACTACAAATCCTCCGATGAAGCCAATTCAACTTATTGGTTGCGATTGATGTTTGTCCAAGAATGCGGCAATAAACTATTGATCGGTGGAGCTATCCCCCGTTATTGGCTGTCCGATGGAAACGAAATCGGAATCGAAAAAGCAGTTACCTACTTTGGCCCGATGTCCGTTAGATTTGAGTCGAAGATTAACAAAAGCATTATCGAGATGATACTCGATCCTCCTCTCCGAAATCCACCAAAGAAAATCTATGTCCGTTTCCGCCATCCAGATGGGAAAAAAATAACTCGCTGTGAGCTTAATGGCAAACTCCACACAAACTTCAACCCCGAAAAAGAATATGTGATCCTGGACGAATGCCCGAAAAAGACCAGTCGGATCACGGTTTACTACAACTAAGAAATTTTTGGGGCCGGAAGTTTCTTCTCCTGGTTGTCCAGAGATAGCTGGTTCAAGCTGCACACTCCACTTCCTATCTTCTAAATCCTAAAAGAAAGGGATCACGAAAAGGATAGCGGTAAGACAATCAGCCCGAATTCGCACTTACAAAATGTCGATCAACCTATCCCGAGTTGCCTTCCGGATCCACCCTATGACTTTTACCTGCCCCTTTTGGACTCGTTTACTCTTCATCTTTGAAAGGAAAGATGAAAGCTGCTCGGACGGGGGCTGGCATCTGTGAATAGGCACCCCGTACAGCTTTCCAGATAATCTCATTGAAGGCGATGTCGTCTGCCGCATCTTCAACTTCAAGGTTCATTTCTTTTGTCCGCTGAGCTCCCCAACTCTCGGCTGGATTTCTTTGGGATATATCAACCTGCGCTGCAAGGCATTTGTAAGGGGAAAAGTCGGGCTTCATGGTGAAGCTGGCAAACATTGGAAGAGCGGCAGCATCGAACTGACTCATGGGTTGTAGCCCGAGGATGAGTTCCATAGTTCTCAACATGCTGGCAGTAGAATAAAGATGGCTATCTACATAATGCCTCTTACAAAAAGGGCTTACTACAAAGGCCACCGTTCTATGAGCATCCACGTGATCAGGTC
>Ga0315545_1001047_pt1 | contig 28193 bp, 24 predicted proteins | sample SalMarSW160210MG_FD_203096 | JGI IMG/M metagenome (GOLD analysis project Ga0315545, IMG submission 203096) | Salt marsh sediment microbial communities from the Plum Island Ecosystem LTER, Massachusetts, United States - Salt Marsh Sediment SW1602-10 ...
GTTTTTCCTGCTTAAAAAAACCATTGATAATTTGGGCTAATATTTCTCCATAAAGGGATGGAGAAAGGGTGACTATTCCTTATTATATAATATTTGGGGGGATTAGGGAGGAAGAGGTTATCCACAACCGCTATTGCAGCCCTAAAATAAGGTGGAGTAAGGAGCCTTTCAATATTAAAGTAATAATTACCCCCAAAAACATCCAGGCGACAAAAGGAAACGGTTTATAGATGCTAACCGTTTCTAGCCCGCCCTTTTTCTCTTTGGGGGCCCATTTTTTAATTGCTTCAACTTGTTCCAGAGTTAAGCCGTCCGGACGGATAACATTAATATGTTCATCATAATATTCTTTGTCTTTTTTAAGTTCTCTCAAAGTTTCTTCGGCTAAAAACATTCTCGGTTCAAGTTTCTCTATTTTTATTTCCCGGAGACTGGTCCGCTGAATGTAAAAATCAATCATTTTTCTAAAGAGACCTAAAATAATCATAAAGATAGCCATCATCTTCATTGTTTGGTAAAGGTTTTGCCAAGTGGCTTCCGGAGAAGTAATAAACCCGTAACCAAGAATGACAATTAAAATAACAACAATTATTTTGAAAACGAGGGGCTTTTGGAATAATCTGCCCATCGAGCCGCCGAAAATTATCAAAGACGAAAATATAATTACCCGTAAAGAAGAGAGGTCAAGAGAAATATATTGATTAACCGGCTTTTCCAAAAAACTGAAAATTAAAAATATAGCTACAATACCAACAAACATCTTGCCTATGTTTCCGATATTTTTCCATCTTTCCTTTTTATCGGCCGGCTTTTTTTCTTTCTCTTTCAAATCCTTTTCTTTTTCTGAGAGAGCAGCTGACTTGGGTCTGGTTAGACGCCAATGAATAAATTTAATGTAATGGAGACCAGATCTGATTAAAAGATATAAGAAAACGGGAACAAAAATATTAACCAGTAAAACGAAAGAAGGAAAATAAGGCAAATAAGTTTTCCAATAATATTTTAAAGGAATCAGAAAAGAATAAATAATAAAAAGCTTGGCATCACCAGCCGCCCAGGCTCTAAAGCGCCACATCAGAAAAGCGATAACTAAAGCGATGCCGCCGTTAACCAGACAATTTCCTAAGTAGGAAAGATGAACCGTAAAAACAGACACCGGAGAATCAGGAGAGCGTCCTAAAATATTAAAGTAATAAAATCGAGTAATTGGCGAACCAGCAAAAGACCAAATAATAAAGAAAATAATAATCAATAATCCCCATAAAAATCCCAAAAGAATCCATTTATTACTCACCTTGCCGTATTTAATATCCTGATAACTGACAACTATACTGATTAAAAAAAGTATTGGTAAAGATAGAAGGTCAAGAATCATTATAATATATTCCCTCCAATTAATTTTTTAAAATTGGTCTAAATTCTCCATCTCCGTAACGTTTAAAATATTCTTTCCAAATTCCCTCACAAAGATTAAATAATTGGCAATCCTGACATTTTTTGGTTTTTATCCGACCAATCTTCTGTCTGGAATTCTCCACGTCAAAATTTTCAAAATCAGGCGCTAAATGCTCGGTATGGAAAGTAGCTACTTCCTGTAATTCGCTGATTTGGTCGAGATAATCTCGAAAACAGCATAGCGGAACATACCTGACCGCCCAATGAGGCAGCTTATTTTTCCTGCCGATGTCTAAACACTTTTTAACGTAAGGAGCGATCTGGGAAATACGAGGAACCAATTTTTCAAAATTGTCATAGGCCCCTCCGTAATTGGGGTCAACAAAAATAAATTCAGCATTTCTAATCCCCTGTTGATGAATAAACCGGCCAATTTGGGGCAAGTATTTATAGTTGTATTTAACGATGGTGGTATTAGTCCCAATGTTTTTGAAGCCTATTTTTTTAAAATTATTCAATCCCTTCAATAATTCCTTAAAACTGTCCGGTGATTGGGTTAAATGGTCGTGAATTTTAGCTTGGTGGCCGTGGATAGAGAAAATGACGTCAGTCAAGCCGGCTTCTATCATTTTTTTGGTAAATTCTAAATAAGAATACATCCGACCATTAGTGGACATAGTAATCGTTTGGAAACCTAAGTCTTTAGCAAAACTGACCAATTCTAAAATATCCGGCCTGATAGTTGTCTCCCCGCCAATCAATTCCAAGTAAGTCGTCCCCTTTTTTCTAGCCCTAATCATCTCTTCTTTAATCTGGCCAGTAGTTTTATTGGGTAATTGCCGCTTATTGGCATCATTACAAAACTGACAGCGATTATTACATCGATAGCCGACAATAATGACTGTTTTTTTGATTTTGTTTCTTCTTCTCATTAAAGTTTAAATTCTCCTTGGCCGTAAAGATTTAAATAGGCCTGGCTGACTCCGGCACAGCGGTCCTGATAGGGACACTCTTGACATATTTTAATCCTGCTTTTTTGGGGATTTTCTTCCAAGCAGGGAAAGGCCTTATCTCGGTACTCTCTGGGGAAAACACAAGCCGGATATTCAACGAATAAAAATTTTATCCGATGGTCATATTTCTCCTGACGGTCAATTAAATAAGGAACCACCTTGGACATCGGGACAACTATCTCTTTAGAATGAATTATCTTTTTATTCAGAGGCATAACATGGCCAATATTTATCTCTTTGATACCCAAATCAGCATAAAAATCAATTGTTTTCGGCAAATCCCGATAGTTTCTCCGGGCTGGCGGATTAACAATTAAAACTTTTGTCTGATTAACATAAAAATCAAGCTAGCGAATTACCGGTTTAAATTCATCCCAGCCAAAAATCTCGGGATATTCCTTCCAAGGGCCTTCACAAATTTGATAATACTTACATTTTTGACAATCCGGCCTCTTGGCTTTTCCTTTATCTTTACGATATTGAGCGTAATCCTCTACTACGAAACCGGCATCATAAACAATCGAAGGAGGAATGACTTTCTCGGCAATGTAATCTTCGTAACCTCGCATCAAACAATAAGGGATAGCCTCGGTCATAACTTTTCTATTGGCTTTGATGCCTATATCTAACCCTTTTTTGATATATTTAAGTATCTTTGTTTTCCGAGGAACAATCCAGTCTTTATTTTCAGCGGCCCGGCCGCCAATGTGAATAAAAGCAAATTGATACTGATTAACTCCTAAATCAACTAAAAGCTTGGCTATTTGAGGAAGATATTTAGCATTAGTTGTCGTAATAACCGTATTAGTTAAAACGTACTGATTTAATTTCTTTAAATTTTTAATCCCTTTGATTGTTTGGACAAAGCTGCCCTTGGAAGAAGTCAAAAAATCATGAATCCTGGCATCAGGGCCGTGAACAGCTGGCGAAAACTGAGTCGCCCCGGCTCTGATTGTCTTAAGGCAAAAGTCATTATAGGCAAAGAGACGGCCATTGGTCTGAATTTGAATTTCTTTGAAACCCGTCTCTTTGGCATATTTGACCAAATCCAAAAAATAAGGGTGGAGAGTCGGTTCTCCTCCGGTAAAAACAACTTCGTCTTTACCTCGGCTGTAAGCGTCTTTGAGGGATTTTTTTACTTCTTTTCTATCTTTGGCCGCCAAATAATTCCTCTTGTCACCCTGAACACAAAATTTACAGCGATTGTTACAGCGAAAGCCTATTTTAATGTCTACTCTTTCCATACTGTTTTAAATTAGCTAAAGGGTCGGCGGCATCATATCTGTCAAAAAACAGCTTGGCTGCTTGCCGACTACCGCCACGACACTTAAAGATAAAAGGACAAGCCTGACATTCTTGAGGTAAATACTCTAAATTCCTTATTTTTTCAACCAAAGGATGGTGCCAAGCGCTTAAAATATCTAAGGGTTGGCCAATGTCCTCATCCATAAAATAATGAGGTTTGACAAATCCTCGCGGGTCAATTACCAATCTGGTATGTCCGTCATCAAACAAAGCTCCTTTACTGATACTATTCATCTTATTTAGGTCTTTTATGGCACAAAAGGGTAAGGCATTAGCAATAAATACCGCTTTTTCAGTTTCTTTAGCTAAATTAATTAACTTCCTCACTAACAAGTTTATCAGTTTTGAATCCAATCCGTTTTTTTTGGAAATAGGGATGGGACGATATAGCTCCCATTCGTCCAAAGGTAATTGGGAAACAAGATGGGCAATTTTGTCGAAATCATTAATATTTTCTTTAGTGGCCACTGTGCCAGCTCGGACTACTGGAATTGCTTCTTCTTTTAATAAATTAATCACTTCTATTTTCTTTTTTAAAGAATGAGGATAGCCAGTAATTTTTGATTCTTTTTCGTCGGAATAACCTTCAATAGGAATAAGGATATTATCAACTATTCCTTTCAGTTTTTTGACATTGTTTTTATTGATTAAAGAAGCATTGGTATTTAATCTCACCTCTAAATTTTTATTTTTAGCGTATTTTATTAACTCAAAAATATCTTTTCTTAAAAAAGGTTCGCCGCCGGTAAATCTGATTGTATTGATGCCTGTTTGAGCAAGATGATTAATAATCTTTTCGAGGTAATCAGTAGTAAAGGGTTTAATCTTTCTACCTTTTTGGGCAAAGGAAATTTTATTAAAGCAGAAATGACAACTAAAATTACAGCGAGGAGTCACTTCAATCATTACTTCCCAGGGCAAATCAGGCATTGGACAAATTTCCTCAAGGCCGTATTTATTTAGATATCCCTGAGGGAAACCAGGGCATCTTTCCTGCCAAAGACAATTCTGACACTCTTTCGCTTTTTCTCCCGAAGAACCATCATCCGAAGGCAAAATATGGTCAACTGCCCCCGGATTAACAGCACAAAAAGGAATATTTTTTAACCAAATTTCAAAAAAGGGTTCGTAGTCCAATATCCGATATAGAAAAGGCACCATTTCAGAAAACCTGGGAATTTCTTCTATTTCATCAGTTAATTCAATCTCCATCCTTTTAATTTTGTCTTGCCGCAAGGCCTCAGCCAACTGGGGTAATGATTTGTAATTGAACTTGTTTAATTCAAACCTCATTATTTTTTGTAGAAGAGTTTTTCATTTGTCTTTATCGCCCTTAATTTTTTTCTAATAACTTTTTAGGGATTTCGCCTTCTCTTATTACTTTAATATTCTGATTATTCAATTCGATAATGGCTGACGTTTTCCGCTTTGGTAATTCTCCGGCATCCAATATTAAATCAGGCTGAATAGGAGAACCAAAAGTGTGCTTAAAATATTCAGTCACCTTTTCTACCGAATGGGTATCTGGCAATTTTGAAATATTAGCGCTGGTGCCAATGATAGGAGTGTCAAGATACTTAAAAAGTCTTTTATCCAACTCGCTGAAAAAAAAGTGAAAGGCAACTGTTTCATAATCCGGATTCAAAAATTCTGGAAGAGATTTTTTTCTGGGAAGAGCAAAACTTAATGGCTGGTCTGAAAATTTTTTGAGAATTTTCAAAACTAAAGGATTGGATTCCGTATATTCAAAGATTTTCTTAATGGGATATAGGGTAAGGTCGAATCCTTTATCTTTATCTCTTCTTTTCATCTTAAGAACCTTTTTTACTGCTGGCCAGTTTAGCGCATCGGCAAAAATAGCGTAAACTGTCTCAGTGGGCACAACAACAATTCCTCCCTCCTTTATTATTCTGGCTGCTCTTCTCACAATTTGCCAATCAGGTTTTTTATAATCTATTTTAATTATCTTCATAACTCTTCAAAATGCATTTTCTTATTCTCCCGAGCAAAGATGAAAAAATATGTAATTTAAAAATTGTTCGGGATTTCATAAAATCTTTTAATGACTAATTTGGGGCTTAAAATTAATAAATTTAATCTGGTATTTTTCTTGGTAATAAGCCAGAGCGCCGATCATAGCGGCGTTATCCAGCCGATACTCTTTTTTAACCGGATAGCGCAAGGCAGAAAATATTTTTTCCTTTTTAATCTTTCTATCCAACTTTCTTTTAAGGTATTCATTTTCGGAAATGCCGCCGGCCAGATGTATCTCTTTAGCTTTTGATAATTTAGCCAAATTTATAATCTTGTCGCTGATTATTTCAGTAACAGATTCTTGGAAACTAGCGGCAATGTCTTTTTTATTTCTCTGACTGATTTGACCAGCCCTATTTTTTCTCGCTTTAATTTTTTCCTCAACAGATTTCATCAAATCAGTAAAATCTAAATCAAATAAAGCTCCTTGATAATACTTTTTAAAATCAAACTTGTTGGGCTGGCCCTGGTCCATGAGATTCAACAATTTGTTAAGCGCCTTTTGAAAATTACTTTCTTGAGGACTAATTACGTGGAGCATCTTGCCTAGCTGAAAAAATAATTTGCCAACGCCGATGTATCTTTTTGAATCCTCTTTCTCTTCGACTGGAATCTGACTATAAAGCGACTGACAGGTTTTAAGATCGGGCAATAAAGAAAAATCGCTATGGCTGCCTGAAGCGGAAAAAACCAGAATAGGGAATTGAAAATTTTCAGGATTCCTTTCCAGCCAGGGAGAATAAATGTGAGCCAAAATATGGTCAACCTTAATTAAGGGTTTTTTATGACAATAAGCTAAAGTCTCGGCTGTTGAGAGGCCAATCAAAAGACAATTATATATGCCTGAATTAGCGCTGACGGCAATAGCCTCAATATCCGGCCAATTAATTTTAGATTTCCGGAAAATTTTTTCGATATTATTGATTAAAAATTTCTGATGGTGAGCGGGCAACAAATGAGGAAAATCCCACCAATTCTTGTTTGCTAAAAAGCCAGAGTTGATTTTATTAAAAAGAACCTTTTGGCCGTCTTTAACTAAGGCGATGGAAGCGCTGAAACCAGTTGTGTCAATGGCTAAAATTAACATATTTTTACCTTAAAATAATTTCCTCCAGGCGATACATAATCACGTCTCTGTAAACATTATAAATTTCTTCGTCTAAATATTTTCGGTATAAAATATTGGTATTTATCCAAAAAGTAGCTAAGGTATTTAAGATATCGCCTGTTTGACTGGGGTGGTCTAAATGATAGACCTTAATTTTATCGTCCCAAATTAATTTCAGTGGCAATTTACTCAAACGATAACCCAATTCTGTGTCTTCGTAACCCCAAAAAGGAGAGTCCTGTTTAAAACCAGCCAGCTTATCTAAATATTTCTTTCTAATAGATAAATTGGCCGGAATAAATCTCTGCCAGCCTTCCCGAGGCAGATTATGCAACCGGCAATGTAGTTTTTTGTCTATTTCGTTTTTTTCAGGAAAAGAGATTTTATCCAAAAAAATAAAATCTTCTATTTTTTTAAAATCGGGCTTAAATTTCTTAGGTAAAAACATTCTAAATCCTCTAACAATAATATCAGGATATTTATTATGATATTGGCTATGTCTTTTTAGACAATCTTTGGAAACCAAAATATCAGCGTCGTTAAACAAAATAATTTCTCCCTGAGCGTCTTTGAGAGCAATATTTCTGGTTAAACCAGCCCGATTATAAAATTTAGCCCATTGATTAAACTTGCCTTTTAAATTAATTTTTCTTGGCCAATAAAAATATCTAAAATTACAGGTTGGTTTTATTTTCTTTATTGATTGCAAAGTCTGGTCACTACTGCCATCGTCTACAACAATGATTTCATATTTCGATTTGGGATAATTCTGTCTAAAGAAATTATTCAAAACAAACTTTAAACTATCTCTTTTATTATAAGTCGGGATAATAATGCTAAATTGAGGTTTGTTTTTATATTTCTTAAAATCAATCTTTAACTCTGATTTTTTTGTATCAAAAAAATCAAAATCTTGAATAATATAAGGATTATACTCCAGGCCTTCGTTTGAGATAACTTTAATCCCTTTCTGACGGGCGTATCTCTTAATCATCTTAACATTAGGAGCAGCTTCCGGCAGAGAAGGTATCGGATCATCAGCGCTTGATTTAAAAGGCAATATAAGTTTCAGCTGATTAATTCCTAATTCTTTTATTTTATCTACAATATAAGGTAAAAAAGGTAAATTGTGTCCCATTAAAACAAGTTTGGCCATGACCGGTTTTTTAGAGAATCTGGCTATGTTCTTAATTCCTTCTATAGTCTGCTTATATCCTTCTTCGATTCCACTAATATCGTAACAAAGGCCTGGATTGGAAAAACTTAAATATACTTCATACTTGTCGATGTACTTCCCCACCTTCCTTAAAAAATCCGGATAATAGAACATTCTCCCATTGGTCTCCAGAATTATCTTGAAATTATATCCTTTAATCAATCGAAGGATTTGCAAAAAATCTTTTCTGAAATCAGTATTACAAGAAAGTTTTATTGAGTTAAATTCTTTTTCTTTGGCTTGACCCAATTCTTTTCTAATCTCAGCTAAATTCTTATCTTTGGTAACTCTTTTACCTAATTGGCCGCAATAAAGACAATTATTATTGCAAAAAGAAGATATTTTTAAAAAGTAATCCATATTATTTTTTAAAAGATTGGAAATTATTTTGGCTATTTCATTATTGCTTTGTCGATAAGGAGAAAATCTTCTAAAATTTGTCTTCATTTTATCTAGATTTTCTTTACAATTGATTATTAAATCCAAAAATTGATTAGCAGACTGACCATCGAAAACCTTGACAACGCCTTTTTTTTCTAAATAAGAAGCCCTTTGAAATTGTTCACCTCCTCCTCGCCATAAAGGAGTTAATATAGCGGGAGTTTTCGTCTGAATTAATTCGTTACAGGTATTGTAGCCAGCTGGTGAAATAACTAATTTAGCTAGGCTCATTAATTCTAAAAGATTTTCTTCAAATCTTATAATTTTTAATCGAGACGATGATTTTTTCTTTAAATTTCTAAAATAAGGTCCGGTGACAACAATTGTTTTTAGATTAGGGATTTCTTTCACCAAACTCGGATAAACAGTTAAAAAATTTTTAATTATTTTATCGGCTTCTTCGCACCGTCCTTGGCTCAAGCTTTGGGTTAATCTACCGCCGCCGCCAATGGTCAAAAGAAGGAAAAAATCTCGAGAAGAAATTTTATATTTACGACGGCAAAAATTTATTTTATCCCTAGCTAATTTTTTAAAAATGGGGCCGCAAATTTTAAACTTGGAATCCGATTTAACTTTCCGTAAGAGAGAAGCCGGGAGTAAATCTTCTAATTCGTTTTGATTGTGAGGAAGAAGGATTTCTTGAAAATAATTCAATTTACCCTTCTCTTTTTCTAAGTCCCGACGAAAACTATTAATATCTCCTAATCGCCAAATAAAAATAGTTTTAACAGAAAAATTGTCTAAAGCGAAATTAAGCGGATAGAAAGTAAAGGGGGAGGAAAGATGAAAGTCGGCGATAATTAAATCCGGCTTATATTTTTTAAGAACTCCGAGAAATTTTTGACCGTTAGCTAAACGGGCCTCGAATGTTCCTGAGGGATTTCCAAGTAATCTATCAGATAAAGGAGTTAGTTTAACGAGATGGTCAAAAAATTTCTTGAATTGATAAGGAGAAGGAGATAAGGTGGTTAAAATTATCTTTGTATTTTTGCTTTTGGCTTTAAGAGATTCGACTATTAAGCGACTTCGCTGTAAATGACCCAAACCAACACCATTGGCTGTATAAAATAATATTTTTTTCATTTTGCTGCTTTGCTATTATCGGAAAAAATTTTATCGCCGGGCCAAAGAGGAAGTTTAATTCCGGGAGCCCGCTTGGGTATTTTAGAATCGGCTGAACTAACACAAGTGGGGGTAATACATCTCTGAGGAGAATTAAATAATTTAAAACCTTTCTCTATATAGCCAAGCGGTTTGTCCTGACAACCATAACTTCTTTTTATTGTTCCACGAGGTTCTCGAATGACGATGCTCCGAAAACCAGAGGAACATTCCCATCCTTTAAATCTATTAAAATTAAATGCGTTAAAACGTTCTGCCTGGTCCATATACCATTTCCTGCCTTGATTATCAGTGAATTCTATTTGCATAATGGGTGGAACTTCACTGTCATCGGCATGTTGGCTAGGTAATCTTTTCTTAAATCCGAACATTATCTTGGGACGAGCAGATTTTTTGCCTTCTTGGTTTAATCTAAACTGGGTATAATCCATTTGAGGCAATCCTTTACGTAATCGCCTCAACATTTCTCTAGTATACCCATCGACCACAAAACTTGCTTTAGGATCACTTTGAGGCTTAAGAGTAACATTGATACCGTGTTTATGGAAATAGAGGGCTTCTTCCCATAATTTATTGAATCTTTTGGGAACCATAACTATGTTAACTGTAATATGAATATCATTCTCCATACAAAATAAAAGTTTTTTTAAAAATTCCTCTTTTCGAGCAAATTCCCAATGCCAACTGGCTGTCACGGCAACCTGGTGTAAATCTCTGGTAATAGCCGCGTATTTTTTAAACCAGTTAAGGGAGGGACTAAGATTGGTGGTCATGTGTAAACTCTGATAATTAGTATTAGGTAAATCATTGCCATAATGCTTCAAAATACCTAAATAACCGGGATGAAAAGTAGGTTCGCCACCGGAAAAGGAAAAATGAAATGAATTAAATCCGCGTTCTCTGGCTTGGTGTTTGATTTCGTCTAAGGTTTTAATAATCAGTTTAGTCGGCCGATGGTCTCTAACATCCGAACGGCCGTGGGGCCAACAGTAACTACAGCGATAATTACAAAATCTACCTAAGATCCAACTAACACAAAACAAATCAGAATATAATAAAGTACGCTGTCCGACTCTGACTATTTTCTCAAAAGGTATCTTGGTGAAATCGTATTTTGACCACTTTAAACTTTTTTTCATTTTTAAATATTAATCTCCAATTTTTTCGCTATCCTTGATTAATTCATATAGTTCAGGAAGAGTTTTCTCTATACTTTGGCCCCTGATTTCGTCTAATTTTCTGGTTAAATGCCAAAATTTGGGTAAATACTCAGACAAATCTTATTGATTCATATAATTTATATAACCGTTTAGAAGCTGGCGCATTTCTTTAGACAATCTATTTTTCTGATGAGGATATTTTTTTTCTGCCCAGCTAACGTTTTTTTCTTATCTTATTATATTCGGGTCTGTTAAAAATATCGTTTAAATCGTACTCATAGATTGAGTATTTATCTAAATCCTTAAATTCCTTTATCTCCCGGCTAAATCTACAACAGGGTTTAGTGAATCCTTCTGGCTTAATCATAATATGAATAAAGGGCAAAACGCAAAAAGATTTATTATTAGTTTTATCTTCCATATGATTTTATGGAGTAATATAATTCCGGAAATATTTCTTTAAATGATTCACCTCTAACTTTGTCAAATTTTTTAGTAAATTCTAAAAACTCCTCTATCTTATTTTTATCGTTAGTAGATAATAACTTCTTAATTTTCTCCAAGTTATTTATTATATTATTATAGTTAATAAAGATTTCGGACTTATCCTCCATTGAATTCGTATATTTTTTCTCCAAACCATTAATTTTTTCAATTAGCTGTGTTTTTAATTTATTGGTCAAATTGATAATGGAAAAATGTTCTGGTTTAAAAACATAATTCAGAAAAAATTTGGTGTTTTTTAATCCAAAATTTTTAACTTTCTCAATCCACCAATCAATGAGTTCCTCAAGATAGATAACATTATATATTGAAACAGTAGGAAAGAGCATTATGTTGACATTGGGATTGGTTAGGCTTAATTTAAACCATTCTTTTGTAACCATCTCTATATTGTTCCACTTACTAGGATAACGGATATACTCGTTTTTTCTGCCATAACCGTCTATTGAAAGACAAACTCGCACTTTTTTAAATTTAGTCAAAGAATTCTTCGCCTCTAAATTAGGAAAATGAGTTGTGTTAGTATACAATTCAATTTCACAATTTTTATCTATTCCTGACTCAATTAACCCTAGTAAAAAATGGCTAAATTCTCTATGTAAAGTGGGTTCGCCCATGGCAATCTTCACGAATCTTAAATCTCTTAAACTACTACAATCGAATTTAAAATCTTTTTTTTGCCTGTTATAAAGATGGGATACTAAATTTATCCCATTCTTATCCCAATAACTGTTTAAGGGGAAATCACACATCCGACAACGCAAATTGCAATAATTGCTGAATCCTATTTCTAAAAATTTAATTGATGGTTTATAATTCCTATTCATTAAAAAAGCCAGGTTCCGATTTGATTTCTGCCGCATACTAGTAATACCATTTCTTTCTTCAGAATAACACTGCTCACATCCGTCTATTAGTTCTCCTTTCAACATCTTCGTCCTAATTTTTTCAAACACCGGCCCCTTAAAAACTTCGTCAATATTATCTAAGGACAATATATGGCCACTCTTGACTATATTCAGATTTAACCGACAACACGGTCTGACAATCGTCCCGAACCAAAATAAAACATGGATAAAGGGTAAAGCACAAAAAGATTTACTATTTACTAAATTATCCATATATTTCCCTTTAATTTTAAACCCTTTTCAACAAATCCTTCATTTCTGGAAAAACCTTTTTGAAATCAGTCCCCCGAATATTATCCATCAGCCGGATATATTCTTTAAACTCTGGCATTCTTTTAGACCAATCCTCGCTTTCCATAAAACTGACCATGCCTTTCATCCTGTTGATGCCATAAGGATGTTCTATAAATTCTTTATCGTGGCGGTAATGATTAATCAGCCAATCATAAAATTTCTCAAATTTTTTCTTAATTTCTTTCTTAAACCATCCAGGAAATACCTTTATATTAAGATGGGCTGGATGATAGACAAAATGGAAATTAATTAAGCCGGCACCAGCTGGCCAAGTATTTATCTTCTTAAAATTCATTCTTATTTTCCACTTAATGAATTCGGGAAGATAATACATATTGAGCATTTGGACGGCACAAGCTAAAGTGACTTCAATATTATCCTCGCTTTCATCTAATCTCCTTAAATTAGACAAAATGTTATCCCAGTCACTGGGATAACGGATGTAATAATTCATTCCCTCTATTGAATCTAAGCTAAAATGAAATTTCACTCTCTTAAAATGACTCCATAGTTCGAATAATTTGTCAGGCATATCAATGCCATTAGAGTTATATCTTAATTCTATATTTCGGGCCTGGCCTCTTTTAATGCATTCTTCAAGTAACTGGTAATGTTCATTAATTATTAAGGCCTCGCCTCCCGCAAAATAAAGTTGTTTAAGATGAGAAATTTGTTTATAAAGTTGACGCCAAAAAAGAGGATTATTTTTATACCAGTCATAACTAGCCCCGTCTACTCGTCCCTTATTCTGCCAAGACATTAACATTTTTAAATTCTTGTTCTTAATCCTGGGATAAAGTTTATACCAATCTGATACCCACATACTGGAATCATTTGGCGAACACATGATACATTTTAAATTACATTTGGTCCCTAATCGCAAATCTACATAACATATCCGAGGAGGTACCTGACCATCTTTCTTTGTTTCCTTAATCAACTTTTCTAAACTAAGTTGTTCTGACCAATATCTAGTTTCCCAGATTCGTTTGCTCTGGAATCCAGCTCTTTCTTCTTTAAAGCATTTCAGACAACTGGCCGGTATTTTACCCTTAAGCATGGCTAAACGGACACTCTTCATATAATCATTATTCCAGGAAGAAATAAGGTCGCTAACATTTAAATTAGCCGGTGCTCCTTTTTCATTGATAAGGTAGCCCAAGCGACCACCTTTGTTAGTCGGACCAGCCGAACTAGCGCAAGCCGTACAACATAACCGAAGATGCCCATTAGGCCGGGTTGATAAATGAATCCAGGGCAAAATACAAAAAGTTTGACTAATCTCTTCCGGTTTTAACATTTTCTACTTGTATTGTGCTCCGAAAGGGTCAAACTCCACCCCACACATTTGAGCACATACTTTTAATTTGCCTCTTTTTATAGATGATTGCTGCCAACTCCAGGGTAAAAATTCCTGAAAGAAATTGCCATTAACTATTTCGGCCAGCGGCCTTTTTTTTGCGTTCAATTGGTCGAGACCGCCTAATTCTTCAATGTATTTCCATATTTGGGCCCCTTGTTTTGGCAAATACCAAATATATAACTGAATGGCCAGCCAACAACAAGGAAAGACCAGCCCCTCGGCTGAAAGATACACATTTTTCTCCTGAACCGATTTACAGTTAATCTTGACTTCGTTTAAGTATTTTCCCATGGTGCCGTATTTTTTCTTTATTTCGTTTTCTTTTTTCAGAGCCTCGTTTAAATATTTAAGATTTTTAGGCCTGGCTAAAACTATTTCTTCGCCTTGCCGATTCATGGCTAAGTGATATTTTCTCCCTTTATTCTTAAAGCTAGAATAAAAACGCCAAGTTTTCTTAGGAATAAATTTGGCGAAACCTAAACTTTTGCTCAATTCTTTTGCTTTATCCACCTGATGTTCATTATGGGCAAAAATAATATAATCCCAAATAGCTTTACCGCCGGCTGAAATAAAGGCCTGAGCATTTTTTATTATTCTATGCCAATCGGTCCCCTGCCTATATAAATGGTGAGTATCCTTTAAACCATCAATGCCGAATCGGACATAACCATTTTCTCCCATCAATCGAGCCAGTTCTTTCCACCATTTTAATGACTTAAGAGAGCCATTAGTATTCATACCTAAAGTCATTTCTGGGTTGTGGCGGCGGAAATATTTAAACACTTCCAAGCAATCTCTAGCCACTATTGGGTCGCCATAATTACCACACATATACATCCGTTTTAGCTGGCTAATAAACTTTATGTTAAATATTAACTTGATATCATCAAGTGAAAGCTCGGTCAGAGAAAGATAAGGATTAACTCCTCTGCTATTCATATTCCGAAGACATTGAGGGCAAGAAGCATTACATTTATCAGTTATTTCTAAATGGACTACCTGAATATCGTCGTAATTGTATATTTTAAAAGTTTGCCTCATTATTTTATTTAAAAGTAAATTCCTTAAAATATATTTGAGAGGTTTTTTTAAATTTACACTTCGTATTACATAAAGTATTTATATTCTTCCTATAATCTTTTCTAAATTGGCTATACTTTTTATTCTGCCAAATACCCAATAAGCTTTCTCCAAGAGCATTACCCATAAGATAATCTTGCGTATAATCGTGGCAACAAGGAGTCACATCGCCATTCCATAAAACATAAGGACAGCCCGGATTAATGAACTCACATTCTTTTCTGGTTATAGGTTGTTTTCTCTCACGATAGTATTTTCCGTTATCGGGCATAAAATCATTATATTGAGGGTGTTTTTTACCGATGCCAATCGTCTTTAATCTCAGTTTATCAACTCCTATTTCTTCGGCCATCTGGCAAACGGTCGATATCTCACGCTCATTGGTCCGCATGATCAGAAACTGCCAAATAATGGTAATGCTTGATAATTTATATTTCTCTTTGAGTTTAATTAGGTAAGAGAGATTTTTCAGAACTTCTCTAAGTTGACCACCCCGACGGTAATAACCATAGGTTTTCTGAGTCGCTCCATCAATAGAGAAGGTAATCTTCACCTTGGGATTACCTCTGAATTGGTCCATTATTTTTTTATTTAAAACAGTGCCATTAGTATGAACATCTACAACTATATTTTTCTTCCCTACGTAATCTATCATCTCCATAATATCTGGAGCCAAAAATGGTTCGCCCCAGCCCCATAAATAAATAAATTCTAAAAAATCTTTAGCTGGACTAACAACTTCTTTAAATTGCCTAAAATTCATTGACCCTTTAGGTCTTTTGTCCAAGCCAGAACCAGCCATACAAAGTGGACAATTAAGATTACAAATATTAGTTGGTTCAATCATTAATCCGTTGAAATATTTTTTGTTCATGATTTTTTGCTAAAATCAAATTCCTTAAAATAAATTTTTAATACCCTATTCAATTTACATTCTTTATTGCAAAACTCATTTTTCCCATTTTTAAGGGATAACGTCTCCATTCCATGAAATACTAAGAATACCCGGATTAATAAATTCACATTCTTTATTGGATAAATTATATCTTTTCTTTAATTTAATCAGATATTTTTTTACATTTTGATTTCAAATTTTTGCATTAAGACTTATTATTCTGTTAATTTCTTGTACAAATCTTCATACTTCTTAACAGCCTCCCTAATAGAGAAATTATCTTCAGCCCATTTTCTTACTTTGATTCGACTAAGTTTACTAATATCTTTTACCGCACTAATCATTTCCTTTACGTTTCCATCGCCAACGATAAAACCACTGATTCTGTTTTTTACTGCTTCAGGCATGGCCGCCCGGTTAAAGGTAATCACTGGCGTGCCACAGGCCATCGATTCAATGGGAACATTACCGAAAGGCTCATCCCATTGAATAGGAAATAAAGTTGCTTGAGCATTTCTATACAGTTTTATTTTTTCTTTAAAACCGACTTCTCCCAGATAAATTATCTTTCTATTATCAAGATAGGGTTTAATAAAATTATTAAAATATTCTTGGGGGTCTTCTTCATCAATTCGGCCGGCTAAAATAAGTTTCTTTTTAACCTTTTGGGCTATTTTTATGGCTAAATGAGCTCCTTTATTGGGACAAATCCTGCCTATAAAAAGTAAATAATCCTGGGGTTTATTTGAAAATTTAAAGTCGTTCATATCTACGGCTGGATAAATAGGATTTAAATAAGTCAAATCAGGCATAACTGTCTTTATGAAATTAGAAATGGGTAAATAATAGACATTCTTAAATTGCTTTAGGTAATTTTTGATATAAGGATAAATGAGATGATGAGGATAGTTAATTCTGATTATCACTGGCGTTTTTGAAAATTTAGTAAAAGGCAATATTTCATAGAAAATATAACTATTAAATTGAATGATATCAAAATTTTCAGCCTCTTTAATAAAAAAATCAGCCAAAGCGGTCAAGTCATAAAAACTGGCAATCCGTTCTTGAATATTAAGATATTGCTGTTTGAGACAAGTAGTGAAAGGAGAAATTTCTTTAATTTTAACTCCGGGAATTTTTGACCCTCGAACAGCCAACAAAGTAACCTGATGATTTCTTCTAGCCAATTCCTTAGCTAAATAAAAAATCGGCTGTTCTGTCCCACCTGTTTTGAAAGAGGGAATTTTATTCCTTGATGAGCAAAAGAGGGCTATTTTCATAAATTCTTACTGAAATCGAATTCTTTAATAAATTTTTGTAATTATCTTTCTCACCAAATAAAGTTTTTGATTTTAGAATAATCCATCAAAGGGTCGGGAGAAAAGTAACTCTTATTGACTACGTAAGCGCAGTATCTGTTACCCCCTTTGCATTTTTCTAAAAGAGGACAGTTCTTACACTCTATCGGTAAAAACTTATAATTTCGTAAAGACTTCATAAAGGAGCTATTCCAACAATCCATAATATTTATTCCGTTACCGATATCTTCTTCTAAATAATAAATCGGTTTGGCAAAACCGCGTGGATCGATAACGAACCGCTCATGCCCGTCAACCGACCTACCACCAGAACAAATAGAATTCAACCTTATTGGGTCAGCTGCACAAAGTGGAACGGCATTAACAATATGAATTTGAGTAGGAATTTTATTCTTAAACTTATCTTTTTTAATCTTAGTCAATTTATTAATCAAAAGAGGAAGTTCCTTTTCTCCCCATTGCTCCTTTTCTCCGGAAATCGGAATAAGTCTATTAACGGCCCAGCGGTCGATTTTTAATTCTTTAATTAATTCATAAAATTTTTCTAAATTCCTTATATTCTTCAATGTGGCAATCGTATTTATCCTGATAATTCTGATGCCTGCTTTTCGGAACCACTTAATTGCCCTTAATTTTCTATCCAAGGAGTACTCAACGCCAGTAATTTTTTCATCTTCATGCACATCATAGGTATGCAAAGAGAACAGAACATAATCTAAATATTTAACCATCTCTTTTACCTGAGCATAACTTTTAATTAAATAGCCGTTAGTATTCAATCTTACAATCAATCCTTTAGAATAAGCGTATTTTATTAATTCCAACAAGTCTTCTCTTAATAACGGTTCGCCTCCAGTAAATCTCACTTGGGGAATTCCAGCTTTTTTGATATTGTCAATAATCTTCTTAATTTCCCCTGTTCTCAAAGTCTGACCCCCATGCCCCTTTGAAGCAAAACTAATCCTATTAAAACAAAATTTACATTTAAAATTACACCTGGATTCTATTTCGATCATCACTTCTACTGGCAAATCAAGAAACGGCTTGATTTTAGAAACATTACTAATTTTTGAATAACTTTTCCAAATACCGGGACAAATTTTATTATGCCGACACGATTTACACTCTTTTAAATGCTGGTATCCTTTGTTTCTTCTGTCTTCCAAGAAGAAACTTTCTGGTTCCCGTATCAAACAATATGGAACACCTTTACTTTTAATTAATAAATCGAAAAAAAATCGATAACGAATTCCAGAAAGTTGGTGGCCAAGAATTTCTAATGGCATTAGCAGGTTATCATTATCCGTTTTTACGGCGTTAATCTGAATTTTCTTAATTTTAAAGCGTTGGGCTATTTTTAAAATACTGGCAACTTTCTCATAATTTAATCTATTAATTACTATCGATAAAACAATATTGTCTCGCTGCCCCAGATTTATTAAATTCTTAATTCCTCTAATTGTTTGATTAAAACTGCCTTCTTTTTGGGAAAAATAATCATGCAGTTTTGGAGTATCGCCGTGAAGAGAGACTTTAAAATAATTAGCACCGGCTTTGATTATTTTTTCCGCAAATTTCTTATCAGATAGTAATCTTCCATTGGTGTTTAACTGAATAACATCTATCTTTTTCTTTTTAGCCAGACTTAGTAAATCTAGAATATCTTCACGAAAAGTGGGTTCAGCCCCAGTAAAAACAATTCGTTTGTCTTTCTTCTTAAAGGCTTTCTCTATTTTCTTCTCTGCTTGACTAAACAAAGTATCCTTTCTTTTATCTACGTCGCAAAAAATACAATCGTTGTTGCATTTTCCTTTAAAATAAATCTTCATATATCTGATTTAACTTCTTTACATAATTATTGACTTTTTTCATACTGGGACCTATCGCCAAAAATTGACCTTCGCCCATCGAACTAAGAAGACCTACATCAATTGGGAAAACGCCGAAGTCCTCTTTTTGATTAACAAAAATCTGGCGAGCACTATTAAATATATCTTCGAAAGGCAAGGGACGTCCCTGAATACCAAAAAATCTCCAGGAGATTTTATTCTTGTTCTCAAAAAGTTTATCAGCTATTAAGGCAGCGAAAGTGCTGGCATTAAGACGTACATTAGCTTCGGTTGAAAATATTTTTTTATCTCGGGTTACTAAATAATCAATACCGACAAGCCCATAACATCTTTGCTTTTGTAAATAATCACAAAGTCTATAAGATAGTTCTTCAATTTTTTTCCAAATATCAGGCATTTTATAAAGCCTAGAGGGAAAAATATTCCCTTTATGAGATACTTTGTCTTCTCTCATCGACTGATCTGATACGGTAACCGAGCTAATTTTTTTCTTTCCTATCCAATATTGGACATTGGGAGAAAAGATTACATTGTCTATAAAAGCTTCCACTAGAAAATTTTGTTTATTCAAAAATTTCTTTATTTTTCTCTCCAATTCAGGCTCTGTCTGTACAACAAAAATACCGAAACCAGCAACTGACCTCTCTTTTTTAAGAGCTATTTTTTGAAAACCTCGTTTCTTTAAAAAAGTAAAATACTCTTTCGCTTCTTTGAGATTACCTGCTCTAAAACCAGGGATCATTGGAAATTCCAAACTATTCATAACCGAACGGTAATCAGATTTGTTGTTAAATCTTTCTACTGTTTCTGCGCTCCTTAAAATCTTACTGCCTATCCTTCGAGCTAATGTCTGAGTATTCTCGCTTTCAACATAAGGAATGATTAACTCTGGCTTTTTTTTCTTTATTTCATCCAAACATCTTTTATCATTTATAAGTGCTTTTGTTAGAGAAGGATAATTTAAATAATCGTTAACATAAAAAATATTATTTTTATCAATATTGCTTAATCCTAAATTCCTATAATAATCCCATAAAAATGGATCAATTTTTTCACCAAAAATAACTAAATCATTTTTATCTAATAAAGATAAAATCCTCTTATCATAAATTTTCCTCCTATCTTCTTGTCCTGTATCCTTTTCTTCGTGACGGTCATTAAGATAAAGAATATTATTTTCTATAAGATCAGGGAACATAAAAGTTAATCTAATTTTCTGCTTTGTTCTAGAAATTGATTGATAGCTAAATTTTCCAATACTAAATCAGATTTTATATCTAGATATCTCCTTTTAAGGTATTTTCGAGGATTTTGCTTAAACTTATAATACCCCAGACTAGCAATCATTACGGCATTGTCAGTACAATACGATTTCTTTTTAGGATATCGACTTATAATCCCTAATCTATCTGTTTTCTCTTTGAGCGTCTTTCTAGCCAACTGATTAGCCGAAATTCCACCAACCAAATGTATTTCTTTTGCTTTATTTTTTTTAGCTAAAAAGATTAAATAATCGGTAATTATTTCGGCCAATGATTTTTCGAAACTAGCCGCTACATCAGCAATAAACTTCGGATATATCTTTTTTCTCTTTTTTCTCTCCTCTCCAATTATCTTAAATACATCTTCTTTTAAATTAGAAATATTAAGAATGTTTTTAGAAATATTTTCTTTCTTTCGAGGATAGAAATGGAATCGACCGGAATCACCTTTTTTGGCCAAATCGGAAATAAATTGACCATCTCCCTTTTTTCTCTCTTTGGCGTTTTTTAATCCCAAATAACAAATAACCTCGCTAAAAAGAGCTCCTAGACCCATAAAACTTAGCTCGGAGCGATTATTCATCTTGATACCTTTGATTTCAGAAATAACTTCTAATTTAAATTCATTTCTAGGCACTAAACCAGTTAAAGTGTGTCCTCCCGAAGCACTAAAAACCAATATAGGGAATTCGAATTTAAGCGGGTCCCTTTCAATCCAATTAGAAAAAATATGTGCTTCTTGATGGTTAATATCAATTATAGGAATATTATTCATTTTAGATAAAACATTAGCCGTTACTAAACCAATAAGCACATTGGAAAGAAGACTACCAGAATTATTAACCGCTATTAACGAAATATCTTGGAGAGAAGTTCCTGTTCTCTTCAACGCTTTTTCGACAACTTCACCTATTTCCTTGATATGAACAGCGGTCAAATCTAACAGTGAATTTTTAAACGAAGTGACTGCTTTGTGTTTTATCTCATTTGATAAAATTCGATCGTTCTCTAATACTGCTACACAGACATCATGTAAAATTGTGTCAATACCCAAAACTTTCATGGTTTTTTACTCGATTTTTTCTTATAATTCTTAAATAATTTCCCAGCTTCCTTTTCTAAAAAAGAAGTTTTAATTTCGCCTTCTCTGATTATTTTAATTTTATCATTAACTAATTCGATAACCGTTGAAGGACGGCGAGCTGGTAATTTGCCGGCATCTAGAACTATATCTGGTTTAACTTCGTAACCAAAAATACTTCTAAAATATTCCATTAGTTCTTTTACCGAATAAGTATTTTTAAGTTCCGAGACATTAGCGCTTGTGCCAATTACTGGAGTCCGATGAAATTTTGATAGAGTAGAAGTAACTTTATTAAAAGGGATACGAAATCCTAAGGTTCGATAGTCCGGATTCAAAAAACTAGGTACAGTTTCTTTGTTTCTTAATACTGCGAAAGTAAATGGTTCACTAGGGAATTTCTTAAAAATTTCTTTAATCAATGGATTAAATTTACCGTATTTAGCGATATCTTCAAGACAATAAAGCCCTAAATTAAAGGCCTTGCCTTTTTCTCTTTTCTTCATTTTATAAACCTTTTTAATCGCCTCTGCATTAAAAGCATCAGCCACAATGGTATAAACTGCATCTCCGGGAACAATGGCTACTTTGCCTTTTTCAATAGCATCAGCAACTTTTTTAATTGCTTCGGGGTCCGGATTTCTATAATCTATTTTTATTATTTTCATAAAAAGAGTCGAAAGAATAATGAATTTTACTAAATTTTTTGTTTAAGGCGATGATTTTCCCCTTAACATTTTTACCTTTCAACGCTTGATTAATTAAACTTGCTATTTCTTTCATTTCCGGCTCTTTCATCCCCCGCCTAGTAATCTCTTGAGTCCCTATTCTCATATACATTCTTTCTCCAGGATAGCTAATGAAGTTGGTGCTAATATTATTATTAATCAGATTACTATAAAGCTTGATTCTATCTTTTCTGTTGTTTAAAAAAACCTGCAACTGATGATTCTTAGAAAAATAACCATCCGGCGTCCTTCTTAATTCAAAACCTAAATCGCTTAAGGCACATCCTAAAGATTGGGAACTCTTTATAATCTGTTTTGCGTATTGCTTTCCATAGTGCTCCATTTCTAAAATTGTAATTCCTAAGGCAATTAAATGATGAGTATGGGCAGAAGAATAAAATCCTTTAGCAATAGGATTTATCTCTCGGGCACGATCTTTATCCTTAAAAGCAATAAAGCCCTTCTGGGGACCGGGAAAGCTTTTATGTGTATTAGCCGTAACTATATCAGCTCCTTCCAATAGGGGTTTCTGAAACTCTTGCCCAACAATAAGTCCGGCGGTATGACTGGCGTCATAGATAATGATGGGATTTTTGCCTAAAGAGTCCCTAATCTCTTCTAGGTTAATGGGATTGATAATCGACAGTGCATCAAGATAAATAATTTTCGCCCTGTGTTTTTTGAAGAGACGAGCGGTCCTTGAAGCATCAAAATTGCTCAATTCTGTATTATAAACAGCAAAAATTTGTTTTCTGCCAATTTTTTCTAAAATCTTTTTGGTGGCGAAATGCCCTCCGTCCTTCTCTTTTATTGTCATTACTGTATCGCCTGGCTCAGTGACAGAAAGTAGGGCAGTAAGCATAGTATGAATACCAGAAAGGCAATTCAGATTAACTTCCGAAGCAAAAAGCATCTTGCTAAGAGCTTTTTCGGCTGCGGTTATTAAATCTTTAAGTTCTCGGAGTCCCAAAAAAGTAAAAATATCCATGTCAACCACACCTCTTTCTCCACCTCCAAAATAGTATCTTTCGGAAAGCTTTGAAGACAAAAAGGAATTAGCTGTTTGAGACATCTGATTTTCGTTAGCCACAAGATGCAGAAAGACGGCATTTTTTCTCTCTAATGACTTTATCCCGTTTAAAAGTTTTTCGATTTTCGTTTTTTCAACTTGTTGAAACATTTATCTAGTGAAGGGAGTTAATTTGGGGAAATGATATTTCTTAATATAACTTGGGTGAATACCGCTACAATAAACATCATATCTGCAATTTGAACAATATTTTTCTTTTTTAAAATATTCCTGGTTGTCTCTTATTCGGACATTCTCCATTTGAAAATCTTTATCGACTTTCAAGACCATCATTTTCTGTTTCGTAACACACATCTTATTCATTAATTTTGGAGGATTTTCAATATAACAAAGAGGAAAATTCCACAAATCCAGATTTACGCCAAGAGAATTTGCCATATCAATCGCTTTCTGAACATTTCTTTTTATATTCTCGAAATCCGTCGGTAAAGATATCTTTATGGAAGAAGGCAACATATCTGCAATATACATCATTCTTATGCCTATACTAACCGACCAGTCGGGATTGTATTTTTTATATATACTAGCGAGATAGGCAACTAAATCTTCCAAATAGTTGACATTATCTTTAGTTATTACTATTCCGGTCTGGGAAAGGGGCAATCTATGTCTCAAGATTTTTTTAAGACCTTCAATTCTTTTAAAAGAACTATCTTTATTTGTATCTGGTAATTCTTTTATTGAACCGATGATTTTACAACGCTTAATTCGACCTCCGTTGTTTCTTTTGAATACAGGTATCATTTTCTTTAAAAAACTTTCGTTTCTCCATTCCAAAAAATTAGTAATGACTCTAAACTCTATATTTTGGTCATAAAAATAATTAATAATTTCAATAAAATTCGGGTGAATAGTAGGTTCACCGCCAGAAATGACTACATCGTTTAATCTGAAGTTGTTCTTCAGATATTCAAAATTACTTTTAATTTCTTCAGAAGAGAGGTCATCTCTCCCTTTATCAATATTTTTTCTTTCAATACAAAAATTGCAGAAATCATTACATCTAGAGATTATTTTAAATAAAGCAGAAAAACTGCCTTTTTTTTTATCAACCATAATCATGTAACGAAATCCGTCTTATTCAACTTTTGACTTCATAAAAATTGTTCACATAACCACTCTAGATAAGACGGATTATACCAATATTTAATGACATGCATGAAAAAAGATTTATGTCCCATCTCGTGTTCATCTAAAGACCATTTATATTGATTTGGCATCTCTTTGACGATTTTTTTGCTCTTTAAATAATCTATCTCTTTGGAGAAGTCGCGGCTAAAATCAGTCCCAAAGATTTCATGGTACCTTTTCTTATTCAAAGATCGATAAAAACCTATTTGAAGAATAATATAGTGTCTTTTATAATCATCCTTGCTTTTTTCTAATCCGAACGAAAGCGGGAATCTGTCTTTAATTAATAAATCCTCGGAGTATCTAGCAAAATTAGAAACAGTTTTATACTTACAGTCCTGGAAATGAGAGCTAGCTCCTGGTCCTATACCCATAACATTGGCTTCATACCTGTAAAGGGCGTCTGTATTCCGATTAACTGCCTTGGCTCGAGGAATTCCTTTTTTCACCAAACCCAAAAAGTTGCCAGAAAAGCCTATTTTATAGCCACTAGCTAAAAATTCTTCTTTAAATAGTTTAATCACTTCATCTAAATTCACTCCTGGAGGATAAAATCTTCTAACCTTTGCCAATCCGCCAGTGGTATAAAAATAACCCTCTGCAAATTCAGGAGAAAGCTTTATTACATCTCTGATTGTTTTTTTATAGGTTTTCCAAGACTCACCCGGTAGGCCCCAAATGACTTCTGTGCCAATATATCTGATGCCTGCCCGGCGAATAGTCTCAAAAGCCCTAAAAACGTCCCTAACTCTATGACGCCGCCCAATCATCTTTAAAACATGATCATTGCTACTTTGAAGACCTACAGAAATACGGTTAATCCCTAATTTTCTATATTGTTTAATCTTTCTTTCATCTATACTCTCTGGCGTTCCTTCTATGCTTATTTGAGCGCCTTTCTTAAACTTAAAGAATTTATAAATAATATTTAAATATTTATCCATTTGCCTTTCATCCATTAAGGTAGGTGTCCCGCCGCCAAAAAAAAGATTATCAAGCTCCTTCCGCAAAAAATTTATCTGATAGAAATTTAATTCCTTTTCTAGGGCATCTAAAAACTTATCAAATATTTCTTCATTCCGATACAATTCAGAATAGTATTTACAAAAACTGCACCTGCTTTGACAAAAAGGGAAGTTCACATAAAGACCACAACCAAAATCAGAATCGCTAAATTGTTGATTAAGTGATTCTCTAACCCTGTTAAAATCAATTACCTCTCTCTTTAAAGTTAAAGAAGGATACTCTCTGCAATTAGCTACTATGTTTGTTTTAACAGCAACATCTAACAACTTTTTGTAGGTTTTACTATCGAACTCTAACATAAATCCTCTAAATATTCATTTATCATTATACTCCCTTATCTCTTTCTATCAATGTTTTCCAATCTCTTAAGTCTATCTAAAAATAAGCGGCTATTTAGCACAAACTATTGACTAAACTTATCTTTTATGCTAAGATTAGGTCAAAGTTCAAAGTTCTTTTTAAAATAGCAACGATTTTCCAATCTCTTAAGTCTATCTAAAAATAAGCGGCTATTTAGCACAAACTATTGACTAAACTTATCTTTTATGCTAAGATTAGGTCAAAGTTCAAAGTTCTTTTTAAAATAGCAACGAATGAGAAGAAACAAAAAACCATAAACTTAAAGGGAGGTTTCCATGAAAAGGAAGATAATCTTTACGGCAATCGTTTGTTTGGCGGTCCTGTTTTTCTGTCAAAACAAGCCGATATACCCTTTGACAGAAAAAAGGATTGAGGTGCCCAAGTATAGTCGGGCAGGGATTACTCCTGATATACTCTACCTAATCCCTACAACAGAAGGATTCTTTATCTCTTTCCGCAACCCTAAACTTGTTCCCTATGCTAAAGAAATGGGAAAAGAGGTCATTACCCAAAAAATCTTCTTCATCGATAGTACGGGCGACGGGATAAAAGATCTCTGGCATGTGGAATACGAGTTTCCTCAAAGGAAAGAGAAAGGGGTAATAATCCCGGCTTTTAAGCAAGTCCAGCTATACATTGGTGTAACAAGGGACGAAACCAGATGCAAAAGGATACTCATCGACAGGAAAGATAAGGAAGGCCATCTGGGAAGCGACGGGGAATTTGAGGAAGAGACTGGACCGAAGAATAATCCATTTCAAATGCCTCTGCCTTTCTCTCCCCAGTTGCCAACTCAAAGGAGGTGTTAAAGATGAACAGAATTATTTCCATTATCACGCTACTCTGTGCGATTCTACTTTTCCCTTATCCATCAGGATACGCAAACGAAAAAAAAATACCCCCAGACCAATCATATAGCCTGGAGGGAATCGTTCCGACAGTCACCTATGTAGAAATAAATACTGGCAAAATCCTGAAATCACTCAATGAAGCAACAGGTCCCTTCTGTAAATCCAGCTCATATCAGTTCAAAAAAGACAGCAGCGAGATAAAGTTATTCATCTATGAATGTTCCGAAATAGTCGCCTACTCCTATAGTACCGGTAAAAAACATCTTATATATCCTCCTTCTATAGGAAGCCGCATCCACATAATCCAGAATGGGGTCAGCCGATTGTTCGAAGCTGCAATCGACGAGCAGAGAAAAAAAGTGATGATTGGACAGGAACTTCCTTATTAGTCCATTTCTTCTTAGAGTAGCAAAGAGCCGTCAAAGAATAGACGGCTCTTTTTTAATCAATGAAACAAACAGAATTTGCTAACCCCTCCTTTATTTTTCGGCACTCGGGTTTTTCGTCGGGACAACTTTTTATTTGACCATTCTCAAGAATTTCACACTTAGCTAAATAAAGTAAATAGCTGACAGAGTCTCGGCAGATTTCCATAAAAGATATCTTTGATCCCGGCAAAGAAGCGCAGATTTCCAAAGCGAGGCCTTCTCCATCAAGACGAAAAGCAAGAGCTGTTCTGGCAAGTATTTCTCTCTCTAAAATAAGCTCGTTATCCGACCAATCATTTATTATTTCTTTTTCAATAAAAGAAGAGCTGTCATCAGAATACCGATTAATAATTTGGCATATTTTTCTTGTCTTTCCTATTCTTTCTTCCTTTATTTCTTGCGAAAGTTCATTATTTGGATCTAAATATTTTAAATCTAATTCTAAAAAACTATCTTTTACCTGGTCGCCATCACATATTGCTTCAAGCGGCATTAAAGCAAGAAAATATATATAATAATCCGCTGTTGGATAATAAACCTCCTCTGAATAAATTTCATCCAAAAGAGCCAATGCTTCTTCTCTGTTTATTTCGCTAGTATTTCTCTCAACAAATTCTTTTGTCATTAGATAAAGCTCTTCATTCTCCTCGTCTTCAATTCTCATTCTCGTTTTTATTTCACAGGTTAAATATTTGAAAAGTTGTTTTATAACCAAAACCTTTTTTGCTTCTCTGACAGAAGCGGAGGAGATATCCTCATAATCAAAATTCTCTACGGCTGCAATCAATTCCTCTTCATCCATTTTGCTGATATCCTCGAGGCATTTTTCTTTTGGAGACAACGACGGCTCTTCTTCTCCGGAAGGAAGATATGGTTTTTGCCAATAAACCGCAGCGGCTATTCCTCCGATTATTAAAAATATAACTAGGCCAAATAATGTTTTCTTGTTTGAAGAATCCATTTTTATTAATTGGCTAATTAATAAGAAGAATGTGAAGCGTGAGAGGCGTGAGAGCCGTGAGAGGCGTGAGAGGCGTGAGAGCCGTGAGAGCCGTGAGAGGCGTGAGAGGCGTGAGAGCCGTGGGAGCCGTGGGAGCCGTGGGAGCCGTGAGAGGCATGGGAACAAGCGGCTGAAGTCGGGTCAGGTTTCATTACTCCAGCTAAGCCAACACCTAAGGCCAGGATGCCCATGGCAATCTTGGCTACATTCTTCTTGTTGATTTTACCTT